>Ga0181531_10003047_pt1 | contig 10349 bp, 6 predicted proteins | sample PEATcosm2014_Bin_38_FD_119743 | JGI IMG/M metagenome (GOLD analysis project Ga0181531, IMG submission 119743) | Peatland microbial communities from MTU Mesocosm Facility, Houghton, MI, USA - PEATcosm2014_Bin11_10_metaG | ecosystem: Environmental > Terrestrial > Soil > Wetlands > Peat | place... | reverse complement strand
TTCGCTGCCGGATTTTGCCGGAGCGAATGCCAGCGTCAGAAAGTCTTGCCGGCCATCGGAGAGCTTCATCGCGAAGGGCGCGTTACGAATGCGCAGCGACATTTCCGCCGCCAGATTGGTGATGCGCATCTTCTGCAAAAATGTCCGGCGGTCCGCCGCCGTCACCGCCGGGCTTGGCAACGCGACTAAATTGGTGCGCAGCTTGGCTACCGCTGGCGCAGGGCTCATCAGCAACCGACCCTCGGCATCCAGCGTCAACACGCGCGGCAGCGACATGCAGCCCGCCCATCCCGCCTTGCGCAACTCATCGTCGGAACGCTTCTCGGTGATCCAGCCCCACAAAATGCGCTCGCCGTTAGCACCGCTCTGCGTTTTCGGCGCATAGTAGGCGCCGGAATCGAGCAATCCCTGCCGCTGCGAATGAAACTCCATCTTCGCGCGATCCAGTTCGCCGCTTTCCCAATACACTTTGCGCTCCGTGGAATAAATCAGCACGTGCTTGCCGCCCAGCGCGAACAAATCCGGGCACTCCCACATTTCGCCGGAGTCCACCACGTCCGGTGTGTCTTTGCCGTTCCACTGGCCAGAGCAAAGCACGCTCACGCTTTCCCACTGCCGCAAATCCTTCGAACGATAAATCAGCACGCGGCCGCCTTGTTTGCGCAGTCCCGAAGCCACACCCAAATACCAGATATCTCCTTCCTTCCACAAAAATGGATCGCGAAATCCCGTCAGCAGCGCATCGGCGGGCGGCTCAATGACCGGTTGCGCCAGTTTTTTCCACGTGCGCAGGTCCCCGTCTTGCGATGTCGCCAGACACTGCGTCTCGCGGAAATTGTTCACACCATCGCGCAACGTAGCCTGCGCGGGCGGAGCGCTGCGCACTCCGGTGTACACGAACGTGGCGGTGCCGCGGTCGTCGACGGCGCTGCCCGTGAAGCAGCCATCCTGATCCGGCCCGCCCGGCGTGGGAGCCAGCGCAATGGGCAGATGCTTCCAGTGCACCATGTCCGGACTGACGGCGTGCGCCCAGTGCATGTCGCCCCACACCGCCGCGCCGGGATTGTATTGAAAAAACATATGGTACTGCCCTCGCCAGTAGATCGGGCCGTTTGGATCGTTCATCCAGTTCGCCGCGGGCAGCAGATGGAATTGCGGACGCAGTGGATCGGCCGCCAACGTCGAGGTTTGCGCGGCAGCCAAAACGCGCGGCAGCAGCGCGACCGAAGCACCGGCGGTGGCAACATTTTTTACAAACGTTCGTCGCGACAGGTAGCGATGTGGAAAGTGCGAAGAATGATCGGTTTTCATGGCGGGTACAGCTTGAAACGACCTCGCCCGAATTACAAGCGCGCCGCGTCTAGGAAGCAGGAATCAACTACAGCAGACCAAGCGCATCGCGCAATCGCGTCACCACGCGCTGCTGCCCCAGAATCACCATGGTGTCAAAAAGCGGCGGCGCCACCGCCTGCCCCACAATCGCGACGCGCGTGGCGTTGATCAGCAAACCCGCCTTCACGCCGGCCTCTTCCGCCACTTTGCGCGTGGCATGGTCGCAGGCGTCGTGATTCCACTCCGGCAGCGCGGCCAGCGCATTCCCCAAATTCTCCAGCAGCGTCCGCGTCTTTTCGTCTTTCCAGAACTTAGCAATCGCGGCAGGGTCGCGCGGAAAATCGTCGCTGAAAAACGCGCGCGCCCACGTGGCGAAATCCGGCAGCAAACGCACGCGGCTGCGCAACAGCTCCACGGTTTTCGTGAACCACTCGTGTCCTTCGCCGCTGGCCCATCCCGCTTTCCACAAGTTGTGGCGCTCCAGCTCGGCCTGCACCTGCGGCACCACATCCGCAATCGGCAGCTTCTGCAGATACTGCGTATTAAACCATTCCAGCTTCGGCCGATCGAAGACGCCGTTGGTGCGGCTGACGCCAGCCAGCGAAAATCTCTGCAGCAAGTCCGGCGTGCGCATGAATTCTTCGTCGCCGCCCGGCGACCAGCCCAGCAGCGCCAAAAAATTGCGAAACGCCTCCGGCAAAAAGCCCTCGTTGCGATACATATTCACGTCCGTGGCGCCGTGACGTTTCGAGAGCCGTGCCTTGTCCGCCCCCAGAATCAGCGGCACATGCGCAAACACCGGCGGCGCAGCGCCCAGCGCGTGATACAGCAGCACTTGTTTCGGCGTATTGGAAATGTGGTCCGCGCCGCGAATGATGTGCGTGATGCGCATGTCGATGTCGTCCACCACCACGCCGAGCTGGTACATGGACTGCCCGAACTCTTCCTCGCCTTTTCCGGAGCGCAGCAAGACAAAATCCTCGATTTCGTCGTTGCTGAATTCCCGGTCGCCGAAAACCGCATCGTGAATTTTGGTGACGCCGCCGGTGGGCACTTTAAAGCGCAGCGCCGGACGCACGCCCGGCGTCGAAGGCTGCCCTTCGCGGCACGAACAGCGCGTGATGCGCCGCACCGCTGTTCCTTTTGCAGGCTGGGCGACAGCGGCCCCAGAGCCGTCCGCGGCAGGCTCCGGCGCGTGATCCCCGCCGGCATATTTTTCCGCCGCGCAGTAGCAGCGAAACGCTTTCCCGCTCGCCAAAAGTTTCAATCCCGCTTCGCGATACAGTGCGGTGCGCTGCGACTGGTAAAACGGTCCTTCGTCCCAATCGATGCCCAGCCACGTCAACGCCGAAATAATTCCTTCAACGAGCTCCGGCTTGTTGCGTTCCGCGTCGGTATCCTCGATACGCAGGATCATCTTCCCGGCAAAGTTGGAAGCTTGTCCGCGCGCGTACAGCCAGTTGAACAACGCGGTACGCGCGCCGCCGACGTGCAAATACCCGGTGGGCGACGGCGCAAAGCGTACGCGGACTTCGGAGGAATGAGCAGTGTCGGTCATGTAGGTTGCGGCTTTTCGTCAGGACGTAATTCTTTAGTTTAGCGAAAGCGGCGCGGGGCGTCCAACGCGACTTGAAGAAAGACTCGTAGAAATATTTGTATTGGCGGACTCGCCGGCTAGCTGCCGGAAATCGTAATGGTGATCAGCGTGGTGTCGCCGAGACCGTCGGTGGGCTTGGTGATTACGATGCTGGCGGTGTAATCGCCGATGTTCCAACTGGTGCCTTCGCGCGATTCAATGAAAGGCTTGCCAAATTTCTTCTTCAGCTCCTCGGTGGCTGCCGTTTTGTCGATGCCGCCCACCGTGTAGACCAGCGAAACGAGACCTTCACTGGTGAATTTTGCAATTAAACCTTGCAGGCAATCGGCGGCGTATTTCTTTTTCAGGTTGCAGGTGGCGCTGGCGTTCGCGGACATGCCAAAAATCGAAACACCTTCCCACTGGTAGCAGGTGACGCGTGGTTTCGCGGAAGTGTCGCACTGCGCCTTGGGATGCCGCGCCGTAAACGCATCGGCGGATTCGCCCAGCGTGTCGCCCTGCAACTCCAGCGGCCCGGATTCTTGGCGAGTCGATCCGCCGTAGGCCGGGGGCGCCGGTTGAGGTTTAGGCTTGGGCGCGTCCGGAGTTTGCGCGAAGAGCAAGGCCACAAAGAGTGTGAGAAACATTTTCAGCCTCCAGCAAGCATGTTACGCGGCACGCGGAGGTTTGACCATCGCGCACGCGGTCGACCAGAGCTACTGCCAATGGTGGAACAAAATCTCCTTGAATCCCCGCCGCGCCAAGGCCTATGCTGGCCACGTACCTCGGCGGCCTCGCCGCTGCACATCGAGGCCCTACCCACGCTCTCCCCTCGCAGGAAGTTTGGATGGAGGAGTTGCGAGCACACGGAGTGGGTGTGCTTCGGCTCTGGCCATCGCGCTCCGTGTGAATCTCAAAGCAAAACGAGGAGAGAACCCATGAACCGCGATCGCACCATCGATTACATCGAATTCCCCGCGACGGACCTGACCTCCACAAAAGCCTTCTACGAAAAAGTCTTTGGCTGGGAATTTGTGGACTATGGTCCCGAGTACACCAGTTTCAAGGACGGCCGGCTGGCGGGCGGCTTCAAGAAAGGCCATCCCGCACGTGAGGGCGCGCTCATCGTAATTTATGTCGAAGACTTGCCCGCCGCGGAACAGCGCGTCAAAGCGGCCGGCGGCAAAATCACCACGGAAACGTTCTCGTTTCCCGGCGGGTCGCGCTTTCACTTCACCGATCCCAATGGCAACGAGCTGGCCGTCTGGCACGAAGCCTGAAGCCGTGAACGCGCGGCGGCCCGCAGGAAATTGCTGGCCGCTGCGTTTCGTTTCGGCGTTATAGAAATCGCCGGCCATACATCGGCTTCACGGTTGCCCACTACGGCCTCGTTCCGACGTAGCGAGCAAACACGAAGGAGCAGCCACACATGAAGGCGATCATTTTCGGCGCCACCGGCATGGTGGGACAAGGCGTCCTGCGCGAATGTCTCCGCGATCCAGAGGTCACCCACATTTTGTTGATTGGCCGTACGTCAACGGAGACGCGCGACGCCAAAGTGACGGAACTCGTGCACCGCGATCTGGCGGACTATTCCGCAATCGCCGAACAGTTGCGCGGCTACGACGCCTGCTTCTTTTGCCTCGGCGTTTCCTCCGCCGGAATGCGGGAAGACGCTTACCGCCGCATCACCTACGGCATCACCCTGGCTGCCGCGGAGACCTTGGCCCGGCTGAATCCCGCGATGACCTTCATTTACGTTTCCGGAACCGGCACGGACAGCTCCGAAAAGGGACGCGTGATGTGGGCGCGCGTCAAGGGTGCCACGGAAAACGCGCTGTTGCGCCTGCCCTTCGCCGCCGCCTATATGTTCCGCCCCGGCTTCATCCAGCCGTTGCACGGCATCCGTTCTAAGACCCGGCTGTACTCCGTGCTCTACAGCGTCAGCGCCCCGCTCTATCCCCTGCTGCGGATGGCTGCCGGAAAGTACCTGACCACCACCCAGGAATTGGGGCGCGCCATGCTCTGTGTGGCCAAGCGCGGCGCGGCCAAGCCCATTTTGGAAAGCACGGACATTGCGGCCGCCGCCCGCAGTTGCTGACCGGAACGCGACAACTCACGTTACTGTGTAGTATACTACGTAGGTTGTGCCGAAACGTATACCCTTAGACGCTGCTGTCTCTTTGGCTACCAGTACGGCGGTACGCTTGCCCGCGCTAAATTTCCTACTCCATAATTGCAGATACTTTCTCTCGTGTCTTCCGCGGTGTGACCTGCGAATTTTCGCTTTCGCATGGCGCACTTTTGGGGACATCCGCCGAGTTGCGGAGCGTACGCGCGCGCCTGCCCAGCGCTTACTTATGTTCGCAAGCCGGACGGGGAGCCGATCGTAAACTTGTTACCGTACAACATGACGGCGATGGCATTTCTGGCGGCGACTACGCTGGTCGCCGGTTTCTTCGCGTACATCTACAACATCAAGCGCCAGGACTACTTGCTCCTGTGGACCGTGGCGTGGGGTCTGCTCGCGCTGCAATTCGCCGGGCCCGCCACCGCCGAGTGGCTGCCGCCCAGCGCGCTGGAGGTTGCGTTTCGCCACGCACTCTGGGGTTGGGCAGGAGTCTTTTTCTTTCTCGGCGCGCAGCGCTACGCCTGCCGCAAAGTGTGGACCATCCCCGCCGCGGTGGCGGCCGCGGTCTTGCTACTCTGGTCGCTGGCCAACGGCAGCAAAGCCTTCAACATTCCTACGGTGGTCCTGCCTTCCGCGGCGATTTTTCTCGCCGTAGCCGCGCTTTTCTGGCGCGAGAATCGGCGCCAGGAAACCCTTGCCGACCGGCTGCTGGCGATTTCCTTCACCGGTTGGGCGGCGTTGCGCGTGGCGCTGTCGTACATTTTCATCGACAATTCCGGGCAAACTCTGACCAGCGTACGCACCGTTGGCACGTTGCCGGCCGCGTTCGTCGCCATGCTGATGGTTATGGCCCTGTACGAAGAAGAGAAACGCCGCATTGAGCGCAACATGCTGGCGCTGTCTAACCTGAATCTGGCCACTTCCAGTTTTGTCGGCGGCGAGATTCAACGCATGCTCTCGCAGGCTCTGGACCGCGTACTCGGTGTGGTGCGGCTGCCCGCCGGCGCGCTCTTTTTACATCACGGCGATCCGCAAGGGCCGACCTTCGTGGTGGCCGTGGGCCTCAACGACGATTTCTGCCGCGCCGCGCAGAGCGAAGGGCTGGACGATTATCTCGTAGGCCTCGTCTCGCGCCTGGGCGGCTTGCTCGGCTTCCGCGATTTACGCGACGACGGGTTGAACGCCCTCGAGAAAGACGAATCCATCCGGCGCTTTCGCGAACTGATGCTGGCGCAGGGCATGCGCAGTGTGGTGGCTATCAGCCTGCAAGCCAAAGAACAGGCCTTTGGCGTTTTACTGCTCGGCACGCCGGATTCGCGCCGCTTCACGCCCGCGGAATTGCGGCTGCTCTTGGCGCTCGGACACCAGATCGGCATGGCCGTAGAGAATAGCTATCTGATCCAGCAAACCTCGCGGCGTTCCGAAGAACTGCACGTGCTCAACGAAATCGGCCGCGCGCTCAGCTCCACGCTCCACAAAGAAGATTTGCTGCGCAAAATCTGGGAAGAACTGCGGCGGCTTTTTGACGTGGAAAATTTTTATATCGCGGAGTACAACGCCGCGAATGACGAGATCGTCTTTGACCTGGAGATGATCGACGGCGAGCGCATGGCCAGGCGCACGCGCCCGGCGGGCAATCACATTACCGAGTACGTGATTCGCACGCGGCAACCGGTGCTCATTCGCGACAATTATGCCGCGGAAGTGCGCAAGCTGGGCATCGAGCCTATTCGCGACAAAGGCTGCTTCTGCGGCGTGCCTCTCGTGGCCTACGATCACGTCATCGGCGCTCTGGCCGTTTTTTCCGATCACGAGCGCGCCTTCGACGAAGGCCATCTGGAACTGATTCGCGTGCTGGCCAGCGAAGCCAGTATCGCCATTGAGAACGCGCGGCTATTCCAGGAAGAGCGCACCAAGGCGCGGCACCTGGCGCTGCTCAACACCATTTCCAAGAATGCCATCGCCACCTTGAATCCCGACGAGATGCTGGCCAAGATTACCGGCCAGCTCGAAGAAGGTCTGACCTACGACCACATCGGCATCGGCACGCTCGAATATGCGACGCGCGAAATTGTGATTCAGTCCGAAGCGGGCGCGCGCCGCGGCGCGCTTGGCCGGCGCATTCCGCTCGATTCGGGCCTGATCGGGCACGTGGCCCGCAACGGGCAAGTCGCGCAGTTTCAGGCTCACTCCACCGCCGACTCCGGGGCACACCCGCTGCTCGAAAATACCGTGTCCGCCGTGGCCCTGCCGCTCTTCTACGCGGAACAGTTGCACGGGATTTTGTACATCGAATCCGCCACGCCGGTGGATTTTTCCGAGGGCGAAAACATTTTGCTGCTGCGTACCTTGGCGGACCTGATCGCCGGCACGCTGCACAATTCGCTGTCCTTCCAGAAAGCCCAGGAGCAGGCCATCACCGATGGTTTGACCGGCGTAAAAACCCACCGCTTCTTCATGGAAGCGCTCTCGGCGGAATGGAAACGTTCGACGCGCGCCGCGCGGGCCTTTGCGCTGGTGCTCATGGACCTGGACCGCTTCAAATTTGTGAACGATTTTTACGGCCACCTCGAAGGCGACCTGGTCTTGCAGCGCGTGGGACATATTTTGGAGACCAACTGCCGACGTTCGGACGTCGTGGCGCGCTATGGCGGCGATGAGTTTGTCATCCTCATGCCGGAGACCACCATGGAGCAGGCCCGGCAACTGGCCACGAAATTGAAAGGCTGGGTGTCCTCGGATCCGCTGCTGCGCGAGAAAAATATCAGCGCCAGCTTCGGTATCGCGTGCTATCCGCTGCACGGCTCTTCGCCGCAGGAACTGATTCAGGTGGCGGATGCCTCGATGTATTTGTCCAAGCATCAGGGCGGCAACGCCGTCTCTACCGCGGATCACTTCGATCCCAACGAAGCCAAGAAGTGGAAGCGCGACGTGCTGGAAGCGTACCTCGGCGTGACGCTGAAGCGCCTTTTCTCGACCGGGCCGGACGCCTTTGAAGAAATCTACCAGCGCTTGAAGCAGTTCACGGAATCGCTGGCCGCCACCGAGAGCACCAACGGCACGCCTTCGCCGACACCCTTCGGCGTCCAGGGATTGCCGCAAGCCGTGCTGGACACAGTTACGTCCCTGGCGTACGCCATCGACGCCAAGGATCACTACACGCAAGGGCATTCGCAGAAAGTCTCGGCCTATGCGGCGCTCATCGCCGAAGCCCTGGAAATGAGCGACGCGGAAGTGGAAGAGATTCGCTTGGGCGCGGTGTTGCACGACATCGGAAAAGTAGGCATACCGGAAACCATTTTGAACAAGAGCGGCCCGCTGAATCCCGAAGAGTGGGAAGTGATGAAATCCCACGTGATTTTTGGCGCCAAGATTCTAGACCCGCTGACGCCGCTGGCGTCCGTGCGCAAGATGGTCCTGCATCATCACGAGTTCTTCGATGGCTCCGGCTACCCGGAGGCGCTAAGCGGCAACAATATTCCGCTGGGCGCGCGCATCATTGCGGTGGCCGACGCTTACGACACCATCACCAGCGACCGCACGTACAAGAAGGGGCGGCCCGCGGCCGACGCGCTGGCGGAGCTGGAACGCTGCGCCAACGCACAATTCGATCGCGCCATTGTGGAGTTGTTCGTGCGCACCATGCGCCAGTTGCCGAATCCAATCATTGAAGTGGCAGCAACCGTAGGTCCGCGAAGCTAGCTTTCGTGCGCTCGCTCAGTTAAGACGCCCTGTTAAGAATTTGCCGCGCGACATGAACGCCTTCTCACCGGCCCTACCATCGGCAGGAACGAATCGCCTAAGACCTCTACCCCCCACTCCGTTTCAGCGTAAGTGTTCATTCTAGGGTAGTTACATGAGGCATTTTACGGAAGTGTTCATTCTAATGGAGTTATGCGGGCTATATTTGTAAGTGTTGATTCTACAGGGGTAAGGTTCACTGTGGGGGCGTGCAAATTGGGGGGCGAAACCAGGGTAAGGCAGGTCTGGATCCTCTCCAAACACGCCGTCATTGTTGCTGCTGTTGTTGCTGCTGTTGGTCGAATTCGGCTTGGTCGGCGGGGCCAAATTGTTTCATACGGATGACGGTGGCGGGGGGTAATTCTTCTGGCTCTGGGGTGTCTACGGTGTTGACCGTCACCAAGACGCTTAGTTCGCGTTCGGGTTCGCCTTTGAAGACGCCGCGAGTGGGGGGTACGTCGGAATAGTCGCGGCCAAGGGCTACGCGGATGTGGCGTTCGCTAGCCAGGAGATTATTGGTGGGGTCAAAGGCCGTCCAGCCACATTCGCCGAGGTAGGCCTCGACCCAGGCGTGGGTGGCGCCCGCGGGGGAGCGGTCTTTGTTGGCGTCTTGGTGGAAGAGGTAGCCGCTGACGTACCGCGCGGGGATGCGGAGTTGGCGCAGCAGGGTAATCATGATGTGAGCAAAATCCTGGCAGACGCCTTGGCGGGATTCGAGGGAATGGTCGATGGGGGAATGGACTTCCGTGCTCTCGGGGACGTATTCAAATGCCTTGTAGATAGCGGCGTTGAGTTCGAGGAGAAGTTCGTACGGGGAGTCGCGGCGCTCGACGCGGAGTTCAGCGGCGAGTTTTTCGAGTAGCTCGGTGGGCCTGGCGAAGTGGCTGGGGAGCAGCATTTCCCAGTAGTCACCTTTGGCAACCTGGGCATCCAGATCGTTCCAGCTGGTGTCCGGGGCGGAGTCGACGGGGGGCGTGACGTCGACGATGGCCTGGGCGTCGACTTCGATGGCGTTGGTGCGGCCTGGAATGTCGAAGTGGTGGACCATGTTGCCGAAGAAATCGCGGTAGACCATGACATTGGCTTGGGGGAGGACACCCAAGGAGAAGGTCATGCAGCGCTGGCGGGCGTCAGTGCGCGGTTGCATGCGGACTTCCATGACGCTTTCGCGCACGGGAGGGTCGTAGCCGAAGCGGGTGATGTGCCTTATGGAGTAGGCCATGCGGTCCTTGCTGTGGGGGCGTGTGTGCGAGGCGATGGAGGAAAGCGGATTCCTCGCTGCGCTTGGAATGACAGGCTTGCGCTGCGTGTGCTAGCAGAGTGGCTACGACAGGTGATGTGGCTACAGTCGGCGGCAATCATGACGCCATCTCCGTCTCGACCGGGTAATCGAAATAGATTTGGTGGATGGCGGAGTGAATGGCGCCGCACTCGGCGCGGACATTTTCGAGGTAGCTGTAAGCGCCGCCGGCCAGGATTTCTTCGATTTGGCTGAAGCTGAGCTGGGCACGGAGGCGTCCCGCGATGCGCACGGGAAGCTTGGCTTTGCGCTCGGTGAGGTCGCCGATG
>Ga0181531_10003046_pt1 | contig 10349 bp, 13 predicted proteins | sample PEATcosm2014_Bin_38_FD_119743 | JGI IMG/M metagenome (GOLD analysis project Ga0181531, IMG submission 119743) | Peatland microbial communities from MTU Mesocosm Facility, Houghton, MI, USA - PEATcosm2014_Bin11_10_metaG | ecosystem: Environmental > Terrestrial > Soil > Wetlands > Peat | place... | reverse complement strand
GGATGAAGTGCGCCGCATCGGCAAAGATCTGGGTTTACCCAGCGAGATATTGTTGAAACATCCGTTTCCCGGACCCGGTTTGGCGGTCCGGCTATTGGGTGAGATACGCCGGGATGAGTTGGCCACCCTGCAGGATGCCGATGCCGTGGTCACCGAAGAGATCCGCCGCGCCGGGCTGTATGACAAGGTCTGGCAGGCCTTCGCGGTGCTGCTGCCGGTCCGCAGCGTGGGGGTCATGGGCGATGGGCGCACCTACGGGCTTACCGTGGCGGTCAGGGTGGTGGAAAGCGATGACGCCATGACCGCCGACTGGGTGCGCCTGCCGGGCGAGGTGCTGGAACGGATTTCCACGCGCATTGTGAACGAGGTGCGCGGGGTCACGCGCGTGGTCTACGACATCAGTTCCAAACCGCCGAGCACGATCGAGTGGGAATAGCAGGAGCAGTGACCGGGCAGCACGAAGGGCGACATGCCCGGGGATGTCAGGGGCAGTTTATTTCTGAGGGTAAATCGTTTTACAAATACGAAGGCCGCGCCGAGGACGGGCGCGGCCAGGTTATGATGGCGCTAAGAATGGCGAACCGCTTAGCGATTAGCCATCTTCTGAGCCATGTAGAGGATCAGTTTGCGGTCTTCTTCGTTCGACTTGCTCAGCAAGCGACGAAGCTTGTTGAGGAAACGAGCGTCTTTACCGGCGCTGCCCCAGGCGATGTCGTCGGACGACTTGCGCTTGGGAAGGTTCGGCAGTTGGGGCGGCTCTTCGCCGTCATAGAAGAGTTGATAGAGTGGGCTCTCGAGAGCGCGTGCCAACTTCTCCAGCGTCTCGATGGCCGGTACAGTGTGGCCATTTTCCACGCGAGAGATGTAACAGCGCAGCAAGCCAGTACGCTTCTCGATGTCGCCCTGGGAGAGTTTCTTTTCCTCGCGCATAGCGCGAAGACGGTCGCCAATAATCATAGACGCATTATTCCATGTATATAACTTGTGGGCAAGTATAATCTTTTGGTGGTGTTGTGAAACAAATGGAGCGTCCCGGGCCAGGTCTTTTTCCGGGGGCGTAACCAAAACCCTATGGCGCACGTCCCAAAAGTACCGGCTTCTCAGGCTCCAATACCCTTGGAGGACGCTCCCCCTCGCGTCTCCACGGCTCCTGGGGCCGCGAATGACCGGGTACTGGTGGCCCGCGCCCAGGCGGACGACCGCGAAGCCTTCGAGGAGTTGATCCGGCGGCACCAGCAACGCGTCTTTGCCGTGGCGGCCAGGATCCTCCGCAAACGGGAGGATGTAGAGGATATCTCGCAGCAGGTGTTCGTCAAGGCGTTTTTTTCGCTAAAGCGCTTCGACCAGCGCGCGGCCTTTAGCACCTGGCTCTACAAGATCACCGTCAACGAGTGCTGGGACCTGCTGCGCAAGAAGAAGGTCCGGCCCTTGGTTTACGATTCGGACCTGAGCGAGGACCAGAGCCGCCAGGTGAGCGCTTCAGATGGCTCGAGGAGCACCGAGCCGGATATTCTGGACCGCATCGAAGCCCGTGAACGGGTCGACCGGTTGCTGGCAGGCTTGGATGAGCGGGACCGCTTGATGCTGATTTTAAAGGAAGTTGAGGGCATGTCCATCGAGGAAATCGGCGAAGTGATGGACATCAATGCCAATACGGTGAAAGTCCGGTTGTTCCGGGCGCGCAAGAGGATGGTAGTGGCTTCGCGGCAGAGGGAAAAATAAGTGTTTTCTAATGACCAGAGTTTGCCCAGCATCAAAGATACGGGAGGCTTGCGATGAGCAGCCTGCATAATCACAACGAAAGTCTCTGCAGTCTCTGCGATCGCTTTCAGGACTGGCTGGTCGACTCGACTACGCCGCCTGGCGGCGCGCGAAATGACGGGCGGCAATTCCCGGAAGCCCACGGTGCCGGGACGACGGCACAGGGTATGTCCGGCTTGGGCTTGCCCGGAACGCCCCCGCTGGAGTTGTTGGAAGGCGCGGCGTCGCCCTTGGAAATGGCGGAATTGGCTTCGCCGGGTCCCAGCGTGGCGGAAACTTGCGACGCGCTCCTCGGGTTTGCTCCCGCGGAGTTGCGCGAACACGCGCAGGCCTGCGCGGATTGCCGCGATGCGGCCGACGACTTGGTGACGCTGCGTAAGTTGTTGCGCGACCTCGAGCCCGTCCCGGTGGCCGGACCCTTTTTTGCCTCGCGCGTGATGGCCAACATCGCGGCGCAGGAGTCGGTCGAGCGTTCGCGTATTGCCGCCGTATGGCTGGCCGTGCCGCGCTTTGCCTCGCGCCTTTCCTGGGTCGCCGCGGTGGCGCTGGTGTTTGCCTGCGGTTGGCTCTACGAGCGGCCCGTAACTGTACCGGCGCAGCAGACAGCTTCCGCATTTGCCAGCGAGCATCTCTTTGATCCGCCGGCGCTGCCGCCGAATCACGACGACGTACTGGTCAGCCTGAGCGAGAACGAACAATGAGCAGCACGCCCACGATGGAAGAAACCTTGACGCCGGCGGCTTCCGCCTCGCGGAAAGCGGTGTTGTGGATTGTCGCCGTATTCGTGCTGGGGGCGGCGCTAGGCGTGGTGAGCGGCTATTTGTTCGCGCACCGCGTATCCGCCGCGGGCCCGGGGCCGGCGCCGCTCAGCGATGACGCGCGGCGACAGCAGAAGGTGGCGCAACTCACGAAAGAGCTCGGCCTGACGCCCGACCAGCAATCGCAGATCGATGCAATTTTTCAGGACACGGCGGGGAAGTTCAAAGCGGTGCACAAAGAATCCGACGCACAGATTGAAGTTTTGCGGCAGGCGGGGCGCGATCGGGTGCGTGCGGTGTTAACGGCGGAACAGAAGCCCAAGTTTGAAGAATTTCTCAGGAAGCTGGACGAAGAGCGCAAGAATCATCCACAACCGCCTCCGCGCTAAATTTTTCCCGCATTCACTTTTTTCTCACGCCAAATTTTCTTTGCTGCATTTTTCTTTCGTCGTTACCTCTTTTTTTGCCGCTCTTGCCTCTCCTCGTTCGTGCCAAACTTTAGTCCGTCTTTAGTTTCACCAGCAGCTTGCCGGTGTTGGCGCCGCTGAAGAGCATGTTGATGGCGCTGGTGGCGTTTTCGAGGCCGTCGACGACGGTTTCGCGGTCTTTGAGTTTGCCGGCCATTTTCCATTGCGCCAGCTGGGTAATGGCTTCGGCGAAGCGTGGCGCATAGTCGAGGATCAGGAAGCCTTGCACGCGCAGGCGCTTGACGATGAGCGTGGCGTAGTCGCCCAGGTTTGGTTGATCCGTGGTGTAGCCGGAGATTAGGCCGCACAGGGCGACGCGACCGTGCAGGTTCATGCGAGCGAAGGTCGCGTGCATGATATCGCCGCCAACATTTTCAAAATCGATGTCCACGCCCTTGGGTGTGGCTGAGGCGAGCTGCGCTTTCCAGTCCGCGTGTTTGTAGTTGATCGCCGCGTCGAAGCCAAGTTCGCCGGTGAGCCATTGGCATTTTTCGTCGGTGCCGGCGATGCCGACCACTCGGCAACCGTGGATCTTGCCAATTTGCCCGGCAACGCTGCCGGTGGCGCCGGCGGCGGCGGAAACCACGAGCGTTTCGCCGGGTTGCGGCTTGGCCACGTCAGTCATGCCGAAATACGCGGTGATGCCGGTCACGCCCAGGACGCCAAGGAAGGCGCTATCCGGCACGCCGGGCAGGTGCGGAATTTTGTTGAAGCCGCGCGCGTCCGCAGCGTTGATGAGGACATATTCCTGCATACCCACCAGGCCGACGATTTTTTCACCGACCGCCAGCGCGGGGTTGCGCGATTCGACGATCTCCGCCAGGCCGAAGCAGCGCATCACGTTGCCGAGCGGAATGGCCGGCAAGTAGGTGTCGCGTTCACCCATCCAGACGCGCATGGTCGGGTCGATGGAGAGATATTTGACGCGGGCCAACGCCTGGCCCTCGCTAAGCGGCGACAGCGGCGATTCGTGGAGTTTTAGATCGCCGGGTGCGCAGAGGCCTTTGGGACGCGCTTCGAGCAGCAATTGTCGATTGGTTGCTGTGGTCATTGCCGCCGCCGCGCTTTGAGATTGCTGATCCATTACGCCGCCGAACTAGAAGGGAATGTCCTCATCGGAAATTTCCGGTGCGCCGCCACCGCCGCTGGGATGGCTGCCGCCACCGCCACCGCCGAAGTCGTCGCCACCACCGCCTTCAAAGTCGTCGTGCGCTGCGCCGCCTCCGCCGCCGCGGGAAGCGCCGCCGCCGGAACCATCGCCTTTGCCGCCGAGCATGCGGAAATTGCTGGCGACAATTTCAAAGCTGGTGCGCTTTTGCCCTTCTTTATCCTGCCACTCGCGGGACTGGATACGGCCTTCGATGAAAATCAGCGAGCCCTTCTTGAGATATTGCTGGGCGATTTCCGCCTGTTTGCCCCATACGACGATTTTGTGCCACTCGGTGCGCTTTTGGCGTTCGCCGTTTTTGTCTTTGTACGTTTCGTCGGTGGCGACCGAGAAGTTGGCGACGGCTTGGCCTCCGCCGGTGAAGCGGGTTTCCGGGTCGCGGCCCAAGCGGCCGACGAGAATGACTTTATTTACGGACATTGCGGACTCTCCCTGTGTGCGACGGCGACGATAGCAGAAAGGGCGGGGAAGCGCAAAAAAAGGGCGCGACTCCGGGAATTTAGTGGCGTGGATTCAGCTATGTAGCACAGGCTTCAGCCTGTGAGCTTTTGTGTCGCCCAACTCCGGCTTCCCCAGTGCGCCCACGCCGTGAGGTGGCGCAGCGCTTTCCTAGCGGCCGCCTTCTGCCTGCCCCGGTGAGACCGGGGAGGCGGTCGCCTTTTGTAACTTTTCGCAACCTGTTCAGCTTGTGCGCTTTTCTTTCCCCGTGCCCACACGCCCATACTCTCGCCCCGCGCACTCCATTCCGTCTTCCAACTAAAGAAAAAGGCTGGCGGGGGCGCCCTGCCAGCCTGTTTCTAAAACGAATGAGTGCTAACCGATTGTTATTTAGGTAGCTGTTTTGGATACGTTGGCCGCTTGGGGTCCTTTCGGGCCTTGCACGATCTCAAACTCGACGGGGTCTCCTTCCTGAAGGGAGCGGTAGCCATCGCCGGTTATCGCGGAATAATGCACAAACACGTCAGGACCGTCATCGCGCCCGATGAACCCATATCCCTTGGAATTGTTAAACCATTTCACCGTTCCTTGCACTTAAGGGGGACCTCCCGTCCGGAGACGCAAATGTTTCTGCCGAGGCGCGCGGGGACACCAAGCGTGACAAGGCAGAGGACGAATCGCGCGGAGTGTACCAGACTGAAACGACTAGTCAATAGGACAAACACGTGTGCGACATTTCGGTGAGAACGATAATTTCCTAAGTAAACAATCGATTTTATTGAAGGGGACGAGGAGTTCGATGCTTACATTAGGAACTTGAAATAGTAGAGCAGGCCGGCGATAGACTTGGCGTCACGCAGTTTTCCCGTGCGCATCATTTGTTCCAGTTCTTTGCGGCTGTACGGCTTGACGGTGATTTTTTCGTCTTCTTCGGGATGAGCTTCTCCGGCTGTTAACCCTTGCGCCAGCAGGATATACATGCGTTCTTCGAGGAAGCCGGGAGTGGGAAAAACGTCCAGGAAGATGGTGAATTTTTTGGCGTGGTAGCCGGTTTCTTCCATCAGTTCGCGGGCCGCGGCTTTGCGCGGGGCTTCGCCTTCGTCAATGCGGCCGGCGACGAGTTCCCAGAGGTATTGTTTGGCGGCGTGGCGGTACTGGCGGATCATCACAATGCGGCCGTCGGGCAGGACGGGGAGCACGACCACCGACCCGGGGTGAGTGATCATTTCGCGCGTGGTGCGCACGCCGCTGGGTTCGATCACCTCATCGCGGCGGATGCCAAACACGGGCCCGGTGTAGATGATTTTGCTGGAGAGCACTTTGGCGGTGGTTGGTTTTTTGGCGGGCATGAGATCCTTGTGCGCGGCTCGCAGTATTTTAGACGATTGCGGGCCTGCGGGACAGGCGAAGTGCGCGGGAGTGGTAGACATGGCGTAGCGGGCGAGGTTGCGAAACCGCCTATGTCGGAGATTGGGAATTGACAGCCCGGCGGGCGGTGCCTAGACTCGCGAATATGGAAGTGCAACTAACGCCGGAACAGGAACTTGCGCTTCGCGAACTGGCGAAACGGTCGGGGCGTGAAGCCGAGGACTTGGCGCAGTCCGTGCTGGCGCTTTATGTGGAGCATGAGGCGCGATTTGTGGAAGCAATCCGGCGCGGGCTGGATTCGCTGGATCGCGGCCAGTTCGTAAATCACGAAGAGGTTGGAGCGCGGATCGATCGTTTGTTTCCTGCCTGAAGTTGCTTTAAATTTCATTTTCCCACAACGGTAACCTGACGTTCCTGAAGTGAGGATATGATGTTCGCATGAGCAGGCTTTTGGAAGTCGCCGGCGCGACGAGCACCAATAGTGGATCTCGCATCGGATTTCAGACGCAAGGCGGAGGCAATTGGCCTGCGTGGGATCGGTTCATTACGCTGGATGGAAAGCGGGCTCATCACATCGGCAATATCTGCGGTACTTGCCCATTTATTTTTGAACGGTGTGAAGGCGCGAACGCGAAAATCTCTCCAACGGCGCTCTCGAATTCACTTCGGAGCGGTATCTCGTCCGTTGAGAAGGAAATCGCGGACGCTGCAATGGAGATACTTCCGGCCGGGGCTTACAAGGCGATGCTCCTGTCGTGCGTTCCTCGATTTATCGTTCCCTCAAAAAAGGGTGATTACTTCTTTGAGGAACAAATTCAGTTGTGGGGACTCGACGGATTTTGGGGCGTGCCGCACTACGCGAAAAATGAGTACTATCGCACCGAAGAGGTAAGAATCGCGGATCGTGGCGCCTTGTTCGAGTTCCTCGTACCGATGTTTCCCAAGCGCTACCTGCACGATAAAACCGTCGAGGCGTATGAATCCATTTTGGGCAATCAAGTAGTTCCCACTGCGCTGGCAGTTTCGATACTCGATGTGAAGGGACCTGCTGTCTGTGAGGGAGATCACGAAATCACCACTCACTGGTGTTTGGCGCACTACCTTTTGGACGGTCATCATAAAATGCTTGCAGCTTCGAAGGTGGGTAAACCGATATCGCTCCTGTCGTTCCTCGCGGTTGAGAAAGGCATTTCCAGTGCTGAACAGGTCGCCGAAGTTTTAAAGGTTCTTGCTCAACAGTGAGTGTTCCGAAAGTTGGGAATGTGGTATGAAACGAGCCACGTTGAGAGAAAACAGGATGACGATTTGCTTTAGTGGCAAATTGGTGCCGGCTAAGGCCGGCGATAAGGACGGAGCATGGACGCTGACGCTGCCGAAGAGTGCTAGTGCGAAGCTTGGTTCGCGGGGCACGGTGATGGTGGAGGGGGCAATTCATGCCTTTCCCTTTCGGGCGGCGCTGGAGCCGGATGGCAAGGGGAGTCACTGGCTGCGTGTCAACAAAACGATGCGCGAGGAGTCGGGCGCGGCTGCAGTCGAGACCGTAATGGTGGAGCTTACGCGGGTGGGGGACGAACCGGAGATGCGCGTGCCGATGGATTTGCGCAAGGCGCTGGCGGCCGCTCCTCTGGCGCTCGCGGGGTGGCAGGACATTACGCCATTGGCGCGGCGCGACTGGATCTTTTCGATCTGCTCGGCCAAGCAGGCGGAAACACGTAAGCGCCGGATCGCGAAAGCGTGCGACATGCTGGCTTCCGGGAAGCGCCGACTGTGCTGTTTTCCCGGGATCAAATGGATGATGCAGAAGAATGAGAAGTCCTGCGGGATGTGGCTTCCGCTGGAGAACGCGAAGAGTCGTGGGTCGTCGAAATCGACAACTCATGACTGACGCCAACCGGATAACCGGATCGCCGCAAAACCAGGGGCCGATAAGTGGATGCGTCAAGACGTTGTGTGCTGGTCAGCGGAGGTCAGAGTATGCGGGAGACGTCCACCGTTACGCTCATCGACTTTCCCCGTCTCAGGATGAGCAGGTCTTTGTGTTCCCCGACCGCTCCAGACAGGCCTCGCGAAGCTTCCGTTAGCGTGTAGGGTGCGCGATCAAAGCCCTTAATCTGCAAGATGATATCGTCCGGGAGGATATTTTGGCGTGTCCGTGCCGACGCTGAGGACGAAACTGCGCGGACGACGAGTTGTCCTGCAGAATTCGTGTCTAGTACGAGTCCGACGGTATCGAAGTCATTTGTTTGTTCGACGCCCGAGGGCACGAGAAATAGAAGCTGTTCGGGATAGTCGATCTCCACACGAAATCGACGAAGAATATTGCCTCCCAGCGCCCCAATGATAGCCGACGGAGTTTCGTAAGAAGTGGCGCTATATATTTCGTCTGGCCGCGATACAGCGGCCACATGAGACGCGACGAGCGACCCTAGTTGAAATGCGGGAATCCTCAAAAGCAGAGCATCGTCAGATGCTCCATGGACGTTCGCTGGGCCTGCCGCTCCAGTGCTTCTTGGCCAATCGGGATGCTCCTTGGACCACCGCTTCAAAATGTCTTCGCGAATGAGCGTAAGATGCGTTCCCGTGTCGAGCAAGAATCCGTACTTGTCTGCGCCGACTCCGACCTCGATCCTGGGATGTCCGCTCGACGCGACATACGGGCAGGGCAATCTCTCCCCCTGGTGCGGAATACTTCCGGGCTCTCCAATAGACAGCATTTGCTGTGGATAATCGAGAACAACTTGATAGTGTTCGAGCGCTTTGCCAGGAAGCAAGCCCTCCACTGTGTCGCTATTGGTGAAACTGGTCACGCCTGCGTGCACAAAGGCCTTACTGTTTCGTAGATCGACCGGCATTTCGCCTACAAACGCCGTTGGAACATCCACTGCTCTATAGCGCTGTCCCTGGTCCGAGATGGTGGCGCCTTCAGGCTTCAGCCCCAGATCCGCCGCCAACCCTGCATCGAGAATAATTGCACCGCCTCCGGAGTCGAAGATGAACCGAGCCGCCCGCAGGCTCCCGTCAGGCCTCTTGAACGTGAGCGTGACAATGGGTACGTTGCCTTCTACCGACATCGGAACCGTCACGTGAGTCAGGTTTGGCTGACTTTGTGCGTGCAAACATGACCCTCCCAACAGCAGAGCGCAAGCACTGGTGACGGCGACATTGCTAACTCGCACGATTTAAGGCTAACCGAAATTATTGCGACAGAATATGGTCTTGTTCTGGCCGCACTCTCCAGAAAAGAAACGCGCAAGTCGCTTTTCCCCCCGTCACCACTGACAGTGCCCGCGCCGGCCCCGCCGAACTGGCCGCGTTGCTTGGGTGGTTGGCGGGACCTATACTGTGCTCCTGAGTGCCGTGCAGACTCTTAGAGCTGAATGACGATATCGACCATTATTGTGGACGACGAGAAGCCGGCGCGCGACGAGCTGGCGTTTCTGCTGAAAGGCTTCCCTGAAATTACGTTGATTGGGCAGGGGCGGAATGGCGTCGAGGCGGTGGCGCTGATCAAGGAGCATGCGCCGGACCTGGTGTTTCTGGATGTGCAGATGCCGGGGCTCGATGGGTTTGGCGTGCTGAAGAAGCTGGTGGAGCGGAAGATGAAGGTGCCGCACGTGGTGTTCGCTACGGCGTTTGACCACTATGCGGTGCAGGCGTTCGACGTGAACGCCGTGGACTATGTGTTGAAGCCCTTTGACAAGGCGCGCATTGCCAAGGCCATTGCGCGCGCGCGGCGGGAGATTGAGGCGCAGACGAGTCCGGCGGACCGACTGGAACAACTGGTGAGTCAGCTGGGGGCCGTGGGGCAGATGGCGGGCGCGGCGAAGGGCGGCGGGAACGCGCCGGTGAAAGTGTTGGTGAAGTCGGCGCAACGCATGCTGCTGGTGGATGCCAACGATTTTATTTTTGCGAGCATTGAAGACGGAATGATTTCCGTTACCGCGAAGGAGTGCGAAGGAACGTCCAACTACCGAACGCTGGAAGAGTTGAGCGCGGCGGTGGATTCGGAGGCGTTCTGGCGGCCGCACCGCTCGTTTCTGGTGAATATTCACCACATCAAGGAAGTGGTGCCGTGGTTTAAGTCCAGCTACATGCTGAAGATGAGCGACAAGAAGCAGACGGAAATTCCGGTAAGCCGGGTGCAGACGAAGCGGCTGAAGGAGCTGTTTAAGCTGTAGGGGATGGCGTGGGCAATCGTGTTAGCATCGACCATCGCGCAAATTCGACCCGAATATTGCGCTACCAACCATGGATTTTTCGCTTAGCGACCAGCAAAAACTGATCCGGGATACGGTGCGGCAATTTGTCGAGACGGAGGTGCGTCCGGGTGTGAAGGAACGCGACCGGCTGGAACGCTTTCCGGCGGAGGAGATTCGCAAGATTGCGGAG
>Ga0181531_10003045_pt1 | contig 10354 bp, 5 predicted proteins | sample PEATcosm2014_Bin_38_FD_119743 | JGI IMG/M metagenome (GOLD analysis project Ga0181531, IMG submission 119743) | Peatland microbial communities from MTU Mesocosm Facility, Houghton, MI, USA - PEATcosm2014_Bin11_10_metaG | ecosystem: Environmental > Terrestrial > Soil > Wetlands > Peat | place... | reverse complement strand
GCATCTCGCCCGCAAAGAGTTCCGGTTGTTCCCAGGCGGCAAAGTGACCGCCCTTCTTGAGTTCGTTGAAGTACACGAGGTTGGGGTAGGCGCGCTCCGCCCAGCTGCGCGGTAAGGGGATTATCTCCCGTGGGAACCTACTGACGGCCGCCGGAATCGAGACTTCGCCGGCCGTGGTCTTGTGGGCGTTGTTGTTCTCCCAGTAGATGCGGGCCGAGGACGCCGCTGTGTTCGTGAGCCAGTAAAGCGTGATGTCGTCGAGCATCTCATCCCTCGTGAGCGCGTGCTCAGGTTCGCCGTCGGTGTCGGTCCATTCTGCGAATTTCTCGTAAAACCAAGCCGCCAAACCGACCGGCGAGTCCGCGAGCGAGTAGCCGATCGTTTCCGGGCGCGTACCCTGGATCGCCCGAAAGCCCGACCCGTGTGTGGCAAAGTTCCTAGCTCCTTCATAGGCGATCGCTTCCTCGACCGAGAGGCCCGTCGGTGCCGGTTCGCCGTTCTTGAGCGACTTCGCGACCTCGGGGGGCACCGTCGTTTGCATGTTCGGGGTTGCTGGTCGTTCGATCGCGCCGAGCAACGTCGTGACGTGGATACCCAAGAGACCTTCCGGCGCTCGGCGGCCCATCACGTCCGTGACGAGCGCACCCCAGTCGCCACCCTGGGAGACGTAGCGCCGATAGCCCAGTCGCCTCATCAGCTCAACCCAAGCGCCGGCGATGCGTTCGGGATTCCAGCCTGTCGCCTGAGGTTTGGCTGAGAAGCCGAAACCGGGCATTGAGGGCACGACGAGATCGAACGCGTCCTCCGCGCGGGCTCCATGGGACTCGGGATCGCTCAGTGGCCCGATCACCTTCACGAACTCGAGGAACGAGCCCGGCCAGCCGTGGGTCATGATCAGCGGCAGCGCATTCGCATGCGGCGAGCGCACATGGACAAAGTGGATATCGAGCCCGTCGATTTCCGTGATGAACTGGGGGAACGCATTCAACTTGGCCTCGAGCTTGCGCCAGTCATAGCCAGTGCCCCAGTAGTCGACGAACTTCTGAACCTTTGCCAGCTGTGCGCCCTGGGTCCGATCGCTAACGGTCTCCTTATCGGGCCAGCGCGTGGCGGCGATGCGCGTACGCAGGTCCTTGAGCTCCGCGTCGGTGGCTTTGTATGTGAATGGCCGGATCGCCTGGCCCGCGGTCGGTTCGGTCGTGACACTCATGTTCGTTCCTCCTCGGGTCGTTGAAGCTGCAAAGCACGTATCGCCGAGAGAGGCAAAGCCGATTCCCGCGGTGGCTGAAGTCACTAGAAAACTGCGGCGTGACATTGGAGACAAGATGTGATTCTCCGGGATGTTTTGGACCCCCGCACCTACGCCGATTTTACGGTGATAGGTCGTTATGAGTGGGCTTTGGGGCTCCTGTCATGTTTGATCGGCGGATTGCTAATCGCTCGCGATGGTCTAGAAGATACTCACGTGACCAGAGATGACAATCATACGAAGGTGAGCATAGCGGCCTGGAAGGACTTGGTTGAACCAGTGGAACCGATCCGGTCTGAAAGCAGGAAGAGGACGATCTGGGCCATTTCTTCGGGTTCTGCGAGCCTACTCAGCGGGATGGACCCGAGGGGCGCGAATGGATGTGTGGCGGCCCCATCTGTGCCAGCTCCGAAGGTCGGGAGACCCTACTTCGAACCAGGTGGTCGGTCGGATGGCGATGCCAGCAAATTCCAATCTAGGCGCCACGACTAGCTTCATCTCGCGGCGAGTTCAGTCCGGTAGATGCATCCTATCCAGGAGAGCCTTGTATCGTGGATCACCTTTGAGGGTGTTGAAATCAGACATTACCTTTAAGTACTCGACGACAGGTTCCTTTTGGCGATACGCGCGATCGAGCCACTCGAAGGCCCGCGTGTCTTGGCGGCGGTTGGCAAACAGGGCCGCTATCCAGAAGGCTTCACTGCCGCCGCGCTCTTGCATTGCTGCTTCGAGCGCGACGTCAGCTTCCTTCCTGCGTCCCAGCCTGTCATATGCCCCTGCGAGGCACATCAGCTGGCCTCCCTCCGGCACTTCACGCTTACACTCGACGAGGGATTCCTCCCGACCTTGCCGCGACAGAATGTCGCCCAGTAAAAAATGACCGAAAACGTATGAAGGACTTATTGCGAGGCAACGACGCACTGCGGCCTCCGCTTCCTCAAGTCGCGCGACAGCGAGCAACGAAACCGCGAGCATGAAATGCGTTTCAGGATTGAGCGGGTCCGATGCCAGCGACGCTCTGAAAAGCCGCTCAGATCGCTTGAAATCTCCGACAATGTTGGCGAGGTCTCCGGCGGCGAATAGCGCGAACGGGTTTTGCGGTCCCAAAGCAAGCGCGGCGTCGGACTCCCGCTTCGCTTCTTGCCAGTCCCAGGTGTAGAGCGTGGCCACACGGGCGAGCAACGCGTGGGCAATCGCGGACTGGGGATTGAGATTCAGTGCCTTCAGAGCATTCTCGCGCACTTGGGGAAAGCCAATTTCGGGAGGCACAAAGCTGAATGCGGCATCGACGTAGTGTGTCTTTCCAAGCGATATGTAGGCAGCCGTAAATTGCGGATCGAGCGCAATCGCGGCCTGGAACTGATTGGCTGCTTCTTCCGCACCCGCGCGAGTGTACGTATCGAGTGCGTGCAGGCCTCGCAGATAGTGATCGTTGGCCTCAGGGCTCTTTGTTTCGATGGGATTCGACGCCAAACTGCCCGCGACCGAAAGTTCCAGGGCCCTCCCGAGAGATGTGGCGAGCTCCGCCTCGAGCTGCAGTACGTCGCTGACGTTTCGATCGTAGGTCTCGGACCACTGGTGAGAACCGTCTGCGGCGCGAATCAACTGGGCGGCAACCCTCACGTGGTTCTCGGCACGACGTACGCTGCCCTCGACCACGTACGACGCTCCGAGTTTCGCACCTATACTTTGGACATCTTCGCTCTTGTTCTTGAACTGAAATGACGAGGTGCGGCCGATGACGCGAAGCCCTGGCACGTTCGCGAGGACGTCGAGCAACTCCTCGGCAAGTCCATCCGCGAAGTACTCTTGATCCTTCTTCTCGCTCATATCTAGGAAAGGCAGCACTGCGATCGACTTGTCGACCTTTACCCTTTCATAAGGCGCGTGCGCGACGCGGCCGAACCAGGCGACCGTCCCGATCACCGCTATCGAAAACGCGGCGCCGCCCACAAGAACCGCCGTGCGTCGCCGACGGGAAGCGGCCGTCACGCCGCCCTTTATGTCCGGATCAATCGGGCCCGGGATTAGGGCGCGGCTCTGCTCTTGTGCCGGGCTGGTCTCCACCGGTGCGATAAGTCGATAGCCCCGACGCGGCAGCGTTACGATGTACTCGGGCTTGTCGGAGGGGTCTTCGAGCGCCTGCCGCAAAGCGGCAATCGCTTCGTAGACCGAGTGTGGCGTGACTACTGCCTTACCCCACACGCCATCGAGCAGATCCCTGAGCGCCACGACCTGGCCGGGCCGTTCCGCTAAGAACATCAAGAGCCGCATTGCGCGGGGATCGAGCTTTGTGCAGCGACCGTCTCGCGAGATTTCCCCGAGGTCTGGGCTGACTTGCCAGTTCCCGATTCGCCAGACCGCCTGAGCGCGCTCGTTCATTAGCCGCCATCCCGCCCGGAGAAAAAATGCGTCTACACCGTGGAAAGTATAGCGTAAGCCTGTTTCTGAGGTTCTTAACACAAGTTTCAGACGTTCTTGAGGACGCTACCAAGCGTCCAGCAGCACGGTGCCCGCCCTGCCGCCGACCCAGGGCGGCCGGCGACGCCGCCGGGCGGCGGCATGTGGCCCAGGCGCAACGCGCTTGATTGCTGTATCGCAGTCGTGGCCGCGGACCCGGCATAACCGTCCATGTCGCGCAGCCCAGGACGACCCCCATAGACCCGTGGGACGCAGCCGGATCGTCCGCCGTTTCACAACGATTCACGCTTGGTTGAGGGAGTTTGAAAGATCATTCAACCAACGTGGAGTACGGTCGGGTCGCTGGGCTAGTAGAGGAGACCTTCCGTGGATGCCTCCAATGTCTGTCGGTCCGATGCATCGGAATTCGTCGATCATTCCCGCTGGAGGACACCCTCTCCAGCGGAGGCAGGGGCTACGGCTCTGACAGGCCTGGATAAACCCGAAATATGCATCCCCATACCCGGCCCGGCACCGTCGGTGATACACGGGAAGGCCGCCGTTGTGCCCGAGCCAACGGCGGGATGTCCTGCCCTTAGACCTGAATTCAGCACGGGTTGGGAGCATCAAGACCGAGTGGCAATGTGGGTGGGGCTCGGAATCGCCCACATGGGGGCAATGATCGGTGGGCTGCTTCAGCAGAGACGTCCGCTCCCGGCAGTACTGGATGCGCTGTGCCGATTATTCGATGCTGCCGTCGAGGGATGCTCCAGCAGTGTCCTCCTAGTCGATCGTTCTCGCACCCGCGTGCGACGCGCAATAGGGCCCGGATTACCCTCCGGCTACAGCGAACTCCTCGAGGGCCAACTTGTGAGTTGCGTTGCAGCACGAAATCCAGCCTGGCCAACACTGGCGATGGCCCACGCTCTCGAGTCCCTTGGGTCATCGCCGATTTTCTCCCTGACAGGAGAGCTCGTTGGCATTTTCGCGATCTACTGGCGCGAAGCAGGTAGTCCCAGGCCGTGCGCACCGGCGCTCATCCAGCAGTTCAGCAACATGGTGGGAATTGCCATCGAGCGTACACGAACCGAGGAGGCCCTCAAGCGAAGCGAGGCACAGCTCGCAAGAGCCCAACAGCTGAGTTCAACGGGCAGCTTTTCCTGGCGTCCAGCAACCGACGAGATCATTTGGTCAGAGGAGCTCTATCGCATCTTCGATCTTGACCCAGCGTTACCAGTGACGCTGGACCTCATCCGTACTCGAGTGCATCCGGAGGACGATGCGCTGTTCTGTGAGATGACCGAGCGGGCGAAAACAGGAAGCGACTTTGAATATGAGCATAGACTCCAGCTGTCCAACCACTCCGTGAAGTACGTACGGTTGGTCGCGCACGGAACCCGCGATGAGGAGGGTCATCTGGAGTACATTGGCGCAGTTCAGGACGTGACGCCGCGGCGGCTGTCCTACGAGGCACTCGGCAAGGTCCGAGCGGAGCTCGCACATGTCACCCGCGTTTCGAGCCTCGGTGCTTTGTCGGCGTCCATCGCGCACGAAGTCAACCAGCCGCTGTCGGGCATGGTCACCAACGCCAGTGCCTGTTTGAGGATGCTCGATGCCGAACCTCCAGACCTCGAAGGAGCGCGCGAAACCGCGCGTCGGACAATCCGCGACGGCCAACGTGCATCGAACATTATCGCACGGCTGCGCGCGCTCTTTCGCAAGAAGGAAGCGCCGACCGAATCAGTTGACCTCAACGAGGCCACAAGAGAAGTGCTTGCGCTGCTGTCGAGCGAGCTTCATAGAATGGTGGTTACATTGCGGGTGGAGCTTGCCGAAGACCTTCCGCCTATCGCCGGGGATCGGGTTCAGCTTCAGCAGGTCATCCTCAATCTGCTGCTGAATGCGTCGGAGGCCATGAGTGGCATCCACGATCGCCCGAAGCGTTTGGTGATCAGAACCGAACGAGATGCAGAGGACGGCATCCGCCTGAGCGTTCTAGATGCGGGCGTGGGTTTGCCTCAGGATTCAGAGGGGCTCTTCCGGGCGTTCCATACCACCAAGTCTGGTGGTATGGGCATCGGCCTATCCGTCAGTCGCTCCATTATCGAAAATCATCGCGGTCGTCTCTGGGCGGAACAGAATGCTGGTCCGGGGGCAACGTTTTCATTCCGCATTCCTCGCGCACGCGAGTTCGAACGCGGCGTCCGAGGTTCTGACCTATGCATTCCTGCGGCGACGCCGGCGGAACTCGTCATGAGTAGTTCTTGATGCTCATCGGTTTGCTCGTCTCGGAAGAGTTCCTTGACTCTGCTTGGGTCGGCGAGACTCGGTGTCTGATCCTCGACATCGCCCTACCGGGCATGTCGGAGCCGGATCTGCAGCGCGAATTGGAGCGTCGATCGCACAGGATCCCAGTCATCTTCATCACCGCTGTCCAAGATGAGACGGCGCGTCAGCGCCTCCATTCCCAGGGTGCCGAAGAGTGCCTGTTCAAACCTTTCGGTGAAGCGGATGTGATCAAAGCGCTCGATGACGCGATTCCAGTCAACAACACGACGTTAGAGGGATAGTCATGAACTCTTCCGAGTACACCTCACCGCGATCGCGCCCGCCGACATCGATCGCCACACCGATGGTCTTCGTCGTCGACGACGATGTCTCGGTACGCGAATCGCTGGAACTGCTGATCCGCTGCGCAGGGTGGCAGCCCAAGGTCTCGGCCTCGGCTGAGGAATTCCTGGCTATACCGCGAGTTTTCACTCCCAGCTGCCTGCTACTCGACGTTAATCTTCCTAATATCAACGGGCTCGACTTGCAGAGGCTCATCGCCGATCGGGCGGAATTGCCGATCATCTTCATCACCGGTCACGGTGATGTGCCGATGACGGTCCAGGCCATGAAGGCGGGAGCTGTCGAGTTCTTGACAAAGCCATTTGTCGGCGAGGTACTGTTGAGCGCCGTCCGACATGCCCTTACACGCAGTCAAACCGTGCTCCGACACGAGGCGCAGCTCATAGTTTTGCGGGATCGTTACATGTCACTCAGCCTTCGCGAGCGAGAGGTCATGGCATTGGTCGTTGCTGGCCGATTGAATAAGCAGGTTGCTGGCGAGCTGGGCATCTCGGAGATTACGGTAAAACAGCATCGAGGCAGGATGATGCGAAAGATGAAAGCCGACTCTCTCGCCCACCTGGTAAATATCGCCGCGGGACTGTGCATCGCATCCGAGCAGGACGGACTGAGAACCCGAGACGGTTGTTCGCCCGCATTTGCTTAAATCTTACACACTCCGATCTCGCATGAATTGGCACATATATTGCTCCGTAGCGGTATTTTGCGGTCATCTGTAGTAGATTCAATGCTAAAGACATTCGCCTCCCTTGGAAGCATCACATTTGCCGATCATGGATCGTTCCGTCACGAAACGACCGCCGATCTCTTCCGTTCGCGCGCTGGTCGCGTGTACTGTATACGCACTGGTTCCCGGGCTCCTGCACGCCGAGACGGCTTCGCCCGCGGAGCCAACGATGATCTTAAGCGCGAACCTGGAGGAGATCAGCGTCACCGCACGCAAGAAGGATGAGACGGCGCTCACCGTGCCGGTCAGCCTGACTGCGTTTTCCGAGGCAGACCTTGAGAAACTGAACATTAATTCCTTCATCGACTACGCTGCCAAGATCCCAAACCTGTCTTTCTCGTATGGCACTGGGAATCTTGGATATGTCGATTCGCGCACAGTCGCAATTCGCGGCATCGAAGGCGCCGGGACGACCGGCATCTACATTGACGAGACGCCGATTCCGGACTCTCTCGACCCGCGGGTGGTCGATATCCAGCGAATCGAGGTCCTGAAAGGGCCGCAGGGGACGTTGTTCGGTCAGGGCTCGCTCGGTGGTACCCTGCGCCTGATTACCGCGCAACCAACGCCCGGTGTCAACGATGCACACTACGCCACGACCCTCGGGGGAACGTCGGGTGCCGGATCTCCTGACTATGGCGTTAGTTTCGCCGGCTCTCATACCTTCGCCGATAACCTGGTGGTCCGCGCCGTTGGCTTTTATGATCACGAAGGCGGTTATTTGCACCGCCTCGCGGTCGATCCCAACACCGGTGAGACGTTGGCCAATGTGAACGACTACGGTGCCGAGAAATCGTACGGTGGCTCGCTCGCTCTGCGCTGGATCGCTAGCGACCGGGTTGATGTCGGATTGCGCATCATGGCCCAGGAGCAGGATTTGGACGGCTGGGCGGCTCCGTATGCCCCGAATCCACCGTTCGAGGTTCAGAGCCTCACACTGAACCGCACCAACAATATTCAGGAAGTCGCCCGCGACCGGTTCTACCTACCTGCACTCACTATTGAGTACAAAGGTGGTGGCTACACGTTGCATGAGTCCGTGAGCTACTTCGACCGGCGCGCAACGCAGATCGAGGATGGCAGCGAGGGCACTCGCGATGCGCTTGCCGCTGACTGGGCAGCTTCTGCTCCCGGCATCCTGGGCGTGTATGCCGACAACCAGGGATTTGCGTGGTCAGAGATCGTGAGTCAGCGTCGAACGGTCAGCGAGACGCGCCTCAGCTTCGATAAGTCCAAATTCGGACTTTCGGGCGTCGCCGGTATATACCTGTCGCGCTCGTTCTCCGACACGCAGTTCGACGCCGGTAGCATTCCGCTAATACAGCAGCTGGGTCTGAACACCAATGCAGCCGTCGGCGTCATTCCGGGTCTGGGCGGCTACTGCAGGAATCCCAACAACGGTAACGACACCAGTTGTCCCGGTTACGGCAGCGGTCTCGCTTGGTTCTCGTATGAGCCGGCCTACGACAAGGATCAGGCACTGTTTGGCGAGGTGTACTACGAGTTCGCGCAGTTCGAGCTGACACTCGGCGGCCGCTACTACCACCAAATCCAGAACGGTCAGGAGCTGCTGGAGGGTGCTCTCAACTTTGCGTATTTCAATTTCACTCTGCCGCAGACTGAGCAGAGCGGTTTCGATCCCAAGATCGCGATCAAGTACCAGATTGATCCGACGGCGATGGTTTACGCCTCTTACTCGAAGGGATTTCGTTCCGGCGGAGCTGGGGTGCCCCTGCCCCTCGGACCGCCGTCGTTCTTTAGCGCAATCCACCAGACACCGGGAACACCAACCACGTACACGTCCGACACGGTCGACAACTATGAGTTCGGCGGAAAGATCGTAGGCTTCAACAACGAGGTCATTCTGACCGGCGCTGTATTTCAGATGAACTGGAACAACATTCAGCAAGCAATCATCGCGCCGGTCAGCTATATCAGTCTCATCGTCAATGCCGGAGATGCGCGGATCCGGGGCGGCGAAATTGCGCTCGAGGCAAAGCCGAACGCATATGTTGACCTTCAGGCAGGCGTCGGTTATGAGGATGCCGTTATTACGCACGGCGTACTTTACTGGCAGCCGACTGGTTCACGCGTCTATCAGGTACCGGACGTGACTGCAAACGCCAGCGTGACGTTCACCATACCGGTTAACGACAGGCTTTCAAGCTTCCTCACCGTGGATAGCAGCTACACGGGCAGCAGCGTGTCCGGCACGATGGGCTGCCAGCTCAACGCCGGGCCAGGCGTAGTCCCAGAGTATCCGAGCGGCGTGCAGTTCTTTCCGTGCCCGTCGGCGAGCCCCACCAACCCTGCCGGCTACGCGCCGTCTCGCGCCGGCTATTCCGTACTCAACGCGCGAATCGGCATTGCCTGGGGCAAGTCGCAGCTCGCGTTCTACGCGAATAATCTCACCAATGCACGGCCGAATCTCGGCGACATCAACCCGGAATCCTATGCCAAGCATAGCACGGACCCGGCCGATTTCGATCCGACGATCGGCGCCGGGTATATCGTCCCGCGCGTCGCCACACTACGTCCGTTCAGCGCGGGCCTGCAGTTCAGCCAGCGATTCTAGGCCTAACGCACCTCAGTCTCTAGAGGTATAGACCAATACCATCGTGCGGTGGATACGCCCACCGGAGGCTGTTGTGATGTTCCCAAGGCCAGCAACCGAGGAGCCGGATAATTCCTCTGATACTAGAGATTTCGCTTGGAAGGGGCGGAGGTTGTCCTAGGGTCAATAGGCATCGATTGTCTGTGCGTGAACTTGAATGAAAGGCAAGCAATATGAAGACCGGATGGCTCTTACCTGCCATACCAATCGTGGTCGTGGCGGCGTTCATCGTGGGTTCTAGCGGAGGAGGTCGCTCGGCAACGCCGGCCACCGCCGGCAGATCTCGACTGCCGGTGGAAGGCACGCTGCCTTCTCTCAACGCAGCAACCGAGTGGCTGAACTCGACGCCGCTTACGCCGGACAGCCTGCGCGGAAAGATTGTGCTGATTGATTTCTGGACCTATTCCTGCATCAATTGGCGACGCTCACTTCCCTTTGTGCGCGCATGGGCCGAGAAGTACAAGGACCAAGGACTGGTGGTAATCGGCGTGCACTCGCCTGAATTTCCTTTCGAGAAGGACGCTGCCAACGTTCGTTGGGCGGTACAGGACATGAAAATCGACTATCCGGTCGCGGTCGACAGCGAATGGGCGATATGGAATGCCTTCAGGAACAACTATTGGCCCGCCCTCTATTTTTTTGACACTCAAGGCCGTATGCGTCATCACCAATTCGGCGAGGGTGACTACGCGCGGTCAGAAACCATCATTCAGCAACTGCTGGCTGAAGGCGG
>Ga0181531_10003044_pt1 | contig 10358 bp, 9 predicted proteins | sample PEATcosm2014_Bin_38_FD_119743 | JGI IMG/M metagenome (GOLD analysis project Ga0181531, IMG submission 119743) | Peatland microbial communities from MTU Mesocosm Facility, Houghton, MI, USA - PEATcosm2014_Bin11_10_metaG | ecosystem: Environmental > Terrestrial > Soil > Wetlands > Peat | place... | reverse complement strand
TGGTACCGTTTTTTCCAAATGGCTTTGGCGGATTTGAGGGTCAGCGATTTCAGATCCGCGATCTCGCCCATCGGGTTTCGGCCGAAGGGAGAGGGAAGAAAGGATTGGCGAAGTTTGATGAGGAGGGTTTGACGGGGATCGTCGCGAAGGCCGTCCAGCGCTTGGAGAGCCAGATCGCGGGAGGCGTCGAAACCGGCCTGGGGGAATTGCGGGCGGCGAACGATGTCCGCGTAGATCGGAAGACTTTCCATCACCCGCGCCGCGACGGCTTCGCAGGAAAAGCGGGCGTGGTGCACACCAACGCCGCTGGAGCGGTGCAGGCCCAGGCTGTCAAGGTAATCGCTGAGTTGGCGCGTGTCGCGCTCGCCGGCGCCGCGCAGGAGCAGGTCGGAGAGGATGGTGGCGCATCCAGATTTTCCCCGGGGATCGCCCGCGGCTCCAGCGGTGATTTGCAACGTCATCGCGGCGGATTGAACCGCCGGCATTTTTTCGCAAAGGAGGGTCAGACCGTTGGGAAACGTATGTTGGTAATAGCGCTCGGCCAATTTCAATCCTGTCTTTATTCCAGCGGATTCAGGACCATTCCTGTCGCCAGTTTTGGAAAGAAATAGGTGCTCTTGGGCGGCATGACCTCGTTGGTTTTCCCCAGTTCCTCCAGGGCGTGCAACGCGGTGCTCTTGAGGAGGAGGGCGATTTGATATTTTTTCCCGTCGGTCATTTTGGCGACGGCGTCGCTGTCCGCGGTGTACCCCCGCGCGGGGTCCTGGCCGCCGGCGAATTTCGGTTTTAGGACTTCGTCCAGGAGATACCTTTGCAGCACCGCGACGTCGAGTTTGCGCCATGCGGGGGAATGCCCGGGTTCCAGATTGGCAAGGACGTCGGGATTTGTGAAAGTGATTTGCCAGGTCTTGCGCGTGCGGCCGTCGAAGAGGCCGAACGTCCCCGGTGGCTGCTTGGGCAAAACCGCGTCGATGTATTCCGGCAATTTGCTCTCGGAGATCGGCACTTGGCTGAAAGTCGCAACCGGGGCGATGGCTCGTTCAAACTCGGCGGCGTCGAAGGAGGGGATGTTGCCGATCAGGCGGTGCGTCGGGAGGATCAGCAAGCCGTCGTCTTGCATGGGGACCAGTACGAACAGGCAGAAATTGGCGGGGTGATTTGGAGGGAGGGAGCCACCGGCTTTTTCGATGGCTTCCCGCTGGTATTGCAGGGCCATGGTGTAGCGATGGTGTCCGTCGGCGATGTACACCGGGCGCTGGGACATATAGTCGATGACGATGTTTTCGCATTCGCTGTCGGTGACGGACCACAGGTCGTTGCGGACGTCGCCGAGCATCGCCGACATTTCCGGGCGGCCGAGATTCTTGTAGAGGGCGGCCGTGGTTTGCCCCCGCGGGTCGGAAAATAGCCCGAAGATGGGGGAGAGTTGCATGTGCGTGGCGCGCGTTAGCTTCAGGCGGTCGTGGATGGCGTCGGGATAGGTTTTTTCGTGCGGGACAACCTGGCCTTGTCCGAATGGGCTCAGGCGGACCAGGGCCAGGAAGCCGCGGCGGTGAAACGTACGGCCGTTGTGGACGTAGGTCTGCGCGTAGGGATAGAAGGCCGCCTTGGCATCCTTGGCGAGGATGCCCGCGGAGAGCCAGGCCTGGAGAGTGACCGCGGAGCCGGCGTACGCTTCGTCAGGGCCTACGGATTTGGCCGGGAGATGCGGCAGATCAATCGTCACAATATTATTCGGGTGCCTGGCCTGAAGAGCCGCCTTGGCCGAATCCTCCAGGACGTCATACGGTGGGGCGATGAGGTCGGAAAAGTCGAAACCCTTGTTTCTCGCGTACCGAATGCCATAAAACGGGCGAACTTGGGGCAAAATCTGCTCCTGGTCAAAGGCCGACCAGAATAAGACGGTGGGGGTAAAGATCAAGCATTAGGGAAACGGCCCGCGGCAGCCCCGCGCTCGTTAGGGGCCAACCACCCCCACTGCCGGGGTTGGACGCATCCGGGCTTATCCGATACTATGTTCCCCCACGACTTATGATAAGAATCATTCTTGCCAATCCCCGCGGATTTTGTGCCGGCGTCAACATGGCGATCGAGACCGTGAATCAGGTCCTTTCGATGAAGGGACCGCCCGTCTTTGTTTATCACGAAATCGTGCATAATCGGCATGTCGTCGACGGGTTTCGTACCCGAGGCGTGACGTTTGTCGACGATATTTGCCAAGTCCCCGAGGGCGGGCTGGTGGTTTATAGCGCCCATGGAATTTCCCCGGACGTCCGGCGAGAGGCCAAAAAAAGGCGGCTCATTGAGGTGGACGCGACCTGTCCCCTCGTGACCAAAGTTCATATGGAAGTGCTGCGCTATGTCCGGGACGGATATACGGTGATTTTCATTGGGCATCGGCAGCATGACGAAGCGGTGGGAACAGTTGGGGAGGCGCCGGGGTCGATTATCGTGGTGGAGACGCCGGAGGAAGTGCAAAAACTGAAGGTGGTCAATCCGAGCCGATTAGCTTACGTGACGCAGACGACGCTGAGCGTCTCCGATGCGCAGCGCGTGATCGAAGCCCTCAAGGCGCGGTTCCCGAATATTCGGTATCCGGCCAAGGATGATATCTGTTACGCGACCACCAATCGTCAAAATGCCGTTACGTTTTTGAGCCCGGAAGTCGATCTGGTGCTGGTGATCGGGAGCAAGAATAGTTCAAATAGCCAGCGACTCGTCGAGCGCGCCGTGGAGGCGGGGAAGCCGGCGTATCTCATCGACGATGCTTCGGAATTGCAGATGGCATGGTTCGATGGGATCAAGGCCGTCCTCGTAACGGCGGGCGCTTCGGCGCCGGAACATCTCGTCGAGGAACTGGTCGATCGCCTCAAACGCAAGCTCGGCGGCACCGTCGAAACCCGCACGCTTTTGGAAGAGGGAATTTCATTCGAATTACCCAAGTCGGTACGCAGTCTGGCGGTGGTGGGGTAGTCTCATGAGGTTGGCATGAAGGGCGTCATTCTGGGAGGCGGCACGGGTTCTCGTTTGCTGCCTCTGACTAAGGTTACCAACAAACACCTCCTTCCGGTCTATAACAAGCCGATGATTTATTATCCGCTGGAATGCATGGCCAAGGCGGGGATCGAGGAAGTGCTGCTGGTGACCGGCGGCAACAACAGCGGAGATTTCATCCGGCTCCTGGGCAACGGCCGCGATTTCGGGCTTAAGAGCCTGAATTACACCTATCAAGATGGAGCGGGCGGAATCGCGCAGGCGCTTGGACTCGCCGAGCATTTTGCCTCAGGCGATAGCATCTGCTTGATTTTGGGCGACAACATTTTGGAGTATGCGATCAAGGAGCCGTGCAGAAAATTCCGGCATCAGGGGCAGGGGGCGAAGATTTTGCTGTCGCAGGTGGATAATCCCAAAGCGTACGGCGTCGCCGAGATGGATGGGCCGCGCGTCGTGCGGATCGTCGAGAAGCCGGCGCAACCTAAGAGTAATTGGGCGGTGATCGGCATCTATTTTTACGATAATCACGTGTTCGATATTGTGCGCACGCTCAAGCCGTCGGCCCGGAACGAGCTGGAAATCACCGATGTGAATAACGCATACATCGATCGCGGCGAGATGACTTATGACAAAGTCGACGGGTTCTGGGCCGACGCCGGAGAGAACATCGACTATTACCTCAAGGCGTGTAATGTGATCGCCCAGCTCGGGGCGAACAAAGAGCCCAAGCAATCCTGAAGATCATTTTGTAGAATCAAGTTCATGCCAAGCATTCTGGTTACCGGCGCCGCGGGATTCATCGGCTCGAATTTCGTGCGCTATCTGATTCAGCGGGGGGTTCAGGCCAAGATCGTCGCCTTTGATAGCCTGACCTACGCCGGGAACCTGGCGAATTTGCAGGATTTGCTCGGGGAACAGGTGGTCTTTATTCGCGGGGATATTTGCGACGCCAAGGCGGTCGCGGAGGCGTGGGGTCGGCATAACGTCTCGCAGGTGGTCAATTTCGCCGCCGAGAGCCACGTGGATCGCTCGATCCTGTCCTCGGGCCCGTTTGTGCAGACGAATGTCGCGGGGACGCAGGTATTGCTGGACGCCGCGCGGGCCAGGGGCGTGGAGAAATTTTTGCAGGTCAGCACCGATGAAGTGTACGGCTCGTTGCCGGAGGACAAGCCGGAGATTAAATTCACCGAAGAGACGCCGCTGCAGCCCAATAGTCCGTACAGCGCCACCAAGGCGGCGGCGGATTGTTTGGCGCGGGCTTATTTTCATACCTTTAAAATGCCGGTGATCATCACCCGCTGCAGCAATAACTACGGGCCATTTCAGTTTCCCGAGAAATTGATCCCCCTGTTTGTCACGAATCTGATCGAGGGGAAAAAAGTCCCGCTCTATGGCGACGGCATGAACATCCGCGACTGGCTTTATGTCGAGGATCATTGCGATGCGCTCTGGACGGTGCTGAATAACGGCGCGGCCGGAGAGGTTTACAATATTGGCGGAAACAATGAGATTCCGAATCGACAGATCACGGAAACGATTCTACGGGAGATGGGCAAGCCTTGGGATCAGTTTGTGCAATATGTCAAGGATCGGCCGGGGCATGATCGAAGGTATGCGATCGACGCGGGAAAGATTCGCCGCGAGCTTGGATGGACTCCCAGGCATCGATTTGAAGAGGCGATTCGGACCACCGTCGATTGGTATCGCAAGAACGAAGCCTGGTGGCGGAGCATCAAGAGCGGGGAGTATTTGAAGTATTACGATTTGCAGTATTCGGGGCGTTAGATGGGCGCGCAGACCGATTTAGAGATTCTCCCGGCCGTGCCGGCCGATGTGCCGGCGATATTGGGGTTCATTCGCCGGCTCGCGGAGTACGAAAAACTCTCGCATGAGATGCAGGCAACCGAGCAATTATTAAATGAGCATCTGTTCGGTGCGCGCCCCTCGGCCGAGGCGATCATCGCCAGGCTCGATCGCCAGCCGGCCGGATTCGCCCTGTTTTTCGGCACTTTTTCGACGTTTCTCGGCAAGCCGGGGATTTGGCTGGAGGATTTGTTCGTGCTTCCCGAGCATCGGCGAAAAGGAATCGGGCTGGCGCTCTTGCAGCGGGTGGCGGGGATAGCCGTGCAGCGAGGATGCGGCCGCCTGGAATGGTCGGTGCTCGATTGGAATGAGCCCGCTTTGAACTTCTACAAGCAACTGGGCGCCGTGCCCATGGGCGATTGGACGACGCAGCGGGTCGTGGGCGCGCCCCTTTTGAAATTGGCGGGGAATGCATGAGCCTCTACGACTCTATTTTGATCACCGGCGGCGGGGGAATGCTCGGACACGCGCTGAATGATGAGTTGATTCGACGCGGCTGCAATCCGGTCAGGTTTACTCGCGCGCAACTGGATATCGCCGACGGCGAACAAATGCGGCGTGTGTTTGCCGCGAATCGGCCGAAACTGGTTTTGAATTGCGGGGCGCATACGAAGGTCGATCTGTGCGAGCAAGAAAAGGAGAAAGCCGATGCGATTAACGGAATAGCCGTGGGGTCGCTGGCGAAATTGTGCCGCGAATATGGGGCTTGCCTTGTGCACGTGAGTACGGATTTTGTTTTTGACGGATTGGCGCGCCGGCCGTACGGGACGGGGGATGCGGTGAATCCCTTGAGCGCCTACGGGCGATCGAAATTATTGGGGGAGACGGAATTGCAAAAGTATGCGCCCGAGCGTTGGCTGCTGGTGCGGACGGCCTGGGTTTATGGAAGGCACGGGGCGAATTTTCCCCGGACGATGGTGCAGGCGGCGCAGGCGGGGAAGCCGCTGACGGTGGTGGATGATCAGATCGGATCGCCAACGTATACGGTTGATCTGGCCGAGGCGATTTTGGATTTGCTGGACGCCGGGACCTCGGGATTGTGGCACGTGACCAATTCGGGGGAGACCAGCTGGTTTGACTTTGCGCGGGCGACTCTGGAGGAGTTTGGCGTTGACGCGAACATAACGCCGCTGAGTTCGCGGAAGTGGAAAGAAATGCGGCCGGGGTCGGCGATTCGGCCGGGGTACAGCGTGCTGGATTTGGAGCCGCTGACGAAACGGCTGGGGCGGCCGATGCGCGCCTGGCGCGATGCGCTGGTGGATTTTCGCAAGGCCGTGCAGGGGGAGGGGTTCTGAGTATAATCGATAGGCCCTTTGGAGCCGATTTGATGCGATTGAGAATATTGTGGTTATTGCTGCCGGGCTTGGCGTGGGGTTGTAATTCGTCGTCGGTTACGGAGCGTCCCGACGGGTCGGGGCCGCAGTACGTCTTGAGCAGTCCGTCGGGGCTGGCCAAGCCGCGTGAATTGCACCCGGGCGATACGGTCGCCATCGTGCTGGCGCGCGACCTGGCCAATAGCGGCCTTGGAGGGGTTACGCTGGTCTTGATTCGCCATGGGCCCGAGGGCAAAACGCGGGAGCTGATCCAACTCGACGCGGCAGGCAAGCTCATGGACGAAAAGCAGAATTACGTTTTGCGCGATGGCGATGAAATGATCCTACCCGGCGAGCAATCCAACCCATCCGATTACAATCGCCCCGATCTTCCCGCCGCACGCGGCGGTCCGTGACCCGATCGGCGCTGGTCCATGGTTCATTTATTCCTCAATACCTACCGCGATGCGTCGCCGCAGCGAAACGCGGAGCTAGATGAGGCGATGCGCCGGAACCGCGATTGCCCGCATATCGATAAAATTCACCGGATCACCGAACCGGCTCGACCGACGATTCGGGAAATGCTGGCCATCGCGCGCAAGCGAATCGGATGGGCGGATATCGCCATTCTCGCCAACAGCGATATTTATTTTGACCAGACCGCCGCGCTGCTGCATTACATCGGGTATGAGGAATGCTTCGCGCTGGCGCGATATGAGGGCCAGCAGAGCCAGGAGATTTGTTTTAACCCCCATGGAAGCCAGGACGCGTGGATTTTTCGCGGGCCGCCTCCGGATGTCGCGGCGGATTTTCCGCTCGGATTGAATGGCGTGGATAGCCGATTCGGCCGGCTTTTGCAGGAATGCGGGCTGTCGGTCTACAACCCGTCGCGGTCGATCAAGACGCATCATATCCATGGCAGCGCGATTCGGCCGGCGCGCGGGGAGGCCGAGAAGATTCCGGGGCCGTACGCCTATTTTCCTCCGTGCGGATTGGAGCAGATTCGGCACCGCTCGACCGACTTGATCGAAAAGCCGGGGCGGCTGGCGATCGTGCTGCCGGGCGGACTCGGCCAGATCGTGAATGTGCTGCCGATCGCGATGGATCTGCATCGCAAAGGGCATGAGATTTTTTGGTATGTGTCGCTGGAATTTGCGCCGCTGCTGGAGGGTGCGAGTTATGTGACGCCGGTGATTTTGGACGGCGCGATAAACGCGCCAGAGGCGGCGGTTGATGCGGCTCGGGCGGGCGGATTCGACCAAGTTTTGGATTTCCATACGGACGCGTGGCAGCGCGGCGGATATGCGGAAAAGTTCCATATATTGCCGTGCGTGCTGGATCGCCCGCAGCCACCGCCGCCCCAGTGGAAACCGGCGGGAAACAAGCCGATTTTGGCCTATTCGCTCGGGGCGTTGGGTCTGCCTTTGACGCATTGGATCAAGGTGGAATTCGCCGCGGACTTTTCACTGCTGGATCTGGCGGAATGGAAATGGCGCCCGGATTCGTTGGCCGTGGTTTTGTCCGAGACGGCTGTTTGCGTCGGGTCCGATCGGTTTGCCCTGGAGATGGCCTATGCGGCGGGGACGCCGGCGGTTGCGATAACGCCATTCGGCACAGAGCCCCGACGGAATTGGATCGAACATTTGGAAGACGCCCAAGCCGCGACGGTCGAAGGGCGTGCGAAGATCGCCGCGGCTTTGCGGGCGGTCTTGCAGGGGACGATCGAGCCGGGGAAATTCATTCGCTGGCCCGGGGGTGAACCGCCGCGATTTGGGCAAGTTCGCAGCTTGTCGATTCTCATCGCGGCCCAGCCGTCGCAGGAGCCTGAACTGAAAATTCTGCTGGATCGGCTCGTGCCGCAGCTAAAAGGTCACGAAGATGTCGAAATACTGCGGGCGATGGATCAGGGCGATACCAAGCTCTGGGAAAGGAGAAACGAACTGCTGAGATTGGCTAATGGCGAGTATTGCTGTTTCGTGGATGTGGGGGACGGCGTCGGGGGGAATTTCATTCCGGCGATCGCCGGGGCGCTGCGCGATCGGCCGGATTGCGTTCGATTTAAGTTCGGGATGTCATGTCGCGGCGTCGGGCGCGCTTGTCCGGTGAAAACCGATATTGCCAGGAAGATCGGTTTCGGACCCTCCGGCGACGAAGAATACGCGCGGAAACTAGCCGACAGCGGTTTGATTAAGTCCGAGAGCTTCATTGATGCGGACGTTTCCAGCGGCGCATAAAAAGAAAAAAAGCCGACCCGGGCAAGGTCGGCTTCGAATGGGGCTGATGAAGAGCATTTCGAGTTGTGGATGCGAAACACTCTTCACATCGGGGGAAGAATGGGCTAAATTTGCCCAGTCAGGCACATTGCTGCACCCGGCTGGGATGCTCGTACTATTGCAACGCCCGTGCCGGTAAATCGGCGGGTAAATCACAGTCGCCGCCGACAAGCTCCTTACTTGTTTGGCCCGCGAAAGTTAGGAAAACTAAGAGCGATTTCCCCAAAGTCGCCCGTCCACAGCCGATAGTCGTTATGTACTAGACACGTTGGCGGGTTTGGTCCGACAACCGCGACAAAGAGTCCAACCAAGGCAGGTTTTCGTGAGAGTGCTGGTCACCGGCGGTTCGGGATTCATCGGCTCCAATCTCGCCCGGCAACTCCACGGAACCAACGACGTCGTCGTCGTCGACGATTTTTCTTCCGCACACTGGACCAATCTGACGGATTTCCGCGGGGACGTCCTCACACTGGACGTATCGGGGGATATTTCGCCGCTGCAAGCGATCGAGCCCTGCTCGGTGATCTTCCACCAGGCGTCCATCACCGACACCACCGTGATGGATCAACGGAAGATGACCCAGAATAATGTCGAGGGCTTCCGCAATATTTTGAATCTGGCCAAGGACTGGAACAGCCAGGTGATCTGGGCGAGCAGCGCCAGCATTTACGGGCAGGGGCCCGCCCCGATGAAGGAATCGGCCGTGCCGCAGCCGTTGAATATTTACGCCTATTCCAAATTGGCCATGGAGCATTTGGCCGATCAATACAGGCAAAAGCTGAAGAATCCCGTCGTAGGCTTGCGCTATTTTAATGTCTACGGTCCCGGCGAAGATCACAAGGGAAAATTCGCCAGCATGGTCCATCAACTGGCCAAGCAGATGCGATCCGGCAAGCGGCCGCGGATTTTCACGGCCGGCCAACAACGGCGCGATTTCGTGCACGTCGACGATGTCGTTCAGGCAAATATCAACGCCCTGCACAGCACGCGCGGGGGAATCTTCAACGTCGGATGCGGAGTGGGCTACAGCTTCAATCAACTTGTGGCGGAATTGAATCGGGTTTTGAAGACCAACCTCGAACCGGATTATTTTGAGAATCCCTACGGCTTTACCCAGGATTGGACCGAGGCCGATTTGACCGAATCGCGGCGGTGCCTGAGTTATGAGCCCAAATATGATCTTTCCAAGGGTCTGGATGCCTATATGGCGTCTGGGAAGCTGGGAATCGGGGTTTGAGGCGGATTCGGTGGCCGGGCCCTCTTTGCCGATGTATAATTTGGCTTCTTTGACATCTTAGCCATCGGGGGCGACTGGTTTCGACCGGACAGCTGCGATGGCGGTGGCATGCTCAGGACGCTCACTTGGCCTGGTTAATCACGTGAGCAAAACACAACTGCCAACAGCGATGTTGCAGGCCGAGTCGGCTTCGAAGCCGCCCCGGTTCGTATGGCTGCCTAATTAAAGGCAACCTCAGTCCCGCCAGTAGCCCGTGACTGGCAGGCTGCAATTTTCGGGCTGGTTCCGCGATTCGGCCGTTGATCGCGGAATGAGACAAAGACGGCTGGACTACGGCGAAGGGTGTCGATGTTCGTCGCCGGCGTCGAGATCAAAACACCGACTAAGCATGTAGAGGCCGCTATTGTCAGAAGTTTCGGGACGGGGGTTCGATTCCCCCCGCCTCCATTGCGACCTTTGGTCGCAATAGAGGGGAGAGAGTTGCAAAAAGAAAGTAGAGCCGGCAGAAAAGCACAGGATGTCAAACGGCGCCCCGTGCGCCAACGTGTCTCTCCCCGGTCTACTTGTATGTTCAACAAACCCCGCAATGGGGTTAATGTGCCTCGTCGTGTTCGCGTGACGACGAGCGCAGCGAGGAGTCATGCGAACACGACGGTCGGCCCAAAACCGGCTCTCTAC
>Ga0181531_10003043_pt1 | contig 10360 bp, 9 predicted proteins | sample PEATcosm2014_Bin_38_FD_119743 | JGI IMG/M metagenome (GOLD analysis project Ga0181531, IMG submission 119743) | Peatland microbial communities from MTU Mesocosm Facility, Houghton, MI, USA - PEATcosm2014_Bin11_10_metaG | ecosystem: Environmental > Terrestrial > Soil > Wetlands > Peat | place... | reverse complement strand
CGCGTGTGGCGTAGCGGAAAATGGGACGTTCAGCAGCGCATTGAGCAGTATGTTGAGGCATCATATGTTTTCGATATTCCGGAAGCATGGATAGATCGCTACATAGCACATACGATTGCATTGAGCGCTTCTCAGGCTATTGCAATAGAAGAATACGGCGCGCAGTTTTTAAAAGAAGTACATGGATCCTATAGCGCGATAGTGGGACTGCCCCTTTTTGAGGTGCGTGAGGCGTTGGAAAAGGTTGGTTTTTGGTAGTTGGGGGTTGTTAAGATGATTACGTTAAATAAAAAACATTTCGTGATTTTTATGATATCAGTGCTGGCAAGCGGGATACATTCATTTGAAGTAAATGAAAATCAGCAAGAAGACGAAATAGTAAAATGGCACAATGAAGTAAGCGAGCGCTGGCACAATGCCCTGGCTATTCGGGATATGATTTTACAAGAATATTTGAACGGGACGTTATCACATCTGGATGGATCTGCACATGCAAAAGGTATAACAAATATTAATGTGGGCATGGGGGATTCTGATAAGAATCCTGAGCCACTTTCTGTAAGTAGTTTCGATGGCCTGAGATATGAAGATTGGGATGCTCTTTCAAGGAGGGAAGCATATCTAGCATCCAAGGAAAAATATGAACTTGAGTACTATATTTACCAACAAATGAAAGTTATGGGGGATCGTGGATGGAATGGGATGTGCCATGATCGATCGCATGATGCTCGGGATATTTTTTTAAACGCGAAATATTCTGACACTCCTGCATATCAATCGTTGACTATGTTTCATGAACTAGCTCATGCCGTGGATAAATGTAGGCAAGGCCATGATTCAACGCTCAATTGTTATACGTGGCTTCAAGCAGATGCTCAGAAAGTTCCAGAAAAGAACCGCGAGAAAATAAAACTGGCTGAGTATCACGCAGATAAGCAGGCTATAGCATGGTTTAAACAATATAAGCCAGAGCAAGTAATCGAGCTAGAACAAGAATTAGAATGGCTAGCAGTTCATGGTGAGAGAACTAATTTAGCATATCCATCATACGTACTCATGCTTGCATGGCTACGCGAGTTAAAAGAATCAAGGGTTCAACTCAGTATTGAAGAAATCAAGAAACTCGGATTATTGTGGTAAAGAGCGTATTACGCATCATATAGCGCGATAGTGGGACTGCCCCTTTTTGAGGGCAAAAGGCATGGAATAAGGCTCTGAATGCGGCCTTTTGCCTCTTTTTCTCTATAAGATATACTATAATTATAGAGAAAAAAGCCCTATCTAAGGGGTATTTTTAATGATCCAAATGGAGGATTTATTATGAAGAACCTATTAAGAAACCTACTAATTATCTGCTCATTGGTGGCAGGAATTGCATCAACTCTTGAAGCAAGACCGCATAGACACCGTGGGCATCGTGCTCCTCGCGTAATCGTACGCGTAGCAACCCCAGTATGCTATACACCGGTAGAATATTATAGACCGGTACAATATTTTGCTCCTGTACCACCGGTACCATGTGTTGTTCCAGTACAGCGTGTTGTTCGCGTACATCGCCAACCGAACATGCAACCACGATTTGGATTCAATGTTGGTTTCGGCTTTAGAGGATAACTATAATGGAGATAATAATGATGAAATCAAAAAATAAATTATTCGCGATCCTGATGGGATCAATTTTGGCAACGGGGTTGCAGGCTATGGCGCCTGAAGCGCAACCCAAGCGTCCATTCTTTGCTGGTATCTTAACATTAGATTCTAGCGATAGGATCAGACAGAATAGTGCGATTATTCAAATGCAGGCTTTACAAGAAAAAAGACGGCAAGAGGAAGAAGCAAGGCGGCTGGAAAAAGAAGCAGTAGAAAGATTGAAGCAAGAAAAAATAGCTATATATCATAAGGAGTCCATGGGTCTGAGAGATGAGATATTTGCGAAGTATAAGCAGGGCACTTTACCAAGTGGAGTTGAGCTTGCAAAAGTAGATTCGATTACCGTTGAGGTATTGGATCCAGATATGCCCAAGCCAGATATGCCCAAGCCAGAAATGCCTTCAAAAATACTAATTTCCAGCAACTCTGATCTGAAAAAATTGGAAGAAAAATTGGAAGAAGACTATAAGAAGTATCTAGATCAGTATACTTTATGGTTGCGCGCGCAACCACTAAAGGAAGCGAATGGTCTAACATGTAGATATGAGGGAAAAGATGCAAGCCCAGTGATTAGTTTAAGCACTCAGAATATTGATATTGAAAAATATCATCCTGCATATCGAAGACAATTCATGTTCCATGAAATGGCACATGCTTTGGATGGGTGTTCTAGAAAGCCAGAGGATGAAAAAAGCGATTGTTATGCTTGGCTGCATGGTGATATTAAAAACCATCGTGACCGGGAAAAGATAGCTTTGGGTGAATGGCATGCTGAAAAACAATCGACAGAATGGATGAAGGAACTGAATCCAGATGATGCAAAAGCATTAAGAAGAGAGCTTGAACGGTACATTGTGTATGGTATGGAGCGACCAGGGGTACCTATGTATCCGCCGCTTGCAAAGCTTGTTGAATGGCTTTCCGTCAACAAGAATCCATTGCGTATGAAAGAGATTAAGAAACTTGGATTACTTTGGAATATGTAGCCATATCAATAATGGTGAAAAAAATTAAAAAGGGCCCGGGAAAAATTCCCGGGCCCTTTTTTTAGTATTCTTATCCGCTCATCCTGAGGAGGGCGGTACGCCCGTCTCGAAGGATTAATTCATGGTTGCTTTTTTGTTGGGTTTCCAACGTTTGAGAAGCTCTTCAAAGAGCAGTTGTTGTGCATTGGCATCTGGATGTTTAGTCATTTTGGTGGTGGCTTTTTCCAGACTTGAACGAACGGTTGCAGAATCGCAGAGCGTTGAATCGATATGATCCAATGCCGGGAGCAGATTCTTTTCGTGTGCTTTGAGCATTGCTTGTTCATTGATCGTTTCGATTAACAGTGCCTCAAGGAGACTGAAAAAATCCACAATCGAATACTCCTGCATTTCTTCGGAGGTAAACATTTCTGAGTCCGCACTATGCATGCGTTCTCTCAGACCTGCGGCAAGCGCTTTGCCTACAAGTTGTTTGAGCTCTTGGGAGCCATGCTCCACAATCCATTGTAAGAGATAGAGCAGTTCGTGTGATATAACGAACTGGTTGTTAGCTGGTGCCATTATGTCATCTTTCATAGCGCATCCCTTCATTCCTAATGAACCCTACATTCGATGCCCTTCCCAACGGGGCATCATTTCGTAGCCTTACACGTTTGCCGTCCAAATTAAAATAGTTTCTCATGCATTTGCTTAAGATGCTTGATCCATTCCTTCATTGGGGGGTGTGGCGAGAAATAGGGAAGATTATTCTTCGTCGTATTCTATATCCCAATTTTCAGCATCGATAATTTCAGGATCTTCCTGTTTTGGGTGTGGAATAATATTGCTCAGTTGATCGTTGGGCAGTATTTGTGATGCGCCCTTAAGGGTCATCAATTTTTTCATTGTTTCGCGGGCATCTTCCTTGACCACTTGCGCTTGTTGATCAAGCTCGGTGTTGGCCTCATCAAATGCTTTATTCATATCTTTTTGAAGTTTTTTGATCTGTTTTTTGAGCTTCAAGATCATCTCAACGCCGGCCAAATTTATGCCCAAATTATGGGTTAAATGGATGATCTCTTCCAGGCGATTTACATCCTCTTCAGAGAAGAGCCGTGTATTGCCTTCAGAGCGTTTGGGCGAGATGAGTCCTTCTTTTTCATAGAGGCGGATGGTTTGTTGGTGAACGGAGAACATCTGAGCGACCGCAGATATAGAAAAATAACCTTTTTTTCTTTGCATAACAGCCATACTTTCTTACCGGTTAATAACAATTTTTAATTTACCTCTACCATATAGATTATAGCAGAATATGGAAGATACACTACGCTAAAATGTTAAATGGGGGCCTAAAATAGGGCAGAATGTGGACGTTGGGCAGTGATATTTTACAGGTATAGGGTTGACAAAATAGCTGTTTTTTTAAGACTAAGGCTTATGAAAACCAACTTCTAAGGAGAGAGTCTATGGAAACCGCATGTATCCCCGTCAAACGAGCATTTTTGAGTATAGCCGTACTCCTGAGCGTCATGAGTCGCCCCCTGGAGGGTTTTTTGGGGCCTAGAACTATCATTCTACCCCGATCGCAGAGCGTGAATGCCGCCCGGGATTTGGTGGGTTGGCAAGACGAAATTCACCGCTATAAGCCAGAATCTAATTATTGGGTGTTCGCCTTTACACCAGAATACACCCACACCTTCAATAACAGCCATCTGGTTGACCAGATCTTTGGATCCGAATGTTTTACGGTTACGGGCAGCGCCGTTCCCTACCGTAAGCCAAACGATTTATTGGCTGATTATTTTGAACTTCCACGGGATTATCAAGGGACGATGTCAGTATCACCGTTTATTTCCCAATTTATTGCCGATTTTAACTGGTTCGTAGGGCTTGATCGTATTTGTGAGGGCCTCTTTTTTATAGTTCATTTCCCAGTGGTAAGCAGTAAATGGGATGTAGGGTTCGATGAATGTGTTTCAGTTGCCGGTATCATGGAATATCCGGCCGGTTACTATAGCGATTCTGCAATACCGCGCACCGGCCTTTTACGTAACATGCGCCAATATTTAGGGCATGATCGCACCGTTGGTGATGTGCAAGAGCCGCTTGAGTATCAAAAAGTGATTGGTCTGACGGGGCGTAATGTAGAAACCGGTTTATCGGATGTCCAGGGCGCGCTTGGTTATGATTTTGCACGTGGTGAGCGTTATCACGTCGGTATTGAAGTGCGCGCATACGCGCCAGCGGGTAATCGTCCAAATCCACGTTATTTATTTAATGCGGTGGTTGGTAACGGCCATCATTGGGAATTGGGTGGCGGGCTGACGACTCATTGCTGCATTTGGGAAGATGAAATTCATAGCGTACTTTTCTATCTCGATGCGAATGTAACTCACTTATTTAAAAGCGGATCAAAACGTTCATTCAATATTGCCGGCAACTGCGCGGGCAGCCGTTATATGATGATGGAGGAGATCGCGCAATATTCTGATGGATTATTTATCTATGGAGACTATCCGGCGACTGATCAATATATTCAACGGCTTACGCCAGCGATTAATATCACCACACGTGAAGTTGAAACCTCATTTGCAGTGCAGGGTGATGTTGCATTAAAATTTGCAATCTATCGTAACAATATGTCGGTCGATATCGGTTATAATTTCTGGGGCCGATCGCATGAAAAGATGAATTGTTTTTCTGGATTTGAAGCTAATCGGTATGCATTAAAAGGTGATGCACAAATCTACGGCTTTGAAAATTATTCTTCTTATTATCCCCAAGCAATTCCGTTAAGTGCATCGCAACGATGCGCAACCATCTTTGCAGGGCAAGGAACGGGCAATTTTCAACCAGGTTTGGAATTTACCAATGCTAACGCTGATAATCCAACGCAAGCATTTGGTGCAAGTGGGGATGTGCTTGTGCAATTAGAAAGTGATGATGCGGCAGCATTATATCTTATGCAGGAACCGGTGATGACATCTCAGCCTGCGATATTCTTATCGTGCGGTGATTTGGATGTAAATTCAGTATTGGTTCCAACTTCATTAACGAGCAAAGTGTTTATTAATGTAGGTAACACGTGGCGCACCAAATCGCTCGATCCATTCTTTGGTATTGGTGCCGAAGTTGAATGGGCACATGGTTCTGGATTTGATCGCGGTGGCATTTGCCAATGGGGCGTGTGGTCAAAAATGGGGCTTTCATATTGAGGAATGCGCATGTATGTCGAAAGTCTTCTTTTAATGATACACTAAAGGCAATCAAGTTGGAGATAGTGGTAATCACATACAAAGGGTAGAGAGATGAAGCGGTCGTTGATAATAACTCGGACAGCATTATTGAGTGCGATGCTATTGAGCACCGATATATACACCTTCAATAGTGGCAGAACATTTTTTTCTCCGCGTTCCCAAAGCGTGAATGCAGCACGAGAATTGGTTGGATGGTACTGGAGCATCAATCGCTACGCCGTTGATGATTTTTATGGAAGTTTATCGGGCACTTTTGAATATACGCAGACGTTTCAGGCGCGTCATATTGCACGCTATTTTTTTGGCACCGATGTATTGAACTTTACCGGAAGCCGCGTACCTAATCGTGGACCGAATGATATTTTAGCCGATTATTTTGGATTGCCGACTGATTTTAGCAGCGTCGTATTATTCTCACCATCTGCACAAGATGCATTACTCGATCTTGATTGGTATTGCGGTCTTGATGCCTGGTATGATGGCATATATATTCGTGCACACGCGCCACTTGTATATACTCAATGGAATATGAATCTTGAAGAATGCAGTGAATATGCAGGTGTGCTCAATTATCCAGCCGGTTACATGGCAGATGCTTTGATATTTCGCAATCAAATGTCCAAATCGGTGACACAATCGATGACCGGTGCCGTAAAATTTGGTGATTTAAAACCATTACGATATGGCAAGATTGATGGCAGCCAACATCGATTTGGGTTATCTGAAATTCAAGTTGCGTTCGGTTGGAATATGGTTAATAGCGAACGTTATCATTTTGGTATTAATGCACGCACTTCAATTCCAACGGGCAATCGTCCAAAGGGCGTTTATATGTTTGAACCCATTATTGGTAATGGTCATCACTGGGAATTAGGGATTGGTTTTACCGGTCATGCGTTGACTTGGTATTGCGATGATGAGTGGATGGTGGGTATTTATGGCGATGCAAATTTTACCCACTTATTTAATGCTGAGCAGCGTCGTTCGTTTGATTTCTTAAAGCATGGCTCGGGCAGTCGGTATATTTTACTGCAAGAAATGGGCTCTCCAGCAGAGCCAGGATTTGCGGTTGATGAAGTGCAAGCGCAATATCAATATCAAGGATCGATCTTTCCTGCAATCAACTATACCACACTCGATTGCAGTATTAACGCAGCCATTCAAATGGATTTAGCGGTAATGCTTACCTGGCAACATGCGCATATGAATATTGATATTGGCTACAATTTGTGGGCGCGTACCGCGGAACGTTTATCAGACCGCGCATGTTTTCCCGATAACCGTTTTGCATTCAAAGGCGATGCACAAATTTATGGATTTGTGCCCAACACAAATCAGCCGATTGCATTGAATGCAACGCAAAGTACGTATGCGCAAGGGGGAGTTTTGGGCCGCGTGAGCGTAGAATCAGGGCAAGCAAATAATGGCAGCGCATCGGGCACTTTTAATAATGCCAATGCTGATAGTATGGGGAGCGCAATGTTTGAGGGCATGATGTTAGATCAGTCTTATGCGCCGGATGGTATTCTTGATACCGGATTAGCAGTGAGTGATATCGGAGCGGTGAGCGCTTCAAATACACCCGTGTTATTAGGAAATAACGATATTGATGATTATTCAGCACTGTGCGGGAGTGCAGTAACGAATAAGTTCTTTTTTAACGCAGAATACACATTTAGAGATCGATTACGCATAACGCCCTATATTGGATTGGGGGGCGAAATTGAGCTTGATGGCGCCTCAACGCGACTTGCAAAAAACAGCTTCTCTCAATGGGGCATCTGGATGAAGACTGGTTTTGCCTATTAAAAATGAATTAAGCTCGTCGGGCTATGTATTGAGCGCGACGAGCTTTAATAATAAATATTTTTACGGCGGATATGGTTGTTACAGATCGGTGAGTAAATCTTGAGCCCATTCAATACGTCTTGTAAGCGGGATATCTGAGCGATTAAAGCATAATGATTTTGCAGAATAAAAAGCACATATGGTTTTGTTGTTTTTGCATAATGATAGTATGCAACTTTCTGAGTTCTTTTGATTTAAATTTTTTCGATCCGTTTCTATTGCTTGAGCGAGAGCTTCTTTGAAGGCAGTTGTGTCGGGTGCATTAGCATTGAATAATTGATTTACTGGTTCATAATTTGCATTTCGAAGAGATGATTTTATAGGTCTGGCATTAGGGTCGTAAGCGGCTTTTGGTAATATTGAATCTACTTTGGATTCAACAATCGTGTGGTTACCAGATTCTTCAGTCGCCGTGTTGCCATTATTGATATGTGCAGTAGTGCGAGATGTACGCTGAGCAGACTGCGTTCTGGCCAATTCTAACATATATCGATCTTCTACAGATGGCTGCTCATTAGTAGGTGAATGATTAGAAATTTCGGTTTTTTCATTATCGCCAGGTTGCAATAGATAGATCATGGTGACTGCGCTTACTCCTGCGATTCCGATCGCTATAGGAACAGTGTGATCTTTAATCCATTTAATAGGGCCAGCCTGTATGATAGGCGATAGGGTGATTGCGAGTGCAATTATTAAACTTTTTACTTTCATTATAACCTCGTTTGTTCATTAAATAGTGGAATATCTTACGTTTCTATTAGGATAGCACACGGGGGTTTTTTCTCAAGAGCCCCGATCTAGAGGCTCTTAAGGAGGGAATGGTCTTGGGTTTGCCTAAGGGATTGGTTGGCTGTTCCCAGCTTAGTAAAGATCAATGGCAAATCACACTTTTTAGGTAAAAAGGGATATTTTTATTGATTCCAAGCTTTACAGTGAGCTAGGGTATGGGGGGTTATATGCAAGGGAGGTTGGCATGAAGATGATGTATATTTTCATGATAAGCATGATAGGGATAGGGAATCCCATGGACTTATATGCCGGAGGGGACAATGCCGAGCATCCAGAGCATGTAAGGAGTCCACGCTTTAAAAGTATAGTATCGTTTCTTAAGCGCTCCTCGTCACATTCGAGTTCAATAACGATTGGCAGCGATCGACAATCCGATATTATCGTCGGTTCCTTAGATTCAATGCAGAGCATGCGGAGTTCAACGTCTTCAGCTATTTCAATAGTAAGTTCTCAAGGAAGTTCTCAAGGAAGTTCTCAATCGAGTCCTTCTAGATCTGGAAATCGTCTATCGCGGGCATTAGCGCGATTATCAGTGCGGCGAACTCATGCTCCGGCGGCACACGAGCAGGAAGAAGGGGTTGTTGTTGAGAATGTGCATAGGGAGTCGAGGCCTGAAGATCCCACAGAAAAGGCAGAGTTTATATTTGATACTATGGAGAGCGAAGATATATTTGAGAAATCAGGGTTGGTATTAAAATGCATAAGTGAGGGAGTGCCAACAATATTTATAGAAGGTGAAAACGATGAATATATGAAACAATTGAATGAAATTGATGCTTTAATTGCCACATTCGATCGTATAAGTGATAAGATTCAAACCTATCAAAAGCGCGCTGTTCCTGATTTTGTGAGTAATTATGTAGAGACATTAGAAGAAAATTTTAAGGATTTAAAGGCGCCAGGTCAGGAAAATCAATTTGATCCCAAAAGTATATACACCTTTTTGGATATCGATGATCCCGCATTACCAAATTATGAAGTTCGAAAGCGTATTGAAGCAAAAGAAAGAGAAAATCCAGGGCATTATATTTTTTTTCGTCAACTGGAGTATCCTTTTCGCAATGATTTTGGCAAACAACATTATGATGCGTGTCTGCAAGGGGAAGATGCGTTGGATAAGTTAAAGATTCATGAATCCAATAATGTTCCACTTACTTTTCTTGCACACCTTGCCATAGTTTGCAAAAATGGTTTGTCAGATTATAAGCAAAAAATGAACATAAGATCTGCGAGTAGCCAGAGTTTAATAAAATCTCCCGATCTCGCAGATCATGCATTAACTCTTGAGTTAGACGTTAAAGCGAATGTCCAATAAATCGCCATCATTGTGACATAAAAATCGCTTTTTGCTGAGCGTATAGATCAAGAAGATCGTGTCGCATGTAGCATAAAGCCATTGGAAGTAGCGATGGGATCATGTATACTAAAGCCCGTATTTTAGTGGCGTTGCCAATTATGTCTAATCTTCAGAGTGAAGGAACACATGAATATGTATAAAAAATCATATCTTTTACTGATGCTTTCTTGTGTCAGTGTTTCGGTGAATGCAATGGTAGAACAACCGGATGCACGTGAGAAGAGACCATTGGTAGAACAAGTAAACGAACCGGATGCACGTGGAACCAGACCATTGCATAATATTGTAATCACTCAGAAAGAAAAAGTTGAACTTTACCCCTCTGCATTAGCAGCGACGTTTTCACCCGAAGAATATGATATGAAACATGCATACATGGGAGCCTTATTGATTTACGCAGGTGCGGATGTTAATGCCAAGAACGGAGCTGGAGTTACGGTATGTGAAATGGCAGAAAAGAATAAAGCAACGCTTCCCAATGTATATAAAGTAAT
>Ga0181531_10003042_pt1 | contig 10363 bp, 8 predicted proteins | sample PEATcosm2014_Bin_38_FD_119743 | JGI IMG/M metagenome (GOLD analysis project Ga0181531, IMG submission 119743) | Peatland microbial communities from MTU Mesocosm Facility, Houghton, MI, USA - PEATcosm2014_Bin11_10_metaG | ecosystem: Environmental > Terrestrial > Soil > Wetlands > Peat | place... | reverse complement strand
GTTTCGAGGTCAGCGCGCCGGGCTCGACGACGGTGGCGGTCTTTTCGAGATGATCGCGGACGCTGTTTGAGAGCTTGCGCTGATCGATGAACAGTGTCGGCCGGCCGCTTTTGGGCACCAGTGCATAGGACAAGGGCAGCGGGGTGTGGGCAACGTCGCCGCCGCGGATGTTGAAGGTCCAGGCCACCGCGTGGCTGTCCGACAGCACCAGCGCGTCGGCGTTCAATTTGCCGATTTCAGCCTCGATCCGCTTCAGCTTGTCGGCCTCGGTTTCGCCCGAGAATTGCTGGCCGTGCAGGGTGACGGGGGCGAGCGGCAGCGCGGGGCGCTCGGTCCAGACGGCGTCGACCGGGTTGCTGTCGACTGCGACCAGTTCCGCACCGGCCTTCTCGCAGGCAGCACCGAGTTTTTCCGCTGCCGCGGTCGTATGAAGCCAGGGGTCAAAGCCGAGGCGGTCGCCGGCCACGAGATGTTGCGCCAGCCAGGCCTCCGGCGGCGGATCGACCAGCGGCTCGACGCCCCACGCCTGGGTGTCGACCTGCTTCGCGGCCTGGAGCGTATAGCGCCCGTCGACGAAGACCGCGGCCTCGCGGGCAAGCACGATGGCCATGCCGGCCGAGCCGGTAAAACCGGTCAGCCACGCCAGGCGCTCTTCGGACGGCGGGACATATTCGTTCTGCTGCTGGTCGGCGCGTGGCACCACAAAGCCGCTCAGATTGCGCTTTGTCAGTTCCTCGCGAAACGCGGACAGGCGCGCGGTCAGGGCGACGCCGGTTTCGGGCTCTTCGAAAGTCTGGAACAGCGCTTCAAACATCGGGGGATAGTATCTTCCCGGGAAAGCTCGGCAACCGACTCAATTTGCTTCCGATTCCGAATTTATTGTGATTGAATTGCTGCACCTGCGTTAGACGGGCTTGAACGTTTTGTGACGCCCATGTCATGGAACCGTTCATGAAGAAATCTCCGGGTGGAATTCCAAGGCAGCTCCAAGGCCCCCAGCGTCGAGGGATTAACCATGCCCGTCTTCACCTTTGAGAAGATTTCGCCGCCGCTCCGTATACCTCCGTCCGCGCCGGCTCCTGAAAAGCCGCGCGGCGTGCTCGTTCAGATTCTGGATCGTTTTGTCGAGGCGCGCGTCAAGCGCACGGTCATTGACGAAAAGGCGGGTAAGCAGCACCTGCGGAAGCCGGCGAAATAGGCTGCGGAACTGTCATTCCGGACAACCGCGGAGCCTGTCATCGGGCCGCGCATTGCGCGGACCCGTTGCCGGTTTCCGGAATGACCTAAAAACCTCTCTCACCGCGCTTTATGCAATAGCAGGCTGCTCCAGCCTTCGATCCGGATATGCCGCTCCAGAACGAGCCCGCGGGCGCGATAGGCCGCAATGACGGAAGGGGCCTGCGGCGATAGCAACCCCGACAGGATAACGCGCGCCCCGCCCGCCAGATGCGCCGACATCGGAGTTGCCATCTGCCGCAGCGGATTGGCGAGGATATTGGCCAGCACCAGGTCGAACGGCCGGCGTTGCCGCAACGCCGGTGCTGAGAAGCCGCCTCCCCACGCCACCTCCACCAGCGGGCCGACGCCGTTGGCCCGCGCGTTCCCGGCGGCGACTTTCACGGAGAGCGCATCGATATCGCTCGCCAGCACCCTTTCGCGAAGCGCCTTGGCGGCGGCGATCGCCAGCACGCCGGTGCCGGTGCCGAGATCGAGCACCCGGCGCGGCCGATGCGCCTTCAGGACCTCGCCGAGCAGCAACAGGCAGCCGCGGGTGGTGCCGTGATGGCCGGTGCCGAAGGCAAGCGCCGCCTCGATCTCGATGCCGAGCCGGTTGGCGGCGACTTTGGCCCGGTCGTGCTGGCCATGGACGACAAAGCGCCCGGCATGGACCGGAACCAGCTCGTCGAGCGTGGCTTTGACCCAGTCTATGGCTTCCACGGTGTCGAACAGGACCGCTTGCGCGGCTTCCTCGCCGGCGGCAAGCGTGACGAGCTCGCGGATGACGCCCTCGTCGGGGCGATCTGCGAAATGCACGGTGATGTCCCAGCGCCCGGTCGGGCCCGCGAAGGCCGCGACCGCCGCCTCGCCCTCAGTGAGGGCTTCGGTCAGCAGATCCGCGATGCGCCGGGCGGAGTGTTCGTCGCCGATCGCAAGCGTCGCGCGGTGGGTCAGGGGGGTGAGCGTCGGGGTCATCGTTGGTTTTCAGGTCGGAACAGCGAGGGCTGAAGCGTATGGCGCAGTTTAAAGCTTCATTCACCTTCTTCTTCTAGGTTCCTCATGCCGGAACATCTTCAGGCCAGCGCTTTCGCGCCGATCTTGTGCCCGCGGGTCTGTTGGTTAAAAACAGATTAACATGCAAGGGTATAGCGATGGTTCTCAAACCATCCTTTGAGGTGCTTCATCTGTTGCCTCAAAAGCAGCGTAGCCTTCGCCCGCAGCCAGCATCATCTTCCGGCAAGTGAAGTTTTGGTTAAGACTTCCTTACGATCATTTTGAATTTGCTGACTGATCGAGCGTCACAAAACCTGCGCGCCGCGCGAATGCCCGCGGCCTGCGATGTCATCGACACGTCAGTCGCGACATGCCGCTTCGCGTGCGACGTGAAGTTGCCGATCTCCCTCACGCGTGAAATCTGAGCGGCTTCACGTTCCCTGTCAGTTTGCCGCCGGCTGAGGCTAAATCGACGAACCAATCGGGAGAGTTTTTGTGAAGCGCCAACTAGGTCTTGTCGCGGCATGCTCACTGGCGCCGGCATTGTTCGCACCGCTTCACGCGGCGACGGAACCGGGTTCGGGCGATACGAGGCTTCATCTCGAGGCGTGCACGAAATGGAGCGAACAAGACGACAGCTTCGGCTTCACGAACGAGTGCGGCGAGCCGGTGGCGCTATTGTTCATCCAGCTTAATGGCGAACACCGGTTTGATCGCCTGGTCAAACCGGGCGAGCGCTTCGATCCCGGTGTGGACGAAAAGACGATCAATGCCACGGGCTGGCTGTTTACGGCCTGCCCGGCCGAATATGTTCCGAACCTGCCCTTCACATCCGAAAACCAGCTTCAGATCTTGAAGGGCCAATATGAATGCGTTCGGAAGTGAAATGTTGAGGCTTTTGGCGGCAGGGACATCTAACGAGGCTTCTCGCCTATCGGACCTCGGGGCATTCGGGTAGCGTACGCGGACCGGGCGCTTCGCAAGGTAATGGGGCTGAATGACCAAACGCGACCGGTGGGTGGAACGTCTGCGGTGCTACAGTTGCGGGGTAACCGACGGCGTCGTGCTGTCGCAGGCAAGCTCGGCCAGTCTGGCTTATCACGATGGGGATGATCAAAACGTTCGCGTCGAACAGGCCCCAAGCGGCTTCAACTTCGCCGTGACCGAGTTTGGCTGCGAATTCTTTTGTGCCAGCTGCGGCAGACGAGCCAGGCATGAAATTCCAGACTGAGGAGCTACTTATCCCACCGCGATTTGGCGGCCTTTTTGGCGATCTCGCTGCGCCGTTTGGCTGATATACTTTCGGCGCGCGCTTTGCCACCCATGCGACCTAGCGCCACGGCGGCGGCGTTCTTGCCGTCCTCGGTCGTGATGTCCTCAATCTCGCCGGTGGCGATCTTGGCGATCATGACGGCACTGCTGATGGCGTCAGCGGGACGCTTTTCGCCTTTAGGGCTTCTTGGCATCAGTTCCATTGCCTTTAATTAGCCGTGCTTGACGGTAAGCATACCATAGCTAGCTGGGCTAAGCGAGCGGTGTTGCGATGACGGTCCCCGGTCCAAATGACAATGACCCCATAATTATGATCGGGGCAAAGGTCATGTTCCATTTCAGAGAGGGATGGTTTGTCGGAGATATTTTGCGCTTCGACACAGAGCGCGGCCGCTACCTGATCTTGCAGCAGGAGAAGGGCGGCGGCGGTTCGAGAGTATGGATTGATGAGGACTTAGTTCGCCCGTTGCCCAAAGGATCGCCGAAGTCCGCTGTTGCGCCGTAAATTTCAAACTGATGCACTACCCGTTATTCACACCAGCTCACAGCTCACGCAAAGCTTGTTCACAGATGCTGACGCAGAACATACCGTGTGGCTTCAAGGGTTTGGCAAGTTTTCCCCACAACAGGACGAAGTGCGGCCGCGCTTGCTTTCATCGCGGTTGAAAGAGACTTTCATCCCCAAGCCGCCCACATCGAATCCACAGGCTATCCACCGATCATCCAAACAATCCGCGGTGATCCCGCAGGATCACTTGCGCGGCGTTGTGGCCGGGCGCGCCGGTGACGCCGCCGCCGGGATGGGCGCCGGCGCCGCAGTGATAGAGCCCCTTCAACGGACCGCGATAGTCGGCATGGCCGAGCATCGGTCGCGCCGAGAACAACTGGTTCAGCGTCAGCGCGCCGTGGAAGATATCACCACCCAGAAGCCCGAACTGCCGCTCCAGGTCGAGCGGCGAGAGGATCTGTCGCCCGATCACGCTGGCTCCAAAGCCGGGCGCGTAACGATCCACCGTCGCGATCATGAGATCGGCGACCTCCTCGCGATGGTCGTCCCAGGAACGTCCGTCTGAAAGTCGAGGGGCGACATGCTGGCAGAAAAGACTCGCGACATGCTGGCCTGAAGGCGCGAGGCTGTCGTCCAGCGTCGAGGGGATCAGCATTTCGACGACAGGCGCCCGGCTCCAGCCGCCTTCGCGCGCATCCTGCCAGGCGCGATCCATGTAGCCGAGACTGGGCGCGATGATGATGCCGGAGGTGAGGTGATCGCCTGCACCCGGCAGTGCGGTGAACGAGGGCAGGGCGGCCAGCGCCACATTCATCCGGAAGGTGCCGGAGCCGTTCCGCCAACGCTGCATGCGCGTGAGAAAGTCAGCCGGCAGCGCGTCTGACGGCACGAGGCTGGTATAGAGCAGCTTCGGATTCACACTGGAGGCGACGTATCGTGTGCGCATGGTCTCGCCGGTATCGAGCACGACGCCCGTGGCGCGGTCGCGCTCAACGATCACTTCGCGCACCCCGGCATCCAGCGTGATCTCCGCGCCCGCTTCCCTGGCGGCGCGTGCGATGGCCTCGCTGATCGCGCCCATGCCGCCGATGGCGTGACCCCAGACGCCCTTCTTGCCGTTCACTTCTCCAAACGCATGATGCAGCATCACATAGGCCGAGCCCGCGGCATACGGGCTCGCATAGTTGCCGACGATGGCGTCGAAACCGAACAGCGCCTTGATCAGGTCGCTCTCGAACACCTCATCCAGCATCTCGCCGGCGGAGCGCGTGAACAAATCCAGCAAGGTGCGCTGCTGCTCCAGCGAAAGTTGGCGAAGCAGATTCGCCGTGCCGAGCGCGTTAAAACCTTCGCGGATCGCGCCCACCCCAAAGCTTTCGACCAGGTTCGGCGGCGCGCGCAACACGAAGGCGCGCAGCACGTCGGCGATGTCTTCTAATCTCCGGTTGAAACCGTCGAGTTCTCCGGCGTCGCGCGGGCTGAGTTTGGCCAGCGACTCCTTCGTGCGGCCTTCGCCCGTGATGAGATACTGGCCATCGGGGTGGGGGAGGAAATTCTGCGCGCGGCGTTCGACGATCTTGAGGCCGTGCTCGCTGAGTTTCAGTTCAGAAACAATTTGCGGGTTGAGCAGGCTCACGGTGTAGGCCGCGACCGAATTGCGGAAGCCTGGAATAAACTCTTCCGTGACCGCAGCCCCGCCCACGACCTTGCGCCGCTCGACCACCCTCACCCGCAGGCCCGCGGCCGCGAGGTAGGCCGCGCAGGTGAGGCCGTTATGTCCGGCACCGATGATGACGACGTCTGTTTCGTTCATGTGGGATAGATCCCTGGCGTCATTCCGGGACACGCATAGCGTGGACCCGGAATCTCGCGCTTCTCGAGATTCCGGGTTCAATGCTGCGCATTGCCCCGGAATGACCCTTTAAATCGCATATCCAGAAGGATGACGCGAGCATCGACTTGCGAGGCTTTTGTGATCCGCCTCTACATTGCCCACGTCCCGGCCATATGCTCCATTGCCGCCTCTCGCCGCCGCTCCAAAACACCCCGCCGGAGTCTTTATGACATCCTCTGATCCGACCGTTGCCGCGCAGGCATCCCTTGCGGGCCGCAACCGGCTGGTGCTTCTGACCTACACGGCGGCGATTTTCGTCAGCGCACTGTTGTTGTTTTCGGTGCAGCCTTTATTCGCGAAAATGGTGCTGCCGCGGCTCGGCGGCTCGCCCGCGGTATGGTCGGTGGCGATGGTGTTTTTCCAGTCGCTGCTGCTTGCGGGCTATGTCTATGCGCATCTCTTGATGCGGATCAAAAGCCGCATGATCCCGATCGTGGTGCATCTGGTGCTGCTATGCGTCGCCTTTGCCGCGCTGCCGCTGACGATTGCTGCACGATGGGGCGAGCCGCCGACTAGCGGCTATGCGCTGTGGCTGCTCGGTCTGTTCGTGGCCTCGATCGGGCTGCCGTTCTTTGCGCTCGCGGCGAACAACCCGCTGCTGCAAGCCTGGTTCGTCCGCACCGGACACCCTGATGGCGCCGATCCTTATTTTCTCTATGCCTCGTCCAACATCGGCAGTTTTCTCGCGCTGCTGTCCTATCCGCTGGTGCTCGAGCCGATCTTTACGCTGCGGACGCAAAACCTGATCTGGACCGGCGGCTATGGCGTGCTGATCAGCTTGATCGCCGCATGCGGTTTTCTGTTGTGGCGGTCGCCGGCGTTGACGGTGGCGACGCTCGCGGCGGAAAGCGACGCGCCGGCCCCTTCCTGGACAACGCGCTTGCGCTGGATTTTCCTGGCCGCGGTGCCTTCCGGGCTCCTGATCGCGGTGACCGCGCATATTTCAACCGACGTCGCGGCTGCTCCCTTGCTGTGGGTGCTGCCGCTGTCGCTCTATCTGCTGACCTGGGTGCTGGTGTTCCAACAGCGCCCGCTGCTTCCGCACAAATGGGTGCTGTGGGCGCAGCCCGCCGCGATCGCGGGCGTCATCGTGTTGCTCGCGATCGGCGGCGAACAGAACTTGTTGCTGACGCTCGGCGGCCATCAGCTCTGTTTCTTCGTCATTGCGATGGCGTGTCACGGCGAACTCGCGCGCACCCGGCCGCCCGCGAAATATCTCACCGGCTTCTACGTCGCGCTGTCGTTCGGCGGCATGATCGGCGGGCTGTTTGCCGGGCTGATTGCGCCGAACGTGTTTTCGTGGGTGGCGGAGTATCCGATCCTGGTGGTGCTCGCCGCGCTGTGCCGTCCGCCGGCCGACGAGCGGTGGCCGCGCGTGAGCCGATGGTTATGGCCTCTCGTGGGGGTGCTGGCGCTGGTCTTGATCGCGCCGTCGCAGATGAAAGGCGAGGTGTTCGACTGGTTCGAGGAAAACCGGGTCTATGTCGCGGGCGGCGTCGCCGTGTTCGGCATGCTGCTGACGCTGGTGTTCAACAGCGCGCGTCTCAAGCTCGCCGCGGTGGCGGCGCTGGCGCTCGCACTGGTCCGTCTCTATCCCGCCGATGACGGGCGGGTGGACACCGTGCGCAGCTTCTTCGGCGTCCACAAAATCCTGACGACGGCAAACGGCCAGTATCATGTGCTGATGCACGGCACCACGATTCACGGCGCGGAGAGGTTCACCAATAACGACGGCACGAAGGTCGAGGGCCGGCCCGAGCCGATCACCTATTACCACAAGGACGGAGGTATCGGGCAGGCGATCACGGCCGTCCGCGAGCGCAAGGGCGCGCCTTTAAGAGTCGCGGCGATCGGCGTCGGCTCCGGCACGCTGACCTGCGCCGCGGAGCCGGGCGAGACCTGGAAGTTCTTCGAGATCGACCAGACGATGGTCGATACCGCGCGCGATCCGAAATATTTCACCTATGTCCAGAATTGCCAGCCCGACCTGAAGCCGGTGATCGGCGATGCGCGGCTGACCTTTGCGCGCGAGCCTGACGGCATCTATGACCTGATCATCGTCGACGCCTATTCGTCGGACGCGATCCCGATCCATCTCGCCACCAAAGAGGCGATGGCGATCTACAAGGACAAGCTCTCACCGCAAGGCGTGGTGTTGATGCACGTCTCGAACCGGCATCTGGAGTTGGCGAGCGTCGTGGTCGGGATCGCGGACGCCAACGGGATGACGAGCTGGGTCTATAATGAAGACTCCGGCCGCGACGGCGAATACATTTTCGCGACCAATGTCGTGGTGTCGGCGCGCGACGAGGCCGATGTCGGCAACCTCGCCTCAAGCGATAAATGGGAAAAAACCGGCGCCAACGCCAACCAGCGGGTCTGGACCGACGACTATTGCAACGTGCTCGGCGCGGTCTATCGGCGGCTTCGCGACGGCGAGTGATTCTTTTCACCTCTCCCCGCCTGCGGGGAGAGCATAGGCCGCCCTTGGCGGCCGTTCTCTAGCAAGAACGCCGAATCGGAGCTTCGGCTACGTTGCGCGAAGCGCAATACGGGTGAGGGGGATTTTCCGGATAGTTCGCATGTGCGTTGATTCCCCCTCATCCCAACCTTCTCCCCGCAAGCGGGGAGAAGGAGTTCAGCTTTCATCGCCGCATTGAGGGAACTCAAGAGATCGCTCCGGCGTTGGTGGCATTAACGAGATGTCCCGATTGTGCCGCCTCGCCGTTTCGAACACGGAAGGTAGCGACGATATCGGCATCCAATCCGCTGGAGGAAATGTCATGCCGAGCATCAACGTCAAATGGGTGTCGGTCGTTGTGTTGTCTGTGGCGTTGTCCGGCGCGGTTGATGCGGCCGGACGAGGTGGGGGCGGTGGTGGCCATGGTGGCGGTGGCGGCCATGGCGGTGGAGGTGGCCATGGTGGTGGTGGCGGACACGGCGGCGGGGCTCACTTTGGCGGCGGCGGTCACGGCGGCGGCGGGGCACGGTTTGCGGGAGGCGGAAGCCATGGCGGCGGCCGAACGGCAGTCTCGCATTCGGTCTCGCGCGCGGCCGGCGGTAGCAGTGTTCGCGCCACCAATGCCGTTGCGGATCATAACACCGCAGGCAATCTGAGCCACCCAAATGCCGGCGTCCGCGCCAACGCCATTCACCACGCGCTGGTCGCGGGCGCCGTCGCCGGTGCGCTGCATAACCACAATGCGTTGAACAATCCCGCCGCCCGCGCGCACATCTCGGCCGCCGCCGCGACCGCCGGCTGGCAGGGTCATGGCCGCAACGGCGGATGGTGGCGCCATGCCAATGGCGGCTATGGCTGGGTCGGTCCGCTGTTCTGGCCATTCGCCTATTACGATCTCTATGGCTATGCGATGTGGGGTTACGACCCCTCGCTCTGGGATTACGGCTATGGCGATATCTATGCCGGCATCTTTGCGCCTTACGGCTATGACGACCTCAGCGGCTATCTGCCGTCAGGCAGCGCGCCATCCTCATCGGCAGGCGCCGCGCCGCCGAATGCACCGAATGAATTGGCGCAGATGTGCGGCGAGGACAGCCAGGAAATCGCCGGTCTTCCGATCGACAAGATCCAGCAGGCGCTCAATCCGAACGACGAGCAGCGCAAGGCGCTCGATGACCTCGCCAACGCGTCGGTCAAGGCCGCCCAGACCATCAAGGCTGCCTGTCCGGCACAAGTCGTATCGACCGCGCCCGCCCGCCTGGCGGCGATGCAAACGCGGCTTGAGGCGATGATCTCGGCGGTCAACACTGTGCAGCCGCCGCTCGATCATTTCTATGGCCTGCTCGGCGATGAACAGAAGGCGCGGTTGACGGCCCTTGGCGAAGACCAACGGCGCGGTCACAACAATCAAGGGACGCTGGCGCAGGGCTGTGGCCAGGGCCAGGCCAACGCGACCGATTGGCCCGCAACCGAAATCGAGCAACGGGTCCATCCGACCGATGCGCAGCGCGCGAGCTTCGACAACCTGAAAGATGCCAGCGCCAAGGCCGCCGATCTCCTGAAAGGGACTTGCGCGCCCAACGAGGCGTTGACGCCGCCGGCACGGCTCTCGGCTGCGGGAAAACGCCTGGATGCGATGTTGCAGTCGGTCGAAACCGTCAAGTCTGCGCTCGACGATCTCTATGCCGAACTGAGCGACGAGCAGAAGGCGCAGTTTGAATCGATCGGGCCCGCGCGCGATGTCGCCCCGACCCCGGCTTCCAATGCGTCGGCTTCGGACGACACCGCCCCGGCGTCACGCCATCACCACCGTCATCACGCGAGCGTCGTCGGCCTCGTCCGCCGGCTGATCGGGTTTTAGAGCGGGATGAAGTTAGGTTGAACAACGACCATAGTGCGCTCCCTCTCCCCTTGCGGGAGAGGGTTGGGGTGAGGGGGCTGTGTTCATCGATAAAGTGTAACCCCTCAGCCGGATCGCATCTACAATGCGACATAGCCGAAGCTTTGCTTCGGCGTT
>Ga0181531_10003041_pt1 | contig 10365 bp, 6 predicted proteins | sample PEATcosm2014_Bin_38_FD_119743 | JGI IMG/M metagenome (GOLD analysis project Ga0181531, IMG submission 119743) | Peatland microbial communities from MTU Mesocosm Facility, Houghton, MI, USA - PEATcosm2014_Bin11_10_metaG | ecosystem: Environmental > Terrestrial > Soil > Wetlands > Peat | place... | reverse complement strand
CTCGTCCATGGCGGCGTGCGTTATCTGGAGCAGGGCAACATTTCGCTGGTCATGGAAGCTCTCCACGAACGCGGAATTCTGCGTCAAAACGCCCCGCACCTGGTGAACGATCTCGCCTTCGTCGTTCCCAGTTACGACTGGTGGGAATCCCCCTTCTACGGTTTAGGACTGAAAATTTACGACGCGCTCGCCGGCAAGTATGGTTTTGGCAAATCGCAACTTCTTTCTCGTGAAGAAACACTCGCACGCATACCCACAATCAATCCTGAAGGGCTTCGAGGCGGCATCGTTTACTACGATGGTCAGTTCGATGACACACGTCTGCTGATTAACCTGGTGCAGACCGCAGCCGAACACGGCGCAACGCTGCTGAATTATGCCCCGGTAACTAGTCTCATGAAAGGTGCCGATGGCTTCATCGAAGGCGTCCTAGCGCACGACGCTGAAAGTGGTCAGACGCTGCAAGCGCGTGCGAAAGTTGTCATCAACGCCACCGGAGCGTTCAGCGACAATGTGCGCCGCATGGCCGACGCCAACGTCACTCCGATGATCGCGCCGAGCCAGGGCATTCATCTCGTTTTTGATCGATCATTTCTTCCAGGCGACAGCGCCATCATGGTTCCGCACACCTCCGATGGACGCGTCATGTTCGCCATTCCGTGGAACGGCCACACGGTCGTCGGAACCACCGACACTCCGATTGCAGAGCCATCGCTCGAACCGCGCGCTCTTCCGAAAGAGATTGACTTCATCCTCGAGACCGCCGCGCAATATCTTCACAAAGCTCCGACTCGTGCGGATGTGTTGAGCGTCTTCGCCGGAATTCGCCCTCTGGTCAGCGCCGGACAAGCTGGAAACACAGCTGCGCTTTCCCGCGACCATACGATTCGGATCGACGAATCCGGTCTACTCAGCATCGCCGGAGGCAAATGGACCACCTACCGCCGCATGGCCGAAGACGGCATCAACCAGGCCGCAACCTTCGCCGGTCTTAAAGAGAAGCCAGCGATCACCGAGCATCTCAGGATTCATGGCTTTCAAGAGCCCGGAGACAAATCCGACGAGCTAGCAGCATACGGCTCAGATAGCCCGGCGATCCGGGAGCTTGTACGAGCCGATCCGAGCCTGGGTGAACCGCTTCATCCAGAACTGAACTATATCGCTGCGGAAGTCATTTGGGCGGTGCGCACGGAAATGGCGAGAACCGTGGAAGACGTTTTGGCACGCCGAACGCGCGCGCTTTTTCTAAACGCAAAGGCAGCTTGCGAAGCCGCTCCCGCAGTCGCCGCCATCATGGCAAGCGAACTTGGTCGCGACGAAGTTTGGCAGCTTCATCAAGTGCGAGCAATGCAGGAGCTTGCCCGCGGCTACCAACTCACTTAGCGGCTCGCAGCGGCCGCTTTTGTCAGAACTCTCGGCGCGAGTCCCGCATTCTTTTCGGGCGCGCGTCCCACATACAGTTTGTACGATGTGTGAACCGAGTACAGAACCGCTAGTAACGTCCCGACCGTTATCACGCCGGTCACGGTGGCAAAGACGGAAACGATCGCCGCCAATCCTGCCCCAATCACATAGTTGGGGAATGACCACAGGAACAACTGATGCCAGACGGCGAGAGGATTGCCGCCTTCGGTCAATCCGATGATGCCCGCCACAGGGGCAGTATTCGCAAGGAAATAAGTGGCCGCGGCAAGCACAAGAGGCAACCCGTGCATCGCGTTTTTCGCCGCAACCCATCCGCCATGGTAAGCCACATAGGCAAGGCCCGAAGCGTTCAGCAGGGTGCATGCGTTGAAGAGGAAGTGGAGGGGTTTCGTCTTGCCCTTGTGGGGAGTGTAGGATTGCGCGATCGCAGCCACGAATGCCACGATCAGGCTGCCGAATAATCCGAGTTGCATGACTGCGATCAGGACAATGGGTAGGTTCCCAGACATTGAGCTTGTCGTCCCCGGGATTTTCACCTTGAAGCGCGAACTCAGCGCCGCCGCCACTGCCAGCATCGCCAATTGTGACCAGGACTGCGTCTGCCACTGTTGCACTCCGTAAGTCAGTGCGACCAGACTCGCAAGAGCCACCATCCCGATCATGACTTTGGCTTTCATGGGTAATTGAGTCATGGAAGTCACCGGTCGATTCGGTTGGTTGCTTATTGGTCTCCGCCGTCGCTGTCGCTGAAGGCTGCGACGGGCGATTCGCCCACTGCGGCTCCGCCCCAAACCACGCTGGTTGCGCTGATGTCGGTTACGCCCCACACTACGCTGGTCGCGCCCCAGACCACGGATTCAGCGTCGACCGTGTTGCGGCCCCACACCACGCTGTTGCCCCAGAGTACGGAGGTCGCGCCCCACACTACGCTCGTGCCCCCCCAGACCACGGAGAGCGGTGTGGGCCCGAGGCTGACTGCTCCTGTATTTTGGTTGAAAGAGACGGTTGGCGAGAGGGCGACACCCGTAGCAAGGTCGGTGTTGCTCAAGGTTGCGTTCACATCGAGGTAACCCGCGCCGTAGGTGAATAGGTCATATTCGTTTGCGTAAGAGTTTCCGAACCGATCAAATGCGGTGCTGTAAGTAGGAGCGCCCTTCCATGCCGCCTTCATCAGCCGCGCTTTGATCTGGTCGGGAGTCAACGCTGGATTTTCTTGCAGCATCAGTGCGACGGTTCCCGTGACCAGCGGCGTGGCCATGCTGGTTCCGCTCATCTGGTAGTACAAACCGTTTCCGGAATTAGGGTTCACTTCGAACTGCGGGTATTCGGTATCGAGCGTGCTGCCGGGGGCGCGCAGAGAAACCAAACGATTGCCCGGCGCGACCAGGTCAGGTTTCGCAATGTGGTCGAGAAGCGTCGGCCCCTTCGAGCTATAACTCGCGATGGCGTCATCCACGCGTGTGGAAGTGAGCATGGTGCGCATCGCTCCCACCGTAATCACTGCGGGATCGTTGGCCGGTGCTCCAATCGTCGCAAAGCCGTGGGTACCCAGCGACTGGTCGCGCCCGTCGTTTCCGGCGGCCACAACCACCACGATGCCTGCTCTCCAGGCCGCTTCCACTGCCTGGCAGACCGGGTCGAGGGTGTAGCTCTCGAACACCGGCCGGCCCAGTGAAAGATTGATGACACCAATGTTATAAGTGTTCGCCAGAGCGATCGCCTTATCGATGGCAGCGATGACTTCGCTGTCAGTGGCGGCACCGTTCTGATCCAGTACTCGCAGGTTGATCAGGCTGACGTTGGGAGCCACTCCGGCGTAAGTCGCGGCATAGCCATTCCCGGTGCCGGAGTTTGCACCCGAGCCACCGATCAGACCTGAAACGTGGGTTCCGTGACCATACTTATCGTTCGTCGAAGCATCGCCAGTCACGAAGCTCTGGCTGTAAACCACTCGGCTCTTTCCGTTGGCGTCATTCAAATCGGGATGAGCCGCGATGCCACTGTCGATGACAGCGACGCCGACGCCGGTGCCGTCCAGTCCGTACTGAGCTGCGGCCACGTCCGCTTCGATTGCGGTGGCGAACTCTTCGTTGTCGCTGGCCGTCGAAGTCATCGCTACGGCGCGGTCGGGCGTGACATAGGCCACTTTAGGATTCTTTTCCAGTTCCGCCAGCATGCTCGCAGGGATGTGCATCACCACGGCGGGAATGGAGTGGAGCTTGGCGTGAACTTCCGCACCACGGCCCTTCATGCCAACCAGGTCTTTGTCCTCGGGCCGCTGCTTGAATTGCACGATGACAGTGATTCGGCGGTTGGAAGGGACGTGCTGCAAGTCTGCCGAGATCTTGCCGCTAGGCCTGAGGTTGATGCCGCTTACCGCCAGTTCGGCTGTGGCCGTGCTAGGCAGGAGGGAGCACGCCAGCAGCGCTGCGCTGAGGATGCGTCCCCAGCCGGCTCCACACTCCGGCTGATTGGATCTCCGATTCCCGCTTTCCTGTCTCGTTGACTTGATTGGGTTATTCATAAGTTTTTGCCTTGCGCTTCTTGAAAGTTTGCCCAGGCATACTGCCGAGGTCTTCGCACTTCAGCTTTGAAATTGCAATCCAAGCGCCGTAAGGGATGAATCCCCAGAACTGCGTAAGTCACTTATTTTCAATTCGATGCATCCCATCTACGCAATGCCGCCAGGGGACAGGTTGGCGCAGCTTCGGGCCATCCGGTAGTCAAATTCCCGGTAACTGATTGGAAAAATAGGGGCAACCGGCCTTTGAGACCGTGGGAGACAAATTGTCCCAACATTGGTTTCGATTTTCGAAGGGACGCCGGAAGTTATAGGTGTGTTCGTCAGCGGCCAACGGTGGCTGCGTTGAACTGTGGTACCACGGGCAACGCCGAAATCAGCTTTTGAGTGTAGCTGTGAATCGGATTAGTGAAGAGCTTAGACGTCGGGCGGCACTCGACGACTGCGCCGCTTTCCATGACGGCGACCCGCTGGCTAATCGTCGCCACCGAGAGCAGATCGTGAGAGATATAGAGGATCGCCGTTCCTAGTTTGTGACTGAGACTTGAAAAGAGTTGCAGGATTTCCGATTGCGTGATGATGTCAAGGGCGCTGGTCGGTTCGTCCGCGATGAGCAGCAGTGGACGATGTAGTACCGCCATCGCAATGAGCACTCTCTGCGCTTGGCCCACGCTGAGTTGCGCAGGATAGCGGCGGAGAAATTCTTCATCCGCCGGAAGGCTGACCTCTCCCATGGTTCGCAGCAACGCGTGCATACATTCCTCGCGGGTCGATCGCTGATGAATATTCCATGCCTCGGCTAGTTGCGTCCCAATCCGCAGCGCGGGGTTGAGCGAGGACATTGGGCTTTGCAATACGAGCGCGATCTCCTTCCCGCGTAGCGATCGCATTTCGCGCTCTTTCAGCGGCATGAGATCGCGGCCGTTGAATACGATAGATCCTTTGGCGATTGCATTCTTTAGATGAAGCAGCTTAAGAATGGCGAGAGCGAGTGTGCTCTTGCCGCAGCCGCTCTGTCCGACCAGGCCGAGGATTTCTCCGCGGCGGAGATCGAGCGAGAGATCGCGGAGCACACCGGCTTTCCCGGGATAGTCAACGGACAACCGCAACGATAGAAGTGGTTGATCGTTCACCGGTTGCTGGCCACTTCCGTGCCCAGCGTCAGCTGGTCGATGTTCCAATACACTTGCGGGCGCAGCACCACGGGGTGCGCGTTGTGCACACTGGGCGAGACGGCGGACATCGCGTCCTTGTTCACCAGGTAAATAAACGGTTCCTGTTGCCAGACAATTTCCTGCACCCGGTCGATGTCACGCTTGCGCTTTTTAACGTCGAGCGTGGAAGCCTGCTCGCGCATGAGTGTGTCGATTTCTTTTTCCCAGGCGGTCGCCGGCGTTTTCTCACTAGGGTTCCACTGGTGAGTGTCAGACGAACTCAGCCACACATTCATCTGTGAGTTGGGATCAAGGTCGTTGTTGGTCAAGCCCAGCAAGCATGCTTCGTAGTCGAATGTGCGCGTAATGCGCTCGATTAGCGAGGGAAAGTCCAGCGTAACAACGTTGAGCTTGATGCCGATGCCGGAAAGATCCTGCTGAATCATGGTCGCCATGCGTTCGCGATTCTTGTTGCCCGCGTTGGTGATGACAGAGAATTCCACTGCGTGACCATCTCGGTCGTGCAAAACACCGTTCTGCAATTTGAATCCATCTTGCGCAAGAGCTTGCAAGGCGGCCTTCTGATCGAAGGGACGGGCCGTCAGCTTCGCGTTGAACCAGAATTTATTGGCTGGAGATACCCAACTCACGGCAGGCTGAGCATGACCGCGATACACCACGCGGGCCAAGTCTTGCCGGTTGATCGAGTCCGAAATCGCATTGCGGAAATTTGTGGACGTGAACCATGCCTTCTCATATGCCGGCAGCGGCGAATTCGGAACTTGATTGAACCATAGCTGCTCGGCATCGAGCGAGACGCCAGCATCATAGGCCATGCCGGGCGCTTGCGCGACCAGTTTGTCGTAGTTATCCGCGTCGAGCGAGTTGATGAAACCGATTTCTCCGCGCACCAGGCGAAGCATTTCCATGTCGCTATTCTGCTGAATGTCCAGCCGAACGGAGTCGATATAGGGAAGGTGACGTCCCGCGGCATCGTGCTTCCAGTAATTCGGATTGCGCTTCAACAGTAAATAAGAGCCAGCTTTGTTCTCGGCGACGTAATAAGGGCCGAGCACGGCCATTTCTTTTTGCGGCGAAGTCGCCGACATAATCGCGACTTGATCGAAGAGCTTGTCCAATCCAACAACAGGTGCGGGGAAGGTAATAGAAATTTGATTGTTGCCAGTGAGCTTCGTGCTAAGTTTCCCCTCGCCGGAACGGAAGGAATCACCGGTGGGTGAGTGAAGTGCAGGATCCATGAGCTGGCTGATGGTGTACGCCACATCCTGCGCCGAAAACGGCGTGCCATCGGAAAAGTGCAGACCCGTCCGCAATTTGAAGCTGATCGTCTTGCCTTCGTCAGTCACTTTCCACGAAGAAGCGAGTTCCGGCTCCAGCTCTTGCGTCGAGCGGTTTAGACGGACAAGCACTCCGCCCGTGAGATAACGAACTGTCTCAGAGGCATCGTCCGCGACCAGCACGGGGTTCATTGTCTTGGGTTCGGATTTCAAGCAGAAGCGCAGTTGACCGCCGGACTGTGAGTGGGCGAGCGCGGTGGTCAGAACAAGCGCAAGAGGAATAAAAGAACGGAAACGATAGCTCATAGCGACGACTCCTGTTTTTGAACCGCAAGATGAAAACAACCCAGCATCACGATTAAGAGAACGAGCGGGACGAAGCGCCACGGCTCCGGGGAGAAAGTTGAGAAACTTTCCAGGTCGCGCAGCAGACTACCCCACGAGGGCAAAGGTTCCGAAACGCCTAACCCCAGCATCCCAAGATTGGCTTCGGTCAAAATGAAGACAGGCACGGAGATCCAAAACTGCGCGTAGAGCACCGGCTTGAGATTGGGAAGAATGTGTCGCCATAGCAAGCGGAAGCCTCCATTGCCGGAGGCGCGCGCCAGCAAAACCATATCGGACTGGCAAAGCGCTCGAGAATCGGCACAAATTACGCGGGCCGCAGCGGCCCATCCTAAAGAACCCAGCAAAGCAAATGTGATGATCACTGAAACCATCGGCGAAACATTCAGCGGCAGCGCCGCACGTACCGTGATTAGAAGAAATAGCCATGGCAGCGATAGAAATAGATCGGTGGCGGCCATCACTGTGCGCTCGACCCAGCCCCCAGCGAAGCCCGCCGCCCCGCCAATCAACCCGGCCAGCAAGCTCGACAGCAGCGCGGCTGCGGGTGCGAGAAGCAGCGAGACTCTCGTGCCGTACAAGAGGCGGGAAAATCGGTCCCGTCCTAGATCGTCGGTGCCCAGCAAATGCTGGCGTGATGGCGCAGCGTCGGGCGCTTCACGGAATTGTTTGTCATACGAAGCAGGAGCGACGAAGCCTGCAAAGAGGCAGGCAGTCGAAACGGTTACCAGAAAAACGATCGCGATGACTCGTGCCCACTTCATGCCGCACCTGCATGAACTGGATTTCTGATCAGATCGCTGGCGGAATTCGCCAGCAGCGTGACCATGGTGATAACCATCGTCAGATTGACCAGCAGTTCCATATCACGTCCCAGCGCGGCTTTCCACGCGAGCTGACCAATTCCTGGAAGGTCGCAGAGAACCTCAACCGGTATGGCGGCCGCGAACGCGATGCTGACGGAGACTCCGCCGAGCGCCAATAACTGCGCCCCTGAGGCGGGCAGAATATGCCAAAGAAACACGCGCAGGCTCCCGAGTCCTTTCGCTCGCGCGGTAAGCACATGCGGCAGGTTTGCGCTCCGCTCCAGAAGATTCCGCGAATATCGGAACACTTTAGGGAAGACAATCAACCCGAGAACCAATCGTCCCGGTGCTCGCGCAATTACGAAGAGCAGGGCCATCATTGCCGCCGGAAGGCAAAGGAGAATACCTGCGAGCAAGCTGCTGAACAAATCCACGCACCAGCTGCGCGACATCACTGTAGCGATCGCCAATGCCAGGCCGAGGGTCCAGCCCAGGGCCAAGCCTAATCCGACCGACTCCAGCGTTTCTGGGAAACGCTCTGCCAGCAACTGTCGAACCGGTTGCTGCAAGGTCCGCGAAGTCCCAAGATCGCCATGCAGCAATCGGTTTAAGTAATGAAAATAAAATGCGCCGAGATGGCCATCGCTTGCATTCGATTGACGGAGCGACGCGATGCTCTCATGGCTAAGACTGCTATCCAGTTCTTGTTCATCAACGCCAAATCCCGGAGACAGTCTCACAAGCGTCGCGCCAAGAAAGCCGCCCAACAACATGATGGCTAGGATTCTGGCGATGTGTGTGGCGAGTCTGCGCATAGCAAGTTTCCGTTAATCTCCGCTGGCAGCCTGCGCCCACTGCGGGCCAGAAGGCGAGCCTGAATTTCTATGGTGGAGCTGCTTGACCACATACATTTTGCGATCAGCCTCAGCCAGGAGTTGCTCCACGTCGGTCCCGTCTTCGGGATAAAAAGCTGCTCCGACGCTCAGGGACAACAGGTCACTTCCGCAGACTGCGCGGCCCGCTTGTCGCGCTAAGTCACTTAACAACTCAGCTTTTTCCAGCACGGCTTCGGCCGGAATGGCGGGCGCTACGATCACAAACTCATCGCCGCCCATTCGGGCCACATAGTCGTACTCGCGGCAAGTCTCGCGCATCATGTTGGCGAAGAGCTTGAGCGTCTTGTCACCTTCCATGTGCCCGAAGCGATCGTTGATCTGTTTGAACCCGTCCATGTCGCAGACCATGACGACCAAGGTTGAACTTTCGCGCTGGCATCGTGCGACCTCCTTGTCGAGATGCATGAAAAGCGCGCGCGCGTTGGGCAGACCGGTGAGGAAATCGCTGGTCGAGGAGTCCTCCACTTGGCGGAACTTAATCGCATTCTCGATCGATAGGGCCACTTTTGAGGTGATGACTTGCAGAATCCGCAAATGATCGTTGGTAAAAGCGTCTATTTCCGATTGATAGAGCGCCAGAACGCCGACCGAGCCGTTAACTCCGCTTAGCGGAACCGCCAGCGCTGATCGCAATTCGGTGTTCCTTCGCGAATCGGAGGCATATCCTGGTTCGACCATGGGATTTCCGTTGATGATCGGTTTGGAGTTTTCCGCCACCCAACCGCACAGCCCTTGTCCCAACGGAATCTTCAAGGATGAAAGCAGGCGAAAATTATCACCGCTGGAGTATTCCGCTTCCAGGACGTCGCCTTTACGGACGAAAACAACGATCGCATCGTACGGGATCAGCTTGTGCAGGCGGGCAGAGACGACGGATAGGGTTTCATCCAAACTGAGCGAGTTGCCCAGGTCCTGGCTCAGCTCGAACAGAGTGTGGGCTTCCTGCCGAGCCGATGCGATGGAGGAAAGAAAATCCCTTTCGTTGGGTACGCGGTTGGCGCTGTGTTCGAATCCCGCAGCTGGTCGTTCTCCGCGGTTCACTTTATAACTCACGGAAGATCTGGCTCCGTCCGCACCGCCCAAACTGTCAAGCGCAAGTCTCTCGAGTTCGACGTAACGCCGCTGAAGGATCTCGACGACTTTGGGATCGAAAGCGATGCCAGCCTGTGCTGCGACCTCCCGCATGGCTTCGTCCAAGGGCAGAGCTTTACGATATTGTCGGTCGGAGGCCAAGGCATCCAAACAGTCGACAGTTCCAAGAATTCTTGCGCCGATGGGAATTTCTTCACCCTTCAGTCCATCGGGATAGCCGCTTCCGTCCCACTTCTCATGATGCGACCTCACAATCGGCGCAACCGGATAAGGGAATGCCACTTTCTCCAGAATCTCCGCTCCTACAATGGGATGGATTTTCATCTTTTCGAATTCTTCCGGAGTGAGCCGTCCGGGCTTGCTAATGATGTGATCGGGAACCGCGAGCTTGCCGACATCATGCAACAGCGCGGCGGCGCGAAGAGCATCCAGTTGGGATGGATCGAGTTTCAGTTCCTTCGCGATCTCGATGGCGTAAGTACGCACCCGATGCAAATGTTCGTGCGTGGCGTGATCTTTGGCGTCGATGGCGAGAGCCAAGGCTTCGATGGTGCGCATATGCAGCGCCGAGACCTGCTCGACGTGCCGTTTTTCCGCCTCCACTTGGAGCTTCTCGGCTTCCACCCGTTCTTTTTCCAACTCCAGCCGACCCAGATATAAGTGGTAGGAGCGGTAAATCCAATACATCACTGGGAGAATCAGAAGCGCGCTCTCCCAGCCGATGTAGCGGTTGGAAAAACTCACTAGTGCGACGACAGCCGCCCCGGCCAGGTAATACGGGAAAGACCAGAAGTACGTTTCGGTCCAGATTCTTCGCAGCGATCTCTG
>Ga0181531_10003040_pt1 | contig 10369 bp, 7 predicted proteins | sample PEATcosm2014_Bin_38_FD_119743 | JGI IMG/M metagenome (GOLD analysis project Ga0181531, IMG submission 119743) | Peatland microbial communities from MTU Mesocosm Facility, Houghton, MI, USA - PEATcosm2014_Bin11_10_metaG | ecosystem: Environmental > Terrestrial > Soil > Wetlands > Peat | place... | reverse complement strand
TCATGAAAATGGAGGGCCTCGCCGGCCTGCACGGCTGGCAGTGGCTCTTTCTCCTCGAAGGAATCCTGCCGGTGCTCCTGGGAATCGCCATTCTGATCTTCCCGCTCCTCCCCGATAAACCCGCCGCCGCAAGTTGGCTCACCCCGGATCAGCGCCGATGGCTCCAAGAACAACTCAGCAAAGATGACGCCCATCCCCAGGCGAACCACGTCGCCGATTTACTGGCGGCCATAACCGACAAGCGACTCTGGCTCCTCAGCGCAACCAATTTCATGCTCGTCTCCGGCTTATACGGATTCATTTACTGGGCGCCTTCCATTGTGAAATTAATGAGCGGCGCGACCGATGCACGGGTCGGACTGCTATCCGGAATTCCCTACGCCCTGGCCGCCGTCACAATGGTCATCATCGCCATCCGAGCCGACCGCGCCCGCCGGCCGCGTCTCTACGGGGCGGCCTGCGCGCTCCTCGGATCCATCGGAATGGTAGCCATTTGCCTCGTCCTCAACTTCGCCCCGACCGTCTCCTGGGGATTGCCCGCCCTTTGCCTCGCGGCGGTCGGCATATACGGCGCCCTGGCCCCTTTCTGGACCCTTCCCACCGCCTATCTAAAAGGCAACGCCGCGGCAGGGGGGATTGCCATCGTGAATTGTTTTAGCGCGCTGGCCGGCGCCGTTGCTCCCGCTCTGATCGGCTGGACCAAAGAGTCCACAGGGAAATTCACCGCCGGCTTGCTCTACCTCGCCGCCGCGCTGGCCGCAGGCGCGGTCCTTTTCGCCATCGTCCCGCATCAGGAGGATCGATACCGGGTTTGACCGGGCTGCGGGGTTCCAATAGGATCGCGGGGCACTTTGGGTATTGCGGCAAATCGCCACCGGGCTTCGCGATTGTCGTAAGTGGAGCGGAATTTCAACGTGCCGACAAATTGCAGGCGCATTGTGTTGGGTGTCGCGATCGCTCTGTATCTCGCGGCCATCCCCTTTGTCTACCGGTTCAACGCCCTGCGCGCGATGAACCCGGATCCATTTATTTACATCCAGTCCGCCCGCGACATGCTAGCGGGCAAGCGCCTCTATTCGCAAACGTGGCAGGACAAGCCGCCGCTCGCCTTCGTGATCTATGCCATCCCGGAATTCCTCGCGCCTCGCTCCTATCTGGCGCAGGGATTTTTCCTGGGCGTATGGATCGTCGCCGAGGGACTGATGTTTTTCGCCGCTTTTCGCCGCGATTTGCCGGCCGCGTGCTTCTGCCTCATCTTCACCACCCTGGTCCCCATGATGCATTCCCAGTGGTGCTGGCCCTCCACAGAGCATTTTTCCAATCTAACCATAGCCCTCCTGCTCCTGCTGGCGTACGCGATCTTCCGCGACCGCCGTTTTTCGATGTGGCAATGCGCCATCATCGGCGCGACAACCGTCGTGACCTTCAATATCCGCCAAAACGCCGTGCTGGCCGGAGTCCTGCCGTTGGCGGCCGTTTGGTTGGCCCGCGAATCACTCCGCCGGAAAATCGAAGGTATCGCCCTGATGGCGCTAGCGGCGGCCGTCTGCTGGGGATTAGTCCTCTTGCTGCTTCTGCGCATCGGCGACCTGCACGGATATTTCTATACGGTCTTCCAATATCCGCATCGTTTTCTCGGCGTATACCCCTTCGGCTCCGCCATCCGACTTCCCCGCCACATCTTTTTCGCCCTGAGCCCCCTGGCGCTCGTGCCGCTATGGTTGCTCGCTCGCCGCAGCGGTCATCCCTGGTTCATCTTCTCATCCCTGCTCGTCGGCGTCGCAGTCTGCATCCTTCCTAACCGCCCATGGACCGCTTACTGGGTCAATCTCTTTCCCTTCCTGTCGTTGCAATGTGCGCTACTCCTGCGGCGGCAAAGCATCGGTTCCCTATCCGCGCAATGGATCGCCGTCTCGGCACTGCTGCTCCTGGGCATCGCAAACGTCGGATACCAATTCATCCACGTACGCCAATCGATGAGCACCCTGTTTTACCAGCAGGTCGCCGCCAGGGCCGACCAGCTCGCGCCGCCGCGCTCGTCCATGGTTGTTTTCGGAGAAATGCCCTGCGAGGCCGTCACTTACTTTTCGCACCTCGCCGAAGCAAACACCTTCGCCTTTACCTTTCAATATGAATGGCCCTATTCGGTTTTTCTTCCCAAGCCCCTGACGACCATCTTCGACGAATATCTGGCCTCCCCGCCCGGCGTCATCGTCGTGCAGCAGAAATTGCTACAGCCGCCTTCCGATCCAAGCGACAGGATCAACTCAAGAAAATTGCTGAAGCTCCTTTTCGACGCATATTCCTACCATCTGGGCGCAACGCTCCGCGATTATTCGATCTACGTGCGCGGCGACAGTTCGCCCATGACAACTTCCAGCCCATCACCTTGACGCAAAAGTCTGTTCTCCCGATATCCAGACCGATAAAGGCAGAACCTCCGTTTCGAGGATCTCCTTAAGCGGATCATTGCCGCTAACCGGAAACGCCGTGATATCCGCGTCAAACCCCGGTGAAAGCAACCCGCAAACCCCAGACAATCCCAGCGCCCGCGCCCCCCGTATCGTCGCCAATTCCCAAATCTCCCCCGGTTCAACTTCCGGAGATTCCCTGTGAATCAGCCGCAGATCATCCACCAGATTCAAATCCGGCGAACTTGCGCAGCTGTCCGTCCCCACGGCCACGTTGATCTTACGCTCCAGCATATTTCGCCAGCGGTGGGGGGGATGCCGGAAATAATCGTGCGTCCGCGGACAATAAACCACGCTCGCCCGTCCCTCCGCCAGGATCGCCAGCTCCTCATCATCGCAATAATTCACATGAGCCAAAACCGTCGGCTCATCGAGCAGTCCCAATTCCCGCGCATATCGAAGGGGTCCCCCCTCAAATTTCGGAACCCGATCGTCCCAGGTAAGCCAGGCATCCCAAAGTTCGCGCAGCGGCCCGCAATGATCGGAAAGAAACTCCGCCTCATCGCGCGTCTCCGCCAAATGCGTACACAACGGCATCTTCTTCGCGCATGCGATTTCCAGGCACCGCCGATACCCCTCCGGCTCAATCGAATAAGGCGCATGCGGAGATATCCCGATCCGCAGCCTTCCCGACGAAACCGATTCATCCGCCGCCGCCGCCAAACGTTCATCGAGTAATCCGCGCCGCATCGCCATCGCCTGTACTTCGCCAAAGCTCACCACGCGCATCGGCCCGCCCAGCAGCGGCCGCGTCAGATGAACCTGCCGGCTGATATCCCCGACAGTCGTAACCCCAAATTTCAAGCATTGTTCAACCCCCACATCAATCGCTCGCGTCACCGCCGAATTCATCTCCTCAGGGCTAATCCGCGTTCGCTTCAGCATCCCCACCAGCCATCCCGCAAACCCCCCGGTCGGCGGCTCACCGCAAACACAATCGCTCAATTCCAAATGCGTATGCGCATTAACCAGCCCCGGAAGAAGCACCGAATTCCCCATCTCAACAATCTCCGCATCGCCCGCGCCGGCCAAAATCTCGCGACGCGAACCAACCCGGGCAATTTTCCCTCCCTCGATATGCAGCGCCGCCTCCGGAATCGGTCCCCGATCCATCGGCGCAATCCACGCCGCGCAAACTATTTTCCCCCGCGATTCAGGGTTGGTCTTCGGCAAGTTCATCCGCCAGCATCTTCACCACTTGTCGCGCCGTTTCCAGCCGCCGGCGGGCGATGGCTCTGATCGGCTCAAAATGAAACCCGTCCTTCAGCCGGGCGCTCCAGTACCCGTATTCCTCCCGCTTCTCCGCCGCGACCAGCAAATCGTCAATCCCATCCCCCTGAAGCGCCATCTGCACCGTCTGCACAATGAGCCCGGTGAGCCCGAAATCCTCAAGATTAAGCACATCCGCCAGCAGCCGCGCCTCATCCACCACAGGCGATCGATGCGGGATCTCATGCAGCAGCCGGGTCGTCTTATCGAGCAATTCATCCCCAACATCCGGCCCCACCAGGCTCACCAGCAGCTCCGCCGCCTGTTCGCTCCGTTCCCGAAGATTAGTTCTCCCCAATTTCCCGGAAATGATCCCCCTCGCCTGCCGCGGCGGCAGTTGCAGCGCGTAGCACGCCAATTCCAGCGCTTGCCGGTCTGTCTCCGGCCCAATGAGGTTCATCCCCACAAATTTTTGCGCGCGCTTCCAAAGCCGCACCGCATCTTGGCGAAGCCGCGGCCCGAGTGCATCGTCATCGAGCGTACTTAAAACTTGCTCGAGACGCCGACGGAGATGGGAACTCAACGACATGGTCGCATCCATGCGAGCAAACATTCGATCGTATCGGTAGGAACCCGGCCAGCACGACAAGTATTCTCAAAAAGCTGCCAGTTGTAAGTCGCAAGCTAAAAACGGTCCCGCGCCCATTATTTCCTAACTGGCAACTGGCAACCAGCAACTGGCAACTAATATTTAATTAATTATCGCATGATAGTCGCCGCGCGCTCCGGTCCAACACTGATCATCTTAATCGGCACACCGACCAACTGCTCGATCCTTTTGACGTATTGTTGCGCTTCCCTCGGCAACTGGTCAAACGAGCTGCACGCCGCCGCGTTCCCGCGCCACCCCGGCAGCGTTTCATAAATCGGCTCAACCTCCGCCAGCACATCCGCATCCGCCCGGAAATACGCAAGCCGATTCCCTCGATACCGGTACCCCGTACAAATCTGCAGATGATCCAAGCCCCCCAGCACATCCAGCAAAGTCATCACGATAGACCCCACTCCGCATAAATCAGCCGAGTATTTCACCGCCACCGCGTCGAACCACCCGCACCGACGCGGCCGCCGCGTCGTCGTGCCATATTCATTCCCCCGGTCTCGTATGTAATTCCCGATATTGTTGTCCTGTTCCGTCGGAAACGGCCCGCCCCCCACGCGCGTACTATACGCCTTAATCACTCCGACGAAATTCTGCACCATCTGCGGCGGCACCCCCGCCCCCGTATAAACCCCCAGCGCCGAACAATTGCTGCTCGTCACATACGGATACGTCCCATGATCCACATCCAGCAGCGCCGCATGAGCCCCCTCAAACACAATCCGCTTTCCCTCCCTGGCGTATTCCAGCAGCAAAAATGTTGTGTCATCCACAAACGGCAACATCCGCCGCCCAAAATCCCGGTATTCTTCAAAAATTTCCTGCCAATCGATCGGCGGCCAATCGTATAAAACCTTCAGCACCTTATTTCGCTCTCCCACGATCTGATGAATCCGCGCCTTTAGCTTTTCCTCATGACTCAGATCCGCCACGCGAATGGCGGTCGTCCGCTGCATCTTATCCGCATAAGTCGGCCCGATTCCCCGCCGTGTCGTTCCGATCACGCCCCCAGCGCTCTTCCCCTCCCGAGCCGCATCCTCCTGCATGTGATACGGCATCACCAGATGCGTCTTGTAACTGATCCGTAAATTCGCCGGCGTCACCACCACCCCTCGCGCCGCAAACTCATCGATTTCCTTAAACAAAGCCGCCGGGTCCAGCACCACGCCGTTCCCGATGATATTCATCTTCCCCGGCCGCAGAACTCCGACCGGCAGAAGATGCGTCGAATACTTCTCTGATCCAATCCGGACCGTATGTCCCGCGTTCGCCCCGCCGCAGTAGCGGACCACCACATCCGCGTCCTCCGCCAGAAAGTCGACGATTTTCCCCTTCCCCTCATCTCCCCATTGCAGACCGACGACGCATGTATTCGATGCCTGTACCGGAATCACGATCGAAAACCTCTCAGCAAGGAGTGGCCGGACGAAATGAAAAATTAGGACGGGGGGGCGCGAGTGTCAAGTTGACGCCCCGCGAAGGCGCGCCCGAGTTTTGAAAATTAATACCACTTATCGTGTTTCGCACCGATTGACATTGCCGATATTGTGGCTAACCTTCGCGCGGCGGCACGAAAAAGCCGCCGACAGGGCTGTTCCTGAGCCGGCACGGAAGTCGGCACGGGCCCACGGAAGGGCGGCATGCCAAACTCTACCCTCCCGTCACCAGTCAAAATCAAAAATCATCGGGTGATATGATGGCAAACAACGCCGTTATGGACCTGCCCCTGACCAAGGTGATGCGTTCAGAAATCGCCTTGCCTCTCCAACACATGCTTCACCTCTACACCGTCGGCCAATTCCTCAGGGCCTGGCGAAATCCGCGAAATCACAAAAGCATCGAGCAAGTCTTCGATTCCCCCGAGCAGGCCCACCACGCCGCCGGCGTCTGCGCCGCCTGGATCGGCGTCAAAGTCGCCATCGGCAACGACCCCAACGTAGGCTGGTGGTGGCCCGAAGACCCCACAACCTCCGTCCAAGCCTGAAAAACCCCGCCCCCCCGATTAGTTAGCGGGCGTGCGCAGCACGCCGAAGATCGCGCACCCGCGCCTGCACGCACACCGGCGCACGTCTCACCACTGCGCCTCTTCAAACGGATTATCCGCCGCCCGAATCTTAGGCTTAGGCAGCATCCCGATCATGACTTTCGCCAGCGCCGCATCCCCCGTCCCATTCACCCGAATATTTAGCGGCGATCCGCGCAGCAGCGTAATCTCCCGCGCCTCCGGCTCGCGCTTGGCCTTCGCCAATTCCAGAAATTTCTCACGCGCGATCGCCCAAGGCGTCACCACCTGCATAAACCCCTGCGGCGGACCGAGCGAAAGCGCGTTCCCCAAATCATCCACCTGAGCAATCGTCGCCCGCAGAACCGTCGCTAAAGCCACGATCGGCCGTTTCGCCGCCTCCGCCATCAGAGCATCGATATCGCTATAAGCCACCGCCGGCCGCGCCGCATCGTGAACCAGCACATGACTACATTCCGCCGACACCTTCTCCGCCGCCGCCGCCATTTGATCCGTCCACATCGGACCCCCGGACACCAGCTTTACCCCCGAAAACCCAAGATGCCCCCCGAATTTTCGCTTCGCCTCCTCCATCGCCGCCGGCAGCACCACCAACTGAATCTGCGCAATATTGTCCCTATTGAGAAACAGTTCCACGCTGCGCAGCAGGCATTCCCGCCCATCCACCTTCACGAGTGCCCCGCCGGCATCCAGCCCCGCCCCCACCCCAACCGTCAGCAACACCACCGAAAATTTCGACATGGCCTAATCCTCTGCAGCCTATCATTCTCCCCCGGCTCGAATCGGTCAAGGCTTGACAATTGCCGGGGGGTGAATAGATACAATGGACTCGAGTTTCGGCTCGGGGGCGTAGCTCAATTGGTTAGAGTACCGGACTGTCGATCCGGTGGTTGCGGGTTCGAGCCCCGTCGCCCTCGTTGGAAAATGCGATCGCAAGCCCAGATCGAGATTTGTAAGTCCAGTCAATACCAAAAGAATCCGCCCCGGCGAGATATTTTCTCGCCGGGGCGATTCTTTGGGTTCAAACTCTCTAAAGCTCGATCAGTCGTGCCATCGTCAAACGGCGTCCACGATGGTCAGCAGTGAGTTGCTGGTAATCCCGCCCGCCGTCGCGGAAAACGTATCGCCCCCCGCGCTGGCGTATTTGAACGTGAACGTAAACGACGCCACCATGTATTCCACGCCGTCGATCTCCGTCTCGGTCGCCGGGACCGTCTGCTCCGCAATCCCGTTAACGGAAAATGAAAAGCTCGTAAGCGACAAATCGGTGCTCGATGCGGTGACCGTGACCGCCTGCCCGGCAACCGACGTCGACCCGCCCGAAAGTTGGATACTTGGCGGCGGCGCCGGCGTGATCACGACGTTAACCGCATTGCTCGTAACCGTCCCATCGGCATAGGTTCCGACACACGTAAAGGTATCGCCGCCCGCGCTGGCGTATTTGAACGCGTACGACGCCGTGCCGGAGTCGCCGGAATCCGTCGCAATGAGATTCCCGTTGACGTAATACGCAAGGCTCGTCAAAGCCTCGCTTCCGGCCGTGCTCGTGGCCTCGACCGTCACCGGCTGGCCAACGCTGGCCGTGCTCGGACCCGTTAACACGAGCGTCGGCGCAACCGGCGCCGGAGCCGAAACCGCCGCCGGAGCCGCAACCGTAATCGAATCCGTAACCGGCGAACTGACCAAACCATCGGAATCCACCGCCTCAATTTGGAAATCGTACGTTCCCGGCGTCGTCGGCGCAGTCCCGCTGATCGCGCCATCGCTGGCAACCGCGAATCCGGCAAATGGCGCCGAGGCGTAAAGCTGCGCCGTCAACGCCAATCCCTGCGGGTCGCTCGCCCCCGACAGGACGTTCCCGCTAATCGCGGCGCCCTCGGAAAACGCAAAGGATTGACCCGTGGCAGTGGGGGGTTGCAACACCGGCGCGCTACCCGTGCCTTGGTAGGCTCCAATGGAAATCGGAGACGTCCTGCTTGCTCCCGTGATATCGGTCGCCGGGGCGTTACTCGTCGTACCCGCACCCAATGCCGCGCTGCCGGACGCGAGTTGAAAGTTGCCGCTGCTCGGGGATACGAATAAACCGGCAACGTTGCTCACTTCAAAAGAGTTTTTATCGAAGCCAAGAGCCTGCCATGCGGAAAGCACCAGCGCCGATCCGCCATTGTCGACCGAAGTAGGATCGCCGTTGCCCGTGGGGTCGATTAGCGCACTGCCGAAAATGTTGTAATTGCTCACCAGGCCGACTTGGCTGGCCGCATCGACGTTAAGCGTATTCTCATCCGATGACAGGATGTTATTCTCGATGGTGCAATCCGCCGCCCCGTCAATCAGATCGATCGCGGAATACCCGGCCGGCCCCCCCGAGTTAACATCGATCGTGTTATTCACGATGACATTCCCCGTGGACGGATCGGCTCCGTTAATCTGATACAGCGCAATGCCGTTCCTCTGCCCCGCGTATATCACGTTGTTTTCGATCGTGGAGTTCTGCACCCCGTCGAAATTGATCGAAGCTCCGGCCGCCGCCGCGTCATTGTAAAACGTGTTCCCATCCACAACGAATCCACCCCCATACCCCGGCCCGCCTTGCGTGGCGTCCTCGTTGATTTCCAATCCGCAGCAAGCCGCGTTTTCCAGCAGGTTGCCCTGAACGGTGTCGTCATTGGAACTGTTGCCGATGTAGAGATCATGCTGCACAAGCGTTCCGTTGAGCGTGTTGTCCTGAATCGTCGAGTTGTTAACGAAACCCAGCAAAACGTTCCACCAATCGGAGTTGCTGACCGTGCAATTTTCGATGGTCAGTCCATCAACATTGTCGCCGGCTTCGCCGCCGCCCCAGATTCCCGCCCGGGTCGCGGTGCTGTCGTTCATCTCCACGTCCAGATTGTTCAGAGTAACGTAGCTGCAGCCGCTGATATCGATTTCTCCGTTGGAATCGCCCGGATTGCCGGTGATCACCGTCCCCGCCGTCCCCTGAATGACGATCGGCGCCGTCGCCGTGCCGCTGGCGGAAAGTTGAAATCCACTGTAGTCGCCCGCCGCCAGATCAATCTGCGTCCCCGCCGTTGCATTAGCGATCGCCGATTGCAATTGCGCGTTGGTCGATACGTCAACGACGCTCAAAAGTTGCCGCGTTTCCAGCGCCTCCAGAACTGACTGGCGAGTCATTTTAGCTCCGCGCCGGGACTGCGTCTTTGTGGAACGAACCATCTCGACCTCCTGTGATGACGACGCTGCGGCTAACCACGGGAACGACCGTGTGGCGCCGAACAGCGCTATGTAAAATCTATTTTTTATTTACCGGTGGGAACCATTCCTCCGCCCGAACCGGTAAGCGTGCGTGGTCTCTGCCTCGCACAAACGGCAGATCAAATCGCGCTCAGGTATGTTCGCCCCATTCCGTGCGGGCGATCACAACTACTTTCCTTCGCCATCCAAACGCCGTAGCGCTTGAGCAAAGGTCAGGAACTTCCACAATCACGATTGCGTCCATCATTGCAACGAAAGAATCGTCGCTATGAAAAAAATTTTCTCACTCGCCATCCGCGTCATTTCGAATCCCGAATATTTGTCCGCCCCCATTCCAACTTTTCACCCGCTCTAGGCAAACAAATCCCATTTTATCCCCATCAATTACCCAAGTTAAACCAACAGCCAGCCTGCAACGACGGATGGCATCCGACGTTAATAGCAGTCCTACGCAGAGATAGGATGCCGGTTCGCAGTTATCCCCCGACGCGCAAAAATAATTTTCTTCTCTTCCCCGCTTCGAGCCTGACAAAATCTCGCTTTCGCAACGCGGCCAATACAATAGACGTAGCTTGTTCGATGCTCTCGAGGGCGATATCCTTTTCGCCAAACGTCGCGCGAGTTGAGGTTCCCCTGCATCCTATTGAGAAAACGATTCGCACATCCGTCCGGCGAATGCTGACTCGTCTGGCTCGGGCGACCCCAGGTCTCAGAGGCGAGCTGAAGCAACTGGATCAACTTCGGCAAGAAGCT
>Ga0181531_10003039_pt1 | contig 10372 bp, 7 predicted proteins | sample PEATcosm2014_Bin_38_FD_119743 | JGI IMG/M metagenome (GOLD analysis project Ga0181531, IMG submission 119743) | Peatland microbial communities from MTU Mesocosm Facility, Houghton, MI, USA - PEATcosm2014_Bin11_10_metaG | ecosystem: Environmental > Terrestrial > Soil > Wetlands > Peat | place... | reverse complement strand
TGCTTACCCAACGCCCAACCTGGCTGCCCACCTACATCCCGGAACTCCAGGGCCTGCGCGGTCTCGCCGTTCTCGGTGTCTTCTTCTACCACTGCCATCCTCGCCTTGAAGGTACCTGGATTCACTACGGCAGCCTATGGGGATGGGCAGGCGTCAATCTCTTCTTTGTTCTCTCCGGCTTTCTAATTACCTCCATCCTCCTCGAAGCACGCGACAAGCCTCATTATTTCCGAAATTTCTACGGCCGCCGCGCGCTCCGCATCTGGCCGGTCTACCTGCTGGTGCTCGCGGTGGTTTACCTCAATTCCCCATGGTTTGTCGGCCCCAGCGTACCAGACGCTATCAGATCCGCTCCATGGCTTGCCTACATCTTCTTTGTCCAAAACCTATTCCATCTCACACTCCCACCCGCCATCGGCCCCACCTGGTCGCTGGCCATTGAGGAGCAGTACTACTTTCTCTGGGCGCCGCTGGTCCGTTTTCTGCGCCGGCCATGGCTCCTGGCCATCCCGCTCGCCGCCGCGCTCGTCGTCAGCCCGATCATGCGCCTCACGCACCACGCCTGGATCACGCCCACCCACACGCTCACCCATCTGGACGGCATCGCGTGGGGCAGCTTGCTGGCTCTTGGCCTGTACGCACTGCCGCTGGGCCGCCGCACCTGGCTCTGGATGAGTTTCAGCGCCATCCCGCTGGGTTTCCTGGCCGTCGGCACCATCGCTGCCGGAACCGCCTTCCTTGATTCGGCGCTTTCGGTCGGCTTCGCCGGCACTGTGCTGGCGGCAATCGCCTCCACCGGCGTTCGCAATCCGCTCAACGCCGCGCTCCGCAAGGGCCCGTTGGCTTTCTATGGCCGCATCAGCTACGGCTTCTACATGACGCACATCATGGTCTTCATTTTCTTCGGCTGGTTCGACCTTCGCATGGATCGCTACGGTATTCCCGGAAACCTCGCCGTCGTCGCCTTCCGCCTGGCGGCCTGCACGGCGGCGGCAACTGCGCTCTGGTATGGCTTTGAGTCCCAAATCCTCAAGCTCAAGCGCTATTTTTGACAAACAAATTCGCGCCCATGGTGCAACATAAAAGCAGACGGAAAGGCAAGCCAATTCGGGGCCCGCTCAAACTGTTTGGCTCTGGATATCGAGGTCCGCTCGCCAATGCAAACCATGCACGCTATCGTCCCACTTGCCGCTGCCTGCCTCCTGATCGCAGCCACAGCGCAAACCCAGCAGACAACACCGGCCCCGGCGCAACCATCTTCCGCGCCCCAGCCAAGCCCTCCCACGACGCTGCGCACAAACGCCAACCTGGTCCTGGTTGACGTTGTGGTGACGGACCACGGCAACGCCGTTCACGGCCTCGACAAGATCCGTTTCCACGTCATCGAGGACGGCCACGAGCAGACCATCACCTCATTCGACGAGCACAGGACCAACCCGCCCAACTCCGATCCCGCCTCGATCAGTGCGCCGCTTCCACTTCCACCTCATACATACTCAAACGCCCCCTCATACCCCGACACCGGCGCTGTAAACGTGCTCCTTCTGGATGCTCTGAATACCCCCTTGGCCGACCAAATGCAAGTCCGCCGCCAGATGCTCCAGTACCTGGGAAAGATCCAGCCAGGCACCTCGCTTGCTATCTTTACCCTCTCATCGCGATTGCGCCTCATTGAAGGGTTCACAACCGACGCCGCGCAACTTGCCAAAGCCCTGCAAAGTCCCAAGGCCACGCCAAAGCCCTCCGTGGTGCTCGACCCTCAGTCCAATCAGACTCTGGACTCTTCGATTGCCGACATGGCCAGCATGGGCGCCGGACAAAACTCCCTCTCTTTCGGATCGAGTCCAATTACTCAGATGCAACAGTTCATAGCCGACACTACCGCCTTCCAGACCGACCTGCGTGTGCGTATGACTCTGGATGCGATGCAGCAGCTCGCCCGCTATTTGAGCGCCATTCCCGGCCGCAAGAACCTGATCTGGTTCTCAGGTTCCTTTCCCATCGCGCTCGATCCAGACGACAGCCTGGAAAGTCCCTTTGAAGCGATGCGCACTTATTCCGACGAAATTCGGGAGACAAGCGAACTGCTGTCCGCGGCCCGCGTCGCGGTCTACCCGGTGGATGCGAGGGGACTGATGACGATGTCCACTCTTGACGCATCGTACACACCGTCCTCGAATCTGGTCGGCGGGGGCGCAATGAATCGCGGCCGGGCGGGCAGGGTGACCTCCAACGCGATGAACAACCCAAGCGTGCCCAAGGACGATGCGAACGCCATGAAGCAGACCATGGCCGAAGCCGCCACAATGCAGCAGATTGCCGAGCAGACCGGCGGGCAGCAATACATCAACACCAACGGACTCAAAGAGGCTGTCGCGAGTGCGGTTGAGAACGGTTCGAGTTATTACACCATCGGTTATGTGCCGGCCGCATCGAAGCTGGACGGGGCGTACCGCAAAATCCAGATTCGAGTGGATGACACCGATTACAAGCTCGCGTACCGTCGCGGATACTATGCCGACGCAACCGACAAGCCATCGGAGCACAACCCCGGAAACACCAGCCTGATCAAGGCCGCAACGCTCCATGGCGCGCCGCCGGCTACGCAGATCCAATTCCGCGTACGCGTGCTGCCCGCGACCGACCCGCTGTTTCAGAATGCAATCCCGTCCACTGGCCATGCGGGAGAGTTGGCGGCTACTCTCAAAGAGCCAATTCACCGCTACATTGCGGACTTGACGATCGACCCGAAATATCTCGCTTACCAGCAGACGCCGGATGGCGTGTATCAGGCTCAGGTCGAATTCGTCATCGTGGCCTATGATGCCGAAACCCGGCGCGTTAACTTTGTCGATCGCGGCTTCATGCTGAAGATCAAGGCCGGAGAGTACGCGCGGACATTGGCCACGGGAATTCCCGCACGTTTGGCGCTTGATCTTCCGGAGGGCGAGATATCTTTGCGCATCGCCGTCCACGACCTGGCGGCCGGACGTGCCGGATCGCTCGAGATTCCCGTGAAAGTTGCGGCGCAGTAGCCGGCCTGCTTTCCCGGCGTGGAAAGCGTCCGCGCTAGTGCGGCCAGCGGCCGACAATCACAAATACTCCCATCAGAAACAGCACCACGTCGGGAGCGGCGGTCTCTTTGCGGCGTACGTGATAAATACCGGCAATCACCATCAGCAACGCCAGCCCCGCGGCCGCCGCCCGCACCACGATGTGAGGGGGCCAAAGGTCCATTGGCAATAGAAGCCCAACTGCACCCACTATCTCAAGCAGTCCCACCTGGGCCGCGAGTCCACGCGAAATCCCTATTTTCCCTCCTTTTGACCGTGCCTCCACGGCCTTGATGAGCTGGTCGTACGCCAGCACTTTGCCGGCTCCCGTAAAAATGAAAACACCCGCCATCAATAGCTGAACAATCCACAAAAAAGTATTCATAGCTTCCATTGCCTCTCGCGCCGATCGCGGCGGCTATGCATGCAAGCCGCCGCAATTGGGCAGCATTAGCAGCAGATGATTGAACTCCGAAATCACGATTGATGTCAAGATCGCGATCATACAGCGGCGGGCGTGAGGAATCGCTGAAGATGAAAAGCGGGGATCGCAAGTCCCACAAAGTGGTCCCGCGTCTCGGCTGAATGTGACTCCAATCACCCAGTCCTTTAACCTCCGGCTGATACGCTTTCCGTGTCGCGGAATCCAATAACTAGCGAGGTGCCGAATGAGTGCAAGCGCAGTGCTCGAAACAACGAGCAATGGTCCTCTTAGCCCGGAACTGTTGGCCAAAATGGACGCATACTGGCGTGCCGCCAACTACCTTTCCGTTGGCCAGATTTATCTGAAAGACAACCCGCTCCTGGAGCGTCCACTCACCCTGGACGACGTGAAGCCACGCCTGCTGGGCCACTGGGGCACTACCCCGGGGCTCAACTTTCTTTATGTTCACTGGAACCGCCTCATCCGCGAGCGCAACCTGAACATGATGTACATTATTGGACCGGGCCACGGCGGCCCTGGCCTGGTGGCCAACACCTATTTGGAGGGTTCTTATTCTGAGATTTACCCCCACATTGAACAGAACAAGGATGGCATCAAGCGGCTCTTCCGGCAGTTCAGCTGGCCCTACGGCATTCCCAGCCACGTAGCTCCTGAGACGCCCGGCTCCATCCACGAAGGCGGCGAATTAGGCTACTCGTTGGTCCACGCCTATGGCGCGGCCTTCGACAATCCAAGCCTGATTGTGGCCTGCGTGGTGGGCGACGGAGAAGCCGAGACCGGTCCGCTTGCCACCAGTTGGCATTCCAATAAATTCCTCAATCCCGCCACTGACGGCGCGGTTCTGCCCATTCTTCATCTCAACGGCTACAAGATCGCCAACCCCACCATCCTGGCGCGCATTCCCCATGACGAGTTGGAGAACCTGATGCGCGGCTACGGGTATGAGCCCTTCACGCTCGAAGGTCATGATCCAGCCGAGATGCACCAGAAGGCGGCGGCTGTCTTTGAAACCATACTCGACCGTATCGCCTCCATCCAGAAAGCCGCGCGTGAGGCCCAAAGCAATGGAAGCTCGACGGAGCGCCCCGCCTGGCCCATGCTCATCATGCGCACGCCAAAGGGTTGGACCGGGCCCAAATTTGTTGACGGCAAGCCGGTGGAAAATACCTGGCGCGCTCACCAGGTGCCGCTTGACCAGATTCAACAGAATCCAGAGCATCTGCGCCAGCTCGAAGAATGGATGCGGAGCTATAAGCCCGAGGAACTCTTCGACGAGAAGGGACACTTCCGCGCCGATCTGGCCGATATCGCGCCCAAGGGCCGTCTGCGCATGGGCATGAATGCACACGCTAACGGCGGTCTGCTGCTGAAGCCGCTCAAGGTGCCCAACTTCCGCGATTTTGCGGTCAAGATCGACGGCCGCGGCGCACAGGACGTCGAATCCACGCGCGTGCTCGGACGCTATCTGCATGGCGTGATGGAACTCAACAAAAATGAAAAGAACTTCCGCGTCTTTGGTCCCGATGAAACAGCTTCGAACCGCTTGCAGGACGTGATCACGGGAACCGGCAAGAGGTGGATGGCCGAAACGCTCCCGGTGGACGAAAACCTGTCGGAAACAGGGCGGGTGATGGAGGTACTGAGCGAACACCTGTGCGAGGGCTGGCTCGAAGGCTACCTGCTCACCGGGCGTCACGGTTTCTTTTCCTGCTATGAGGCATTCATCCACATCATTGACTCGATGGTGAACCAGCACGCCAAGTGGCTCAAAACAACGCGCGAGATTCCCTGGCGCAAACCCATCGCCTCGCTCAACTATTTGCTAAGCTCGCTCGTGTGGCGGCAGGACCACAATGGCTTTTCGCATCAGGACCCCGGCTTCATCGATCACCTGATGAACAAGAAGGCCGACGTGGTCCGCATCTATCTCCCGCCAGACGCCAACACGCTGCTCTCGGTGGGCGACCATTGCCTGCGCAGCCGCCACTATATCAACCTCATCGTTGCCGGCAAGCAGCCCGCCCCGCTATGGCTCACAATCGATGAAGCCGTTGCACATTGCACAACAGGTTTGGGTATCTGGCAGTGGGCGTCGAACGACGAGGGCAACCCCGATGTGGTCATGGCCTGCTGCGGCGACGTTCCGACAATGGAGGCCCTAGCCGCGGTGACCATGCTCCGCGCCAAAGTTCCTGACCTCCGCATCCGCGTGGTCAATGTGGTTGACCTCATGGCCCTGCAGCCAGCCTCTGAACATCCGCACGGCCTGCCCGACGAGGAATTCAACCAGATCTTCCCCGTCGGCGTCCCGGTTATCTTCGCTTTCCACGGGTATCCGTGGCTCATTCACCGGCTCACTTACCGGCGTCACAATCACAACAACATCCACGTGCGCGGCTACAAGGAAGAGGGCACCACCACCACGCCCTTCGATATGTGCGTGCTCAATAACATCGACCGCTTCCAACTTACTCTCGACGTAATCAAGCGCGTTCCAAAGCTCGCGGCTCATGTGGGAGAGGCCGAGCAATGGTACTCGGAAAACATTCAGCGTCATCGTCTTTACGTCGCCGAAAATGGCGACGACTTGCCCGACGTCAAGGATTGGCGCTGGCCGCAAAGCTAACTCAGCTAACAAGTCCGCCGCGTCGGACGGCTAACTCGCTAACTCGCTTAACTCGCGGGTGCCCCCGGTCTCGACCTTGAGACCGGGGAATCTATCCACCAAATCGCTGATTCCTTCGGCCCTAACTCACTGAGGTTTCTCATTCATGTCGTCTTTGCCAATATTGGTATTGAACAGCGGTTCTTCTTCCATTAAGTTTTCAGTCTATGAGGCCGGCGACGGCCAGCGAACCAAACTGCACGAGGGCGCGGTCGACGGCATCGGCACCGATCAGGGCAAGTTCTGGATCAAGGACGCGGCCGGTAACAAGCTGGTCGATCAGGCTCCCGCGCTGCCCAACCGCGCAGTTGCCTTCAAGCTGGTTGCCGACGCGCTTCACTCCGCCGACTTCCCTGCTCCGGCGGCCATCGGCCATCGCATGGTTTCCGGCGGCCCAACCGTGCAGGACAATCAGCGCATCACGCCCGAATTGATTGACGAGATGGAGAGCTACACGGCCTTTGCGCCGCTGCATACACCCATCGCCGTCTACATCATGCGCGAGGCCCTGCGGCTATTTCCCGGCATCCCCAACTTTGTCATCCTCGACACTTACTTCCATCGCACCATGCCCGAAGTAGCCAAGCACATGCCCATCCCGGAGGAGTATGTCGCCATGGGCGTGCGGCGCTATGGGGCGCACGGCATTTCGTACGAATCGATCGTGTATCAGCTGCAACCAAACGTGCCGGAAAGGCTGGTAGTAGCTCACCTCGGCAACGGCGCTTCCATCTCCGCCATTCGTAATGGAGAATGCCTTGATACCTCGATGGGTCTCACGCCCACAGGCGGCATTATCAGCGGCACTCGAACCGGTGACATCGATCCCGGCGTGCTTTTATTCATCTTGCGCAAGATTGCGGAAACTGCGAAGAGCGCCACGGAAGCCGCCGATCAACTGGAAATTGTCGCCAGCAAAAAAGCCGGCCTGCTCGGCATGAGCGAACTCTCCAACGACATGCGCGATCTGCGCGACGCCATCAAGGCAGGCAACGCCAAGGCGCGCCTGGCCGTGGACAAATTCACCTGGACCATTGCCAGGTGGATCGGGAGTTATGTGGCCGAATTAGGTGGGCTCGACATGTTGGTTTTCACTGGCGGCATCGGCGAAAACGACATCGCTTCACGCACCGAAATCTGCGCCGGCCTTGGCGCTCTGGGTATAGTTCTCGACCCGGCTCGCAACAACGTGCGCGGTGAAGCGCTCATCTCCGCCGATAACTCGCCAGTCAAGGTCCGAGTGATTCCGCCAGCGGAAGACCTGATCATCGTCAACCACGTGGTTAGGCTGTTGGCTGAGTAAAACTCGCGGAGTAATTTAGTTGGCCGGTGTGTCTGTGAAATGCGCATGCACGTCTGCCCAGTCCGCGCCAGCGCCGCTAATCGACCGGATGAGCGCACACTTGTACTACACTGAAGGGTCCATTTCGGAGTTCATCCCTGATGCCTACCGCCGCAGTCCCCGTCGACACAATACGTCTTCCTTCACCAGCTCTCCGTCGCTTTGCCTGGGGCGTGCTGGTTTATTTCATCGCCGTGATTCTCTGGGGCACATTGGTGCGTGCCACTGGTTCCGGAGATGGATGCGGCAACCACTGGCCGCTGTGCAACGGCACGGTCATGCAGGTCTCTCCCAGTGTGAGCACCATGATCGAGTTCACCCATCGCCTCACTACCGGCCTCTCCGGCTTTGTCGTCGTAGGTCTGTTGATCTGGACCTTGAAGGGCACGGTGTCAGGCCACCTGGCTCGCGCAGCTGCCGTTGCTTCCGTTGTTTTCACGCTGATTGAGGGAATACTTGGCGCGTTTCTGGTAAAGCTCGGACTCACGGCTCAAAGCCAGTCGCCGCTGCGTCCGGCCTATCTTGCGCTTCACCTCACCAACACGCTGCTGTTGCTCGCCGCGCTCACGATCACTGCGCATTTGCTCAGCCGCCGCACAGCCTATTTGCGCAGCACCGTTCGGCTGACAGCTCCATTCGGGGCCGTTGCCACCGTCGTCGCGGTCATGATTGTGGGCGTCACCGGCTCGCTCGCCGCGTTGGGCGACACGCTGTTCCCCGCGTCCTCGCTGGGAAATGCGCTGGCGCAGGATTTTTCCGCCACCAGCGGATGGCTGGTGCGTTGGCGTTGGACGCATCCAACAGTTGCGCTGCTGGCCAGCGCTTTTCTACTTTGGCTGCTTGCGCGGGCCAATCGGCGCAGTGTGCTTGGAAACGCCGGATGGGACAATCGGAGGCTGGCGGCGCTGGTGATGTTGCTGTTGGCGGTTGTGTACACACTGGGCGCGCTGGATGTGGTACTGCTGGCTCCCCTGTGGTTACAGGTGGCGCACTTGCTGGCGGCCGATACGCTGTGGGCCGCACTGGTGGTGCTGACGGCTAGGCTGACGCTGCTGCCGAAACAGGGGTAAGAGATCAGGGATCTGGGTCAGGTCCTCGGCCAGGCTAGGTGAGACTGTAATGCTTCCAGTTGGGTATTTGGCAAAGCGCAGTTGCAAAAAACCCGAAGGGCTTAAGATACCGGGCGTCGATGATGTTTATTCCGTCGGCAACTGTGTCAATGATGACTTCGCCGACTATATCAACTACTGGAAACACAACGGCTACTGGTTATTCGACTCATCTGAGATCATTCGAGCCGTAGCACGGGAAAACTCCATCGAGCTTGAGGGGGCTTTGCTTTTCTATTACGAAGCGCATGAAAAGGAGTTTGCAAAGGAGGGCTGGCGACCGTTTTTTCCGGAGCCCTCCTTTACCACCAAGGTCGTTCAGCCGCGCCATAAAAGGCTGGAAGGGTTTGACGTAGTGACCTTCTCTGTCGGCAATTCGCCGGAATGTTCCCCGCTGTCGTGCAATGGATTGGCTGAAGCGCTACGCACAAATTCCCATTGCCTCTTTGAGTCCTTCGATGAGGCTTGGGCAAATGTCAATTCAGGAGAATTTGCCGGCGGCGAGCCAGGACCATATCGTATCTTTGCGGTCTACTCAGTCGATTGGCCCTGATCCATGATCTCTTGCCTCCCTACTTCACCAGCACGCCAGCCGCGGCATAGGAACTGCCTTCCACGGGAGCAACCGCAATCACTGGCAACTCCGGTGTCGGCGTAAGGTTTTCAATCACACCATCGTGCAGGAGCACAGTGTCCTCGGTTTTGCCGCCGCGAATACTGGGGTTCCAGGCGAAGGCCTGATTGTTGACGACGACCTGTGTTCCCTCGGGTGTGGCCACCCACTCGCGCTCTCCGTAACCCGTGGGTCCGCCCTGGTGATGGAATCGCTCCTCGCCGGGGAAACCCTGCGCCGCATAAGCAGCCTGCGCCACCCTGAAAAGCTCAGCCGCGGTAGCGCCAACTCGTGTTGCATTCAACAGCGCGGCGTTCACTTGTGCAGCGGCTTCAAAACGCGTAACAAGCTCCGCCGGCATCGCACCAAAGTGGATGAAGCGCGTGATCGAGATAGCGAGGCCCCACTTGCGCGAGCAGAGATTGAGCATGCCGTAATGCTTGAGGCGCTTGCCACGCGCCACGGCGTGCTTGTATTTCAAAATGCGGTCGTCCACGGCATAGAGATAGACCGAAGGCAGTATGCCGCGCCGCAACAGCGCGTTTGCGGTGATAGCTTCGAGATCGTACTCGCTCAGGCCAGGCTCGACTTCATTGAGCGCTTCCACGGTGGCCGCTGCCGTCTCCAATCCAAGCCAACGATAGCGTGCGATCTCCGGCTCGCTCAGCCCCTCGCGCAACGCGGCAAGGCTGACCGCAATCAGGCCCGCGCCCGGCGTATCCGATCCCAGTGGTCCGCCGGCAATCCGCGCCGCCGCAGCCTCGGTTTCGTCGGCCCACCAGGGAAAGAGGACGGGCTCAAAGTCGAGCGCGCCGAACTCTTCATCGTGGAGACGAGGGGCTTCGTTCTCGGTGGTGAAGTAGTAGCGCTTCCCTTCCGAAGTCACCAACAGTGACGCGACGCCCGTCTCGCACGGCGTGAGCACGCGCAGTTCCACCGCGCCTCCCGTCACCCAGGCTACATTCTCATTGCGCCGGATCAGAACACCTTCCAGCCCATTGCCTTTCAGCCACTCCACTAACTTCTCGTGCTTTGCTTCGAGCTCTGCGTTCCACGCCGATTGCGCGACCAACGTATTGCCGCCTATTGTAAGGCCTTTGGTAATTCTCGTACTCATGGTTGTCCCTTCAGGACAGGAACTTAGG
>Ga0181531_10003038_pt1 | contig 10373 bp, 10 predicted proteins | sample PEATcosm2014_Bin_38_FD_119743 | JGI IMG/M metagenome (GOLD analysis project Ga0181531, IMG submission 119743) | Peatland microbial communities from MTU Mesocosm Facility, Houghton, MI, USA - PEATcosm2014_Bin11_10_metaG | ecosystem: Environmental > Terrestrial > Soil > Wetlands > Peat | place... | reverse complement strand
TCGCAGTCATCAAAACCGGCGGGCGGCAATACCGCGTCGCGCCGGATGATGTGCTCGAGATAGGCAAGATCGCCGGCGACGTCGGCACGATCGTGCAGCTTGGCGAAGTATTGCTGGTTGGCGGCGAATCCACGATCATCGGTTCGCCTGTTCCCGGCGCTTCCGTTGCGGCCGAAGTGCTGGATCACAAGCGCGGACCGAAGGTGATCGCGTTCAAGAAGCGCCGCCGCAAGAATTCCCGCCGCAAGCGCGGCTACCGCGACGAGATCACGGTGCTTCGCATCACCGAGATCCTGACCAACGACAACAAGCCGACCGTCGGACCGCGCCCCAAGCGCGAGAAGGTGGTGGCGCCACCGGCGGATGACGCCGACGAGGCGCCGAAGGCCGTCAAGAAGGCAGCACCGAAGAAGCCCGCTGCTAAAAAGGCGGCTCCGAAGCCAGCCGCCAAGAAGGCGCCGGCTAAAAAGGGCAAAAGCGACAAGAAGTGACACGCTTCAGATCAGCGTGACATAAAGTGAAATGAATTCGTCAAGGAATTGATCTAGAGATCAGGTAGAGGTTGGAGACGAGCCATGGCTCACAAAAAAGCAGGCGGTTCATCGCGTAACGGCCGTGATTCAGCGGGCAAGCGTCTTGGTATCAAGGCCTATGGCGGTGAGCATGTGATTCCCGGCAACATCATTGCGCGTCAGCGCGGCACAACTTGGCATCCCGGCCTTAATGTCGGCATGGGTACCGACCATACTCTCTTCGCCAAGGTAGAGGGCCGTGTCGAGTTTCGTGCGAAAGCCAACGGCCGCACCTTCGTATCGGTAGTTCCGGTAACGGAAGCCGCGGCCGAATAAACGGTGGAATATCCAGATTCCGCCGGTCCTGTTGAACCGGCGGAGCGATTGATGGCTCCAGGGGGAGGCGGGAAACCGGCCTCCCTTTTTGCTGCGTGTCTTTGTCAAACGCGAAAGACCGCGGCCCAAGTCCCAAGAGTCTTTAGCTCAAGGAGCCCTTCGAATGCTGCGAGATATCCCGCCCCGAACGCTGCGCGAGGCAGGACGTTGCATCCTCGAGACCGAACGGCTGGCGCTGCGCAAGCCTACGCTTGCGGACGTCAATGCCATTGCGCGTCTCGCCGGCGATCGCCGCATTGCGGCGAATAGCCGTCGCCTGCCGCATCCCTATTCGCAAGGCGACGCGGTCGAATTCGTCCGCGGCATCGCGGATAGCCGTGAGACGACATTCCTGATCGAAAAAGACCACACGCCGATCGGAATGGCCGGCGTCGATTGGCGCGAGCCGGAAGCTCCGGAACTCGGCTACTGGCTCGGTGTGGACTATTGGGGGCAAGGTTTGGCCACCGAAGCCGTACGCGCCGTGATCGATTTCACCTTCGAGCAGTTCGACACCGGCCAATTGCGCGCCGGCGCACGCGTGGCCAACCCCGCCTCACGCAATGTGCTGGAGAAATGCGGCTTCCAGTGGTACGGCGTCGAGTTGCACCGCTTCGAGTCGCTGGGATCATCGACCCCTGTCGATTGCTTCCGCCTGACCCGCAGCATTTGGGCATCGCTGAAGAACTGGAGCAATTCGACGCGGCGTGCGTAGCGTTTTCAAGCGAAGTGGGTACCGGTTCGCGTGAAGAAAACGCGTCAAAATAGGATCGAGCCCGGTTTTGAAGCTCTCACCTATGCGGGCGGGCTGACCACGGTTTCGGTCCGCCCAAGCTGCCGCTCTCGCAGAAAAATATAAAGACCCGCGCCAATAATAATGACCGCGCCGAGGGCCATCGGGAACGATGGCACATCGCCGAACACGACATAGCCGAATGTCACCGCCCACACGATCATCGTATATTGGTACGGCACCACGGTACTGGCGGGCGCAAGCTTCAGCGAGCGGTTGACGCAGAGTAACGCGCACACCGAAATTGCGCCGGCGGCAAAGAAAAGGCCCAGACTACCCCAGGCCGGGGTGACCCAGCCGATCGGCGCGACCACGAGACCAAACACCAGTCCGCCCGCGAACTGCGCTGCGGCCAGCACGATGTCGGGGGTCGCGCGCAACAGGCGCGTGGTCAAGAGCGAGCAGGAAAACGAGAGGCTGCCGGCGAGTGCGATCATCGCGGGCCAGCTGATCGTCTGCGCCGATGGCCGAAGCGCGATCAGCACGCCGCAAAATCCGATCAGGATCGCGCTCCAGCGCCGCCAGCCGACCTTTTCACGCAGAAAGATGGCCGACAACGCGGTGACGAAAATCGGCGTTGCCAGATAATACGTGACGACGTCGGCGAGCGGCAGATAGACGGTTGCGAGAAAGAACGCGGCTATTTCCAGGGTCGAGGACAGAATGCGCAGCAACTGCAACCACGGCCGCTCCATTCGCAGGAATTCGTGGCGCTGCCGCCAAATCGACGGCGCCAGAAGCGTAAGCGCCGCGCAGGCACGCAGCAGCATCAATTGTCCGACCGAATAGGTGGCGACGATATATTTGCCGAGCGTATCGCCGAACGCGAACATGCAGACCGCCACCAGCATCAGCGCGATACCGGCGAGCCGGGCGGAACGGTCGTCGAGGGTGGTGGAAATTTTGGCGAGCAAACTCATTTGGGACCGCAGCGTCCCACTATAGACTTCGCCACGGCCCGGCGCCACGCAGCCGATCAGGAAGACAGACATGACCGATTTCGATCCCGCCGAACATCGCATGGTGCAACAGCAGCGCTGGTTCGAGGATTTTTCGCTTCATGAGCGCTTCGTCATTCCAGGCCGCACCATGACGGAGGCGATCTTTGCGGCCTTCCAGACCGCGAGCGGCGACACCCACCCCGTGCACTACGACGTCGAATATTGCCGCTTACGCGGCATGCCGAACCTGCTCGCCCACGGCTTCCAGACCCTGATCCACACGGCGCCAGGGGCCGGGCTGCTCCCCTTCATGGTCGAGGAATCGCTGGTCGCGTTCCTCGAACAATCGAGCCGTTTCCTCAAACCCGTCTATGCCGGTGACACGATCTATCCCGCACTCGAAGTGACGGAACTGACGGAAGGCCGAACCACCGGCGTGGTGAGCCTGCGCTCGACCGTGTTCAACCAGCGGCGCGAGCTTGTGCTGGAGGGATGGCAGAAATTCCTCATTCGCCGGCGGCCTGCATAACCGCAACGCGCATTTCTTTCACGTTTCTTTCGGGTCTACTGGCCTCATTTACCAAGCTTTGTGGTTGCCGCTTTGCCGCCACTACCCTACCTATGCGCCATGAAATTCCTCGACGAAGCCAAGGTCTATATCCGCTCCGGCGACGGTGGAAACGGCTGCGTGGCCTTCCGTCGCGAAAAATATGTCGAGTTCGGCGGGCCCTCCGGCGGCAATGGCGGGCGCGGCGGCGACGTCATCGTCGAGGTGGTCGATGGGCTCAACACCCTGATCGACTACCGCTATCAGCAGCACTTCAAGGCCCCGAAGGGCACCAATGGCATGGGCAAGGACCGCCATGGCGCCAACGGCAAGGACATCGTGCTCAAGGTGCCGGTCGGGACGCAAATCTTCGACGAAGACAGGACGACACTGATCCACGATTTCACCACGCTCGGCGAGAAATTTGTGCTGGCGGAGGGCGGCAATGGCGGCTTCGGCAACGCCCATTTCAAGACATCCACCAATCGCGCGCCGCGCAACGCCAATCCCGGCGAAGTCGGCGAGGAACGCTGGATCTGGTTGCGGCTGAAGCTGATCGCAGACGCCGGCCTCGTCGGCCTCCCCAATGCCGGCAAGTCGACCTTCCTTTCCAAGGTCAGCGCGGCCAGGCCAAAGATCGCAGACTATCCCTTCACCACACTGCACCCGCAGCTTGGTGTCGTGAATGCGGATGGCCGGGAATTCGTGCTCGCCGACATTCCCGGACTGATCGAGGGCGCTCATGAGGGCGCGGGCCTCGGCGATCGCTTTCTCGGCCATGTCGAGCGCTGCCGCGTGTTGTTGCATCTGGTGGATGCGACCACCGAGCACGCCGGCAAGGCCTATAAAACCGTACGCACGGAGCTTGAGGCCTATGAAGGAGAACTTGCCGCGAAGATCGAGATCGTCGCGCTGAACAAGATCGACGCGGTCACGCCGGACGAGTTGAAAAAGCAGAAGGATCGCCTGAAACGCGCCGCCAAGAAAACGCCGCTCTTGATGTCGGGTGCTACCGGCGAGGGCGTCACCGAAGCGCTGCGGGCGTTGGTTGCAGTGATCGGCGAAGCCCCGGTGTCGGTAAAGGCCAAGGGTGGCGCGCAGGCCGAGCCGTGGGCAATCCAAACCAACTAGCTTGTCGCGCAGTCTAGCTGTAACACCCTGCTTCGAAGCTCCGCCGCAAAGTTCTGATCTCATGGCCCGCCCCGCGCTGAAGAAATTTCGCCGCATCGTCGTCAAGGTCGGCTCCTCGCTGTTGATCGATTCCAGTGCCGGCGAGGTACGCACCGCATGGCTTTCGGCGCTCGCCGGCGACCTTGCCAAACTGCACGGCGAGGGGCGCGAGGTGCTGGTCGTCTCGTCCGGCTCGATTGCGCTCGGACGCAGCCGATTGAGGCTCCCGCGCGGACCGCTCAAGCTCGAGGAGAGCCAGGGCGCCGCCGCCGTGGGACAGATTGCGCTGGCGCGGATCTGGTCGGAAGTATTGGGGGCCTACGGCATCGACTCAGGCCAGATTCTGGTGACCTTGCAGGACACCGAAGAACGCCGCCGCTATCTCAATGCGCGCTCGACCATCGCCAAACTTCTGGAATGGCGCGCGGTTCCGATCATCAACGAGAACGACACCGTCGCCACCAACGAGATCCGCTATGGCGACAATGATCGCCTGGCTGCGCGCGTCGCCACCATGACAAGTGCCGATCTTTTGATCCTGCTCTCCGATATCGACGGGCTCTACGATGCACCGCCGGCCACCAATCCCAACGCCAGGCTGATCCCGGTGGTGGAGTCCGTCACCTCCGAAATCGAGGCGATGGCGGGGGCTGCCGAGTCCGAGATGTCGCGCGGCGGCATGTACACCAAGATCGAGGCTGCCAAGATCGCCACCACCGCCGGCACGCACATGCTGATCGCCTCAGGCAAGATCACCCATCCCCTTCAAGCCATCGCCGATGGCGGCCGCTGCACCTGGTTCCTGACCCCGGCCAATCCGGTCACCGCGCGCAAACGATGGATTGCCGGCTCGCTCGAACCAAAGGGCACCTTGACCATCGATGCCGGCGCGGTGAAGGCGTTGCGCGCTGGCAAGAGCCTGTTGCCGGCCGGCGTGATCCGGGTCGATGGCCAATTCGCCCGCGGCGATGCCGTGATTGTTCGTGGCCCCGACACCCATGAGATCGGCCGCGGCCTCGTCGCCTACGATGCCGACGATGCCGAGAAAATCAAAGGCCGCTCGTCGGGCGACGTCGTGACCATTTTGGGCGTCAGCGGCCGCGCCGAGATGATCCATCGCGACGACCTCGTCGTTGGGCCGAGCGCGGGATTAGCGGCAGGCTAGCTAGGCCAGTGGCCGACCGGGCCCGTGGCGTGGGCCCTCCTGGGGCCTTGCCGTCGGAGCACCTTTGCCGCCTGCGCATGCGGCCTGCCTTCGCAAGGGAGGGATTTTCATGCTAAAGCATGATCTTAATGGCTTCCCGACTTTAGGCTTGGACCGACATGACCGCGCCGCTGAAGGCGATCGACGGCAACGCCGATTTGACCGAACTGATGAACGCCCTCGCCGTCCGGGCGCGCGCTGCCGCGCGTGTGCTGGCGCTCGCCTCGCCTGCGCAGAAGAACAAGGCCCTGGACGCCATCGAGCGCGCTATCCGTTCCAACGCGGCCGCGATTTTGGCCGCCAACGCCGAGGACGTCGCCGAGGTTCGCGTGGGCGGCGCCACCTCTGCCTTCGTCGACCGTTTGACACTGACCCAAGGCCGGATCGACGCCATGGCCGACGGGGTTGCGACCGTGCGCGGAATTGAGGATCCGGTCGGCGTCGTGACCGAAAGCTGGCGGCGCCCCAACGGCATGACCATCGAACGCGTTCGCGTGCCGCTAGGCGTCGTCGCGGTGATCTTCGAAAGCCGCCCCAATGTGACGGCCGATGCCGGCGTGCTGTGCCTGAAGTCGGGCAATGCCGTGATCCTGCGCGGCGGCTCCGACAGTTTCCGCTCCTGCCGCGCGATCCATGATTGCCTGGTGCAGGGCTTGCGCGAGGCCGGCTTGCCGGAGGCCGCCATCACGCTGGTGCCGACGCGCGACCGCGCCGCCGTCGGACTGCTGCTGACGGGATTGAACGGGGCCATCGACGTCATCGTGCCGCGCGGCGGCAAGAGCCTGGTCGCTCGCGTCGAGGCCGAAGCGCGCGTGCCGGTGTTCGCGCACCTCGAAGGCGTCAACCACGTCTATGTCGATCACGCCGCCAATCTGGAGATGGCCAAATCGATTGTGCTGAATGCCAAGATGCGGCGGCCCGGGGTCTGCGGCGCGGCCGAGACCTTGCTGGTCGATCGCAAGGGCGCGCCGACGTCGCTGAAGCCTTTGATCGAGATGCTGCTCGATGCCGGCTGCGAAGTGCGCGGCGACGATGCCGTGCAGCGAATCGACGCGCGGGTGAGACCGGCTTCCGACGAAGACTGGGATACCGAATATGAGGACGCGATCATCGCAGCCAGAGTCGTGGACGGTCTCAATGAGGCGATCGCCCATATTCACAACCACGGATCGCATCACACCGATGCGATCGTGACCGAGGACGAAGACGCCGCGCGCAAATTTCTCAACGAGGTCGATTCGGCCATCGTGTTGCACAATGCTTCCACGCAGTTTGCCGATGGCGGCGAGTTCGGCTTCGGCGCGGAGATCGGAATTGCCACCGGCAGGTTCCATGCTCGCGGCCCGGTGGGCGCAGAACAATTGACCAGCTTCAAATACCGCGTTCACGGCACCGGACAGACCAGACCGTGATCAGACAGTTCGCGCAACAGCGACGCGTCAGGACGAGGACATGCGGTGGCGCCGTTGAATAAGGCTTCTCGCGCCTCACCATCCGTGGCTTCCGCCCTTCCGCCCTATGTCAACGGTATGCGCATCGGCCTTCTCGGGGGCTCCTTCGATCCGCCGCATTTGGCCCACCGCGCCATCAGCCTGTTCGCGATCAAGCGTTTGAAACTCGACCGGGTGTGGTGGCTGGTTACGCCGGGCAATCCGCTCAAGACCGACCGAACACCGCACGACCTCACGGAACGCATGGAAGCAGCAAAGCACCTTGCACACGATCCGCGCATCGACGTGAGCTGTCTCGAATCCGTCATCGGGACGCGCTATACTGCCGACACGATTAGATATTTGTGCCGCCGCGCTTCCGGCCTGCACTTTGTCTGGATCATGGGAGCGGACAATCTTGCACAATTTCACCGTTGGCATGATTGGCGGCGTATCGCATCCGAGGTGCCGATCGCTGTGATCGACCGTCCGCCGCAGAGCTTTCGTGCCCTTGCTTCGCCAGCCGCTCAGGCCCTTGCGCGCTACCGTGTGCCGGAAAATCAGGCTGCAAGCCTTGCCGATCAACGCACACCGGCGTGGACTTTTCTCACCGGCTTGAAATCGCGGCTGTCCTCTACAGGCCTGCGGAACCAGGACGGAAGCTGGAGGACTGTTTGAGGCCGCAAGCTTGCGACACCAGCATTAAATTACCGGTTGCCTCACATTTTCCGAAGTTCATGTCGGGGATGGCCGGAAGCGAAACTCTCGAACTTCGGAAACGGTCCTAATGACGGGGTACCAATGTGGTGGATTTGACATTCGCCACGGTATCGCAGCGAGGGAGTAAAGCGAATGTCAAATCCAAAACCACATTGGAATCTTATGTTTGCCAGTGTCCCATTGGTTCTGACATTCGTAAACGAACCCGCCGCGACGAAATACGAATGTCAGAACCGGGACACTGGATATTGAAACCATTAACCCCACATGCATAGAATGGTGGGCGGGCGGCCGAAGGATTCGGTGCCCGCGATACAGTGAAAGGAATGGTCCCTGGCCACGTCTGTATTGTCCAACTCTGTTTTACCCAAGGTTTCTGAGAAGACCGCAACCAAACCCGCGCGTAAAACATCGACCAAAGCTGCGGCCTTGAAGGCGCAACCAGACGCCGACAAGACCCTGAAACTGATCCTCTCCCGCCTCGACGATATGAAGGCGGAAGACACGGTCACCATCGACCTTCGCGGCAAATCGGCATTTTCCGACTACATGGTCGTCGCCACGGGCCGGGTTAATCGGCACGTTGGCGCGATCGCGGAGAATGTCGCCAAAGGTCTAAAAGAGAGCGGAATCACCCACCCCCACGTCGAAGGCTTACCCAATTGCGATTGGGTGCTGATCGATTCGGGGGACGTGATCGTCCATATCTTCAGACCTGAGGTCCGCGAATTCTACAATCTGGAAAGATTGTGGATGCAAGGTCCGACGACCGCGAAGGCTATTTAGCCGAGCGGTTCGGTGGTGGGGATCTGACATTGCCTTCCCGGGCCCACGCTCGGGAGGATAGGGAATGTCAAACCCCAGGCACCCGCGCGGTGTGTAGCGCGCGGTGTGTAGACACCGGCTAAAATCCGCGGCAGCTTGGCCTCATCATGCGCCTCCTCGTCATCGCCATCGGACGGCTCAGGCATGGGCCGGAGCGGGAACTCGCCGAACGGTATCGCGAGCGATTCGACGATATCGGCCGCAAGCTCGGATTTCGCGGCCTCGATATCCAGGAGATAGCCGAAAGCCGCGCCCGCGATGCGGCCTCCCGGATCGCCGAGGAGGCCGCGGCGATTTCGGCAGCAATCCCGCCGAAATCCGTAGCTGTCGCGCTCGACGAGCGTGGCGACAACATCGACAGCGGTACATTTGCCCGGCATCTCGGCCGCTGGCGCGACGACCAGGCCGCCAATACTATTTTTGCAATCGGTGGCGCGGACGGACTTTCGCCCGAATTGCGGCGCATGGCACAGATCAGGATGGCGTTTGGCTCTGCGACCTGGCCGCATCAGATGGTGCGCGTCATGCTTCTTGAGCAGATTTACCGCGCCGCGACCATTCTGGCAGGCCACCCCTACCATCGCGCGTAGAAGGCGCGCGACGCTCGCGCAAGAGAAGCGACAAGGCACGATTGGATTGATGCAACCGGCACCGAACAATCCGCACTTCAGCGGCGCCTCTCGCGGCGACGCGCTCTCGTTTGCCTGCTCGTTTTCCTGCTCGTTTTTCTGGGCCTCGGTTATATTATTGTCGGCAGGCTTTGCCTCGGCCGGCGTATCTGCATCGGCGCAGATCGCAGACCCACCACAGCAGGCGGCCACCGCCTTGCCCGATGCCATCAAGCAGCGCGCGCAGGAGCTGGAAGCGACGCGGGCACAGCAAAAGAGTTCGGCCGAGCTTCAGCAGCAACTCAAGGCCGAGGTCGCGGCAATCGGTCAGGACCGCAGCAAGCTCAACGCGCTGCTCATCGACCTGGCGGCCCAGGTTCGAACCATAGAGACCAGAATCGGTGAAACGGAAGCGCGGCTTCGCCCGCTTGACGTGCGCGAACAACAAATCAGAAGTTCGCTTGATTCGCGCCGCACCGAGGTGGTGGAAGTGCTGGCGGCGTTGCAGCGCGCCGGACGCCGGACGCCTCCGGCGCTGCTGGTGAGACCCGAAGACGCGCTGCAATCGCTGCGAACCGCTATATTGCTGGGGGCGGTTGTGCCCGAACTGCGCTCACGCGCCGAAATCCTCGCCAACGACCTCACCGAACTCGTCACCTTGCGCAAGGCGATCGCCGCGGAGCGCGATCGGCTGGCGGGCGACCGCGACAAATTGAGGGAAGATCAGACCCGGCTTGCGGCCCTGGTGGACGAGCGCCAGCGCAAGCAGAGCGACGTCGAAAAGGACATGGAGATGGAGGGCGCGCGCGCCGTTGCCCTTTCCAAACAGGTCGACAGCCTTCAGGGCCTGATCAGCAAGATGGAACAGGACTTGAAAAGCGCGGCAAAAGCCGCTGTCGCAGCCAGCCAGCAGGGAACTCCCAATACCGCCGACGGGAAGCCCAATGTGGGCGGTTTGAAGAACCCGGCCCGGTTGAGCCCGGCGCTGGCCTTTGCGTCAGCCAAGGGATTGCTCGCTTTGCCGGTCAACGGCGTCAAAATACGTGAATTTGGCGGTTCCGATGGTGCCGGTGGCGTCGAAAAAGGCATTTCTCTGGCTACGCGGCCCGGCGCACAGGTCACAACCCCGTGTGATGGCTGGGTCGTTTACGCCGGACCCTTTCGCAGCTATGGACAACTCTTGATCCTGAACGCCGGTGGCGGGTATCATGTCCTGATCGCCGGAATGGGGCGCATTTCGGTTAACAT
>Ga0181531_10003037_pt1 | contig 10373 bp, 7 predicted proteins | sample PEATcosm2014_Bin_38_FD_119743 | JGI IMG/M metagenome (GOLD analysis project Ga0181531, IMG submission 119743) | Peatland microbial communities from MTU Mesocosm Facility, Houghton, MI, USA - PEATcosm2014_Bin11_10_metaG | ecosystem: Environmental > Terrestrial > Soil > Wetlands > Peat | place... | reverse complement strand
TGCCCGACGCGCCCAATACCTACAAAGAGAAGAAGGAAGCGCAAGCGGCGCACGAGGCGATTCGTCCCACGTCGGTGATGCGGGCTCCCGATGAGATCAAGCAGTACTTGAAAGAGGATGAATTTAAGGTCTATAAGCTGATTTGGCAGCGCTTTGTTTCGTCGCAAATCATGCCAGCGGTCTTCGATCAGACTACTGTGGACATCGATGCCAAGAGTGGTGGCGAAGCTTTCTGGTTCCGTGTGACCGGGTCAGTGATGAAGTTCGACGGATTCTTGAAGGTTTACGAGGAGTCCAAAGAAGGCAAGGACGAAGACGACGAAGAGCTTAAGCACAAGCTTCCAGCGCTCGAAGCAGGACAGAAGCTTGTCCTCAAAGCGCTGAAGCCCGAGCAGCACTTCACCGAACCGCCTCCGCGTTACAACGAAGCATCGCTGGTGAAAGAGTTGGAAGAGCGCGGCATTGGGCGGCCTTCGACCTATTCTGCGATTCTGAGCACGATTCAGGAGCGGCAGTATGTGCAGAAGCTTGGCGGCAAATTCTCGCCGACTGAGCTCGGATTGGTTGTGACCGATCTGCTGGTCGAAAATTTCCGCGACATTTTCGACATCGAGTACACGGCCAAGCTGGAGCAGCAGCTTGACGAGGTCGAAGAAGGCAAAGAAAAGTGGACTGACGCGCTAGGCGATTTCTATAAGCGGTTCTCCAAGGATCTGAAGTATGCCGAAAAGCATATGGAGAACATCAAGCGCATGGAGAAGCCCACCGACGAGAAGTGTGAGCGTTGCGGCTCGCCTCTGGATATCAAATGGGGCAAGCATGGGTCGTTCTATGCGTGCAGTTCGTACGACAAAGAGAATAAAGATAGCTGCACGTTCACCAAAGAGAACCCGATCAATCTGCCCGACCTGGATACGGCCGATGTGCAGGAGACGACGCAGGAAGAGTACTGCGAAAACTGCGGCCGGGTTATGGTGCTCAAGCGGGGACGCTTTGGGCAGTTCATGGCGTGCACAGGATATCCCGATTGCAAAACGACGCGCCGGCTGGATCAGGGCAAGAAGGTTCCAGACATTCCGCTGGATGAACTATGCCCCAAGTGCGGACGCAACATGATGCTGCGGCACGGGCGCTTCGGCGAGTTTACGGCTTGCAGCGGCTATCCAGAGTGCAAGTATGTCAAGCAGAACTTCATTGGCGTGAAGTGTCCGCTGTGCGAAGACGGCGAGATCGTCGAAAAGAAGGCGCGCAAGGGCAATACTTTCTACGGGTGCGGGAATTATCCCAAGTGCAAATTCACGTCGGCGAGCAAGCCGTTACCGGAGAAGTGTCCGACGTGCGGCGGAGATTTTCTGGTGGAGAAGAATTTGAAGTCAGGGCCCGTGATTGCATGTCCTAATAAAGAGTGTGATTACGAGCGCCCTGCGCCGGTAGAAGTCGCGCTTGTCTGATTTGGCAAGTTGGCAATCGGGCAATTTTGCAAATTAAAAGCCTTCAAATTACCAAATTACAAATTACAAAATTTCTTCTAGGAGTTTTCCATGTCGAAAAAACCTACGACTGCCGATGCTGAAGTGATCCTGAAACTCTACGATCTGCGCCGTGAAGCCGAGATGCGCAAGGCGCGCGACTGGGTGGTGCAAGAGTTTTGGCCGAGCAGCTTCGAAGACTACGCGAAGATCGGCAAGACACCCCACGCCAAAGAAAATGCATGGCTCCGCCAGGTGTGTGGCTATTGGGAAATGGCAAGTTCTCTGGTGATTCACGGCGCCGTGCATGCGGACTTATTTCTCGAACCGTCGTTCTCGAGTGAGATGTTCTTGCTGTTCGCCAAGGTCAGGCCATTTCTCAAAGATCTTCGACAACAATCCAGCCCGAGCTTTTTTCTGAATGTGGAAGCGCTCGCGACTAGCAGCAAGAAGAGCCGCGAGTTTCTGAAGCGCATGGAAGGAAATTTGGGAGCGCGGCGCGAGATGTTGTCTAAGGCGAAGTAATCTCCATGCAATCTCACTTTGACGGGGTTCTCTCCTAAATCCTCTGCGTTCTTTACGGCAAGCATTTTGAGAATCTTCGACAGAGGGAGCACGGAGGTCTCACCGAGTAAATCTGCGGTGGGTCCTCGGCTCTCTCACCCATCATTTACAATCAACAATTCCTCACTACCCAGGACATTCAACTATGCATCGATGGTCACAGCTGTTTATCCCCACCTTGCGCGAGGCGCCCGCGGACGCTGAGGTTGCCAGTCACAAATTTCTGGTGCGGGCCGGGTATATTCGCCAGTTGGCGGCAGGAATTTACTCTTACCTCTTTCTGGGGCAGCGCTCGCTTAACAAAATCATCGCCATCGTACGCGAAGAGATGGATCGCATCGGGCAGGAGTTCTATCTCCCGGCGCTTAACCCACGTGAAATTTGGGAGGCTAGCGGTCGCTGGTCGGTGATGGGCGACAACATGTTCCGTCTGAAAGACCGAAAGGGCGCCGAGTTTGCCCTTGGCATGACGCATGAAGAAGTCATGACCGACATTGCGCGCAAAGAACTTCGCAGCTACAAGCAGCTACCGCAGATTTGGTACCAGATTCAAACCAAATTCCGCGACGAGCCCCGGCCGAGGTCCGGCTTGCTGCGGGTGCGGCAGTTCGTCATGAAAGATTCTTATTCGTTCGACATCGACTCTGCCGGACTCGATGAGTCTTATTTGAAGCATCGCAAAGCGTATCAGCGAATCTTCGATCGCTGCGGCTTGAAGTACATGATTATCGACGCCGATTCGGGTGCGATGGGCGGAACGAAGTCCGAAGAGTTCATGGTGCGCACATCCGCAGGCGAAGATCAGGTGGTGAGTTGCGATCAGTGCAACTACGCCGCAAATATGGAAAAAGCGACATCGACACTCGCGGCTGTAGAAGACTTGCAAGCCGAGGGCGACGGATCTCCGCTGGAAGTGCATACGCCCGGACAGAAAACGATTGAGGAAGTGGCCCGATTCTTGGGTGTGTCGCCGAAGAACAAGATCAAAACGCTTGCTCTGATGGCCGAAGAAGGCGACGCGAAATCTGGCAAGAAAACGCTGCGCGAAGTTGTTTTGCTAATGCGTGGCGATCACCAGATGAATGAGGCGAAGCTGGCCGGAGCTGTGGCAGGACGAGCGGTGCGTCCGATGGAGGAGGCTGAAATTAAGACGCTGTTCCGCTCTCCAGCGGGTTTCCTCGGTCCACTGGGAGTGGAGTGGGCCAAGAGTCTCAGTGACGGCGCGAAGCCCATCTTACTCGTCGACAAAGCCCTGCAGGGCAGGAAGAACCTCATTTCCGGTGCCAACAAAGAGGATTTCCACGTCAAGAACATCACTCCCGGCGTGACCTTTGCCCCTACTGCTTACGTAGATTTGCGGGCGGTGACTGCGGGTGAGGGATGTCCGAACTGCGGGGCGGAGTTGCGTATCGATACTGCGGTCGAGATCGGCCACATCTTCAAGCTGGGCTATAAATATTCGGAATCCATGGGGTCGCGCGTTCTGGATAAGAATGGCAAAGAAGTGACGCCGATTATGGGCAGCTACGGCATCGGAATGGAGCGCATCCTGACCGCGGCGATTGAGCAGAGTAATGACGAGAACGGATTCTGGTTGCCCCCCGCCATCGCGCCCTTTGAGATTGTGGTCACGCCGACCAACGTGGCCGATGCTGGGCTGCTGGCGGTTGCCGAGGACATCACTGCCACGCTGGAGGCTGCCGGGTTCGATGTCCTGCTGGACGACCGCAACGAGCGTCCTGGGGTTAAGTTTAAGGATGCCGACCTGGTGGGTATCCCCTTTAGGGTCAATGTGGGCAAGAAGGTTACCGAAGGCACTGTCGAGATCATTCAACGCTCGACCCGGGCCATGCAGGATGCTAGCATTCCCGCTATAACTGAATATTTTCAGCAGATTCTTCGGCCTGTGCAATAGTCAGCGCGGCGGGAGCGGGAGCTTGCTATGAAACTTTTCTTCGGAATCTTCGTCATCGCATTGTCGATTTATCTCGGCGCGACTTTAGTGCCGATCTATTACAACAACTACCAGTTCAAAGAAGCAGTGAGCACCGAGGCGACTTTGCAGACTTATACCACCAAGCCTGAGGCCGATATTAAGACGGCCATATTCGCCAAGGCACAAGAAATGAGTATTCCGATCACCAAGGATGGCATCACGGTGAAGCGTTCAGGAACCGTGGGCACGGGGTCGCTCTTGATTGAAGCTCCCTACACCGCGCACGTCGACCTTCCCGGCTATCCGCTGGACTTGCATTTCGACGTTTCTTCGGATAACAAAAGTCCCTTCTAGCGTCATTCTGCACACACAGGAACCGGAGACCCCGGTTCCAGCCGTGCTACTCGCCCTTGCCCTCTTTACGGGGTACACTGATTAATGGATTGCCCTGCCTGCTCATCTAAAGAAACAACAAGATTGAGTTGCGGAATATCTTCGTCCTCAAACGTGGCCATTAAAGTAAAAATTCCTCGCAGAAAAAAGGGCACAGGGGCAGGCAAAAGCCGTCCGCTCGGCGACAAGCCCTTGCTGAGGATCGGCGCGATTCTGGCGCTGGTGCTGATCGTTTTCGGTCTGGCGTGGTTTTCGTACTACTACATCAAGTACGAACGCATCATCGAGGCGCGCTTCCGCACCCCGATTTTTACGACCTCGGCGCAGCTGTACTCTAACCCCCAGACGCTTCGGTTGGGCGAAAAAATGACGGCGCGCGAAATTGCTGTGCAGTTGCATCGCGCCGGTTACTCGAACGAGGACGAGAAGGCCGCTCTAGGCAGTTATCAGCTGATCAACTACGGGATTGAGATCAAGCCGGGGCCAGCCTCGTATCACAATTCCGATTCGGCGACGATTCACTTCGAGGATGGCAAGATTTCGAGCATCACCGGCCGGAGCGGCAGTCCGCTGGACACTTACCAGCTGGAGCCAGAACCGCTGACCTCGCTGTTCGACGCGGAGCAACGCTCGAAGCGGCAGTTGGTGAAGTACAACGACATTCCGAAGGTGATGGTCAACGCGGTTCTCGCCATCGAAGACCGGCGGTTCTTCCAGCACAGCGGCGTGAATTTTGTTCGCATGGGGGAGGCTGCATGGATCGATCTGATCCGGCAGCGACACGAGCAGGGGGGATCGACCCTGACCATGCAGTTGTCGCGCGGTTTCTTTCTGTCGCCGGAAAAAACCATGCGGCGCAAGCTGGCTGAAATGCTGATTGCCATGGAAATGGAGCAGAAGTTCAGCAAGCAGGAGATTTTCGAGTTCTATGCCAACTGGGTCGACCTTGGACAGCGTGGCTCTTTCACAATTAGCGGCTTTGCAGAGGCTTCCAAAGCATACTTCAATAAGGACTTGAAGGATATCAATTTGCCGGAGGCGGCGCTTCTCGCCGGGATCATTCAGCGTCCCAGTTATCTTTCCCCCTATCGGCATCCCGAGCGAGCGCTCGAGCGCCGTAACTTGGTGCTGGACAGCATGGTCGAAACCCATGCAATTACTCCCGAGGAAGCCCAGAAGGCCAAGGCCACCCCCCTGAATCTGGCTCCGCCGAATGTGGAGGCTAGCGACGCACCTTACTTCGTAGATCTGGTCCGAGATTCTTTGATCAGCCGTCTCGATGAGCGGCAGATGAACGACCAGTCATTTCGGATTTACACCACGCTTGATCCTGCGCTGCAGAGTGCAGCGGCCCAGGCTGTTGATGCGGGCATCAAGCTGGTCGACGAACAGGTCGAGAAGCGGCGCACTAGAAAAGTCCTGGTGTCGAAAGGGAAGTACGAAACGAAAGTTGAGCCGGGGCCAGAGGCGCAGGTCGCTCTGGTGGCGATGGATCCGCACACGGGGCAGATCTTGGCTCTGGTCGGTGGACGCAATTACGGATTTAGCCAGCTTGATCATGCGGTAGCGAAGCGCCCTACGGGATCGATCTTCAAGCCATTTGTTTACGCGGCCGCCATCAATACTGCGCTGGATGGAACGACCCCTGTCTTGACGCCGGTGTCGATGGTGCTCGATCAGCCGGGAACCTTCGCCTATGGCGATCAAATTTATGAGCCGCGCAATTATAAAGAGGAGTATCACGGCGAAGTCACGGCCCGTTACGCGCTGGCGTTATCGATGAATAATGCCACCGTGCAACTGGCGCAACAAGTGGGCTATGACAAAGTTGCGGCGCTGGCAAAATCCGCTGGAATTCTTTCGGTCAAACCGACGCCCGCGATGGCCTTGGGAGCTTACGACGCTTCGCCGATCGATATGGCTTCGGCATACACGGTGTTCGCCAACGGAGGCGAGCGCATATCGCCGCTATTGATCAACTCGGTTCGGAATGCCAAGGGCGACACCGTACTGGATTACAAGGCGGAGACGAAAGATGTACTCGACCCGCGTGTCGCCGCCGTGATGACCAACATGATGGAGGGCGTGCTCAATTTCGGTACCGCGTTCGAGGTACGCGCTCGCGGATTCAACGCGCCTGCAGCGGGCAAGACAGGTAGCTCTCATGACGGATGGTTCGCCGGATATACTTCCAACCTGCTGTGCATCGTTTGGGTCGGATTCGACGACTATAGCGATCTTCGACTTAGCGGTGCGCAGACCGCGGCTCCGATCTGGGCTGAGTTTATGAAGAAGGCGGTCACATTGCCGGCGTATTCCGACGTGCGGCCGTTTGCCCAGCCCTCCGGCGTGGTGGCTGTGCAGCTGGATAAAGGAACAAATCTTTTGGCAACTCCCTCTTGCCCGGAGACTTATACGGCGGCCTTCATTGCAGGGACCGAGCCGAATCAGACCTGCGACCAGCCCGCCGGGGTAAAGGGCTTCTTTTCAAAGATATTGGGGTTAGGCGGGGATAAGGCGCTGCCGCCGCCGGCGAACCCGAATGGAGCAAACGGAGCCCCACCGCCGATCGCTGGGCAGACACCCGGACAAGGGCAGGATCCCGCTAATTCTGCTCCGCAAAAGAAAAAGGGGATTTTTGGCAAAATTGCGGGTATCTTTAAGGACGAGAAGAAAGACGACAAGTCGTCCAACCCTCCGCCGACGCCGCCTAACGGAAGCGGGACCGTCCCGCCGCAATAAGGCGCCTTCGGCCTAGAGTCTCGGACGAGATTCCGCGGGCCACGCCCGATGCACGCAGGCCTGCTGAGTTGATGTCACAGGAGGCTGATTATGTCTCGCCCTTGTTTGTGTGGCTACTCCGCTGCGTTATCCCTCGCTTTTGTTTTGTCCACCACCAGCTTTTTCACCCCGAAGTTGTTCGCGCAATCGGACAATTCTGAATTGGTGCAAGTCATCTCCCCGCCTAAACCGCGCGTGGAAGTTCCCGCGGCTACGCTTAGCGCCGACGATTTAGAAGTGCGCGGCGACGGTCTGCGCGCCATGAAGGCCTATCTTGACGCGCTCGATTATTATCGCGCCGCGATCGCGAAGACGACTAAAACAGAGAGCGCGTCGCTCTACAACAAAGCAGGAATTTGCGAACTCCAGACCCAACGCTATCGCGATGCCGCCAAGGACTTTGAACGCGCGATCAAGGCCGACAAGAATTATGCCGAAGCCTACAACAATCTCGGCGTGATCAAATATGAGGAACGGAAATTCCGCAATGCGGTGGCGGAGTATGAGAAGGCAATAAAAATCCTGCCGGGATACGCGTCCTTCTACACAAATGTCGGCGCGGCATATTTCTCGGAGAAGAAATTCGACAAAGCGACTGCGGCCTATGCTCACGCAATGCAACTTGATCCGGATATTTTTCAGCGGGCTTCGCACAACGGAATCTCAGCGCAACTTCCGTCGCCCGCGGATCGAGCGCATTATGATTTCGAGATCGCGCGGCTCTATGCCAAGATGGGTGCCCTCGATCGCTCGCTGATGTATCTCGGGCGCGCGCTGGAAGAGGGATACACCGGCATTCAAGTGGTCTACAAAGATTCGAACTTCGAAGCGTTGCGAAAAGATCCGAGGTTCGGTCAGTTGATGGCGGCTCGTCCTGTGGCAATTCCGGAGTAGCTTTTGCCGGAGGACGTCGCTTTGCAAAGTCTTACAAATCTTTACCCGGTTGCGCGAAACCATCCGCGCAAAGCGGGGTTTAACTTACTAATTGCTCCCGAAAGCGACAGGGTGAGTAGGGAGAACGGCGAACCGCCCGGGTTGGATTCGACAACGCCCCGATCCAGCCCGGAGCGGTCTATTTATTCATTTTGAACGAAGTTTGTCCGATACGATTTGTCATTCCGAGCGAAGCGAGAGCCTGCCCTGAGCGAAGCCGAAGGGAATCTGCTTCTAGCCTGCTCTCTTACTTCTTCGCCCTTGGTCCCCGCTCCATCACATACTCGCTGACCGCCTTCTTCCATTTCCCCTGCGCTTTAAGAATGTACTCAATCGCGTCGCGTCCCGCCCCGTTTCCGCCGGTATTGGGCGTGATGTAATGCGCCTCTTCTTTCACTTCGTCGCGGGCATTGGCGACCGCGATGGCTAGGCCACAAGCACGCATGGACGGCAGGTCGATCACGTCGTCGCCCACGAACGCGGCTTCCGAGGCGCTGATCTTTTCCAGCTTGAGAATTTGTTCGAGGACGGTCAGCTTGTCCTGTACGCCTTGGCGGATGACGTCAAGTTTCAGATCTCGGGCCCGGATTGCTACGGTTTCTGAAGTGCGTTTGGTGATGATTCCAGTCTTGAGTCCGCCGAGGCGGGCTATGGAAATGCCGGCTCCGTCGTGGGCGTGGAATCCTTTGATCTCAATAGCGGTTTCGGTGGACGGTACCGGGATAAAGAACAGTTTGCCGTCAGTCAGAGTGCCGTCGACGTCAAACAGGATGAGCTTTATTTTTTTTGCGCGCTTTTTCGACACTTCGGGATTCTAGCAGCTTCGGACGACGGGCTTTAACAGCTCAGAGGATACCGAGGTTTCACGGAGTATCACAGAGGGGACTGTGATACTCCGTAGGATTTTTTGTTAGGCCATCTCTGCCACTGGTTCAGGCAAAGTTCCTGCGTCGATCCTAGCTTTAATCTCTTCTTCTTTTTTCGCGATTTCGTCGAGCTTTACGCGATATACCTGTTGCGCCAAGCCTAGCTTTTTCAGCGCCCAGATGCCGTACCAGTTCATGTCCACTTCGTACCAGCGCAAGCCGTGACGGGCGGAAACGGGATGGGCATGATGATTGTTGTGCCAGCCTTCACCGAAGGTCAAAATCGCCACCCACCAGTTATTGGTGGAAAGGTCTTTGGTCACGAAGCGCCGCGACCCCCAAGTGTGTGTGGCGGAGTTGACCAGCCAGGTAGCGTGCAGTCCGACGACCGTGCGCATGAAGATTCCCCACAGCAGGAAGGGCAGGCCCCCGATTGCCAGCAGCAACAGTCCCAGCACGATCATAGGAACGTAGTGATACTTGGTGATCCAGATATGAAACTTGTCTTTAGATAGGTCGGGCACGAATTTAGCCAGCGTGGTCGTGTCATGGTGCATTGATTTGCCCATGAGAATCCAGCCCATGTGCGCCCACCATTTGCCATCGACGGGTGAGTGCGGATCGCCGTCGTGATCCGAATACTTGTGATGAATGCGATGAGTCGCGACCCAGAATATCGGCCCGCCTTCGAGTGCCAGCGTGGCGCAAACTGTGAGGAAATATTCCACCCACTTGGGAGTCTTATAGCCGCGGTGCGTCAGCAGGCGGTGGTAGCCCATGCCGATGCCCAGGCTGCCCGACACCCACCACAGAAACATCGCCACAAAAAGAGCCTTCCAGGTGAAGAAAAACAAGGCGACGATGGCGCCGACATGGAACAATCCCATGGCAATGGCGGTAACCCAATTGATTTCGTTGTTGGCGGCAGCTTTGCGATTGAGTGCTTCGAGTTCCATGACAATTCCTCGTAATTATATGAGTGCGAACATCTAGGTTAGCAGCGGTAAAGGGTTTGCATTGTAAGACTTGTGTAATAGCCAATGTAACTTGAGTACTGTGTCCTCAAGTTACTTGGAGAGTTCCTTTTCGGGAAAACTCGGAGCGCCGAGGCGCCGAAGATAGCGCTGCGCCCGGGCGATGTCTTTCCCGATTTGGGCACGAAGATCCTCCACAGAAGGGAATTTGCGTTCATCCCGGATTCGATCAAGGAAATAAATCTCGATTTCAGTGTCTTGGTTAAGTTCCACGGGATGGAATTTGAGCAAATGGCTTTCGATGGCGAAAGAGTCTTTGCCGAATGTGGGGCGATTCCCGATATTGGTCACCGAATCGAAACATTCGTCGGCAACGCGGGTGCGCGTAATATAGACGCCGTTTTTCGGAATCAGTTCGGCATACTCGGCTAGGTTAATGGTGGGGACGGTTTGTTTC
>Ga0181531_10003036_pt1 | contig 10374 bp, 7 predicted proteins | sample PEATcosm2014_Bin_38_FD_119743 | JGI IMG/M metagenome (GOLD analysis project Ga0181531, IMG submission 119743) | Peatland microbial communities from MTU Mesocosm Facility, Houghton, MI, USA - PEATcosm2014_Bin11_10_metaG | ecosystem: Environmental > Terrestrial > Soil > Wetlands > Peat | place... | reverse complement strand
CCAGAAGGCACATCGCTTGATAAAGATGTTCTTGCTCCTCGCGGCCGCGGCCGCGACACGATCCAGGTGGTTTCTCGGCGTCGAGTCATCGAAGTAGAGAAACCAGCTGAAATTCTGATCGGATTGAGCAGCGACCGACGGCAGGCAGTAAGTCTCGAACAGGCGCAGTCGATCGTCCAGCCACTCGAGCGACGCAAGCCGCTCATCGATCTTTCCCGTCGCTGCCGTGAAATGGCGCTTCACATAGAAGGGCGTGATGATGAAATGCTTCATCGTCTGAGCGGAGAACATTGGCTGGGCCGACATCGCTACGGAATCGCCTTTAGTCAATGGCGATCGAGATCCCCATGTGTGAGGGTCTCCCAATTGGCGGTCCAACCAGCTTGTTCCCATATTCGGTTTGCACGCAGCGATGCGGGAAACGGCGCAGGAAACGGAGGCTCGATGCGCGCGGGGCCCATTTGCCGAATCACGGTCTCAATCAGTTGATGCGTTTTTGGCAGAGAGATACCCATCGTGTTGTGCAGATGATTGTATGCAATCTCGTAAGTGGGCGTGAGGCCATTGCCGAGGTTCAGCACGCCGCCATAGGCAGCGGGCGAAATGGGTTCCCCGAGTCGGATCGAGGCCATCGTTTCCATGAATACCGATAGACGCGGCGCGCCGATCGAATAGATGTCGATTCCTTGGTTCCAAGCGATTTCCGCCACGTTCACCGCCGAGAGAAATGCGTTTTCCGTGTGTGCGAGGTCCCGCCCGCCGGTTTCCGGCGTGTATCCCGGGAGGTACGCGCCGGGATGTTTCCACAGCTCGTCGACCGTGTCTTTGGTCAGGCCCGTCTTGTCATCTCCCTTGCGGCCCTTCGCGAGCTCGACCCAGGATGCCCATCCCACCTGGGGATGTCCCGCATCGAGGTGTAACAGGAATTCATCCGACGGCGACGAAAGCCAGTAGTCCGCTTGTTTGGGTTCGGGTCCATCAGAAGCGACGTAGAAATAGCTCGGAATATAGCGCAACCAATGATGGATGCCCTCGTAGAATGCTGCTCGGTCTTCGTTGAAGACGCCGATGGCGACCATCGCATTGCTCACGGCGAATTCGCGATTTCCGAACGCCATCCGGCCGTGCAAATTGGGCAGGAACACGTCATTGAAGAGTTTGCTCAGACGCTCGGCGCCGGTCCATTTTGGGTAGGTCGCGCGTAAGATCTCCGCCGCTTCGGCCAGGGGTGCCGCGGTCCATGCAGGATCCAAGTACCAATTCAGACCCTCATAGGAGGTCAGCGTGCCTGACCATGAGTCGATGATCTCGCCTGCCTTCTGGGCGTGCCATTCGTCTTCGGTGAATAGCCAAAGCAGTGCTTGCGTGTACGCTGCCACCGCATCTCTGATTGCATTGGCTTCGGTAGCGCCCTTGGACACGACGCTGACCGCGCGAGCCATGTAATCGCGGCGCGCATAGGGCGACGCGAGCATCTTATCGAAACTGCTTTTCCAAGGTTCTTCGCTGGCAAGAATCTTGGTGTGTATTTTCTTCAATTCGGCCAAGGTATTGAGGCCGCCTGGATGGCGGAATTCGAAGGACGGCGTAATTCGTGCCAGAATCGTGTCGGACTCGTCCGCATATAGGTGATTTGCGGGCGCAGTAAACAGAACCGCAGCCGCAACTGCGGCTCGAGCTATCATGATCATTGTTTGGCGCACGCGGTCGATACGCCTCGGTCTGCACATGGTTGGAGGCATGCTGGTCCGGCCCTTTCGCAGGCTATGTCCTATTGTAATCATGTCGTCACGCCTCGCTCGATAACTTTAGGCAACATGAAATGCGCGTTGCGCCGTGAACGCGCGAACCGCCTCAGCGAGCTGCCTGATCAACTCGGTCTCTTGAGATCGATGGAAGGCTCGATTGCGGTCGGCGCACTCGGTCGATGCGGTCGTGCCGCGTCGACGGCCAGTGCCGGCGAGCGCATTTTTTTCGGCCGACCGGCGAATGATGCCGCGGTCAAAATGAAATACGCCTGCGGCACCGAGAACGTGTTGTCGGTGATCCCATAAATGTAGAAGCCTGCGGCGCATACCAAGAACATCGGATCTCGCCCTACCCAAGCCGAATTCCAGACCAACAAAATGATCCCGAGCGTGAGTGCGAAGAAGACAATCGCTCCCGGATAACCGAGTTCCACGGCGAGACGTAGGTACTCATTGTGACTGGCGAAGGTCGTAATCACGCCCACGACGTGCACCAATAGTTGTTGATTGCCGAGTCCCACGCCGAACCAGGGGTGGGCATCAAGCTGTCGAATCAAAGGTGCCCAAATGAGATCTCGATTGGAGAGCGAAGTGCTCTGCAAGTGGCGCAAGTTGTCTTCGGCGAACGTCATCAGCAGGATTCCACCGACGACCAGGATCCAGACGGGCGCGAAGAATTTGAGCAATGGAACGCGTTTGAAGCTCCGCAGATAGTCGATTCCGCATACCAACACGGCCGCCCCGAGCGCCATGCGGCCGCCCGCGAGCAGCAGAATGATCACGTCCGCGACGAACAGCAACGCATAGCCCAGATGTTTTCGTTCGGCAAGCTCGAGCGCCGCAAACGTGCCGGTAAATCCTGCGGCTGCGAGATAGGCGGCTATGCCCTGGGTACCTGCGAGGCGAGTTCCACTCGACGGGTCGGAATTGAACAGCGGGGATATGCCGGCGAGCTGATAAATCACGCCGACGGCCGTCATGAGCAGCGGTAGTGAAGCAAAAACGATGATACCCAAGTCGCGGTCCTGCTCGCGGGGTGCTGCGGTGAGCAGGATGAAGGGGGCGACGATACTGACGAGGCCACCAATGTACAGCCTCCACTCGAATTGGGGAAATTGGCTGCCGATCGCGCACAGAAACGTGAGCACAACCATCGCGGCGATGAGGACAACGACGCCTTTGTGTACCGGACGTGTAGCCATCAGCGCCGCGCCGGTCAGAATGATCAGCAACTTCTGCAGGATGTTGCCGAGATTACTGTCGAGATGAAGCAGGAGCTTCGGGTTGACGAGCAGCACGAAGGCTTGTAGCAGAAAAAGAAATCTGAACAAACGGTGCTCCGAAGGGCGCAGGCGGCTCGCGCTTAGTCTACCTCAATGCGGCGATTAATGATCCTGACCCGCTCGAATTGCGGTGCTCCGGAACGCGCCGATACGGCCATGCGGATAGTTATCGAGCCTGCCGCAATGTCGGCTCCGGATCGTGTGCGCTAGCCGTGCATGGGTGAGCGAAATGCGCACTGTTTTGTAGCCGGTCGCGATGCATTGTAGGGATATGTAAAAAATTCACATGACATAAGTTGTTCGATCGGTGTCGTCATGCTGTGGCTCGCATTCGAGGCGCAGAAACCGGCCGCAGCGGCCGCACCAGACCAACCTCGTTACCGCGGTTGGGTTGTGCTATCTTTCATCACTTATGAGCAAGATCTACGAGGCATTGCGCCGTCACGAGCGAAACCTCGTCGTTGACCGGACTACTCAGCGCCAGGGTGCCGAAGAAACCGCCCGCGACGGCGAACATGCCGACATCGACCCGGCAAACCTGCTGGATATGCCGCGCAGCGCGGAACAATCCCGTATGGTCAGCCGAACGGAAGTTGTGGCCAATTTTTTCGGGGCAACGCGCGAGATGCAGACCCTGTATCGCTCCGTCGAGCCGTTGATGGCCGGAGTACAGGCCGGCGCGATCATCATGTTCTCGTCGGCTCATCCGGGCGAGGGGAAGACGACCGTGTGCGGAAGCTACGCCGCCACGCTGGCGCAGAATTTCGGCAAATCGGTGTTGATACTGGATGCGGACCGCAATCATGTGCTCACCCACAAGTGGGGCACACAGAAAGATGCGAACGCCACAGTTGCCGAGCTCGAGAAGTCCTCGGAGGCCGCAATCGCAGCATTGCAGGCAGGCAAGCGGATCGGGACGCGCGGCTCCATCTCAGTAATGCCCGTCGATTCCGCCGATGGTGACGGCTCGGACCTCACAACCATCGCGGCGAACAAAGACAAGCTCGTCCACAATTTTGACTACGTTCTGATCGACGCGCCCTCAGTCGCTGAGGTGTCCTGGGGACCCTCGATCGGGGCGATGGCCGATGGCGTGATTCTGGTCGTACAAGCGGAGCGCACGCGGTGGCCGGTGGCCTTGAATGCGAAGCAGGAATTTGAGGCGAGCGGCGGGCGGGTCATCGGTGTTTTCTTGAACAAGCGCCGGTTCTACATACCCTCTCGCATCTATCGACATATCTGACGCGGCCGCTGCGCTCGACGGTCAATAATTCCTGTTGGACATCTTCCTCATTTCGACGACCGATATGCGTGGCGGACGGGTCGAGGTCCGCGACCGCATGCTGCAGTCTGTGGTCGAGTCGCAAAGCACGCTGCTAGGGCAGCGCATCAAACTTTCGTTGCTGCTGCAAAACTGCGACGCAGAGCGGCTGGCGAGCTTCGCGGCCTCCGCGCCGGCATGCGTCCGGCCGCTCGCGGTCGCCCGCCAGGTACCGCTATCGGTAGCCCGCAACATGCTGTTGGGGCCGCTGATCGCGGATGCGGCAATCGGCCCCGATGCGCTCGTCGCATTTCCCGATGACGATTGCTGGTACCCGGATGGCTTCCTAAGCCAGGTGGCCACACTGTTCGCGCGGGATGCGACGCTCGATTTCTGGTTCTGCCGATATGCGTCCCAGCCGATACGGGAGACATTCGCGGCGGCCGAACCGAAAGACGCGCGGACGCACGAGATTGTGCGTAATGCCTCGTCGAACACGATTTTCCTGCGCGGCCGCGTCGTACGGGCGATCGGCAATTTCGACGAGGCCTTGGGCGTCGGTACGCCGCTCGGCGGCTCGGAAGACCTTGATTACGCCTTGCGCGCCCGCCGCATCGCGCATAAGACGGCCTATCGCGACGCGGCCCTAGTGGGGCACCGCGATAAAACAGCGGGCGTCCGCGCGCGCTACTTCGCAAGCAGTCTGCTCGTGCTGGCGCGGAATGCTCGTCACGGGGCGAGGGCCGAATTTCTCCGCAAGATCGCCGTCGGCACCTATCTCACGATGCGGCGCGAGCTGTCCGTGCGGGAATTCATGCGGGCATTACGCTCAGCGTTCATCGACGGCGGTTTTCGATGACTTGCCGGTGCTCATGCCGAGGACCCGATCTAGTTCGATGAATGCAGACTCGCGCGAGAACAGTGGAACATAAGCGCGGCAGCGCGCGGCGTGCAGCGCGGCAAGGGCAGGGTCTCTGAGCCAGCCGAGGACTGCCTCGGCGAATTCCGTGGCTTCGTCACAAACGACGAACGGTTCTGCGCCGTTGCGCGGAAATCCGGAGGCACCGGTCGAGGTTGTGATCGCTGGAAGTCCGTTGGCGAAATAATCGAGCATCTTCATCTTTAGGCCGCTGCCCGCGCGTAGCGGGTTCACGGCGAAGCTTGCATCGGCAAGAGTCGGGGCAAGGTCATCGACGATGTAGCGCTTGATCAACGTCGGGTCCTCGACAGTAATGGCGTTGCAAACGCTGCCGATCAGCTCCAATCGCGCATCGGGAGCGCCTGCCACGACTTTCGGCCATACCTCCGACAGGAACCATGACATGCCGTCCACGTTGAGCGCATTGCTCGTGCCCAAAAAGACGCAGCGCCGCGCGTCGGGGCGGCGCGTAGCGCTGCTCACGTCCGGTCTCGAGGGCGTGACCACCACGGTCTGCGCATTAGGCGCAAGACGCCTGAATTCGCGGGCATCCTCCTCGGAGACCGCAATAATGGCATCGAAGCGTCGCAGCAGCTGGCTCTCATGCTCCTTGGTAACCGCGGGCCTGACCGCCAAACCGCGCGCTTCGAATGCGCTCGTGCGCTCGTGAAATACGTCGTGGGTGATGACGGCAGCGCGTGTATGCGCCGGCTTGGCATCGAGGATGTCCGTTAAAAAGATCGTGTTGACCAGAATGACATCGGGATTGGCGGCGCGGATCGCGCCGACCAAACGCCGCGCCTCGCGCGCCTCGAGCCAGCGGCCGATGATCGCGGTGTGCGCTCGAATCCGACTACGGAATTGCAATACGGCTGAGGCCAGCCGGCGACCGCCGCTGCGCATGATCCAAACGAAAATTGTGTGCCGCCAGGAGCGCGGGTCGACCACGAGCAGCCACGGGCCGACGCGAACGAGAGCCGGTCCCAGGATGCGCGGCGTCGCGTATGGAAAAATTTGGTTCGCACGCATGATGAATCGATCGAAGCGGTGCCCTGTGACGAGGATCGTGAGCTCGGCGCCGCGTGCGGCGCAATATTCGATGAAATGTCGCACGTAGTTGAGCGCCGCCGTCTGTTGCCGATCCGGTATCTCCTCGGTGACGAGCAGGATTTTAACGACGGCTGTGTCGGACGCAGACCTCACGCAGCGTCTCTCCCCGTCAGCCGCTCTCTTGGCAAGATGACTTCCTGGGATCCGAAGATCAATGCGCGAACCACGAACGCGCTCAGCGCGACGTTGAGGGCGGCGGCCGTCAGTGTTGCCGTCATGGCGCCCGTCGCGCCGAAGCTGCGACAGGTGGCAAAGGCGATCACGACCGCGACGACGCCGCTGATCGTCGCCAGGCGCGTGCTCGACATCTGCTTGCCGGTGAGCAGAATTACCGACTGCAGCGGCTGCATGAGACCGAGCACCGCGCAGTAGCCGCACCAGGCAAGCAATAGACCCGTATAGGTCGCGTATCGGTCGTGATAAACGATGGCGATAATCTGGTGCGAGAACAGCGCGAGTACCGCCAAGGCCGCCACGCCGAGCGCGGCATAGCTCAGCATCGTGCGCCAAAATACGCGTCGCACGCCGCTCGCAGTGCCCCCGGAAAGCGTGCGGAAGCGATTCTTGTCTACCGAATCGAGACTGCGCAGCACGAGGTTGAGCGGCATCGTCAGGCTGCGCATGGCCATCATGCCGGCAACCTCCGCCGGTCCGCGTGTCGCCGCAAGCACCATGACCGGAACGTTGCTGTAGGCAGCGTTCGATGCCGCCGCCAGCAAGGTCGGTACGCCATAGAGCCGCCAATCACGCGCGATGAAGCGCAGCGCCCAGTTCCAGCGCGGCACAACGCGCAGTAGCAGGAGCCATCCTCCCTTGACGAGGCAGCTACACGCGAGTATTCCCATGAAGGCATCGAACCCGATCGGCACGGTTTGCACCAGGGCTGCTAAGGCCAATACGATGCCGAGATAGGCGACCGAAAGGAGTACGGCGCCCCCGTACGCGGCGCGCTTTACGAGCACGGCGCGATCGAAGTCCGCTTGGAAATAAACCACCGTGCAGCTGAGCGTCGCGATGACGACGTCGATGATGCCGCCATCGGCGCCTGCGATGATCACCGCGGCAGCGGCAAGCGCGAGTGCCGCAATGGCGCTGCCGGTCACGAGCAAGTGCTTGGCGATAATCCCCGGCAGGCTACGCCGAGCGACGCGTTCGCTCATGAGCGACAGACTCACTATGTAGAGATTGCGCTGGATAAATTGCACCGTGAGCGCTGCAGTGAGGCCCACCCCGTAGGCGCCGAATTGGGCCGCGGGATAATGCCGCGCCAACACGATGGTCAGAGTGAAATTCGCAATCGAAAATATCGACTGGTCGAGAAGCAGGAGGAGTCGTGGCGCGAGCACGCTACTCGCAGAAAACCTCATTTACTGATGCAGCATGCCGTTTTTGGCCCGGTACCCACGCCGTTTACGTAGCATGCAAAGGCGCCGGCAAAGCACATGTTGTTTTGTTTCGGCCCGCAGCACTCCGTGCCCCCACGGCCGCAGGCATAGGATCCGGCTGGCCGACCGATGCATAGGTTGATTGCCGTGCGCTCCAGGATCGGTGGCATCGAGGAAATTGGTTGCCCTGCCGGCGCAGGACCCGGACCGGCCACGTTATTGAGCAGCTGCTGGTTGGGAGGCCTGACCACGCAGACCGTGAGATGCGCGACGTACTGCTTATCCCTCACCGCCACATAGCCTAGGGGGCAGTCAGTGGATCGCCGGATCTGCGGCATCGGATCCGGTCCGACATTCGGCCTCGGCTGCCCGAGCGGTCCTGGCTCGAACTGGTTGGCAGATCCAAGGGCCGAAGCCTGCTGCTGAGCGGGCGACGGCTGTTGAGCAGGGGGCGGGGGCGTCTGCGCCGAGGCCGACGTCCAAAGACCGAGCGCTGATGCGAGCACCAGCGTTAATCGTCCGGTGCGTCCGATCAACTTCGCCATACTTGGGGCAGGGCGGGGCGACCAAAATCGCGCATCGCGCCGAGTAAAGGCAATCCGAGCAACGCGTTGACCTGCCGAGGCGTGTTGAGACGTTCGTCCCAGGACTCGCGCAAAAAGGCGACTGTCAGGCCCATCAAGAGGCCGACCATCAGGCCTGCAGCGAGGATCAGGCTTCTCTTGGGTTTGGTAGGCAGGGTACTGGCCATATGCGCAGGTTCATAAACTGCGACGGTCGTCCCTCTTTCCTTTTTCAGATCGACAGCAATGCGTGCCTGCTGGACAGCCTGAAGGTAGGTGCGGTAATTCTCGTCGTCGACCTGGTATTCGCGCACGATATCCTGATACGTCGACTGTTCGCGTGCATGCTCGCCGAGCCGTGCGGAAATGGCATCGATCTCACTCTGGAGCACCGGTTGAGACTGCAGGGCGCCCTGAAGATCCGCCTGGGCCTGCAGGAGCCCAGACTGGGTCGTTTGATAGGTCTGGTTCGGCGCCATCTGTACCAAGGGTGTGCGGCTAGGATAGGAGTCGATGAACTTCTGCACTTTGGCGATCTGCGCCTCATTGACTTGTGCGGCCGGGCTGTCGGGTCCGAAGCTCGTGCTGAGCGATTGCTGGCGGACCTGCAGTTCGACGAGCTGAGTGCGCGCAGCGTCGAGCGCCCCGTCTCGATCTTCCTGGTGCAGGTTGACGGTCTGGGTCAGCGTCTTGAGCTGCTCCTTGAGCGCCGAGCTTCGGCGTTGATCCTCTTCGATGCGCACTTTGTTCGCGGCAAGCTGTGTCTCGAGGTCCGAGCGCTGCTTGAGCAGATAGGAGTTTTCCTCGTCCATCGAGGAGACTTTGCTCTTGAGCTGAAACGCTTCCATGGCCGCCTGGGCGTCTGTCACTTTCTTTTTGTAGAATTCGACTTGGTCCTGTACGAACGACAACTGCGGATCGCGGCCGATCTGCGCCTGCTGCTCGAGAAAACGGTCGATCATCACACTGAGCGCGCTCTTCGCGACGTCGGCAACCGGGTTATAAAGCGTTATTTGAATAACGGTCGCATCCTTCGGCACCTCGATCTTGATGTCGTTGTGCACAAATCTGTAAATGGCCTTCTCCATGGGCGTCTTGCCGTGGATGCCGAAGAATTCCCAGAATCCGCTCATCGCACGTCCAAAGGCGCTCGGCGCCTCGAACAGATGGGGATACATCTTCGTGGGACCGACCTCGTTGATCACTTGCTCCGCGAGCGCATTGCTTTGCAGCACCATGCTGTAGGACGTAATGATCTCGTCGGCTCCCGCGGCGGTGGGCTCGGCTGCGCCGCCGCGGTCTGCATTGATGTCGCCGGTGATTTGACGGCTGAAATTCACGACAACCGCCGCATCGGCCTCGTATTTCGAGGTTGCAATCACGCAATAGGCAAGCGTCAGGAACACGAAGAACGATACAACACCGACGATGACCCAACGCTGTCGAAAGAGCACATAGATCACACCGGAGCTGGTGAGCTCGATTACCATCGGTTAACGGCCTGCATCGACATAAATGGCGACATCCTCAACGCGGGGGACTGATGTTGGTATAGAAGCCGTAATTGACGCCCATCGGCACCGCGTTACGAATCCTCTCGAGGACCATGCTCGCATTGCTCACGCGATCGCGCGGCACATAGATCACATCGTAGGGTTGCAGCAGCACGTCGGCATTCGCGTCTCGGCCCTTCATTGCTGCAAGCAAGTCGAGCGCATATAGGTGCGGGTGATTTTGCTCGTCGCGGCGCATCAACACGACCTCGCTGCGCTGCGCCGTAAGCTTGAAGCCGCCGGCGCGGCTGATGGCGCTAAGTGCGGAAATCTGACCGTTCGCCACGACCTCGCTCGGTAGTTGCACTTCTCCAGTGACGTAGACCCGAGTGCCTACCTGGCTGCGCAGCACGACTTGAAGATCATTCTTGGTGGTCGTGCCATAGATTCGATTCAGCGAGTCCGTGACCTGTTGCAGCGAGTGTCCACCGGCGACCAAACCGGGTGCATATTGAAAAGTGACACGATTGTCCGGAGCAACGACGACTTGCTCGTTGAGCTCGGGGTTCGAGAGGATGTGAAGCTCGATCACATCGCCGGGCTGGAGCCGAT
>Ga0181531_10003035_pt1 | contig 10377 bp, 7 predicted proteins | sample PEATcosm2014_Bin_38_FD_119743 | JGI IMG/M metagenome (GOLD analysis project Ga0181531, IMG submission 119743) | Peatland microbial communities from MTU Mesocosm Facility, Houghton, MI, USA - PEATcosm2014_Bin11_10_metaG | ecosystem: Environmental > Terrestrial > Soil > Wetlands > Peat | place... | reverse complement strand
CGCAGTGTTGCTGAACATCCTCGACATGGTTGGGGTGGGGCCTTTCGTCACGATTCCCTTGATCATCGGGGCCATGGGCGGACCGCAGGCGATGCTGGGATGGATCTTCGGCGCACTGTTTGCAGTTTGCGACGGGTTGGTCATCTCCGAGCTGGGTGCGGCGATGCCGCAGGCGGGCGGCTCCTATAACTTCCTGAAGGAAATTTACGGGCCCAACAAATTTGGACGGCTGCTCAGTTTTCTTTTTGTGTGGCAGGTCACGTTCAGCGCACCGTTATCAATTGCCTCCGGCTGCCTGGGACTCTCCAGCTACGCGAGCTACTTCTACAAGCCGCTTACCCATCAGATCGCGTCGCATGAAATGAGCTTGCATCTGCCGCTGATCGGAACCATGCAGGCCACTGCGTTTTTTTCCTACGGCACGATCGTGGCGATTCTAAGCGTCTGTCTGGCAGTGTTTTTGCTCTATCGCCGGATCACCGATATCGCCTGGTTATCACGACTGCTGGCCATCGGAGTGTTTGGCTCGTTGGCGTGGATCATCTTCACCGGACTCACCCACTTTGACAGCCACCTGGCGTTGAATTTCCCTGCTCATGCGTTTCAACTTACTCCGGAATTCTTCACCGGACTGGGCGCGGCGATGTTGGTGGCAAGCTATGACTACTGGGGCTACTACAACATCTGCTTCCTCAGCGAAGAAGTGAAGGACGCGGAGAAGAACGTGCCGCGCGCAGTGCTGATCTCCATTGGCGTGGTCGCCGTGCTGTACATCACGATGAACGTCAGCGTGTTGGGCGTGGTGCCGTGGCAGGAACTGGTGGCGTCGGCGCACTCACCCACCCGCTTCTACGTGATGTCTGTGATGATGGAGCGGGTCTACGGTGCATGGGCGGGATATCTCATCACCGCACTTATTGTATGGACGGCGTTTGCCTCAGTGTTTTCGCTGCTGCTCGGCTATTCGCGCGTGCCCTATGCGGCGGCGCTGGATGGCAACTACTTCCGCATCTTCGGCAGGATTCACCCGGAGCACCGATTTCCATACATCTCACTACTGGCGCTGGGCGGACTGGCAATCGCCTTCTGTTTTCTTTCGCTGGCGGATGTGATCGCAGCGCTGGCGGTCATTCGCATCATGCTGCAGTTTCTATTGCAGTCGGTGGGAGTGATCGTTCTGCGCATACGGCGACCCGATATGCCAAGGCCATTCCGGATGTGGCTCTATCCGTTGCCCGCATTGATTGCGACCTGTGGATTCCTCTACATCCTGTTCTCTCGGCCGGGGTTTGGTCGCGAGATTCGTTACGCCGTGGTGCTGCTGATCGCCGGACTGATTATCTATTTCGTACGTGCGCTGGCTCGCCGTGAGTGGCCATTCGGTCCAACATATGTCGGGAGCCAAGAGAACTCCTAATCGCATCGCGAACAAAAAAAGCCCTGCTTCGGCAGGGGCTTTCCGTGGTATGTCCAGCAGTATGACAGCCGAGCTCGCGAGTGCGATGGAACGCGATCAGACCGCTTGCGTTCCGGAGACGATATCCACCGGCACCATGCCCGGTATGACATAGGCCTGAAGCAGGACGAGACCGATTACAAACAACAACAGGATCACCGAATAACGCAACGTGCTGCGGAAGATATCCGTCTCGCGGCCCACCAGTCCTGTAGCTGCACACGCAACTGCGATCGATTGCGGCGAGATCAACTTGCCCATGACTCCGCCGAAAAGATTGGCGGAGGTGGTAAGTACGGGATTCACGTGGATCGCTACGGCCGTTACCTGCTGCAACTTCCCGAACAGTGCCGCCGAAGACGTAACCGAACCGGTGAGGAACACGCCCAACCATCCGATTACTGGTGAGAAGGCCGGAAATGCGCGTCCGGTTTTGGCGAACGCCAGCCCGAGCGTGTAGGACATGCCTGAATAATTCGCAAGGAAAGCAATGCCGAGCACCGATGCAAGGGTGACGAGCGCGAACGAAAGCTGTTTGAGAGTCTTCTTGAAGACCTTGAAACTGCGGCCGGGGCCAATGCCGAGAATCACCATTGCGACTACAGCCGAGATCATCATGGCCGTGCCGGCCGCAGTGAAGAACTCCCAGCGATAGCTCGCGGCATATTTGGCGGGTTTCGCCACAATCGGTGCCGAACGGAAGACTACCCCGTCCAGCCACGGCCAGGATGGAACACTTACGAACCAATGCAGTTTGTTAAGAATAAAACCCTTGTAAGCCGGAATGCCCCAAACGCCCATGATCGCCATCAAGGCGACAAAGGGTGACCACGCCTTTACGACCTGTCCGGTGGAGTGAGTGACTGCCATCTCCCGGGTGACTTCCGGGTCATTGTCAAAGCGCCAGATTGTCTTCGGCTTCCAGAACTTGAGGAAGATGACCAGGCACACGATCGAGACGAAAGACGAGAGAATTGCTGGAAGTTCAACTCCGATGTGGTGAGTGACAAAGTGGCAGGTGATGGCGTAGCTGATGCCCGCCACCAGTGCCGCGGGCAGCACCTCCATGGCTTTCTTCCAGCCAGCCAGCACTACCAGCATGAAGATCGGGATGATCAAAGCCATGATGCACATGTCGAGTCCGATGGCCCGAGTCATCACGCTCTCATTGATCTTGGTTACGGAAATCATCATCTGGGTTGGCACTCCCACTGGTCCGAAGGGAACAGGAGGGGTATTTCCAACGAGGCAGACGATGGCAGCGGAGAGTGGCGGAAAGCCCATTCCGATGAGCATGGCGGCAGCGACGGCAACGGGTGCGCCCTGTCCGGAGACTCCTTCCATGAAGGCTGAGAAGCAGAACGCAATCAGCAACGCCTGCAATCTGCGATCTGCCGAAATCGAGGAGATCGAACTCTTGATGATCTCAAATTGCCCCGCCTCAACCGTCAGATTGTAGAAAAACACCGCGGTCAAAATGATCCATCCGATTGGGAACAGTCCATTCAGCATGCCAAGGAGAGTCGCGGAGAGCGCGGCGCGCACGGGCATGTGATATGCGAGGATCGTCACGACAAGGGTCAGGAGCAATGTGAGGAGCCCGGCAACGTGTCCTTTCATCCTCTTGAACGCAAGAGCCCAGAACAAGAACAGGATCGGGATGGACACAACGAGCGCAGTCAGTCCAAGGCTGTTGCCGACTGCAGAATAGTCATGGTACCAAGGCATAGGAGGGCCTCATCTTCTCAAGTATGTTGCAAAAAATGACGACGAATTGCCGGCGACATCTTCTCTCACAAACTTCAGAATGTCTATCACTTCGATTTTTGGTGTGCCTGAGGAATGCGGGACGGAGAGGACGCGCGCTGTGTGAGCGAGGAGCCTGTCTATGCGCCGATCGCTAGCGTGAAGCGGCGGTGCTGTTCGTTTTTGCCTGGTTCAAAATCTGAAAGATCTGAACACGCAGATTGCCGGTATCCGCCACGCAGAGGCGGCCTGCAGAATCGATGGAGATGCCCTGGGAGTCTATGAACTCGCCCGGTTCAGCGCCGTGCTGACCAAAGCGCTGTATGCGCTCACCCTTCGCATCAACTACCTCAATGAGCCCGATTTCCTGCATCAGGTAGATCGACCCTCGTGCGTCAATGGCCATCCCCGTAGTCGAATCATTGCCGAGAATTCTGGGCTTGAATTCACGCTTGAAGTGTCCATCCATATCGAAAACCTGGATGCGCCTATTTTGGGAGTCCAAGACAAAGAGCTCCTGGCCATGCAGGGCGAGTTCGGTAGGCAGGAGGAATTCAGCAGGCCCAGTCCCTCCTCCCCGTTTTCCCACGTGGGCCAGTTCTTTTCCATCGCGATCAAGGATGAGAACTAGATGGCGAGGAGTGTCAGTGAGAAAAATGCGTCCTGAAGCCCGGTCAATTGCAATCGAAGTCGGGAGCTGAAATGCTCCTTCACCCTTGAAATTTCCAATGTATTTCTTAAACTTCCCAGCGGGGTTGAAGACTTCGATCATTCCGCGCTTTGAATCCGTGACGTAAACGTTATCGTCGGCATCCACGGCAATGCCAGAGGGAAGAAGCATCCGGTCATCTTTCGAGCCATCGATCCGAAGGTACTTCCTGCTTGCGAAGTCGAGGATGTGAACGCTTCGAGTGGCTGGCTCTGTAACGATAATGCGTCCCTGCGAATCAGTAACAACTTTCGCAGCGCGTATTGGCAGTCTGTCACCAGTCTGCACGGGCTCGGCTTTTCCGGCGATCACGTCCAGAACCTGATCGCACACTGCTGCTCGCTCTCCCGTACCACCGTGCGCTTCGCCTGTATGGTCGAAAAAGTCACGCACGTGTTGGCATGGCGTGCGGACAATATCCACGTCCGAGTCGGAACGGAACTGACTGACGAACTTGATCGTCTTTTCTGGGATCGTTGCTGCTGTGCCACCGGTCTGTCCAAATTGAGGCGCGCAAAAGACTAGGGGCAGGAGAAACGAGCCCACGACGAACCGAGCGCTGTTCATGAATGCAGGAAGCCAGAGTTCTTTCATCGGCACTTTGACCTGATTTATAGCACTTGATCTGCCAAAGAGTTATTTCGATTCTCAGGGCGAACCGGAACCAGCTTCTGTGGTTATTCGCACACTCTGGGTGAAACCACCCTTTGCATTGCCATTGTGAGCCGCTTGGTCTGCGAGATTGAGCGGCCAGAGCTGGGTTATCGGGTGAGGACTGGGACGGCGACAGGCTCGGGTGCGGGCTCGGCGCGATGCGCGTGGCGTTGGGTTAGGAGTTCAACTATGGCGAGGGCGGCTAGCAGGGGGAGGAGCCAGATTACCCGGTCCTGGTAGCGATCATCTACCTCGGAGAGGACGCCGGTTACGAAGGCGTTGCCCAATAGGATGGCGAAGATTATGGCGGCTAAACCCATGAGGCGGGCAGGGCAGCGTCTCCACAAAAAGGGCGCGAGGCTGCAAAGGATGAGCAAGGCGGCACCGACGGTCCAGTTCTGGATGGTGGAGAGCACGTCGCTGGGGAGCGTGTCTTGCGCCTGGCGGCTGCGCTCGTAGGCGGGGAGCTGGCCGGGGAGTCCGACTTCGACCTTTTGAGCGAGCCATGGGTTCGCGTCGTTGGAAATATCGAATCTGGTGAGCTGATGAAAGAAGGCGCCGAGCGAGATAGCTAGCTGCTGGCGGGGATAGGCTCCGATGACGGCTCTGGCGAAAGGCGATTCCTCGCGGAGGATGCGGGACTGCTTCTCGGGCGAGGAGGTTTGCCAGATGCCATTAGCGTCCCAGAGAAAGTCGTCGGGAGTCGTGGGAAGGCTCTGGACGAATTCGCACGTGGCGAAGTTGGCTTGAGGACAATGCTGCTGGAGGTAGAGGCGCCCGGTGCCGTCCGCAAGGAGGCGGGCAGTGAGGTAGGCGGGGCGCTTGCCATTGAGCGTGGGTTTGCCGTAAAGGACTTGATGCACGGCCATGTGCGAGAGGACCGCAGCGACAAGGATGATGGCGGAGATGGCCAATCCGCTGAGTCTGCGGCGGGTGACGGCCCTGACGAGGAATAGTGCCGCCAGCAGAAAGATGAGGAGTCCGAGGGCCAGCATGATGTGGGTGATGTGAGCGGCGGCCGACCACCAGGCGATGAGAATGAGCAGTGTACGCTGCGGGCGGGAGAGGCTTTCTGGGGCGAAGACCAGCACGTAGACGGCGAGATAAAGCAGTGCGCCGAGAATGTCTGGCATGACGATGCTGGTCGTCCAACTCAAACCCGTGAGGAGCGCGAGCGGAAGCATGATGGCGTAGTAGGTCATGACGGTGCGGCGGAAATCCGAAGACCGGGTAAGGGATCGGACGACCAGCCAGAGGACGTAGGCGGTGAGGACAGCCTGGAGGGCGATCACTGGCCAAAGGACGGCGCGCCAGTGGAAAGGCATGATGCCAAGGGCATAGATGAACGAGCGCACGCCGTAGTAATGCGAAGCTTGATGGTGGAAGAAAGCGCCGCCTACGCGCGGGCCACTCTCAATGTAGGAGAGGGAGTCCGGGAAGAGAAGCGGATAGCGATTGTAGAAGGCGGGCCAGGTAAGGAGCAGTGCCGCGGGAAGAAAGACAAAGCGGCTCAGGATGGACATGAGGGAGCGTACGGTCGAGTTCCTCATTCGCTGTCCACGGTAAAAGCAAAGTACCTTGAGCGCTGAACGTGTGTCAATCAGGCAAATGCAGGAGGGGACTCGGAGTCCGCTCCAGATGACTACTTGCTGGCTCGAAGGATGGCGTCGGCCACGGCCAGGGCCTCGACGGCAGGACGCACGGCATGGACGCGGACGATGTGGGCTCCTGCAAGGGCTGCGGCTAAAGATGCTGCGAGGGTGGCGTTTTCGCGAGCGGATGGTGGCGGAGAGAGGATGGTGGAGGAACTTGGCGATTCCGTGTTTGCACCGTTGCTCCCCCCATGTTCGCCCAATAGAGGGGCGGATGTTGGCCACCCGTTCGACTCGGCTTCCAGCAGGGCCACGCTGGCGGCGACCGTCTGGCCAAGGAATCCCTTGCGCGAGACAGCAGCGAGCAGCGGGCATCCGAGGATGTGGAAATCGGCGAAGCGGGCGAGCAGAAGGTAGTTCTCGTCAAAATTCTTGCCGAAGCCGAAGCCTGGGTCGATGACGATGGCGCGGCGCGCGATTCCGTGATCGAGCGCGTCGGAGAGATGGGCGCGGAGTTCTTCGCGGACGAGGGAGACGATGTCGGCGGCGGGGAGCTGGGTGCGCCATTCTTCCGGCAGTCCACGGGTATGCATGAGGATTGCGCCGCAGGGACGCTGAGCGATGGTGTCGGCCATGTCGGAGTCCCAGGTGAATCCGCTCACGTCATTGACGATCTCGACGCCGGAGTCGATGGCGATGCGGGCGACGCGAGCCTTGTAGGTGTCAATGGAGAGAACGGCAGAAGGACGCTCGCGCTTGATGGTCTCGATGACCGGGAGTACGCGCGCGAGTTCCTCGTCGGCGGAGACCGCTCCGGGACGGGATGGATGCTGGGAGGTTGCGACGGGAGTGCCGGGACGGGTGGACTCGCCGCCAATGTCTAGGATGTCCGCGCCTTCATCGATCAGGCCGATGCCGTGAGCGATGGCGGCATCGGAGGAGAGATAGCGGCCTCCGTCTGAAAAAGAGTCCGGTGTAACGTTGAGCACGCCCATGACGAGAGTGCGCTCGCCGAGCGGAATCGAACGACAACCGAGATCCCATTGGAAGCGGGGGCGCATGCAGGGGATTGTACGCGAAAGGACAGGTTGCGCAGGTTGCAAAGTCGCGCAGGAGCAGGTTGTGCAGGTTTCAAGGTTGCACAGGGTAAGGGCGAGGACAGAGACAAGAGCAGAGACAAGTGCTGAGGCGACAGGCTACAGCGCGGGGGCGTTGATCGCCCGCGGTCCGGAGACAAAGGGGTTGCCGGGGATGATGAAGCGCCAGAGATCGTGCGGCGCGCTGGTGACGTTGATGCGCGGGGTCGCCAGAGAGGGCGGCTTGGGTGAGCCATCCGCTGCAACATAGAGACCGCTCGCCTTCGCGCAAACGTCTGCGTCGTTGTGCTCGGGTCGTGTGATGGCCAAGGCTTGGGAAAGGCGTCCTGGGCCGGAGGTGAGCAGGCGGAGTTGCGATGGGCGGGGATCGGGCGGGAGCGTGAGGCCTCGAAGGGCGGCCATTTGGGGAATGCCTGCGACGGGTTCGAGAGCGCGGAGAAGGACTCCGCCGGATTCTCCGTCACGCCGGCAGCTGATGTTGGTGCAGTAATGGTTGCCGTAGATGAAATAGATGTAGGCGTGGCCGGGCGGTCCAAACAGGACTGCGTTGCGCGGGGTCATGCCGCGATAGGAGTGCGAGCCGGGGTCGAGGGCTCCGAGGTAGGCTTCGATTTCTACGATACGTCCCGCGAGGAGGGTTCGCCCATCGCGGCGTATAAGCAGTTTGCCGAGGAGCTCGCGGGCGACCTCGCGTGGATCGCGGGAGTAGAACGAGCGCGGGAGCGGGGCGAGCGAGCGGAGCGATGGAGTGGGCATGTGGTTATAGAATTCAGGATACGAGGTTCAATATAACGAATCTCAATTGTGGTGCTTTATAAATCTGGTTGAAAATTTTGACGGTTTTTCCTAATCTCACAGGTGTCGACGGAATACGGTGGCTAGGGCTCCAACCATTATGATTGGTCCGAGCGCCACAATGGACCAAGGCGGTCCGCACCTAAGGGCAAAAAATCCCAGAGGGAGAAGTCGAAGACTACTCCGTGTCTCTGGGAGCTGATTGTGCCACTTACAGCATTTCTTCTGGTTCTCGTCGCTGCCTTCGCCCACTCGACCTGGAACCTTCTCGCAAAGCGCGCCGCACACTGCAGACATCTCATCTGGTTCTCATCGGTTGGCGAGACCGCTCTGTTCCTTCCACTTGCAGTATGGATACTGAAACAATCTGAATCCAGACTCGGTCCGAAAGCCGCAGTATTCTTGCTTGCAACGGGAATTTTGCACGTCTTCTACACCAGTGCGTTGTTGCGCGGATATCGCGCGGGTGACCTCTCGGTCGTTTATCCTCTGGCCCGCGGTACAGGACCACTACTATCCTTCTTCGGAGCGATTCTCGTATTGGGCGAGCATCCGTCCTTGCTGTCCGCGGTGGGCGTTCTCTCGGTTTCTTCCGGCATTCTGTTTCTCTCTGGCGGCACCTCCGCCTTTCTGAACAAGACTGGGCGCGCAGGTTTGTTCTGGGGTGCGCTGACAGGACTCGTGATCGCGTCCTACACACTCACGGATGGATATTCCGTAAAGGTGCTGATGCTGTCGCCCGTGCTGGTAGACTACGCCGGCAATTTGTTCCGAACGGTCGTACTCTCCCCCAGCGCATGGCAGGAACGGGCAGTGCTACCAATGCAGTATCGGCGGTATTGGAAAGAAGCGCTCGGAATCTCCATCCTCACTCCAATCGGCTACATTCTTGTATTGTTCGCAATGAGGCTGGCGCCAGTTAGTCACGTTGCCCCCGTGCGGGAGATGTCAATGATGATTGGAGCCTATTGGGGAACCAAGCTCTTGAAGGAGGGCTTTGCAGCCCGGCGCATGGTTGGATCGGCTCTGATTGCTGCGGGCGTGGCGGCGCTGTCACTGGGTTGACGGCAGGTTTCAACTCGGAAAAAGACCGTAACTGATCCGCTCAACGAGATTCAATTTGCGGTGTTGAGCGAGATCTTCTGGATTTCGGCACGTGTGGCACGCAGCCAGTTCACGTAAGCGTCGTGGTCAGGAGTGTTCCTGGTGCCTAGTTGTTCAGCGGTTTCAAACTCCACGAGGGCGAGCTGGAATTCGTTGCGCTGAAACAGTATCTCGCCTATGCCGAAGTGGGCGCGAGCGACGAACCTTAAATCGAGCGCACCGCCGAGAGCTTGTTGGAAGAGTTCCAGCGCGCGAGGTTGCCGCCCCATGATCACATTCACCTCGGCCTCGCGGTAATGCAGCTCAGACAATTCGGAAGGGCTGGTAGCTTCTGCCTTGAGGACTTCAAGTAAGAACAACGGCTCGGTGCTTTGGCCCAACGTGATGAGAGTTGCCGCCAGCCGATGCTGTGCGTCGCGGCGAAGTGGGGTGTGATCGCCGGTGTTCAGTAGTTCCTGATGTTGCTGGAGGAATGCTCGGAACTCCTGGGCGGCGAGCTCCAACTGGCCGTTCAGCTGATGAGCACAGGCAAGCGAGAACTCTGCGTAGGGGTGGCTCGGGCTTTCCGGGGCCAGCAATTGCAAGGCTGTTGATACAGTCTCTACCGCTTCGGCAAATCGACTTAAATCGCAGAGGCAGAGCGACTCATTCAGAAGAATGGAGGCTCGCGCTTCGTTATCCGCACAGGTGACTCGGGTGCGCTGAAGCTCGTCGAGGGCTTCAGCTGGATGGCCGGAGCGTCGAAGCGAATCGAGCTTTCGAACTTCATCCCAGTCGGTCAACGTCCCTCCCGATGGCTCGAGTTTATCAGGGTGGAGCGGGAAATTCGTGACAGGCAGAATCAAGTCCCGCACCTCTCGCTACGTGCGAGGGTAGGGCACCCGGCTGCACTCCCCTCTGGGGCCGGAGTCGGGTGCCCCGGACGAGTCAATGGGACGCGATGGGGCTATCGTTACTGGCTATTTATGATCCTTAAACCAGGTGAGCACCTCGTCGGCGTGGCCTTCCGGTTTAACCTTGCGCCAGACATTGGCGATTTTGCCATCTGTGCCGATGAAGAAAGTGGTGCGCTCAATGCCTATCACCTTTTTGCCGTACATGTTCTTCTCTTTCAATACATCAAAGAGCTTGGCGACGGTTTTATCGGCGTCGGCGAGAAGCGTGTAGGGCAGGTCGAACTTCTCCTGGAACTTCTTCTGAGCCTTGGGTGTATCGGGAGAGATG
>Ga0181531_10003033_pt1 | contig 10388 bp, 9 predicted proteins | sample PEATcosm2014_Bin_38_FD_119743 | JGI IMG/M metagenome (GOLD analysis project Ga0181531, IMG submission 119743) | Peatland microbial communities from MTU Mesocosm Facility, Houghton, MI, USA - PEATcosm2014_Bin11_10_metaG | ecosystem: Environmental > Terrestrial > Soil > Wetlands > Peat | place... | reverse complement strand
GCACCGTGGCGCGGCCGAGCATGTTGAGCGCCGCGGACTTCGACTGTTCGAACGCGTTGTCGACCGATTCGAGCCGCAGCTGCGTCTCGAAGTGCACGGAGGGGTGATGGGTGCAGTCGCCCGCGGCGAAAATGCACTCATCGCTGGTGCGGCAGTACCGATCCACGCGGATGCCATTTTCGCATTCGAGGCCCGCCTCGGCGGCGAGCGCGCTGTTGGGCACGGCGCCCACGCCGACCACCAGCACGTCGGCCTCGTAGGTGCTGCCATCGGCGCACACGACTCGCAGCCCGCGCATGGCATGTGCATCAGCGCCGGGTTCGCGCTCGATGCGCACGACGCGGGAATTGCAGATGACCTTGACACCCTGCGTGCGGTGCTCGTGGGCGAAGTACTCCGATACGCTCGAGGCCACGACACGTGCCATGAGCCGGTCCGCCATCTCGATCACCGTGACGGCACAGCCCAGGTGGCGAGCCGTTGCCGCCGTCTCGAGGCCGATATAGCCGCCACCAATGACCACCACGCGCGCGCCCGAGGTGAGGCCGGCGCGGATCGGACCGACGTCGGCGATCGCACGCAAATAGTGCACGCCCGGCAGATCGCTCCCCGGCGTGCTCAAGGTGCGTGAGCCGGCGCCGAGCGCCAGCAAGAGCCGGTCGTAGCTCAGGGTCCGGCCGTCGGCGAGCGTCACCGTGCGGCTCGCCCGATCGATGCGCGTGGCGGCGATGCCGAGCTCGAGCTCGACGCGGTGCTCCTCATAGTAGGTGCGATGCTTGAAGGGGAGCCTGTCCGCGTCGAGCTCTCCCGCCAGATACTTCTTGGAGAGCGGCGGACGCTGATAGGGCAGGTGCGGCTCGTCACCCACGAGCACGATGCGACCCTCGTATCCCTGACGCCGCAGGGTATCGATCGCCTGGGCTCCGGCCTGCCCGCCGCCGAGGATGAGGATGCTGGAGATCATGATTTCCTCCTTGGTCGAATAGTAATAGGATTGGGGCGGCGGCCCCAATTGCGGGCCAAGTCCCGCCGGCGGAGTCGCGAATGAAATTGATCACTGCCATTATCAAGCCCTTCAAGCTCGACGACGTGCGCGCCGCGCTCTCGGAGCTCGGGGTCTCCGGCATGACAGTGACCGAGGTGAAGGGGTTCGGGCGCCAGCGCGGTCATACCGAGCTCTATCGAGGCGCGGAATACGTCGTCGACTTCGTGCCGAAAACCCGCATCGAGGTCGCCGTGAAGAACGAGCTGGTCGATCAGGTCATGGAGGCGATCGTGGGCGCTTCGAAGACGGGCAAGGTCGGCGACGGCAAGATCTTCGTGACCGACATCTTGCGCGTGCTGCGTATTCGCACGGGCGAGACGGACAACGCCGCACTCTAGCGAAGGCCCGCGATCCCGCGCGAGCCGCGTCCACTCCCGACACCCGTTCTCAAGCCGACCTCTGCGCCACCCGCTGCACCGGCGCGTCCTGATCGGGATGCTGGCGATTGCTGCGCTGCCGGGTGACCCCGCCGGCGCGGCGAAGCTCACCTCCAAGGAGCACACCGACATCTCCGAGCCGCGCCCGCCGCAGGTGCCGGGCGATGCCGAGCTCGAGAAGGCGGGCGCCGTGATCGGCACGATCGAGATCGATCCGCGCAACATCTTCGATCCTCACGATCCGCGCGAGAACTCGGGCATTTATCGGCTCGCCGATCGGTTGCACATTCGCACCCGGGCCGCGGCCATCCGCGCGCAACTGCTCTTCAAGAGCGGCGATCGGTACCGCGCGCAAAAGCTCGCGGAAACCGAGCGCAACCTGCGCCTGCTCGTGTTCATTTACGACGCGCGCGTGGTGCCGGTGCGCTATGCGGAAGGCAAGGTCGACGTGAAGGTCATCACCAAGGATGTCTGGACCTTGAGTCCGGGCATCTCGCTGGGCCGTGCGGGCGGCGTGAACGCGGTGAGCTACGACCTGCAGGAGGAGAACCTGGCCGGCTGGGGCAAGGACGTGGAGGTGGCCCGCACCAGCACCGTCGACCGGACCAGCAACACCGCGAGCTATGCGGATCCCAATGTGCTCGGATCGCATTGGACCTCGGCGCTCGCGTACAGCAACGCGAGCGACGGCTTCACGCGCTCGCTGCAGCTCGGGCAGCCCTTCTACTCGCTCGACACGCGCTGGAGCTCGAAGCTCACCGCGGTGGGTTTCGATCGAACGGTCTCGCGTTATTCGCTCGGCGAGATCGTCAATCAGTTCAACGACGATGAGTCCACGTACGAGATCAGCGGCGGCCTCTCGAGCGGACTCATCGACGGCTGGACCAAGCGGCTGTTATTTGGATTCCACTACGACCGCAACCAATTCCTGCCGACGCCGGCGAGCACGTTGCCCGCGAATCCTTTGCCGCCGGATCGCACGCTCTCCTACCCGTTCGTCGGGTTCGACATCGCGCAGGACGATTATGCGAGGGTCGGTGATCAGAACCAGATCGGCAAGACCGAGGATCTGTACTTCGGCACGGAAGTGACGGGACGGGTGGGCGTCTCGAACAGCGCCTTCGGCGCCAATCGCAACACACCGATCCTCGCGGCGACGGCGGTGCATGGATTTCGCTTGCCGCTCGAGCAAGAGCTGTTCCTGGCGGGCGATTTCAGCACCCGCATCGCGAATGGCCGGGCCAGCAACCTCGTGAGCGACGCGAGCGCCCGCTACTACTGGCGCTGGCGTGAGGACTGGCTGCTGTACGCGGCACTGTCCGCGACCGTCACCGATGCGCTCGACCCGGATATGCAGCTGCTGCTCGGCGGCGACAACGGCTTGCGCGGCTATCCCCTGCGCTACGAGAGCGGCGCCTCGCGCGCGCTGCTCACCGTCGAGCAGCGAGTGTTCACCGATTGGTATCCGTTCCGCCTGGTGCGGGTCGGTTTCGCGGCCTTCGGCGATACGGGACGCACGTGGGGGAGCGGGGTCGTCGGCAACAGCGACACGGGACTTCTGAGCGACGTCGGCGTCGGGCTGCGCATCGGCAACACGCGCAGCGGGCTCGGCAATGTGCTGCATATCGATGTCGCGCTGCCTTTGAAGGTGGTGCCGAACAACGAGCGCGTGCAATTTCTCGTGCAGACCTTCCAGAGCTTCTGAGATCGGGCGGCCCCTCGAGCAGGCGCAAGTGCGTGGCGCCCGTGCGTGGTGCGGGGTCGCGCGTCAGGAGTCGGATGATTTTGCGCGGCGCCGATTCCACAGCATCAGAAAGCCGATGCACACGGCGAAATTGAGCACCCACCAGGCCACCTGACGCGAGGTGTTATGTTCCTCGCGCTGCCCTGCGGAGGCGCCGATCTCGAGCGTGCCGCTCAGCTGCTCGTGCAGCGTCCCTTCCGTGATGTCAATGAGCACCGCTGCCGGCCCCGGGACGGCGAGATCGGGCGTCGACAGGCCGTAGCCCCCGTCGCTGTCCGCGATCGCGGGGTGTGTCGTGCCGCGCAACACCACGCTCACCGTGGCATCGCGCACCGGTGCGTTGTCCGTGAGGCGGCTCACATGAATCGTCATGCGCTCTGCGCGCACGGTGCCGACGGCAAGGAAGTCGCTGGAGCGCGCCTCGATGCGGGCGCTCGGCACCGCTGAGGCCGGCGTTGCCGCGGACGATGCCGCCGCGGCAGCGGGCTGTGCGGCAGCGGGTTGAGCGGCAGCGGCCTGCGCCGCAGCGGGCTGCGCGGGCTCAGCCGCCGCGCGGGCGCCTGCGCCGGGGAGCGCGATCGCCAGCATCACGAGGACAGCGCCGGCGCGCGGCATCAATGCAGCAGATACCCGACGACACCCAGGGCAATGCCGGCGAGGCTGACCACGATACCGGCGATCGGGAAGAAGGTATTGCGCGCGAGGAAGTAGAGCGAGCAGAGCACGAGGCCGAGCTCGAGCAATCCTTCCCCGATGTCGTAGCGCAGCGCCCGCTCCTCCTCGAGGTCGCTTTGGCGCTCCTGGTCGTGCGCCTCGTCTTGCAACGACGCGGCGTCCTTGATCTCCTTGTCGCGCGCCGCGTTGAGTTTCTGAATGGGTCCGGTGCTGCGGGCGGCATCGGAGGAGAGCTCGGCAAGCAGCGTTGCGGCGACTTCGTAGACGTTCGAGCGGATCTTCTTCGCCTGGTAGTAGGACCAGTCGTCGTTGACCTTGGTGCGCTCGATCACCGCCTGCGTATGTGCGCGATGCGAGGCGATGGTCACCACCGAGAGCAGGATGCCGACGACGCTGACGAGTACACCGACCCGGCGACTCATCGGATCGGCGGCATGATGGGGGACTTCGACTTCCATGGGTTAGGAGCCTGTCTGAGTGATGTTTGTAAGCCGCGGTGCGGGGATCATTTGACGGAATGCAGGCGGTGATTCACGCGAGAGATCCCCAGCACGCCACTGCGGACCACCTCGACGATCTCGCCGAACGCGGCGACCTCGGCGATGAACTCGCCGATCTCGAGCTCCGTGCTGGTGAGCTCGACGATGAAACTCGAAGGGTTCGACGCGAGCACGCGGCCGCCGAGGCCGCGCACCCGCTCGCTCACCGCTCCGGCCTGGTCGGGGGCGATTTGCAGCTTGATGAGCAAAAGCTCACGGGCGAGATGATCGCCGCTGGTGAGGTCCTCGACCGCCACCACGTCGATGAGCTTCGAGACCTGGGCGTTGATCTGGGCGATCACCGCATCGGAGCCATTCGTGACCAGCGTGAGGCGCGAGACCGTCGGGTCGATCGTCGGCGCAACCGACAGCGACTCGATGTTGTAACCCCGGCTGGAAATGAGGCCCGTGACGCGGGTAAGCGCGCCGGCCTCGTTCTGCAAGAGCAGGGCAATGACGTGCCGCATCGGTGGCCGGTAAGCATACGGGAGGCGGATACTTGGGCGCCAGGGTGAGAACTGCTAGGCTCGGGCGCATGCAGGAGCGCGAGGACCTACCCGGTCGAGGAGCACACCCGCTGGCGGGAGCCAGCATGACGGGCGCGGAGATGCTCGTCCAGGTGCTCGCCGACGAGGGCGTCGATACGATCTTCGGCTACTCGGGCGGGGCGATTCTGCCGATCTACGATGCGGTGTTCCGCTACAACCTCGAGCATGGCTCGCCCATGCCGCTCATCGTTCCGGCCAACGAGCAGGGCGCCGGGTTCATGGCCGCCGGTTATGCCCGTGCCAGTGGCCGGGTCGGGGTCGTCATGGTCACCTCGGGCCCCGGCGCCACCAACATGGTCACCCCGGTGCGCGACTGTCAGGCGGATTCTGTGCCGATCGTCGTCATCTGCGGCCAGGTCGCCACCACCGCGATCGGTACCGATGCCTTCCAGGAGGCACCGGTGCCGAGCATCATGGGCGCAGTCGCGAAGCACGTATTTCTGGTGACCGACCCCGCCCGGCTCGAGGCCACGGTGCGCACCGCCTTCGAGATCGCACGCACCGGGCGCCCGGGTCCGGTGGTGCTCGACATCCCCAAGGACGTGCAGAACTGGAAAGGGGTGTTTCACGGCTCGGGCCGGCTGCCCATTCCGGGCTATCGGCAGCGGCTCAATCGATTGCGCGCGAGCAAGCTCACCGACTCGGCGTGCGCCGCTTTCTTTGCCGCGCTCGAGCGCGCCGAGCGGCCGCTCATCTACGCCGGCGGCGGTGTCGTGAACGCCGCCGCGGCGGCGCCGCTGCGCGAGTTCGCCGAGGCCCTCTCGATACCCGTGGTGACGACGCTCATGGGTATCGGCGCGGTCGATACCACGCACCCGCTGTCGATGCGCATGCTCGGGATGCACGGCGCGGCGTTCGCGAACTATGCGGTCGACGATTGCGACTTTCTGTTCGCAGTCGGTGCGCGCTTCGATGATCGGGTCGCGGGCAATCCGGGCAAGTTCGCGAGCGCGGCGCGCTTCATCGCGCACCTCGACATCGACGTATCCGAAATCAACAAGGTCAAACACGTCGACTGGAGTCACGTCGGCATGATGACCGAGGCGCTCGGCGCGCTGCTCGAGCACGCTCGCCGGCACGGGCCGTGCCGCGTGCGCCCGGAGTGGCGCGCGCGCTGCGACGAGCTCAGGGCGCGCCACGCGATGAACTACGATCGCGCCAGCCCGCTGATCCAACCGTACTACGTGATCGAGGAAATCAACCGGCTGACGCGTGGCGAGGCCATCATCACCACCGGAGTCGGCCAGCATCAGATGTGGGCGGCGCAGTACTTCGACTTCAAGAGCCCGCGGCTCTGGCTCACGTCCGGAAGCATGGGTACGATGGGATTCGGTCTGCCGGCGGCGGTGGGCGCGCAGTTCGCGCATCCGGACCGTCTGGTCATCGATGTCGACGGCGATGCCAGCATCCGCATGAACATCGGCGAGCTCGAGACCGTCACCACCTACGATCTGCCCATCAAAGTGATCGTGCTCAACAACTGCGGCGACGGCATGGTCAAGCAGTGGCAAAAGCTCTTCTTCAAAGGGCGGCTGTCGGCGAGCGACAAGAGCTTGCACCGCAAGGACTTCGTCAAGGCGGCGCTCGCCGACGGCTTCAAGTTCGCCGCGCGGCTCGAACGCAAGAGCGAGGTGCCGCGCGTGATCGAGGAATTCATCCGCTTCAAAGGGCCGGCCTTCCTCGAGGTCATGATCGACGAGAACGCGGGCGTGTATCCGATGGTGGGGCCCGGGCAGGCCTACGACGAGATGATCACGGGCGATTACATCGCCTCGAGATCGAGCGTCGTCGATATCAAGGCGCCCGACGCCTCCGAGATGTTCTAGTCGCCGGCGTTTGCCTGGCGCGGATCGGCAGCAATCGGGCTCGCAAGCGCCAAGCGGGCAGGGCGCGCCGCGCTTACCAGACGCCGCTGTTGGGCATGCTATTCCACGGCTCGGCCGCGGGCAGCGCAGCCCCCTGCTGCAGCAACTCGATCGAAATATGGTCGGGCGAGCGCACGAACGCCATGCGGCCGTCGCGCGGTGGCCGATTGATCGTCACGCCGTGCTCCATGAGCCGCTGGCAGGTCGCATAGATGTTCTCGACCGCATAGGCGAGATGCCCGAAGTTGCGCCCGCCGCTGTAGCTCTCCGGGTCCCAGTTATGCGTGAGCTCGACCTGCGCATCCTGATCGCCGGCGGCGGCGAGGAACACCAGGGTGTAGCGGCCCTGCGGATAATCCTTTCGGGACAGCTCGAGGAGACCGAGCGCATCGCGATAGAAGCGCAGCGACTCCTCGATGTCGGTGACACGGACCATCGTATGGAGGTATTTCATGCGAGTTCCTGGGCCTGGTGCGCGGAAATCTGGAGCAACTCATGCACAAAAGCAAACTGAGCGGATTCATCATCGACTGCCGGAGCGACGATCTGCGCGCTGCGGCGCAGTTCTGGGGCGCGGCCCTCGGCATGCCGCTGCGCGAGTTGCCGGGAGCGGAGGGTGCCACGTATTGCGCGCTCGATGACGCCCAGCACGGGCTCGACATCGAGGTGCAACTGGTCGATCACCCGAGTCGGGTGCACCTCGACATCGAGACCAATGATGTCGAGGCCGAGGTCCGGCGACTGGAGGCCTTGGGCGCGCGGCGGGTACAGGCGGTGCAGACCTGGTGGGTCATGGAGGCTCCCACGGGCCAGCGGTTCTGCGTGGTCAAGGCGAAGGCGAGCAGCGCCCTTTTCGAGTCGCGCGCGAGCCGCTGGCCGTAAAGCGGGCCCCGGGCGGCCCGAAAGCCCCGGCCGGCGGGCTTAGGCCCACATTGTTGTAAGAAAAATACGTACAAGATGAAGGATATGTAACACCGGAGCTGCGACGGAATGGTGCACATAAGCCTTTCTTTTGCCTAATGAAACTGCTACCATCTTTTTCGTCGCCCTGATGCGTCTTTTGGCCAAGGTCACATTAGCGCAACAGCCGAACTCAAAGAAGGTCGAGCGTCGTGCACAGTTTTGTGCCCCGCATCCACCATCTACGGACGTGTCGGGTAGTTACTCAGCACCTGTTCCACTCCGCTCCCCGGGTCTTCCCGGGGACTCTTTTATGCGCCCCCGCCGCGCCCGCGCGGGCTCCGGGGCGAACAGCGCCGGCGCATCCGATTGACCCCCTCTGGCGGTCCGGCATACGCTCAATTGCATGAGCACGTGCGAGGGCTTCGTCGGCGCGGTCGGTCATACGCCGCTCATCCGCCTCGCGCGGCTCAGTGCCGAAACCGGCTGTGAGATCCTCGGCAAGGCGGAGTTCATGAACCCCGGGGGCTCGGTCAAGGATCGGGCCGCGAAGTGGATCGTGCTCGACGCCGAGCGGCGTGGAGTTTTGCAGCCGGGCGGCACCGTGGTCGAGGGGACGGCGGGCAACACCGGCATCGGGCTCGCCCATGTGTGCAATGCCCGCGGCTACAAGTGCGTCATCGTGATGCCCGACAATCAGTCGGCCGAGAAGTATCAGACGATCGAGGCGCTCGGCGCGGAGCTGCGCAAGGTTCCCGCCGTGCCTTACAGCAATCCCAACCAGTACCAGAAGGTCGCGGGGCGCCTCGCTCAAGAGCTGCCGCGGGCCGTCTGGGCCAATCAGTTCGACAACACGGCGAACCGCCTGGCGCACTTCGAGTCGACGGGCCCCGAGATCTGGCGCGATACGGGGGGCAAGATCGATGTGTTCTGCGCGGCGACCGGTACGGGCGGCACGCTGGCGGGGGTGGCGGCCTACCTCAAGTCGCAGTCGCAGGGCGTGCGCATCGTGCTCGTCGACCCGCCGGGGAGCTCGCTCTATCACTACGTGAAGGACGGCGAGCTCAAGTCCGACGGCGGCTCCTCGATCACCGAGGGCATCGGCACGGGCCGCGTCACGGCGAATCTCGCCGGCGCTCCGATCGACGATGCGCTGCGCATCAGCGACGTGGAGACGATGCGCTTCGTGTACCGGTTGTTGCGCGAGGAAGGGCTGCTGCTCGGAAGCACGTCCGGCATCAACGTCGCCGCCGCCTTCGAACTGGCACGACAGCTCGGCCCGGGCCACACCATCGTCACCATCCTGTGCGACGGCGGGGCGAAGTATCAGTCGCGGCTGTTCAATCGGGCCTGGATTCACGAGCGCGGGTTCGACGCAGTCATCGCTTGAGCGGCGACCGACGAGAGCGCCTCAGGCGCTGTGGGTGAGCGAGTCGGGCTCCTCGAGGCCGAACCAGGCGAGCGCCGCGTGCAGCGACACCACCTCACCCACGATCAGCAACGCAGGGGCGGTGAGCGCGCCATCCGCGCCCACCGCCGCGATACGCTCGAGCGGCGCGGTCAGCACGCGCTGACGGGAGGTCGTGGCCGCCGCGATGAGCGCCGCGGGCCGCGCCGGGTCGGCGCCGTGCTCGATGAGTCGCGCGGCGATGTGCTCGAGGCGCGCGCGCGCCATGTAAAAAACCGTCGTGTGGCCCGGCCGCGCGAGCGCGGCCCAGTTGATCTGCGCCTCGGCCTCTTCATGCCCCGTGACGAACGTGACACCGTGCGCGAGCTCGCGGTGCGTGAGTGGAATGCCGGCGTAGGCCGCCGAGCCGCTCGCCGCGGTGATTCCGGGGACCACGGAGAATGAGATGCCGGCGCCCGCGAGCGCCGCGAGCTCTTCCCCGCCGCGACCGAAGATGAAGGGATCGCCGCCCTTCAAGCGCACCACCCGCTGCCCCTGCCGTGCCGCCTCGATCAGAAGCGTGTTGATCTCGCTCTGCGCAAGCCCTGCACCGCCGGGCGACTTGCCGACCGGGACGCAGCGCGCATCGCGCCGCGCGAGATCGAGGATCTCGGGACTCACGAGCCGATCGTGGAAGATCACATCCGCGTCCTGCAGCGCGCGCAGTCCCTTGAGCGTGAGCAGCTCGGCATCGCCCGGGCCCGCGCCGACCAGGGTCACCTCGCCGCGCGCCGCGGGTGCGGCGCTGGAACGCGCGAGGAGCCGGCGCGCCTCGCCGCGTGCGCCGCGCCGATCGCCGGCGAGCCAGCGGCGTGCCGCGAGGCCGTCGACCAGCGTTTCGAAGAAGCGCCTGCGCTCATCGAGAGTACGCAACTGGCGCCGGGCGCTCGCGCGCAGCTCCTTCAGCCAGAGCGCGAGCTCACCGAGGCGCCGCGGAATCGAGGCCTCGAGGCGTTCACGCAGGCGCCGCGCGAGCACCGGCGAGGTGCCGCCGGTGGAGATCGCGACGAGCACCGGGTCGCGGTCGATGATCGCGGGCACGATGAAGCGTGAGGCCTCGCGGTCGTCGACGACGTTGACCGGGATCCCCCGTGACTCGCAGAGCCGTGCGATCCACCGATTGAGCACGCGCTCACCCGTGGCGACAATCACGAGGCGCATACCCGGAAGATCGGTGGGCGCAAACTCGCGTGCATGGAGTGTCAGGGCCTGTTGCGCGGCGCGCTCGAGAATGGCCGGCGCAGCTTG
>Ga0181531_10003031_pt1 | contig 10388 bp, 11 predicted proteins | sample PEATcosm2014_Bin_38_FD_119743 | JGI IMG/M metagenome (GOLD analysis project Ga0181531, IMG submission 119743) | Peatland microbial communities from MTU Mesocosm Facility, Houghton, MI, USA - PEATcosm2014_Bin11_10_metaG | ecosystem: Environmental > Terrestrial > Soil > Wetlands > Peat | place... | reverse complement strand
GTGCCGGCGGGGACGATCGTTTATACGACGGAGGAGATCAAGAATCCGCTGCCAACGGCGGCGGCGGCGGATGCGATTTGGGATGAGGTGAATCATACGGGGGCCTGGACGCTGAAGGTGACGACGTCGCTGAAGCGATTCAATGTGGGTGCGGTGAATTTGCCGCGGGCGTTTTCGGAAGAGGATATGATTTTGGAGAAAGGGATTCGGCGCGGGTGGTATATTCTGGGGAGCCGGCCGACGCTGGATGTGCCGCGGTATGATATTCGGATTTTTAACGATTCGCCGATTTATAGTATGTCGCAGGATGATGTGGCGGAGATGTATCGGAAGGACGGCGGGGTTTTAATTGATTACGACAATCATGGGCCGCCGCCGAAGGATGTAGGGGCGCCGGTGATTGAGTGGGTTAATGCGCAGGGATACGGGTGTCATATTTATTGCTCCGGGGATGTGATGGCGCATTTGATCGATGCGCAGAATATTTCGGCGTGGTGATGTGGAAATAAAAAACCCACGGCAGCGCCGTGGGTGTTCTGGACGGGGGATTTTCTTGTTGGGTTAGACGATCACGGGAGGGTGATGGTCTGGCCGATTTTTAGTTTGCTGGGTTCCAGGCCTGGGTTGGCGTCGACGATTTGTTTCCATTTGTGGCCGTCGCCGTAGTGAGTGGCGGCGATTTTCCACAGGGTGTCGCCCGGCTTGACGGTGTAGCTGCCGCCGGTGATGGGGGCGGCGCTCATGTTGGGCGTGGAGACGGCGGCTGGGTCAGGGGCCGCGGTTTCAACCGGGGGAGCATAGGCTTCCTGAGTGGGGGCGGCTGGGGGGGCGGTTAGGTCCAGGGTCGACGCGTCGGCCGAGGGTTTGCTGGTGTTATCGCTCTGACAGCCTACGACGCCTAGCAGGGCCAGGCCCATTAATCCGATCGCCAGTTTCACAGAAGCCTCCAATACTTAAATGACACCTCAAACTCAAGTTTGTTATCGGACGGGGTGGGGGTTGGGCTTGAATCTTTGGGTATCATCGCGGTATGTCGAGTCCGCAGCTTACTTTGGCGGGGATTTTTGTTTTGATCGGCGCGGGGCTGGCGATGGGGCTGGTTTGGCTTGTGGCCCTGATTCTGCTGCGGCCGAGGCGGATGACCGATGCGCGGGCGCTGGTGCGGCTGCGGAGGCTGTCGCCGGCGGATTTGGGGATGGAATTTGAGGAGCAGTCGTTTGGGGTTTTGGATGAATTTTCAGGAAGGAAGATCGGGATCGCGGGATGGTGGATTCCATGCCCCACGGGTTCGAATCGGTGCGTGATTCTCTTGCATGGGTATGCCGATGCAAAAGTCGGTGCGATTGCCTGGGGGCCAATGTTTCAGGCGCTGGGGTTTCACATCTTGGCCATTGATCTTCGGGCGCATGGGCAGAGCGAGGGAAAATACTCGACGGCGGGGTATTTTGAGCGCGAGGATGTGAGCCAGGTGATCGATCAAATCAGGGCGCGGAAGCCGGAGAAGACGGCGGAGATCGTTTTATTTGGGGCGAGTCTGGGGGCGGGGGTGGCGGCGGCGACGGGGGCAATGCGGGAGGATTTGATGGGTGTGATATTGGAGTCGCCGTTTGCGGATTATGAGCATGCGGTGATGCACCAGGCGGATCGGGTCGGGATGCCGGGGAAGGGGTTTCAGCGGGCGGCGCTTTGGATGATGCAGCGGATCGCGCGGTGCGATTTTTCGGCGGTGCGGCCGGTGGATACGATTGGGAAGATCACTTCTCCAGTCATGGTGATCGCTACTTCGGATGATCCGTTTGTTCCGGCGGAGGATTTGGCGGCGCTGCGGGCGGCAGTGGAGGGCCGGCGCGGGTTGGGAGTTTTTTGGGAGATCGCGGAGGCGCATCATTTGCTCGGGATCTTGCGCGATCCTGAGGAATATCGGCGGCGTATCAGTGAGTTTCTTATGGAGTCGGGGCGCGTTGTGCGTCCGGAGTCTCGGCTGTAGTATCCGGGGCGACCGGCCCCTTTCTTGTCTTTTCTCAATCTCACGATGCTGGACGGGCTTCAATATTCCATTCTCAAGCGACTGGCGCCGGTGAATCCGACGGCGGCGGGGGCGGACCCATACCAGGGGCGAAATAAAACCAAGGTGCTCCTGGGCGAAAAAGTTCTGGAACAACTCCGCGGGAAGACGGTCCTGGATTTTGGGTGCGGGGATGGGCATGAATCGATCGAGCTGGCGCAGATGGGGGCGGCGCGAGTGATCGGACTGGATAATCGGCAATCGGTGCTGGAAAAGGCGCGGAAGAACGCGGCGGCTTCGGGGGTGTTGGATCGGTGCGAGTTTGTCACCGATACATCTGAGAAAATCGATGCGATCGTCAGCCTGGATGCGTTTGAACATTTCAGCGATCCGGCGGGAGTGCTGAAGAAGATGCACCAGCTTTTGCCGGCGGGGGGGAGGGTTTATATCAGCTTTGGGCCGACGTGGTATCACCCGCGCGGGGGGCATCTTTTTTCGGTGATCCCTTGGGCGCATGTGATTTTTTCCGAGTCGGCGCTGATTCGGTGGCGGAATGACGTACGCAAGGATGGAGCGAAGCGGTTCAGCGAAGTGGATGGGGGACTCAATCAGATGACGATTCGGCGATTTGAGAAATTGGTGGCGGAGAGCGATTTCTCGGTGGAGTCGATTGAGGCGGCGCCAATCCGGAAGCTGCGGTTTTTTCATAATCGGCTGACTCGGGAATTTTTTACGGCGGTGGTGCGGTGCCGACTGGTTAAGAAGGGTTGAGCTGGAAAAGATCGGGCTGGTCGGGGAGTCGGAAGGATGCGGTGGAGAGTTGGGGAAAGCGTCCGATACCGGCTTTTTTTCTGGACATATCGAAGATGGATTTGAGTTGGTCGGCCCAGATTCCCTGGCCGCGCATGCGGGAGTGGAAATTGGGGTCGTTGAGTTTGCCGCCGCGGAGGTCGCGGATGCGGTTTAGGATTTTTTCTTTTCGATCGGGGAAGTGGCGCTGGAGCCAGTCGGAGAAGATTTGAGAGACGGCGTGGGGGAGGCGGAGGATGGTGAAGCCGGCGCAGATGGCGCCGGCTTGGGCGGCGGCGTTGAGGATGGCGGGCATTTCGTGATCGTTCAGGCCGGGAATCATGGGGGCGGCCATGACGCCGGCGGGAATTTTGGCGGCGGCTAGCTGGGCGATCGCCTCCAGTCTGTCGCGCGGAACGCTGGTGCGCGGTTCCATTAATCGGGTTAAGCCGGCGTCCAGCGTGGTGATCGAAAGCAGCACGGCGACGGCCTGGTGCTCGGCGAGGGATCGCAGGATGTCGATATCGCGGCGGACTAGCGCGTTTTTGGTGATGACGACGACCGGGTTGCGGAATTCGGCGAGGACTTCGAGACACTTCCGAGTGATTTGGAGTTTACGTTCGACGGGTTGGTAGCAGTCGGTGACGCCGCTGATGGCCAGGGTTTGGGGTTGCCATTTGCGGGAGGAGAGTTCGTGGCGGAGGAGGGCGGGGGCGGATTCTTTGACGAGGATTTTGGTTTCAAAGTCCAGGCCCGCCGAGAGGCCGAGATATTCGTGGTAGGGCCGGGCGTAGCAGTAGGCGCAGCCGTGTTCGCAGCCGCGGTAGGGGTTAATGCTGGCGGAGAAGCCGATGTCGGGGCTGTCGTTGCGGGCGATGATGGAGCGGGTGGTGTCTTTCAGATAGATGGTTTTGGGTGCGGGGGAGTCGGGATCGAACGATTCCGGGTCTGGCTCAACGTCCATGGTTTCGAAGCGGTTGGGGGGATTGGCGGCCGCGCCGCGGCCGCGGATGGAGAGCGGGACGGGAGGGATGGAATCGAAATTGTGCATGGTTGGTCCTGGCGATTCTAGGAGGGGAAGGCCGGTTGCAAAGGCGAAGATTTGAGACCCGGGCGGATTTGTTCAATGAATAAAAAACTGGGCGATGTGGTTTTGCTACAATCTGGGCTTGCATGGCTACCTCGGTTTCGCTGGATCCGCAGACGCTTTTGTCCGCTTATACGCGGGGGTTTTTTCCGATGGCGGGGCGCGACGGGCGCGTCGGGTGGTATACGGCCGATCCACGCGGGGTTATTCCGCTGGATTCGTTTCATGTGCCGGGGACGCTTCGGGCGCTGGTGGCCAAGACGCCGGAGAAGGGAGGGTTTGAGATTCGGATTAACTTTGATTTTTCGGGGACCATGCGGGCTTGTGCGTGCGATCGGAGCGATGGAACCTGGATCAATGAGGCGCTGATCTCGGCTTATACAGAACTGCATCAACTGGGTTTCGCGCATAGCGTCGAGGCCTGGAAGGATGGCGAGTTGGCGGGGGGGCTTTATGGCGTCAGTTTGGGCGGGGCTTTTTTTGGGGAGAGTATGTTTCACCGGGTTCGGGACGCGAGCAAAGTGGCGCTGGTGCATCTGGTGCGGCGATTGCAATCGCGCGGGTATGAATTGCTGGACTCGCAGGCGACGACGCCACATCTTCAGAGATTCGGGTGTCTCGATATTCCGGCGAAACAATATTTACAGAGGCTTCGGTGGGCGCTGAAGAAAGAATGTGATTTTGCCATGGAGGATTGAACCGCCGAGACGCGTCTTGGCGGCTCAAATCCTTCGTGCTTTAGCTTGCGTCGGGCTCGATGGTGCAGGTTAGACCTTTGGATTCGAATTGGTCCTTGTAGAGCTCGGCGCGTTCTTTGTGTGTCGTGAGGAGGAGGGCTACGCCGGTTTCGTGGGCTTCCAGCATGCGCTGTTTGGCGTCCTGTTCGTTCAGGGGCGTTAGGGCGACGATGGTTTGGATGACGAAGACCATGTCGTTTTTGTCGTCGTTGTGCAGGAGGACTTTCCAGAGGGGAAGATGCTTGGGGGGCGGTTTTTTGGGGGTGGTCTTCCGTGACTTTTTGGGCTTGGCGACGGCGGTGCCGGCGTCGCCGGGTTTGCTTTTCTCCTGATCGGGCATGATCACATCTCCAAGAAAGTCGAACGAGTGTAATTATATAGCAAAATGGGCGGCAGGGATATTTTCAGGAGGGGAAGGCCGGGGGTGAATCGAGTAAATACCAGACGTCGGTGTTGTTTTGGCGGCGCTTTTCGGCGAGGGCGAGTCCTCGCCAAAGGGCGGGAGCGATGGGATGAAAATTGTGATAGTCGCGATAGTTTTGCAGTGTGAGCGATTCCCAGGAATTTAGAAACGACTGGGTGTCGAAGTCGCGGGTGTGGCTCCAATTGGCGAGCTTCTGGCGGACTTCGTCGGGGGTGCGGCCCCAGGAAAAGTGGAGCAACATGAGGGGGGAGAGGACGGGATTTTGTTTGGTTCGGCGGGAATAGTCGTATTGGCCGCGTAACTGGGTGGCGATGGGAGGCGTTTCTGACGGGGGGTGGATGACCAGGGCGCGATCGCCGTAGACTTTGAAGACGGAGAACCAGAGGGCGTGGACGCGTTTTTGGGGGTCGCAGTTGATGAGCCAATCGCGGAATTCGCGGGCGTTCATCAGGGTTTCGTCGCAGTCGATCTGGACGATCCAGTTTCCGGGGGAACATTGAAGCGATAATTCGGATCGTTCGTTCGTGTCGTTGTCCATGGGACGCTGAGAGGCGTGGAAATTTCCCTCCACGAGGCGCAGCTTGTGGGCGATGTCGATTTGTTTGATTTGGGAGTGAAGCTCGTCCATGTCGATTTGAAAGGGGTGTTGGGACCAGGTGAGTCGATCGGCGTCTAGGCCGAGGATGATTTCGCCCGCGATGTCGTAGTAAGAGCGAATGGCGGTGAAGGCGTAACGGTAGTCGTAGGAAAGGAGGGTGATAAAACTGAGCCCGGGTTTTTGGGGGGCGGCGGGAGGCATGAATCGATCTTACCGGCGCGCGACTCATAAGTGTGGGTGAAACTTGGCGCTGGGGGGGTCATAATGGGGGAACGATGGACGGGAAATCGCGGCTGATCGCGGGAGCCATGAGCGGGACCAGCGCCGATGGCGTGGATGTGGCGCTGGTGCGCGTCGAGGGGCGGGGTTTGCAGATGTCGGTCTGTCTGCTGCATGAGCATCATCGGGCGTATCCGGCTCAGTTGCGGGAGTCGATCGGGAAAATCCGGCGGGACGGGGCGGCTCCGCTGGCGGTTTTGGCGGAAATGGGGAGGGAGATTTCGCTTTGCCACGCGGCGGCGGTTAATGAGGCGCTGTTAGCTGCGAATTTTGGGGCCGGGGCTTTGGATGCGGTGGCGGCGCATGGGCAGACGATTTTTCATGAGCCGCCGAATACGATTCAGTGGCTCGATCCTTCGCTGGTGGCGGCGGAAGTGGGGGCGGTGGTGGTGAGCGATTTTCGGAGGGCGGATTGCGCGGCGGGGGGGCAGGGGGCGCCGCTGGTGCCGCTGGCGGATTATTTGCTTTTTCGAGATGACAAAAAGAATCGGCTGATGCTGAATTTGGGGGGGATTGCCAATGTGACTTTTTTGCGGGCCGGGGGGACGATCGAGGAGACGATCGCTTTTGATACCGGGCCGGCGAATTGTGTGAGCGATTTTTTGTGCCGGGATTTGGATCCGCCGATTGATCTGAACGGAGAGCAGGCGGGGGAGGGCCGGTCGATCGAGGAGATGGTGAAGCGGGTTTTGGCGGCGGAGTATTTTTCGAAGCCGCCGCCAAAGTCCACGGATGGGCCGGGGATGATTGAATTGTTTGTTACGGCAGGGGAGTCAAATACGCGGCATCGGCTGGAGGATTTGCTGCGCTCCGCCTGCGAAGTGGGGGCGGAGGCGGTGGCGCGGGCGGCGCGGGAATTTCTACCGGGGCCTGCGGATGAGGTGATCGCCAGCGGCGGGGGGACGAAAAATCTTACGCTCATGCGGCTGCTCGCGGAGCGGCTGGGGATGGAGATAAGAACGGTGGATGAGTTTGGAATTCCTTCATCCGCGAAGGAGGCGATCGCGTTTGCCCTGCTCGGGGCGGCGACGCTGGATGGGCTGCCGGGGAATGTTCCCTCGGCCACGGGGGCGCGGCGCGGAGTGGTGCTGGGATCGATTACGCCTAAACCTTGAGAGTTTTGTGAATCAGAAAATATCCGATCGATCTGGTTTGCTGACGGAGCGGCGATTAGCCGCATCGAAGAATCTGGATCGGATGTCGATTGAGAAATCACTGGCGCTGATGAATCGACAGGATGCGCTGGCGGCGGCGGCGGTGGCGCGGGAGCGGAGCGCCGTAGCGAAGGGCGTGAAAATGGCGGCGGCGGCGCTGCGGAGCGGGGGGCGCGTGGTTTATGTGGGAGCGGGGACGAGCGGGCGACTAGGCGTGCTGGACGCGACGGAATGTCCGCCTACTTTTTCGTCCGATCCGCGAAAGATTCTGGGGATCATCGCGGGGGGAAGGGGGGCAATGTTTCGCTCGCGCGAGGGGGCGGAAGATCGCGCGGCGGATGGGGCGGCGGCGATGGACGCAAAAAAGATATCTGGCGGGGATTTGGTCATCGGGATTGCGGCGGGGGGGACGACGCCGTTTGTGCATGGGGCGATTCGGCGAGCCAGGGAGCGCGGGGCGAAGACGATTTTTGTTTGTTGTGTGCGGAAGAATGTCGGGGAGCCGAGCGCGGATTTGGTGATTCGGCCGCTGGTGGGGGCGGAAGTTCTTACCGGATCGACCCGGCTGAAGGCGGGGACGGCGACAAAGCTGGTGCTGAATCAGATCAGCACGCTGGCCATGGTGCAACTTGGGAAAGTCTATGAGAATTTGATGGTCGATCTTCGGGCGACCAATGCGAAGCTGCGCGATCGAGCGGTACGGATTGTGATGGAAATCGGAAAGGTCTCGCGCGGGCGGGCGGCGGCTCTGCTGAAACTAGCGGCCGGGGAAGTAAAAACGGCGGTGGTGATGCATGTGCGCGGAGTCGAAGCCCGGGAGGCGCGGAAAATTTTGATCAAAGCGCGCGGGCGGCTGCGGGGAGCGATCTAGATGATTTCGACCATCGGATCCTGTAGGGAGACCATGGGCTGAAATTCATCGAATGAGACATCGGGCAGGGCGCGAAGGCGGGGGAGTTCCAGATTGTTGACCGAAGTGTATTTGGCGGGCATTTGGGGGTCCCATTTCTGGATGAAGGCTTCGTAACAGGCCTGGACTTTTTTCATGCGCTCGGCGTGGACGAGGCGCATGTCGATATTTTTGGACGCGGCTTCGTCTTTATAGGCGCCGGCGCCTTCGTGGTGGAGCCAGGCTCCTTTGGCGCAGACCATTTTGAAGCCGGCGCGGAGGGTTCGCAGGCCGAAGTCGATGTCGGAGAAATACCCGAAGGGGAAGCGCGTGTCGAAGGAGCCGATTTTTTGGAAGAGGGATCGCTTGATGAGCATGGAGTCGCCGGTGAGGAGGAGATCCTCTGCGTGGGCGAGGGCGTGATATCGGGCGATGTAGGCGGCGAAGTGCGCCATGTCGTCGAGTCCGCGCGTGGGGAAGGGGGGGATGAATTGATATTGGGGGAAGCAATCGACGTATTGGCTGGTGCCGCGCACCAGTCCAAAGGTGTCGTCGAGGGCGGCTACCTGGGTGAGGGTGCGGACGTAATCGGCGTTGATGCACATGTCGTGGCTGACGAAGAGGGCGGAGCTGCCTTCGGCCCAGGCGAATCCGTAGGCGCACCCCCAGGCGTAATAGCGGCGTTCTCGGAAGCGCGCGATTTTGACGGGAGCGGAGGATTGTTTTCGGAATTCGCGGAAGAGATCGAGAATGCCGTGCTCGGGATCGGAATTGTCGTCGATGAGGATATATTCAAAATCGGTTTCGCCGCCGAGTTGGCGGGAGGTGTAATTGAGGCTTTTGAGGCAATTGGTGGTGGTCAGTCGGGAATTGCGGACCGGAATGACAACGGAGATCATGGGATTGTCTCCGGTAGCATTTTATCGCTGGTCGATGGGGACGACCTTGCGATCGAAGGGGCCACGATAATCATCCTGGGGTCGGATGATGCGATTGTTGCTGTGCTGCTCCATGATGTGGGCGGTCCATCCGGCGATTCGGGCGATGGCGAAGATGGGGGTGTACAGATCGATCGGAATTCCCATCGTGTAATAGGCGCTGGCGCTGAAGAAATCGACATTGGGGTCTTTGTTCTTCGTTTCCTTGACGATGGGGATGAGCCTCTCGGACATTTCGTACCACTTGGAGTTTCCGGCGGCTTCGCCGAGTTGCTTGCTCATTTTTCTAAGGAAAGTAGCGCGGGGATCGACGGTGCGATAGACGCGGTGTCCGAATCCGGGGATTTTGTCTCCGGCGGCGAGCATGGAGCGGACTTTGGTTTCGGCGGTGTCGGCGTCGCCGCATTCGAGGAGGAGTTCCATGACGTCCTGATTGGCGCCGCCATGGAGAGGACCTTTGAGAGCGGCGACGGCGGCGGTGACGGCGGCGTGCATGTCGGCGAGCGTGGCGGCGGTGACGCGGGCGGCGAAGGTGCTGGCGTTGAACCCGTGCTCGGCGTGCAGAACCAGAGCCGCGTCGAGAACGCGCGTCAGGGTTTCATGCGGAGCTTTGCCGTTGAGCATGTAGAGGAAATTGCCCGCGATGGAGAGGGACGGATCGGGATCCATCGGCTTCTCGCCCTTGCGCAGGCGATGGAAATTGGCAACGATCGTGGGGAATTGCGCGGTGAGGCGAATCGCTTTTCGCAAATCGGCGGCGGGCTCGTTGCTGCGGGTTTCCGGATCGAAGCTCGCCAAGGCGCTGGCCGCGGTTCGAAGGGCATCCATCGGCTCGGCGCCGGTGGGGAGAGCCTTGAGAATCGCCAGTTTGTGGGCGGGGAGGCCCGCGTGTTCGGATAATTGCGCCTTGAGATCGGTTAGCTCGGAGCGTTTCGGGAGGCGATTGTTCCAAAGGAGGAAGGCGGTCTCCTCGAAGCCGACGTTTTCAACGAGGTCGGCGATTTCATAGCCGCGATAGACGAGGCGGCCGGCGACGCCGTCGATGAAACAGATTTCGCTGGGAGCGGCGACGACACCTTCGAGTCCGGCGTTGCTTTTGGTCGTGGAAGGAACGGCTTGAGTCATGAGATCCTGTGATGTCCTGGGATATCTTATGCTTGGGTCGCCGGGCGGAAAACAGCGGTCCAAAGTGTCACGGATACGGCTCGCGCCGGACTATAGCGGGGCGGGAAATAGCCGTCAATCTCAATCCGGACGCCCGGCGGGAAGCGCCGCGAAGCGGGCGGGCGGAGGCTCTCCAAATAGGACGAACCAGTTCTCGGAGGCCTGCCGCGCCGGGTCCGGCTGTGTCCATTCTGGTGCGTTACCAATCCAGTGTGCCGCGCCAGGCGCCGGTGAGTTCTTCGAGGCCGATTTCAAGGGAATCTTTCTGGGCAGTGGCGATGGTGAATTTGCGGGATTGCTGAACTTCCGCGAAATCGGTGGCGC
>Ga0181531_10003030_pt1 | contig 10388 bp, 8 predicted proteins | sample PEATcosm2014_Bin_38_FD_119743 | JGI IMG/M metagenome (GOLD analysis project Ga0181531, IMG submission 119743) | Peatland microbial communities from MTU Mesocosm Facility, Houghton, MI, USA - PEATcosm2014_Bin11_10_metaG | ecosystem: Environmental > Terrestrial > Soil > Wetlands > Peat | place... | reverse complement strand
GGCGCCTTGCTCGCGCCCGGGCGCACCTCGAAGACGTGGTCCCCGACCGCGTGGTACGCGCCCTGGATGTGGTCGGCGTCCTTCTTCGTGACGTCGTACCCTAGCTTCTTCAGGTTGCTGTAGGCGCCGGCCGCACCGTCGGAGACCTGCGCGTCGCTGTGGAGCACCTGACCGTCCGCGTGGGCGTCGTCCGCCGCACGCTGCAGCATCCTCGTCCCCCAGCCCTGCCCGCGGTTGCTTGGTACGATACTTGAGCTAGATACCTGGCGCACGTTCCTGTCGGGGTACTCGGTGACGTGCATCTGCCCAGCTGGCCCGAGCGCGCCAGCCTCAGACGGTACACTGTAGCGGTGGTGAACTACGCCGCCGCGCTCCTCAGACTCGTGCTGGATCGCGTCGCGCTGGCTCGGCTCACCGACAGCGCCACGCTGCTTCCCGCCACCGACGCGCTCACCGAGCGGCCGGCCGCCACCGAGGCGGTTGATGATGTCGTTCTGCTCGGCGCTCAGCCGCTGCCGGCCGCCGGCCAGCTGCGAGTTGGCGTCGTACTCAGAGCGCAGGTTCCCTATCACCTTCCCGTGGAAGGTGTCACGGTCCCGGCCCTGGTTCAGGTCGTTGTCGTTGAAGAGCTGGACCGAGCCACGCTGCTTCCCGTTCCGGTCGACGAGCCGCGACATCGCGGCCTTGTCCCGCGCCGCCTCGCGCGACTTCTCCGACATCCCCTCGACCGCACCCTCGATACCTCGACCGACGAGGCGCCCCGCGAACGGGATCTCGTGCGCGAGGCTCGACGCCACGCCGCCCACACCCTGGAGCACCTTCGTACCTAGCCCGGTCCGCTCAGCTTGCGCCGTGGCGCCGGGGTAGTGCTTGTCCATCGAGAGCGTATTGCCTGCGCGGTTGATCGTCTGCAGGTTCCTGAGCGTCTTCGGCTGGTCCTTGAAGGTGTCGCCGAGCTTCGGCGCGTAGCTCGATGCCTGGTTGTAGAACTTCCGCGCGTTCCAGGTGCCGTCCGCGTTCGTCGCGGCGTCGTGCATACGGCTGATCATGTGGGCCTGGATCTCGCGGATAGCTCCGGCGCTATCATCCGCCAGCTTGCCGTCCCCGAGGTGCGCGCCCGCGCGGAGTACCTTCAGTACCTGCTCGTGCTGCTCCCGGGGCAGGTCCGCGATGTAGTCCATCACCTTGTGCTCGGGGATCGCGTGGTTGATCCCCTGACTGTCCGCGGGCGTCAGCAGCTTCCTGATCCCGGTCGGCTCCTCCAGCATCTGGTACTGGTGCCGGCGCGCGGCGCGGGCGGTCTCGAAGAGCGTGGCCCCGCCGTGCTCGGCGACGTCGGTGTCGGTGTGCTCCACCATCTGCCTGACGGTGTGCATGTTGTCGAGGGTCCGGTTCGAGTTCAGCCACTCCCGGAACTTCTCAGCGGCCGCGACGGAGCTGGGGGCGGCGGGGGTCGAGCCGGAGGAGATCCCGCTGTCGCCCGCCGTCTTCAGCTGGTTCAGGCGCGCCTGTGCCGCCCGCCGGAAGTTGTCCGGCATGTAGTTGGATTCATCCTTAAGGAAGCTGTCAACCCGCCCCAGGAAGTTCGGCATCGGCTTATCGCCGCTGTTCGCGCGGGCTTTGTCGTACGCCTGGTTGGTCGCCGTCTCGAACCAGTCCTGGATCTTTTGGATAGCGCCACGGGTCACCCGGCCCCGGTCGGAGAGGGTCTGCGGGTCGACGCTGTTGCTGAACTGGGAGCCTGTGCTCGCGTGCACGTTCTCGGCGGCGGCGTGCATCGCGTCGTTCTCAGACGCGAGCTGCTGACGCATAGGCTCGGAGCCCACCTCTTTCAGCTGGTAGTCGTCGCCTGTGGCGTTGTAGTCGCCGCTGATGGCCGAGGCCCGGCGGGACGGCAGCATGCCACCCGAGAGCTGGTCGATGTCGTTAAGGTGCTGCGCGCGAGCGCTTTGCTGCGCCGGCTCAGGGGTCGCCTGCGGGCCGGTGTCGGCGGGCGTATTGAAGAGCTGCGCGGAGCCGCGCTGGCTATCGCCCGCGGGGGTAGCCCCGGCGCGCTGCGCTGGCGGCTCCTGGGCGGAAGGCTCCTCGGCGGGTGACGGTGAAGGTTCCGCCGCGCTCGGCGCTGCGGGCCCCGTAGGGGTCGCCGTGGGGGTCGCCGTGGGCTCTGCGTCGGGTGACTCGAAGACCGGGGCGGGCGCCGAGGGCTTCGGTGCGGCCGCGGCGGCCGGGGCGGCGGGTGACCGACCCTCCTCGGTGAGCGTACGGTGAATCGTACCCTCAGGGGCCGGGATAGGGTTCGGCTGCGCGCGGAGGTCGTCCCCGGTGACGGGCTTGTCGAGGTCCGGCTTGATGGTGGTGCTCGGCGCCTGCGCGTTACCAGCCTGATCGTAGGTGGTCCCGGGCGGCGGCTCCGCGGTCGCGAGCGACGCCTTCGCGGCGTCGTAGCCCGCCTTACCCAGCTTCAGGGCGCCACGGGCTACACCCTTGGCACCGAGACCCGGGAGGAGGGTGGCGGCGTCCCCCATATACTCGCCGAGGGTGGTGGTCGCGGGCTCGCCTATCACGGAGCTGATCGCGGGCGCGGCGGACTTCGCCACCGCCTGCGGGAGCCCGAGGACCGCGTCGGCATAGCCCTGCCCCTCCTTGGTGATGATCTTAGAGGGTAGGTAGTTCGCGAGGTTGTAGACCGCGCCCGCGCCGCTCCGCAGCTTCTCGCGCGCCACCTCTCCGAGCCTGGCGGCCTCGTCCGGGTTGTTCCCGACGGTGCCGCTCAATATTGAGCCGATAGAGGCAGGGAGCGCGTTCAGGCCACCGACCGCGCCCGCCACTACCGGCGTGACCGGGTTCGCCTGCGCTACGATACTCGGGAGCCCGGTGAGCATCGAGAGACCTTCGCGGCCGCTCTTCGCCTTGCGCACGTCGGGCGTCGCATCGGGATTGCGCATGAATTCCGCAATCTCTTCGGGCGCCTGTGCGTCGTACCCGTGGTGCTGCCTGTACAGCTGCGCCGGGGTCGGCATGCTCGCGGACGGGTCCGCCTGCGCCGTCGGGCTGAGCCCAATGGTCGTCGGGTCCGGCATGCTGCTGATGTCGATGGGATCAGCCATTACAGCCCCAGCGCTTTGCGCGTTGCCTGCTCGTCCTTGAGTCCGTACTTCTGCATGTACATTCTCACCTGTGCATCAGTGTACTTCGGCGGGGGCGCGACGCCAGCGTTCGGTTTGGCCGGTGTCGGTTGTGTCTCGGTCTGCATCGGATAGTGACGCTGGTTCCATGTCGGGAACTGGTTCGCCTCCTTGCCAGCGTTCAGGTACGCGGGAACTCGCTGCGCCGAGTCGAGCGCGTATTGCGCGACCATCGCGCCCTTGCTGATCATATCCTTCATCGCGGTCGGATCCATGCCGGGCGAGGGGTTCAGCTCGTTCTTCATCCACTCCGCTTCCTTCTGAGTCATCTTCGCGAAGATGCCCTTACCGGACTGGAGCGCGGCCTGGCCGAGATACTTTGCGACCTCTTGGTAGTCGCCGGTCATGTGATTCTGCCAGCCCGCGGGCAACCACTTCGAATACTTCGCCAGCTCCTGGTTCCACGCACCGCCGTCGTAGTTGCCTTTGGCGAGCACGTCCTGCGCGGCCTTGTACATCGTGAGCGCAGCGGAGGCGGCGCCGACACCCTGACCCGAGGTCTTCCGTAGGTTGCTCCGGGCCGCCGACTGGTCCTCCATGTCTTTCTGTACGGACGGTGGAGGCGCGTGACCTATCACCGGCTTGTACGGGGTGCCGTCAGGGTTTAGCGGCTTGTAGTCGAAGTCCTTGTCCTGCAGCGCGGCGGTCAGATCAGGATCTATGTTGCCCTGAGCATTACGCGCGGTACCGACACCGTTCACCGGCTTGGGTGTCCCGTCCGTGTTCGTGGCGGGGGCGGCGTCGCGCTGGGCCTGTGCCTGGTCTAGCGCGGACTGCGCGGTGGCGCGCGCCGCTTGCGTGTGGGCACCGTTCGGGTTCTGCGCCGCGCCCCCGTTCGCGCCGGGCAGCTTCTTTATCTGCGCCTGGAGCATGATCCAGTCGCCCGGGCCGTTGATGTTCTTCGCGCCGGCCATCTGCGCGGCCTTCCAGGGCGTGACCTTGATCGAGCCGCCGTTGCCGTCCGGCATGTCGACGGAGGGTGTGATCGCTTCGTGCGCGAGCTTGATGTACTGCTCCGTCGAGAGCCCCACCTGCTCGACGCCGGGGATCGGGATACCGGTGGCTTCGTCACGGTAGACGCCCGCCTCGTCCTTCACGGCCTTGCGGTCCGTGTACTGGTGGACGGCGCCGGCCGCGTGCGCAGCGAAGAGCCGGGCCTGGTCATCCTCGTCCCGGTCCTCGTTCGGGTCGCCCGCGAACTTCTTCTTGAGGGCGGCCACCACCTCAGGGTGCGAGGTTTGGAGCACGTTCATCGCCTGCCCATAATCCGCGTCCGTCACCGCCGAGAGCGCGTCGAAGTCGTTGCGCGCGCTCTGCTGCACCTGCGCGACGCGCTGCTGCTTCCAGATGTCGATACGCGCCATCACGCTCTTCGGGCCCATACCGTTCGCGTCGGTGGGGTCCTTCAGGAGCGCGTCATTGAGCGCGCGCATGGCTCCCGGAGGGACCGGTGGGATGTAGTAATGTTGGCGATAGTTTTGTTCGATGGCGCCGGGGTCAAGGATAGAACTCTCCGCGGTCCCGGAGTTGTTGCGCGCGTCGGTAAGCTCCTTAGGCTCCCCGCCCTCGCCGCCACCGTTCGCGGGCGCGCTGTCGCTCCCGCCCACGCCAGACAGATCGTCCTCCCCGGTAGCCATCCTGTGGAGGCCCGCGAGGATGAACGGCATCCGCGCCTTCGTGAGCTGGTTCTGCATCGCGGCGGCCTGGGCCTGCTGCTGCTGCAGCTGCGTGTTCGCGTTCGTGTTCGCCTGGTTCGCGGTCGCCGTCGGACCGTAGTTCTGCGACGCGATGTTGGCGAGGCCCAGGTTGAATGAGCCGCTATCAGGAATGTCGCTCATTTAGCCACCCCACAGCGAGCTGCCGATATCATCCCCAACGTCGTCCGTCGGTATGCTCACGTCTGGTAGGGTGAGGTTCCCGAGGCTGCTCATGTCCGGGGTCTCGCCCGCGGCGAGGAGGTTGCCATTACTGTCGTAGAAGTTGCCGTTATCGTCCACGCCCGAGCCGCCCCCCGTGGCGCCCGCGCTGTAGACGCCCGACCCGTTATAGCCGGGCGTAGGCCCGTAGCCTACAGCACCGCTGCCGCCACTGCCTCCGCCACCGCCGCCACCACCGCCGCTCGATCCACCACCCCCGAGCAAGCTCGTGCCCGCGCCGTTCGCGCCAAAGAGTCCGCCGATCGCGTTCGCGCTCCCGGAGACGCCGGACGCCTGCGCGTAGCCTTGGTTCTGCTGGAGGGTGCTGATGTTGGCGCCGGTCTGGTAGGTCGGGGTCGCGATCCCCTGGTTCGCGGTGGTCCCGAGACCCGCCGCGCCCATCAGCTGGCTGATGTAGGTGTTGTAGTCCTGCGAGGCGGTCCCGGTCACGTACTGGCCGACCGCGGCGGCGGTGTTCGGTGTGTAGGCGCTGCCCATCGCGGCGGCCTGGCGCTGGATCGCCTGCGTCCCCTGCTGCACGGCGAACTGGTAGCCGGGCATGTTCTCAAAGTTCGAGTAGTTGGCGGGCTGGCCGTTGGTGCCGAGCGCGGACCCGAGCGCGGTGTCCGCGCCCTGGCCGAGCTGCTGCTGCGTGCTCCAGATGTTGTTGATGTTGCCGAGCGTCGACTGCTGGGTGGCGATCGCGTTCGCGTCGGCCTGCGTCATCGCCTGGGCCGCGTTCTGCGCGCCGTAGACGCCGGCCGCACCCTGCAGCAGGCCGGGGAGCGCGCCCGTGATGGTGCTCGCGAGAGATGTGTCTGTGCTTGATGCCATACTGTTGCTACCTATATTTCCCACGCCCGTGTTGGCGCTGTTGCTGTTCCCGGAGAGGACGCTACCCAGCGCGCCGATCCCGCCACCGATCGCCAGCCCACCGAGGAGGCTGGAGGTGTTGTTCTGCTGGGCCGCTATCGGTCCCTGCTGGGCGGTGGGGACGGCGCCGCCCGTGATGTTCACGCCGACGGGCTGCGCGCCCCCCGCTGACGGCGCTAGGGCGCTGGTGGGTACGCTGCTCTGCAGGTTCCCCGTCGGCTGTATCGTCGACTTGGCGGCTGGCTGCGTCGTCATCGCGCTACCGAGAGCGCCGACCGCCATACCGGCCCCGAGCTTGAGCCCGCCCTGCACGACGGAGCCGGCGACGTTGCCGAGGACGCCCCCGCCTACCGCGCCGCTCACGCCCGCCTTGATCCCGGAGTTGCCGATCGCGCCGCTCGCCGCGCCGCCGAGCGCCCCGAGCAGCGGGTTCCCGCCGCTGATGCCGGCCGTAGCGGCCCCGAGCCCGCCACCGACGAGGGCGCCGCTCGCGACGTTACTGAGCCCGGTGGCGGAGCCGAGCGCCTGACCTAGCCCGGGCGTTAACGAGCTGGCTAGGTTCCCGGCCGCGCCGGCCCAGTTCCCTTGGGTGGCGTCGTAGGCGGCCATGACCTGGTTCCCGAGGACCGGGTCACCGATGAAGGAGCCGCCGATGTCGCCCGCGATCGTCGCGAGGGTGCCCCCGTACTTGCTGAGGAAGCTCTGCGTCGGGCGCTGCCCGGCGAAGCGCGCGATGTCCGGGGCGCTGTTGTCTCCCTGCGTCTGCTCGTTCACCTGCGCGTCGTGGCCGCTGGTGACGGCGGAGCCTGAGCCCCACTGCCCGTACGGGTTCTTGCCCAGCGACTCCATGTTCGAGCCCTGGTTGCCGTTGAAGACCGGGTTCGCGCCGAACGCCTGATAGTAGGCGTTGATCGAGGAGCTGTTCCACTTCTTGGTGGGGTCGAACGCCTGCAGGCCCTGGCTAGTTTCGAGCGCGTCGAGGAGCGGGTCCTTGGTCGCCGAGTTATAGTTCGTACCGAACATCGGCGACGTAGCCAGCGCCGCGCTCCACGCGCCCGCGTAGTTGCCGGAGTTGATGTCGTTGTACGCTGTCTGCGCGTCTTTCTCGAAGGCGGCCGACTGGGTCGGGTCCGAGGTGGACGCCGACCCGGCACCCACGGCCTGCGATGGCTTTAGCGCGGTGTTGCTGATTGCAACCATCTAGTGCTGCCCGGCCACACCCTTAAACTTCTCGTACGTGCGCAGCCCGTACCCCAGCCCGAGCATCCCGGCGAGGGTCGACTGCAGGAGCGGATCATCCAGCTTCGGGAACGGGGTCGGGTGACCAATCAGCGCCGAGCCCCACGTGAAGAGCGGCGAGATGATGCACGACATCGCGAGTCCCACACCGCAGACCCAGCCGACGAAGGGGCGCCAGCCGGCGATGAACACGTTCGTCGACGCGGCCTCCACCTTGTCGACGTCGGACTGCGCGGAGGTGACGGACTCCAGCTGCTTCAGCTCGTCGGTGAGGGCGCCCTGCACCTGCATCTGCTGCAGCGTCGCCACCGCGGCGGCCGCCGCAGCCTTGTCGGGCACGACCTTGTTGATGATCGCAATGATCGGCGCGGCAACAGTGTCCCAAATACTCATGTCGGGTACTCCCCGGTCAGAAAATAGTCCGCGATGCGTGTAGCGCGGCCCTTGACCTGCGCCGCCCACTCGCTGCTCAGCAGCTCGTCGTGCGCGGTCTGCCAGTCTTTGGCAGTGATAGCCGCGCGTGCGCGATGGAACCCCTCCCAGCGGTGCGCCAAGTTGAACGCGATCTCGCGGAGCGCGTTCTGCCGGCAATCGGTGTCGCAGGACGCAAACTCCGGCCACCGCGACGCTAAGCGCATCGCGTTCGTGAGGTCGGTGCTGAACCACAGGTCGCTGGTCGACTGGATAACGGTGAAGCCCTCCCACGACCTACCGGGCGCGGGGGGTGGCATCAGGTGCCCGCGCCCGCACGTCCAGTTACCCTCGGCGTCCTGGTACGCCGTCAGCCTGTCGCCCTCGGCGGCGTCAACGTCGACCGCGAGACGGCGCGGGATGGAGGGGTCGAGCAGCGTCTCACTCGTGATTGCCATGCGATGGTTTCCTCACCTGCGTCTGGATGTCGTGCACCGTGTCCTTGATGTCGTCGAGCGACTGCTTCATCGCGGCGTTCTGCTGCTGGATGCTGTCCAGCTGATCATCGTGCTTCGCGACGTGTGACTCCGTCTGCGCGTTCTTCTGCTGCAGCTCGGTGATCTGCTGGTTGACGGTCCCCCAGTGGTAGCTCGTCGTGTAGACGCTACCTACTGCCGTGATCGCTACTGCGGTAGCGGCTATCGCTGACTCCATAGTCCACTTCAGCATCGACATCTCATCCCTTCTGCGGCAGTCCGCCGAACGGCACGCCCGGCTCTGGCGGAACCTGCTGCTGCTGCACGAACTGGTACGCCTCTACCCAGGCGACAGACTCCATCCCGGTGCACTGCGCGCGCTGCAAGAACACCAAGAGGTTCTTGGCGATGTGCGGCGGTATCGGCGCCTGCACGTTCGGGTTCACGCGCACCTCAGCGTGCGGGTGATCCTTCAGCGCCGCCGCGATGTGCTGCGCGAGCATTTGCTGCGGCTCGTCCGACGTGTGCTGGTCTCGGTTCATCATATAGCTCACCCTTAAGTTAACGTTACAGAGTCAGCCGCCGGCCACACGGCCTGCGGAAGTTGCTGCGCCCCGAGCACCGCGACGATCGCGGGAGGGGGCAGCGTTATTGAAATTGCTGCGGACTGGGGACCCACAGAGTTCTGTCCGACGAGCGCGACGCTGTAGAGGTGCGCGGCGCCGTCGGTCGGGACGGGCGAGCCCTTGTCGAGCCGCGTCAGGTCTACGCTGTAGGTGCCCGGGCCCGTGTACGGGGCCTGGCTCGCGAGCGAGGTGCACGCGCTGCCGTCGATGAACAGGAGCCAGTACTCCGGGGTCTGCGCGGGCATCGTCGAAAGTTTCCAGCTGAGGGTCGTCATGTCATCAGTTCAGTAGGTACGCTACCGTCGTGTTGGCTAAGCCTTTGGTCCCCGCGTTAGTGAACGCAGTCCCAGGCACCCCAGCGTAGAACGTGATTGTCCCGCTCGCGGAGACGGCGCACACCCCCATCACGTACGCGCTGTTGTTCTCCACGTACGTTGGGCAGTACTGGGTGAGGGTCGCCGGCTGGATCTCAGCCGGGAGCCCCGTCATCGTCATGGTCGTAGCGCTCGACGTACCAGTGAGCGCGCCATTTAGATAGAGAAGGCACAGCTTACCTACCCGGGTCCACGTCATCGTGGCGGTCGGCGAGGTCGTGCACCCCGTCAGCGTGCCCGTGAAGGTGCCCGTGTCCGGGGTCATATCAACGAGCCCCGCCGCCGTCGGACCGTACCCCTGGATCGCGGTAGAGGTAACCTTGAAGTGCGCGACGCCGCCGACCGACACGTCTAGCGCGTCCTGCCCGGAGGCTCCGTTGATCGTCAGCCCGACCGTGCCGGCGGGCGCGCTGATCGTTACCGGGAACGTGAACGTGACCGGGCCCGTCCCCCCGATAGATATCGTCGCGTACGGGCTCGCGATGTTGCCCGTTACCACGATCCCGTTCACGCCGTCCGCGTTCCGCACGTCCGCGCCCTTCAGCTGGTTGCTGATTAGGTTCCGGAACCAGGTCGGGTCCCACGTCTTCGGGATGCTCAGCGTCGTCGTGCTGGAGAGCCCGGGCTTCGAGGCGAGTACTATCGTCACGCTACCACTTGCAGGGCTCGACCGCCGCGGTGACGTCCACCGTGAAGGTTGGGGACGCGTCCGTCACCCGGAACTGCATCACGAGGCTGTAGTACTGCCCAAGGTTCCACCATATCGCGCGGTTCGATGTGTCGCCCGGGACCCCGAGCGTCTGCGAGTCGTCGCCCGACACGTCGTAGGTCTGCCCCCAGTTGTCGGAGAGCAGGAGGCTGATCCGCGGGGCGACGCCCGGCGTGGGGCCCGCGCCCGCCGTCACCACGCACTCGACGCGGCGGACGGTCTGCCGGTTGTTCTGGTTGTAGAGCGGCTGCGTCGTGAACGCGCACACGACCGGCGCGTTCGGGTTACCGAACTCAGTCTGGACGGTGTCGTCCAGGTACCCGATGGTGCCGCTCTCCGAGTCACCGATCAGCTGCCTACCGAAGCCGTTGAAGTAGGAGAGGCCGCGGTACTGTATCTCCTGCCCGTCGAGCACCGACACCAGATCGAACCACTGCTGCGTCACGCAGTCGTAGACCAGCGTCCGCTCGGCGAGAGGTATCGTCAGCACGTAGAACGGGTGCCCGTTCCAGGTCGGGCCCCCGGCCGGCGACGTCAGCGCGTAGGTGCCGGTGAGGAGGTTATTCTTCGCTGCGTTCG
>Ga0181531_10003029_pt1 | contig 10389 bp, 7 predicted proteins | sample PEATcosm2014_Bin_38_FD_119743 | JGI IMG/M metagenome (GOLD analysis project Ga0181531, IMG submission 119743) | Peatland microbial communities from MTU Mesocosm Facility, Houghton, MI, USA - PEATcosm2014_Bin11_10_metaG | ecosystem: Environmental > Terrestrial > Soil > Wetlands > Peat | place... | reverse complement strand
TCGGGGGCAAGGTGGACGAGGGCACGGCAGCGATCCGACTGACGGATGAGCAGCGCATCGACTGGTTGCGCCTGATCCGCAGTCAAAATGTCGGGCCTCGCACCTTTCGCGCTTTGGTCAATCATTTTGGCGGCGCCCGCGCGGCACTGGAGGCGCTGCCGGGGCTAGCGCGGCGCGGCGGCGGGGCCGCCGCCACGCCGCAAATCTATTCGCGCGCGCAAGCCGAGGGTGAATTCGAAGCGGCCCGCAAGCTTGGCGCCATTTTTGTTGCCGTCGGCGAAGCGCTTTATCCGCGCCGGCTGCAAATGATCGACGATGCGCCGCCGCTGATCGCGATCCGCGGCCATGTCGAGGCGCTGGCGATGCCGCTGGTGGCGATCGTCGGCTCGCGCAATGCCTCGGCCGCCGGCGTCAAACTAACCCAGCAATTTACCCGTGGCCTTGCCGAATCCGGCTTCGCGATCGTGTCGGGATTGGCCCGCGGCATCGATGCCGCGGCCCATCGCGCCAGTCTTGCCACCGGGACTGTCGCCGTGCTGGCCGGCGGCCACGATCGCATATACCCGCACGAGCACGCCGAGTTGCTTGAGGCCATTCTGCCTGGCGGGGTTGCGCTGAGCGAAATGCCCTTCGGCTGGGAGCCGCGGGCGCGCGATTTTCCGCGCCGTAACCGCCTTATTTCCGGCTTGTCGCTCGGCGTCGTCATCGTCGAGGCCGCCAGGCGTTCCGGCTCCCTGATCACGGCGCGACTGGCGCTCGAACAAGGCCGTGAAGTGTTCGCGGTGCCTGGCTCGCCGCTCGATCCGCGCGCCGAAGGCACCAATAGCCTAATTAAACAAGGCGCCACGCCGGTGACCGAAGCCGCCGATATCGTTGCCGTCTTGCAGCCCATTATGGGGATAGAGCTGCCGGCGCGGGAACCGGAGCCGGCGGACGGCGATAGCGTTCCGATCGTGGAGCCGGCGCCGGACGAACGCTCGCGCATCATCGCGCTGCTGAGCCCGACGCCCGTTCTCATCGACGATCTGATCCGGCTTTCGCAAACCTCGCCCAGGGTTGTGCGCATGGTGCTGCTGGAACTCGAAATCGCCGGGCGCCTCGAACGCCACGGCGGCGGCCTGGTGTCGATCATGTAAATCCATCGGATCGTGAAGGCCGCCTGGTAACCGCGTCGGCGAATTTGCATTGCAATCTTGCTGTGCGGCACAAAACATCGGCTTGCACTCGCCCTGAGGTTGTCAGATGATAGCTAAGCCAGAGAGGTCGATGAGTTGCGTATCGTCGCGATAATAGACTCTGCGAATGTTGCCGTTCATCGCAAAGCGACTTGCAGTGACACCGCCGCAACTCGTTGCCGGCCATGGCGTCCACGGTGCGATCGACGACGGCAATTTTCCCGCAAGAGGTGCCGGCTGGCCGGCCGCTCGCGCCGGTGGCAACAGGAGACATTCTCACCGGAATGGGTAACGTAACGGTGGCGTAGCATGAAACACGATGCGCTGCTTGAGGGCCGACGAACCAAGGCACCGAGTGCCATGCTCGCACCGTTCCGCGGCGGGCAACAATCCATCGTTCGGACGGCACTCGAGCGCGAAGATATCCTCAGCGGCCAATTTTGGGGCGAGTTGCGCGTATTCCTGGCGGTTGCTAAGGGCAAATCCTTCAATCGCGCCGCCGAGATCCTCAACACCAGCCAGCCGACCGTCAGCCGCCAAGTGAAGCGGCTGCAGGATTTGATCGGCTCGCAGCTTTTCATCCCGACGCAAAACGGTGTGAAGCTCACGCCCAAGGGACAAGAGCTGGCAACGGCGCTGTCGGGTTTAGATCACGCTCTGTTCGCGCTCACCAACGATCTGCGGGCGGAAAAGCAGGACGCCGAGGGCGTTGTGCGGGTCAGCATCACGGACGGGCTCAACACCTTTTTTGTCGCGCCTGCGCTGGAGAAATTCGCTTCAAGGTTTCCGAAAATCCAGTGCCACCTCAAGCGCCCGATGAATGTGATTAGCTTACGCGAAAGCCAAATCGACTTGATGATCGGCTTCGTACCCACGGATGCGGCCGACATCACCGCGAAGCGGCTCGGCAGCCTGCATTTCATTCCCGTCGCGAGCCGGCAATACACGCGCAAGCATGGTCTGCCGACACGAAAGAATTTGGCGCGGCATTGCTTCGTGCAGTCCGAGATGTACGCGGCCAAGACCGGCCTTTGGAATAATTGGAATCGTATCGTCGCCAGCGGCCGCATTGCGCATTATTGCGACAACCCCTTGGCCTACGGGATGATGGTCAAGGCGGGCATCGGGATCGGGCTGGTCGGCAGCTACGCCACCATCGAGCCGGACGCTTTGCCGCTCGAGCTGATGCCGCCGGTCTCGGTACCATTATACGCGCTGGCGCTGACGGATCGGCTGAAGTCGCGGCCGGTGCGCGCGGCGTTCGATTGGCTGTGCAATGTCTTTGGCAGCGGCAATCCGTGGTTCAACGAGGAGTTCAAGCTGAACAACGCGCCAAGCGAATACGACGCGGGTTTCAAGTTATTGTTCAATCTGTGACCGTCGACGCGCCAAATATTGCTCGCTGATTTGCTCCGAGAGTCCCAGGTAACTGTTGCCGACGTCTTCGAATAAGTCCGCCAATTCGAGGGGCAGCTCTTCGTCCTGAAACAGCAACTTCTGGAACATTGCAAGATGGATGCTGACGATCTGCCGGAGGTCCTTGCGAAAATGCATTGCAATTTCATGAGGCCCTAATCGATTGCCAAAGATTGTCTTGAGATCCATGGCTTCCACCTGTGCTGGAGTTATACTGGCCGCCTTCGACTCCCACGGGGACGGCGCGTCCCGGAATTGCTTGGCTGAGAACGCGACGCCTGTGTCGGTCGTTTCCGAAATGACGTTGCTTGGGATCTGCGGGTGCTGACCGGTTCGATAGCGGGCCCGTCATGGCCCGCGAAGAGCACGGGACCGTGGCCGCGTATGGTCTCCAGCCCCAACATGGCTTGCCCAGCCCCGCCCCAGCCCCCACGGCGAAACGTCGATCCACAGTAAGCAACAACATGGGTCGCTTTTGAAGCTGGCGATTTGTACAACCGGTATTCAGAAATGTTCAACGAACGCATGTTGGCGATGACGGCGATGGTCGAGCAAGGCCGGTTTAGCCCTTTGCGACCTGATCGGCTTCGATCCGGGCCATTTCGAGAATGTAACTCAGCGTATCAAAGCCGTGATGCCTGGCGAGTTTCGCAAGCTCATCGGTCAGCGAGGCTATGTAGAGCGCCGCACTGTCGGGCGTCGAACCCCCGCCGTTCGGCTCGTCGATGTCGTCACCGCCTTGCATATCGGCTTCACTGTCCCGGGTGATCGGTGGCCCGCCACCGAGGCTCGCGTTCCTCACATAGGAATCGGGCCCTAAGCGACATATACTTAAGCGGTCGTCGACGCAACTACACAACCTATTGGTGTCCTTACGTGCAATGGCTTTCGGCCGCTCCCGGCAAAATTTTGCGTTCATCGCCGTGCCCATTTCGGGCGGTAACGATTTGACAGGCGGGGTTGCATTACCCATGTTCCCGGCGCCTGGGCGCCTCGAATAATGCGTCGAACAGGCTAAACGGTTGTAAAATCATCGGGTTATCATGAATTTGGTAGTGGTGGAATCGCCCGCCAAGGCAAAGACGATCAATAAATACCTGGGTCGCGACTATGAAGTCGTGGCCTCGTTCGGCCATGTGCGCGACTTGCCGCCCAAGAGCGGCTCGGTCGATCCCGATGCCGATTTCCGCATGCTTTGGGAAGTCGACCCTAAGGCGGCGAAGCGGCTCAACGACATCGCGCGCGCGGTCAAAGGGGCCGATAAGCTCATTCTGGCCACCGACCCCGACCGCGAGGGCGAGGCGATCTCCTGGCACGTGCTCCAAGTGCTCAAGGAAAAGAAGGCACTGACCGGACAAAAAATCGAACGCGTCGTCTTCAACGCCATCACGAAGCAGGCCGTGACCGAGGCCATGGCGCATCCGCGGGTCATCGACCAGGCCTTGGTCGATGCCTATCTGGCGCGCCGCGCGCTCGATTATCTGGTGGGTTTTACCCTGTCGCCGGTCTTGTGGCGCAAGCTGCCGGGCGCCCGTTCGGCGGGGCGCGTGCAATCGGTCGCATTGCGTCTGGTCTGCGAGCGCGAACTCGAAATCGAAAAATTCGTCCGCCAGGAATATTGGTCGCTTGTCGCCACGCTGGCGACCCCGCGCGAGGAAACCTTTGACGCGCGGCTGGTCGGCGCCGACGGCAAGAAGCTCCAGCGCCTCGATATCGGCTCGGGAGCCGAGGCCGAAGCGTTCAAGCAGGCCCTCGAAACCGCCGCCTTTACGGTTGCCTCGGTCGAGGCGAAGCCGGTCAAGCGCAATCCCTACGCGCCGTTCACCACCTCGACGCTGCAGCAGGAGGCGAGCCGCAAGCTCGGCTTCGCCCCCGCCCATACGATGCGGGTGGCGCAGCGACTCTACGAAGGCGTCGAGATCGGTGGCGAGGCCATAGGCTTGATTACCTATATGCGCACCGACGGCGTGCAGATTGCCGATGAAGCGATCACCGCGACCCGCGGCGTGATCGAGAAGGACTACGGCGCAAATTACGTTCCGACAGCGCCGCGGCGTTACGAAACCAAGGCGAAAAATGCCCAAGAGGCCCACGAGGCCATCCGCCCGACCGACCTGACGCGCCGGCCGCGCGACACCAAGAGCTTTCTTGATGCGGATCAGGCCAGGCTTTACGAACTGATCTGGTTGCGCACCGTGGCAAGCCAGATGGAATCGGCCGAGCTCGAGCGCACCACGGTTGAAATTGCTGCGAAAGTCGCGGCACGTCTCCTCGACCTGCGCGCTACCGGAACGGTGGTGAAGTTCGACGGCTTTCTGGCGCTCTATCAAGAAGGCCGCGACGAAGATCCGGACGATGAAGAAGCCCGCCGGCTGCCGCCGATGACTGAGGGCGAGCGGCTCGCCAAACACGCCGTCGCCGCCGACCAGCATTTTACCGAGCCGCCGCCGCGCTACTCCGAGGCGTCGCTGGTCAAGCGCATGGAAGAGCTCGGCATCGGCCGGCCGTCCACCTACGCCTCGATTTTGCAGGTGCTCAAGGACCGCAAATATGTGCGGCTCGACAAAAGGCGGCTCTATCCCGAAGACCGTGGCCGCATCGTCGTTGCCTTTCTCGAGACCTTCTTCGCCAAATACGTCGAATATGATTTCACCGCGGACCTCGAGGAAAAACTCGATCTCATTTCCAATAACGAGGTGGCGTGGCGCGACGTATTGCGCGATTTCTGGCGCGACTTTATCGGCGCGGTGGATGAGACCAAGGAACTGCGCATCTCCACCGTGCTCGATGCGCTCGACGCGCTGCTCGGACCACATTTGTTTCCGAAGCGCGAAGACGGCAGCGACCCACGGGTCTGTCCGACCTGCGGCACCGGCCGGCTGTCGCTCAAGCTCAGCAAATTCGGCGCCTTCATCGGCTGCACGAATTACCCCGAATGCCGCTACACCCGGCAATTATCGGCACCGGCGGACGGCTCGGTCGATATCGGCACCAAGAAGCTCGGCGAGGACCCCCAAACCGGCCTCGACGTGACCGTGCGCAGCGGCCGTTTCGGCCCCTATGTGCAGCTCGGTGAAACCGTGGACGGCCAAAAGCCCAAGCGCGCCGGCTTGCCCAAGGGTACCGCGCCCGACGAGATCGACCTCGCCCGCGCGCTGGCGCTGCTGTCGTTGCCGCGCGAGGTCGGGCGGCACCCCGAGGATGGCGAGCCGATCCGCGCCGGGATCGGCCGCTTCGGCCCCTACGTGCAGCACGGCAAAACCTACGCCAACCTCGATTCCCCGGAAGAGGTCTTTACCGTCGGCCTCAACCGCGCGGTCACCCTGATCGCCGAGAAGATCGCCAAGGGTCCAAGCAAGGGGCGCTTCGGCGGCGATCCGGGTCGGCCGCTTGGCGACCATCCGCAAAAGGGCGGCGGTGTGGTGGCGAAGAAGGGCCGCTACGGCCCCTATGTCAGTCACGACGGCGTCAATGCGACTCTGCCCTCCGATAAGACGCCTGAAACCATTACGCTCGATGAGGCTGTCGCGCTGATCGATGCCAGGGCGGAGCGCAATCCTTCGGCGCCGCACCGGCCGCGCAAGGGCAAACGCGCCGCTCCCGGCGCGGCACGATCCGGCAAGCGGACCGCCGCCAAACGACCACCGTCGGCAGGACCCGCCAAGCCACCGACCACTAAGACTTCACGCCGCAAGGCCACGCAAGCTGCCGAATAAATTCGCTATTGTCGCCACTGGCCGACCGCTCGGCCGATGAGTGGCCTATGAAACGCTCGAAGCTGCCGTCGCGCGAGGAACTTGTTGCCTTCATCCGCGAGCGCAACGGCCAAGTCGGCACGCGCGAAATCGCACGCGCCTTCGGCGCCAAGAATGCCGACCGCGCCGTGCTCAATCGAATGCTGCGCGAGCTTGCCGACGAAGGACAGATCGACCGGCAACGTAAACGGCTGCGTCACGCCGGCACTTTGCCGCCCGTGCTCATGGCCGACGTCACCGGCCGCGATAACGATGGTGAGCTGTTGGCGCGCCCCACCGAATGGGACGAGGCCGCGCACGGCGCCCCACCGGTCATTCGCATTGTCACGCCGCGTCGCGCCAAGCACGGCGAAGTCGCCGGCGTCGGCGACCGCGCCCTGGTGCGCATCGAACCCGGCAACGACGAGGAAAAGAGCGCGCGCGTCATAAAACTCATCGATCGCGCCAGGCACCGCATGCTCGGCGTGTTTCGCGGCATTCCGGGCGGCGGCGGCCGCTTGGTGCCGGTCGACAAAAAGCAGCGCGGCCGCGAACTTGCCATCGCGCCCGGCGCTGCCGCGGGAGCCGTGGACGGCGATCTGGTGGTCGTCGAAGTGGCGCAGAAGGGCCGGCTCGGGCTTACCACCGGCACGGTCGTCGAGCGGCTCGGTTCGATCAAAAGCGAACACGCCGTCAGTCTGATCGCTATACATTCCCACGACATTCCGCACGTTTTCACCCAAGCGCTGCTCGATGAAGCCGATGCGGCGCGACCGGCGCCGCTCGCCGGCCGCGAGGACTGGCGCGCGGTGGCGTTTGTCACCATCGACCCGCCCGATGCCAAGGATCACGACGACGCCGTCCATGCCACGCCCGATCCCGACCCGCGCAATGCCGGCGGTTATCTGGTCAGCGTTGCCATCGCCGATGTCGCCCATTACGTGCGGCCCGGCTCGGCGCTCGATCGCGAAGCCGTGCGCCGCGGCAATTCGGTCTATTTTCCCGACCGCGTCGTGCCGATGTTGCCGGAGCGTATCTCCAACGATCTGTGCTCGTTACGGCCGAACGAAGACCGGCCGGCGCTTGCCGTGCGCATGGTGATCGGCGCCGACGGCCGCAAGCGCTCCCACACGTTTCACCGCGTCATGATCCGATCCACAGCCCGGCTGCACTACGAGCAGGCCCAGCTCGCGGTATCGGGACGCGCCGACGAGGTCACCGCGCCGATCGTGAAAAGCGTGCTGGAGCCGCTTTATGCCGCCTACCGCAACGTCCTGCGCGCCCGCCAGGAACGCGGACCGCTCGATCTCGACATCCCCGAACGCAAGATCGTGCTGAAATCCGACGGCAGCGTCGACCGGGTGATCACGCCGCAGCGCCTGGATTCGCACCGGCTGATCGAGGAATTCATGATCCTGGCCAACGTCGCTGCGGCGGAATCTTGCGAGCGCGCCAATGTACCGCTGATCTATCGCGTGCACGACGAGCCGTCGCCGGAAAAGCTAAACGCCTTGCGCGAGTTTCTGGCGACACTCGATATTTCCTTGCCAAAGGGGGAAACGCTGCGGCCGGAGGGGTTTAATCGCATCCTGGCGCGGGTAAAGGGCCGCGACGTCGAAAGACTGGTCAACGAAGTCGTGTTGCGCACGCAAGCGCAGGCGGAATATTCCTCGGAAAATTTCGGCCATTTCGGGCTCAATTTGCGCCGCTACGCCCATTATACCTCGCCGATCCGGCGCTACGCCGACCTCGTCGTGCATCGCGCTTTGATCCGCGCCGTAAAGCTCGGCGGCGACGGCCTGCCCGAGGCCACCGATGCGCGGGCGCTGGCCGAAGTCGCCGCCGGCATTTCCGTGACCGAACGCCGCGCCATGAAGGCGGAGCGCGAAACCGCGGACCGGCTCATAGCCCATTTCCTCGCCGATCGCGTCGGCGCCAAGTTCGAAGGCCATATTTCTGGCGTCACCCGCGCCGGCCTTTTCGTCGAACTCGACGAGACCGGCGCCGATGGCTTCATTCCGGCGCGATTCATCGGCAATGAATATTTCCGCTTTGACGAACCGAGCCGCGCCTTTGTCGGCCATGCGGCGACCCACCGCCTGGGCGATCCGGTGACGGTCGAGCTTGTCGAAGCGGCGCCCGTTGCCGGCGCGCTGCGTTTCAAGCTCGCTGGCGAACAGCGTGCCGTCGCCGGCAGGACTGGACATCCGCCCCCAGGGCGTTCGAAATTCTCGCAGCGGCCGAAATCGCGCGGCCGGCGGCGGTAACGGCGAGACTGGCGCGCATGGAAGACGATGATGCCAACGTAACGGCGGGCGGAACGGCGCTCGGCCGCGCCGAGCGGCTGACCCGCACAATGCGCGATCAAAGCTTCCCCAATGTGCGGCCGCGGGATTCGGCGACGCTGATCCTGATCGATCGCGCGGAAAAAGTGCCAAAGGTGCTGCTCGGGCGCCGCCACCAGCGGCACCGCTTTCTGCCCGGTAAATTCGTGTTTCCGGGCGGCCGCATCGAATCGTCGGACCGGCTGATGGCGGTCGCCGCGGCGCTGCACGACAGCCATGCGGCGAAATTGATGCAACGGGTCAGGCGGCCAAGTCTCGCCAAGGCTACGGCCTTTGCGCTCGCCGCGGTGCGAGAAACCTATGAAGAAACCGGCCTCATGCTGGGCGTGCCTGGGACCGGCCCTGCCCGCGTGCCGCCGGGCGCCTGGGACGCCTTTGCCAAAGCGGGGATCGTGCCCGATCTCAGCGCGGTCCATTTCGTGGCCCGCGCCATCACGCCGCCGAAGCGCCCGCTGCGCTTCGATAGCCGTTTCTTCGCCGCCGAGGTCGCCGCCATTGCGCGGCGCGACGACGGTTTTGTCGGACCGGACAAGGAGCTGGTCGAACTGGTCTGGCTGCCGATCACCGAGGCGCGGCGGCTCGATATGCCCGGTATCACGGCGGTTGTATTGGAAGAGCTGCAGGACCGCATCTCAGCCAGCATGAGCTACGACCATCCGGTACCGCTCTATCGCATGAGGCATAAGCAGTTCGTGCGCGAAATCCTGTGACTGCCAAACGAGTTAGCAGGCTTTCTTGACATTCGGGGCCCGACGACTAGGTTGCGGCCAGCACGCGAGCCCCCTATCGAGGTCCTTTCATGGCTAAGTCCACGACGATTAAGGTCAAGCTGGTTTCCAGCGCCGATACCGGTTTTTATTACGTCACGCGCAAGAACTCGCGCACCATGACCGACAAACTGGTCAAGAAGAAATACGATCCGGTGGCGAAGAAACACGTCGAGTTTCGCGAATCCAAGATCAAGTAAGGCGCACAGGATACGCGGCGCAGACCGCGCCGCTACGGCGAGACCTGTTCCAGCAAGCGTTTCTTGGTCTCGACCGCGAACAGCGCCGTCACGACGGCGGTGATGAGCGCTACCAATCCAAACGACAAGAACACCGATTGCAGTCCCGACGCGATGAGGAATCCAACCGTCGTCGGCCCGATCATCGAGGCAAGCCGCAGCCAAGCGGTCGCTGTCCCGACCGCCAACGCGCGCACGCGCGTCGGATAAAGTTCCGGCGTGTAGAGATAAACGCCGAGATTGATCGCGTTGACGAAGAAATTTGCGATTGTGATATAGGTCAGAACCTGCTCGGGCGTCGGACCGGATAGGGTCGAAAGCATCAAAAGCGCCGCCGCCCCACCGGCAAATGCGCCGGCGAAGAGTAGCTTTCGTCCGATCTGATCGATGATCACAGCCGCGATGGCGGCGCCGACGAATCCGATCGCGGTGGTGATGAGACCGTATTGCAGCGACACCGCCAGCGGCAGCTTGAACACCGTGCGATAGACCGTCGGCATCCAGATCGCCAGACCGTAATTCACCAGATAAGAGGTGAACCAGATCAACCAGACGACTAGTGTGCGCCGCAAATACAGCGGACCGAACAGATCGGAAAGCGATGCAGGCTTAGCATCGAGCTTGATCGCGGCTTGGGGCAACGGCAACGGCCGGCCGAAGGCCTTCTCGGTTTCCCGCTCGATGGTGGCGAGCGCGATCTCGGCCTCGGCAAG
>Ga0181531_10003028_pt1 | contig 10390 bp, 11 predicted proteins | sample PEATcosm2014_Bin_38_FD_119743 | JGI IMG/M metagenome (GOLD analysis project Ga0181531, IMG submission 119743) | Peatland microbial communities from MTU Mesocosm Facility, Houghton, MI, USA - PEATcosm2014_Bin11_10_metaG | ecosystem: Environmental > Terrestrial > Soil > Wetlands > Peat | place... | reverse complement strand
CAGCTTCGCGCGCAGTTCGTCCTCACTCGCCACCGCGACTCCAAACATCCACCACCAGCAAGCTATCCCGCCTGCCGCTGCGCGGCCAACCGACATTCAAGGTGCCGCTGCCACTACGCTTACACATGAGGCTCACTTCGTTATTGACGCCCGAAATTAAGGCTGGTTTTCGAGCAGGGATCTAGGTCGTGAAACACCGGACTCGATCGTTGTTCGGTATGGGCTTCTTTCAGTGCTGGTCGCGCTGTTGGCCGCCAAGCGCAGCCGCGGAACACGCAATGAAGGCGCCGATCAGCAATGCCAGCGCGGTGAAGATCGACAACGTCGCCGCGGCCCTGCGCGCGGCGTCGGCAACCTGCCGGGCCTTGAACTCCGCGGCTTTCGCTTGGTCAATCGCCGTGTCCACACGCCTGGTCGCGTCCTCGGGTGTCAAGCCTGTTCGCGCGGAGACGAGCTGTGCGACATAGGTTTTGTCGGGCGCCGAAACGTCACCGACCGCCACGCCGTTCGCGATAATTATGGCGGTTTGCGCCTTGGCGTCCGCATCCGAGCCCGCGGCGCCGGGGCGATCGGTCCGGAACAGGCGATCGAGCAGATAAGCGCTCGGGCCCGCTTCCAATGCGCCGGGGCGCGCTGTTTGGGTTGCGCCGGCGGCGACGCCCGATGAGGCACCAGTGGCAACCGCGGCAGTCCCGCTGGCGACGAACGCTGCCGCGCTGGTGACAATCACCGCGCCGGCCACGGATGCCACCGCCCAGCTCAATAGCCCGTTTGCGGTATCTCGAAAGAACACTTCGTGCGTGTGCAGCCCTACCCACTTCGTGCGCAGCCGGCCCGACAGGTAGCCACCCAGACCCGACGCCAGCCAATGCATGATGATGAGCCACACGCCTGTCACCACAGTGACCGTGGTAAGCGACGCGCCGTTGTTAGCCCAAGGCGACACCGAGGCCAGTCCCAAACCAGTCCCGAGGGTCACAAGAAGCATCGCCAGCGCGAGTGAGGCGAATGCCCCGCCGATGACCGCGGACCACGAGACGCCAGCGGCTGACGATTCGACAACGGCCCGTTGGTCTGCATAGCCACCGACTGGGCCGATTATTGGCGTATCAGGCATGATTGCGCTCCCATTCGATCAATGCCAGACCAGCGCAAGCAAGATGATGATTGGGATCGGTACGCCGAGGAACAGCAGCAGGATCGAGCGGCCCATGGGAGTCTCCTTTGTCAGATAGAACACGTTTCTAAACATCGAGGTCCACCTGCACCGTGGAAACAGGCGGCCTCGCGTCGGATGGGGATGGGAGCGATCAGTGCGACAAACGCGATTTCGCCTTGGCCGGCCGATCGATCCCGGGCCTGTCCGTGGTGCGGGGTTGCTGCCGGCGGGGCGAGGTCAGGCACCCCTAGCCGCCGTCGGCGCGCTCGTTGATCTGTTTGACCGCAAGATCGTTGAACAGCCTGTTGGCCATCTTCTCCTCATCGAGCGTCTGCTGCAGCAGAGTGATGACATCCTTGTGGCTACCGGCCCGCGCCTCGGCGATCGGCGCGCGGTAGCGGGCAATACGCTACTTCCTGGCAGCGTCCTTTAGGCCGCCGATGGCGTTTTGGATTTTGCCTTCGACCTTGTCCGCGGTGCCCTCGGCCTTCAGCTTGGCGTCGCCCGTAACCGCTCCGACCACCTCCTTCACCGAGCCTTTGAGTTGCTTCGCTGAGCCAGCGATCCTATCGTTGTCCAATGCCTGAGCTCCTTTACTTGATGATTCAGCGACGGCCGCGCGACATATCGCAATTTTCCGCTGGCGCTCATCCGGGATTGGTCCTCTGCCGGTTCGTCGGGAACCCTCGGAAAATACTCAACCGGGCAGGCTGGGCGAGTACGCCCAGCCTGATCATGGCAATACGGTTCGGCGGTGACGCACGAACTATTTGGCAAAACTGTGAATCTGGCCTCTTGGCTCGCCGCCGATGCCAATCTCGGAGCAAACAAAATGGTGTCCGGGGACGAGTCCCAGCGGGGCCCAGGGGCAGGGCCCCATAAGCGCTAGGTTAAGGTTAGAAAGGCCAGGGCTCTGCCCTGGACCCGCTGGGGCCGGAGGCCCCAGACCCCATTCATTAGGAATAGTTTGGGGGAATTGGCGAAGCCAAATAATCCAATTCATTTAATGGCTTCGCCTAAGGGTCAGGAAAAGCCGCGCAGCGCTCAATGGGGTCTGGGGCCGTCGTGCGCAGCACGCCAAGGCGTGACGGCCCCAGCGGGTCCAGCGCAGAGCCCTGGCCTTCCTAAGCCGCGGTAACCCGGTGCGCGGCCAGGAACGCGGCGGCGAGCTCCTCGACGCCGTTGACGATGATTTGCATGCCGATGCAGAGCAGCAGGAACGCGACCAGGCGGGTCAGCACGCGGGCGCCGGCGTTGCCGAGCAGGGATATGACGGTGTCGGCGTAGCGGTAGGAGACCCACACCAGCAGCGCGATGACGCCGGCCGCGGCGCTGAGGCCCAGCATGAAGGAAAACACACCCTCGCCGGCGACCGGGCGCTCGGCGCCCAAGGCGATGGCGATCGAAATGGTGCCGGGGCCGGTGGTGAGCGGCATGGTCAGCGGATAGAACGCGGCGTCGGGCGAGAGGCGCGCGGGCTGCGCCTGTTGCTCCTTGCGGGCCTCGGTGTTTTCCGGGGACTCAAGCAACTGCCAGGCGCGCGCGGCGACGACGAGGCCGCCGCCGACGCGTAGCGCGCCGAGGCTGATGCCGAAGAAATTCAGCACGTAGCTGCCGCCCCAGAGCGATCCCAGCAGCACGATGAGGGAATACAACCCCACCTTGCCGGCCAGCCATTTCCGCTCGGAAGCGGTGCGGCCGGCCAGCACCTGGGCGAAAATCAGCGCGCTGCCGAACGGGTTGACGATCGAGAACAGCGCCGGGAAGGCCAGCAGGAACGACCCCAGCAGCCCGGCCAGCGGAAACGGCACGCTATGGATGCTCACACCGCCTCGCCTCGTTTCACGCCGCGCCGGTCGCCCGCATGACAGCGCCGGGCCGGGCGGCTACGCATGTGTCCGCATCCGGCACGCGGTGCAACCCGTCGGCGGGGGGATTTGAGCTATCCCGATAGCCTTTACCCGTGCGGTCAGCCCGCTTCTGGCCAACTGCGCGCTTACGCATCTCGAACGGGTGGCGATCGATATCGCGCGGGCCGAGGCGCAGCACGCCGGCTACGAGCAGGCGCTGCGCGAGGCCGGCTGGGAGGTGCGCCGGCTGCCGCCGTTGCCGGACGCGCCGGACGGGGTGTTCGTCGAGGACACCGCCTTGTTGCTGGATGGGCAGGCGATCATCACGCGGCCGGGCATCGCATCCCGCGCGGCCGAGGTCGAAAGCACAGCGCTGGCGCTGGCGGCATTCTTCCCGGTGCAACGCCTGCGTGGCGGGCGGCTGGACGGCGGGGATGTGCTGCGCGTGGGTCACACGCTGTATGTCGGGCGCTCGGCGCGCACCGACGACGAAGGAATCGCGGCCCTGCGCGATGTGGCCGGGCGATTGGGGTGTTCCGTCGCGGCGGTGGCGATGGGTCCGTGTTTGCACCTGAAATCCGCGGTCACCTGGCTTGGGGCGGATGCAGCGGGCGCGGCGTGCCTGCTGCTCAACCCCGCCTGGATCGATACCGAACCGTTCGCCGGGATGCATCGGCTGGCGGTCGATCCAGGCGAGCCGTGGGCCGCGAACACGTTGCGGCTTGGCAGCCGGCTGCTGGTTTCCCATTCATATCCACACACCAATGCGATGCTGGCGGCGCGCGGGTACGATTTGCGCATTCTGGACGTTTCGGAGCTGCAGAAAGCGGAGGCGGCGCTGACGTGCTTGAGTTTGATAAGTTATACCAGCCCGCGCAAGGACTAACACATCAAGCGATGCAAGACGTAGCCCGTATGGCCCTTGCCATGCGGGGCCATTCGCAGCCCGGGAAAGCCCCCGCATGGCAAGGGCCATACGGGCTACCTGCTGCGAGGCATCCTCGCCGCTTTCAGGCAGATTTTCCAGTTATGGATGGTGCGAGTCTATCCTGCCACCTCTCACCTGGCGGTGCCGCACACATCACAACGACCACTGGTGGGCAATCTTCGAAGTAAGCAAACCGACCTGCCGAAAGCTAAATGAGCCTCCGCGGGATACAATTATGTGATCGGCCAAATGAATCCCAACGGCGTTGCACGCGGCCTGAAGCTGTTCCGTTGTTGCACGATCCTGCGGAGAGGGCATTTTGCTACCACAAGGATGATTATGCACTATGATTATCGAGGTAGCGAAACTTCTCAAGCTTTGGCGTACGATCGTCGTTATATCCATGGGAATTCCGCTGGACGACCCCTCTCCTAGAACCTCATCGCACAGTAGGTGACTCATAGCGTCGAGTGAAAGCAGATGAACGCGCTCCCTGCGCTCGTGCCCAGTGATCCAATGCAAGTAGACAGTCAGCTCGTCGTAGCTCCCTATCACGGGTAAGTTCTTCATAGGGGCATAAGCAGCCTGGACGATAATCCGTCGGGCAGCCTCTATATTGGATGCGCCATACACGCCGAGTTCGCGAATCTTGGCCAGTTCGTCACGCGGCGTAGTCATAATTACCGATAACCCGCCGTACTTAGCAAACAATTTCTGCGCAGCTCTGTGAGCATTAACTTTGCTTTGATTTATTGTGATTATAGCGGCGAGATAGTCAATTTCTGTCAATGTCTTAACTCGCGCCCCGCGAGCTGCGGTCAACAAGCGGCTCTTTTCAACGGAAAGGGGCTCGCGGCCGTTGCACCTGCTGCTATCAATTTCATGGTCGCGTGCCGGGATGGAACGGACTGCAGCGAGCCGAGTTTCGTTGTCGCCGCCGCCAGCAATTGCGCCGGCAAGAGCGCCGTTGGCCGCGGCAGGTTTACCCTGCAAAGCAGATCGCGTTTCGCGAGCCATGTCCGAACCACTCCGCTGGATTGTCCGCGCCTAGACGAGTGTCGACCAAGCGACTACGGTACATTCCCTCTTAACAAATTCAACCTATGATTGCAAGCTATATGTCCCCCTTATCATAGTGCGGATTGTTTTTGAGACCTGAGCCGCCGAATCGGTCTGCGTGGCCAGGTGTCTCCTGCCTAACCATTGCGGCTTCCGCAGGTGTCGCCGCGGATCTCATGGAAAGCGCAGATTTAGCCCAGTGCTTGCAGGTAGCAATACTGTGCACTGACCTTGATCCATGTGCGGGCTCAAGAAGGCAGTTGCATGAGTGGGGGAGGCCAAGAAATTCCGTTGTCAACTCTTTGACTCATCGGCCGCTATCATCGTCGACTTAATTACCAACTCGGGCGTTCGCATGCCATACTCGCCTAAAGTGATGAGCCTTCGGCGCACTGCTATCGCCAACTGTCGTGGACCGTGGATGCGGCGTCAATTGCCCTCCCTGGGGCGCAGAGGCCTATTAGAATTGGCAGCGGCCTCAGGTGCCTTGACAGTCGCGCCGCATGATTGGGCGGTGGCCACGGCCCCGGCCGGGCAGAACACGCCCAATAATATCGACATTGTTAGAGCACCCTACTATGCGGATCGCACCGGCAAACTCGGCTGTGCTGCCGCTGTTCAGGCAGCGATTGATCTGGTTCAGAAGAACGGAAGTGGATCCTTGTATTTCCCGCAAGGACAATATCAGCTGGATGCACCTGTGGTGGGGTACGGTAACTCGCTTTCGTTTCTTGGCGACGGCGAGGCCTTATCAATTCTTAAGGTCACTCACAATTCCACGGCGTTTGGTATAACCTGCACTTATCCTACCGATTCTATTTCCTTTGAGGATTTGGGTATGTCGCCATGCCCAATCGACGGCGGGACCGCAGGGGTCGCTTTGGAGTTATCATATCCTTCCGGCGCGGCGGCATGGCAACGTTGCATTATCGATACGGTGGATTTTGGTGTCGCCCTACCCGGCTATACTGCCTTTCTCGGCGCTATAACGGCCAAGAATTGCTGGCGCGGTAATTTTAGAAACATCAATTTGCACGGCGAGAACCTGATCGGCGGATTCTTTGCGCGAATGGCTGGGCTATCGATCGACAATCGATTTATTGACGTCAACGTGGACGGCTTTAACGACGGTGTTCTCGTGGCTGGCTACAGCGAGGGGCTCTATCTCACCAGGTGCGTGTTAATCACGAACTCTGGCCTATCGACCGGGACCTCGGGATACCTATCCGATAAGGGGACCACCGGGGTTAATCTGCTGCAGCTGAGAATCGACAACAGTGAGTTCAACTGTACTTCTTCTGCCTTGTCGATGTATCAGGTAACGCAAGCCCTGATTTCGAATACGCACTTTGGGGTACAGTATGATCGCAGTCCCGCCATCAGACTTCTGGGGAGCAACAACAACCAATTTAGCACCTGCCATGTTACTGGCCAGTTTGGGGCGCCGGACTTTGGACATTTTGTTGGGATCGAGGTTGGGGGAATTCCTTTCGGGCAGGGACAACTGAACGGATCGAACAACAACCAATTTGACAGCATGTCATTCGCAGGCGTTCAGGCTGCGATTGTTCTCTCCCCAGGCGCTGTCGGAACCACCGGCACCGGCGGGAGAATGAATGCCTACGGGACCGGGTCACTTCAATCAGGTATCATTGACGTCGAGGGGTTTCCGACCCGCCCGGTCGTGGATCGGAGTGGAAATAGCACAAACCACACGCAATGGTTCGGGCCGGCCGGTCTGGTGGGCATCAACTGACGAGATCCGTCGGCTCAACTCTATTTGTAAGGCGGCTAGGCTTTGCTCAAAAGGGGGGGGCCTCGCCCCATAAGGCCGCGTAATCCTTTTGTTGATCAGGGGTCGGATCTGGGCCCTCGGTAGGATCAGTGCCCAGCGGCGTTTCTAAGACTTCCGCCAAAAGGCATGCGATGATAAGAAGAACGTCTTCGTGCGATCGCGGAGGGGATAGCGGCACGGACTCGTGGCCACCGAAAAGCTCAAGCAAGTCGATCGGGATGTTCTTGGGCGGGGGAATGGCACGCAGATTTGCGATTGAATGGGCCATTCCTCGCCTCAAGCACTCAGCTACAACATCTTCGTGGCGTAAGCTTTGCAGATTAGTCCCCTTGTTCACCAACCGCCGCAGTTTCGGCCAATAGCTTGGCCCTTCGGTATGAAGCATTAGACGCCTCCTCGCGGGTCACATGATCGCAGCGTTGCGGATCGCCGTCCTGCCGAGTTCGCCGTGACGCAATTACAGGTAGTATATTGTAAAGGCAATAGCAACCATTGGTTGTCTCACAATGTCGTGAGGGGCGCTCTTAAGGGCCACGTTGAACGCCCAGTCAGGTGGCGCCGTTGAGCACGAGCCTCTCTTGGGCGCCGGTCATGGAGCTGGACCAAGCGCTCGTGGAATTCCACTCATTGGCCGCCAAATAGCGCGGCGATTATGGTCGGATCACCTCTCGCACGTCGCATAGTGTTAGGTGTTCGCGTTCCTTGCCCTAGGCAGTGGTTAGCTCAACGATACATGCTCGTCGCCGACACCCAACACTTGCGGCAGTTCCTGCTCGGCATTTTCTGCCGGTCGGCACCCGCGAGGCGCAGCGGCCGGCGGCTAATTCTATGACTTTCCGCGTGTTTTGCGTTGGTCCTTCGTTTGCAACGTCGTTCCGGAGCCCCGCAGACTGCGCGGCGCCTGGAGCATCAACCAAATGCAAGCAAAGTCGCGCAACAACAACCGCCATTCGTTCAGGCAGTTTGACAACGGCGCTTTGGCAGCCCGTCTCGAGACCAGCGGCTCCAATCCGCTTGGGGGAGCGGGATTCGCAAGCCCGGCCAGCGTACCTCCCCCGGGTGGCGACTTTACGCCGGCTTCTACAAGGGCCGTCTTCACAAACCCAGGCGTAGATGGTCCATGCTTTCATTTCAACAATGGTGAGGTAATCGGCGGGGTAGAACAATTCGATGCAGGAACCCCAAACATCGGTTCGCCTGTTTCCCAAGACTGGAATATAACCCAATGGCAGACTACCGAGTTCTATGATCCCGCGGCAACAATCTTCGGCGACCAAACGTACGCGGATGCTACCCTTGGAACGCCAGAATACACCTGGGCGACGTCGGACGGCGATAGCGCGTTTAGCGTCTATAACTCAGCGACTTACGGCAAGGTGTACGGAATGTATGGCAACCAGGGCGGCGGCACATGCAATTTCCTTCAGACGAATGTTACCGCCGGCTCAACAACCCTTGCGGACCTAGTTACGTACTCGCTCGACGCAAAAATAGGGTACGCAGACACGGTCAGTGGCACTCTCGGTGCATCAACGGCCGAGACAGGGATCGAAGTTGCATTTAACGCTCCCGGGACCCCGAACTACAACCCGAGCCTACCGACCGAGACCGGATTCATCCAATATATGGTCACTGACTCACGCGGGCAGCCGTCGGGGCTAGCATACAAGGAATCGCCGGGTGTTTATATCTTCAACGCCAACGATGCCAACAACACATACTTGCCTTTCCTGACCGACACGGGTGGCTTGCACGAGATTTCCTATGATGTAAATGTCGCTGCGCTTCAGCTAGCGGAGTTCGTCGCTGATGATCTTGGGGTAACCGGGACCGACGAAGGAAGCGCCATTGACGACCTTGCCAACTGGTCGGTCGGTGGAATGTACGTTGGGACTGAGGGCGTTGTTGTACCGATCCAGTTTGACGTCGCCAATATAAGTCTCGAGGTCCACAATGACGACCCGTTCGTCAATTCCAGGGTTTCTAACGGCGGAATTGTCTTTTCTACCTCAAATCCTAGGACGTCAGGTCGGCTGGGTCAAAATATATCTTATCCAGATGGTGGCCCAGTCGAGATAAACAGCCTGGGTGACGACACTATTCATGGTGGTAGCGGGCCATTGACCGTAAACGGCGAGGGCGCAACGCTGAATGTAATTGACGGCCAGGGTTCTGTATCAATCGTCGGTGGCGCTGCGGTAAGCCTCAGCGGTGAGGCGGGTTTGTTCCAAGGGAATGTTACAGTCGCTGGTAGTGGCTCCGATCACATTAGCCAGGACGCGGAATCTGTCGTAGTCTTTAATTCTAATTCGGTATTTTTTCAGGGCGGAACCGGAACCTCAACGGTCATCGGAACCGCAGCCGCGAACGAGTCAATCCAATTTGTCGGTGGAACCGGGGCCGCGACGGTTCACGGCGGCGGCGGCGAAGAGAGCATAACTGCTACGGGAGGAACACTTTATGACACCGGCGGAAGCGGAGCGCAGACGATAACCGGCGGCGCCTCATCGACGACCTGCGTCGGCGGCTCGGGTTCAATCAAAGTTTCCGGCGCAACCGCGCTAGAGTTCGTCGGCGGATCCGGCGTCGCGACGATCTCCGCGGCCGCAGGTCTAGGCGAAACACTGTCCTTTGTCGGAGGAACGGGCCGGGCAACTGTCTTTGGCGGAGCAGGCAATGAGACCTTGCTCGGCGGGAGCGGCCAATTTCAAGATTATGGTGGAAGCGGATCTCAAGTGGTTACCAGCGGCACCGGCCAAGGAATCGTTATATGCGGGTCTGGTGGCGAGACGATCAACAACAATAACCATGGCAGCCTGACCGTGTTTGGAGGTTCTGGCCATTTGACAATAAACGGCGGCTTTGGTGCCATCACCGTGATTGGCGGCACTGGGCAGGAGACGCTCAATCTGGCCAATAGTCAGGCAACCGTATATCTTGGTACGGCAGCCGGGAGTTACTACACCGGCGTGAGCGACTACAATGTCCTAGTCGCTGGGGCAGCGGACCAAGCAGTCTTCGCGACCAGAGGTGGTGACACGGTTGCTGGATCGGCGGCAGGGTCAGATTGGGTGGTAGGTGCTGACTACTCCGGAGAAACGCTCCGTGTGAACCAGGGGAGCCACGACACGGTATACAGTGGCTCGGGAAGCAACTTAATCGAGGTCTCTAGCGGCAGTGACGGGGTTTGGACGGGCAGCGGAGACAACGCGGTTTTTTCAAGTACCACAGGCTCACTCAATTGCTGCAATGGCAGTGGTGCGACGACCTGGTTGTTCGCTGACCACCTTTCGGGAGATGCTACGATCTCCAACTTCGTCGCCGGCACAGACTCTCTCTCGATTTTGGGCGGTGGATGCGCGCAGGACATATCAGTGTCCGATGGAAGCACCTACATTCACCTCGACAGCGGAGGCGTGATCGATCTCGTTGGGGTGACCGATACAGGTGCCCACGGCTCGATTATATTCGGTAATATTTGAAGGGGGACGCGATTTCACAATCAGCGCTACGCGGCGGGAGTCTTCCGTACGATACGTTCAAGTCACAGAGCCGGTAGTTCGGCTCGGCGTCGATGTCGAACGCGGAGACCATAGAAT
>Ga0181531_10003027_pt1 | contig 10390 bp, 8 predicted proteins | sample PEATcosm2014_Bin_38_FD_119743 | JGI IMG/M metagenome (GOLD analysis project Ga0181531, IMG submission 119743) | Peatland microbial communities from MTU Mesocosm Facility, Houghton, MI, USA - PEATcosm2014_Bin11_10_metaG | ecosystem: Environmental > Terrestrial > Soil > Wetlands > Peat | place... | reverse complement strand
GAATTCTCCCTATGCCGATCAGGCGAAGCTCGTGCTGGCGCGGCTCGCGGTCGATGCGGGGCAGGACGCCAACGCCGTCGCGCCGCTCACCGACGTGATGGAGCATTCGAAGGATACCGGGCTCAGGCGCATCGCGCGCCTGCGCCTCGCGCGGGTCGAGATCGACGCGGGCAAGCCCGACGAGGCATTGAAGACCCTCGCCGACGATCCGGGCGCCGCGTTCGCCGTCGACTACCACGAGGTGCGGGGTGATGCCTACGCCGCCCAGAAGGACGTGGCGCGCGCGGTCGGCGAGTACAAGGCGGCGCTCGGCGCCGGACCCGATGGCAGCCCGCAGTCCTCGATCATCGTGCTCAAGATCGCCGATCTCGGCGTCTCCCCGGTCACGCCGCCGGTCGCGGCAGCCGCGCTCACACCGTCCGCCGCCATGGCGAACAAGGGCAAGCCCTGATGCGGGCGTATCTCACCGCGCTGGCGCTGCTCGCACTCGCTCTCGGCGCCGGCTGCAGCAAGGACAAAGACGTCGAGCCACCGGCGCAGCTCGTCAAGTTCCCCGAGACATTGCCCATCAAGCACCTGTGGGGCGAGAAGGTGGCCGGCGCCGGCAAGAAGCAGGTGAAGCTGCGACTCGGGCTCGGTCCGGCGATTGCCGATGGCGTGGTGTTCGCCGCTTCGCACAAGGGCGAAGTGATTGCGGTGGGCTTGGATACCGGGCGCACCGTGTGGCTGAAGAAACTCAAGCTGCCGCTCTCCGCCGGGCCCGCGGCTGCTCTCGGCATGGTGGTGGTCGGCTCGAGCAAGGGCACCGTCGTTGCGCTCGATGCCGCCACGGGCCGCGAGCGCTGGCGCGCTCAGGTCAACTCGGAACTGCTCTCGGCTCCCTCGATCGGCGAGCGCGCCGTGGTGATGCGCTCGGTCGACGGGCGCCTGCATGGATTCGATGCGCAAAGCGGCAAGGAACTGTGGTCCGTGGAGCAGCAGGTGCCGCGCTTGAGCTTGCGCGGCACGGCGACGCCGATCATCGCCAAGGAAATCGCCGTGAGCGGTTTCGACAACGGCAAGGTGATGGCCGTCAATCTCTCGACGGGTGATACCGTCTGGGACACCGTGCTCGCCTCCCCGCACGGGCGCACGGAGCTCGACCGGTTGGTCGACATCGACTCGGCCGTCTATGTGGTTGGGGACAACGTGTTCGCGGCCGGATTCCAGGGACGCACCGCCATGCTCGCGCTCGATTCCGGACAGATCTGGTGGGCGCATGAGATGTCGAGCTATCACGGGCTTGCGGTCGATGAGGACAATCTCTACGTCACGCAATCGGACGGCGTCGTGACGGCGATGCGGCAGCGCGACGGCTCGGAGCTGTGGCACTCGGACAAGCTCAAGCGGCGCGGCCTCTCGGCGCCGGCGGTCACCTCGAGCGCGGTTGCGGTCGCCGACTTCCAGGGTTATCTGCACTGGCTCGACAAGCGCACGGGTAACCTCGTCGCGCGCGAGCGCATAGGCAAGGTGCGCATCAGCACCGCCCCGGCGGCCTCGGGCGACACGGTCGTGGTGCTCACCGACGCCGGCTCGCTCGCGGCCTTCCGCGCCGCGCCCGCCGCGGCGCCGGCGGCCGCTGCGACCCCCGCCGCGGCGAGCCCGCCCGGCTCCTAGGGAGGGACTGTGCCCGGCGCGGCGGTCCGGCCTCGCAGAACCGAGGCGCGATCGTGCTCCCGGTAATCGCACTGATCGGGCGCCCGAACGTCGGCAAGTCGACGCTGTTCAACGCGCTCACGGGCACGCGTGACGCGCTCGTCATGGATCTGCCGGGCGTGACGCGCGACCGACAATACGGTTTCTCACGCCGCGCCGAGGTCCCTTGCATCGTCATCGACACCGGAGGTCTCATCGAGCGGCCGGGCGGTCTCGAGGGCCTGATGGTGGAGCAGACCGAGCGCGCCATCGCCGAGGCCGATCGTCTCATCGTGATCGTCGATGGCCGCGCGGGCGTCACGCCGCAGGATCAGTTCGTCGCGCAGCTCGCCCGGCGCAGCGGCAAGCCGACGCTGCTCGCAGTCAACAAGCTCGAGGGGTTCGATGAGGACCTGGCACTCGCGGACTTTCATCAGCTCGCGCTGGGGCCGCCGCACGCGATCGCCGCCGCCCACGACCAAGGCGTGCTCGAGCTCATCGAAGCGGCGCTCGCGGGCCTGCGGGTCGACGTCGAGGCGCCCATCGAGGCGACCGGCATCAAGGTGGCGGTCATCGGTCGCCCGAACGTCGGCAAGAGCACGCTCATCAATCGCTGGCTCGGCGAGGAACGCCTGGTCGCCTTCGATCAGCCCGGCACCACGCGCGATGCGGTATGGGTGCCCTTCGAGCGCGACGGCGTGCGCTACACCCTGATCGACACCGCAGGCATGCGCCGGCGCGCGCGCGTCGAGGAGGCGGTCGAGCGGTTCAGCGTGATCAAGACCCTGCAGGCGGTCGCGAGCGCACACGTCGTCGTCGCCGTCATGGACGCGCACGACGAGGTAGCCGAGCAGGATGCGAGTCTCCTGGGCACCGTGCTCGAGGAGGGCCGGGCGCTGGTGATCGCGATCAACAAATGGGACCACATACCCCTGGAGCAGCGCGATCTCATCCGTCAGCAGATCGAGCAGCGCCTGAAGTTCGCCGACTTCGCGCCGCTGCATTTCATCTCCGCGCGCCACGGCACCGGGGTCGGCGAGCTGCTCGCCTCGGTGCGCGAGGTGTATGCGGCCGCGATGCGCGACATGCCGACGCCCGAGCTCACGCGCGTGCTCGAGGCGGCGATCGAGAGTCATCAGCCGCCGCTCGTCTCGGGCCGGCGCATCAAGCTGCGCTACGCCCATCAGGGCGGCAAGAATCCGCCGGTCATCGTGATTCACGGCAACCAGACCGAGCACCTGCCCGACGCGTACCGGCGCTACCTGGTGAACGTCTATCGCAAGGCGTTCAGGCTGCAGGGGACGCCCGTGCGCCTGGCGCTGCGTGGCGATGAGAATCCTTACGCCGGCAAGCGCAACACGCTGACACCGCGCCAGGTCCGCAAGCGTCAGCGGCTGATCCGGCGCCACAAGCGCTGAGGCGCCGCGCGCGCCGCGCGCGAGTTAGGCCGCCGCGCGCAACGGTCCGCCCGTGGCGCCTGCCGGTGGCGCCACCGGCCCGCGCGCGATCGATGCACGAGCGCCGCTCTATCTGCCCCAAAGTGGTGCGCGCAACGCGCTCCGCCTCGCGCTAACCGCTTGATCGTTCTGAAATCGTCCTTCCTGGCACGGGGAGTGCTTCCCTCCGCACCCAACCTGGGGGTCGTGGGGAGCGGATGATGAGCGCAGTCGACGGTGCAGTCCGATGGTAGAGACCGGCTTGGTCGCGGCCGACAAGATCAGCGCCGGCGACACCGCCTGGATGCTCACGTCGACCGCTCTGGTGCTGATGATGTGCGTTCCCGGGCTCGCCTTGTTCTACGGCGGCATGGTGCGCAAGAAGAACGTGCTGGCGACGCTCATGCAGAGCTTCGCCTGCACCTGCGTGGTGACGCTGCTCTGGTGGCTGATCGGTTACTCCTGGGCGTTCACGCCGGGCAACGGCTTCATTGGCGGAACGAGCCGTGCGCTGTTTCGCGGGCTCACGTTCGCGACCGCCAAGGCGGGCAACAGCCTGTCGGTCTCGCCGCTCGCGCCGACCATTCCCGAGACCGTGTACGTCATGTTCCAGATGACGTTCGCCATCATCACACCGGCGCTCATCGCCGGGGCCTTCGCCGATCGGATGAAGTTCTCCGCGATGCTGCTGTTTCTCTCGGCCTGGTCGCTCCTCGTGTATGCACCGATCGCCCACATGGTGTGGGAGCCGACCGGCTGGCTGAACGGCGCGGGCGTCCTCGATTATGCGGGCGGCACGGTCGTGCACATCAATGCAGGCATCGCGGGCCTCGCGAGCTGCCTCATGGTCGGCAAGCGCTTGGGCTACGGCCGTGAGCGCATGCAGCCGCACAACCTGACGCTCACCCTGGTGGGCGCATCGCTTCTGTGGGTAGGCTGGTTCGGCTTCAACGCAGGCTCCGCCGCGGCCGCGGACGGGCGCGCCGGCATGGCGATGCTCACGACCCAGCTCGCCACCGCCGCCGCTGCGCTCGGCTGGATGTTCACCGAATGGCTCAGCAAGGGTAAGCCGAGCGTGCTCGGCATCGCCTCGGGGGCGGTTGCGGGCCTCGTGGCGGTGACCCCGGCTTCCGGCTTCGTCGGTCCCTCGGCGGCGATCCTCATCGGGATCGCGGCCGGCGTCATCTGCTTCTACGCCGCCACCTCGCTCAAGCTCGCCTTCGGCTACGACGATTCGCTCGATGCCTTCGGCGTGCACGGCATCGGCGGCATCGTCGGCGCCCTGCTCACCGGGGCGTTCGTCAGCAAGGAGATCAGCGGCGTCGACGGCTCGGTGCTCATCCAGCTCAAGGGCGTGCTCACGACGCTGGTCTACGGCTTCATCGTGAGCACGGCGATCCTGTTCGCGATCGACAAGACGATTGGTCTGCGGGTGACCGAGGAGCAGGAGCGCGAGGGTCTCGACATCTCCCTGCACGGTGAGAGCATCGAATAGCAGCCCGCTTCCGCCGCGGAGAATGGCGTAAGCTGGCAGCGCCCAAGGGGAGGGGACGCCCATGTCGTTTCAGCTGCTGCTTGCCATCGGTCTCATCGTCGTCGCGCTGTCGGGCTTACGCGTGGCGCAGGAATACGAGCGCGGCGTCGTGTTTCGCCTCGGCCGCTACACCGGTATGCGCGGTCCGGGTCTGTACTGGATCATTCCCCTGAGCATCGAGCGCGCCGTGCGCATCGACATCCGCACGCGCACCGTCTCCGCCGAGCAGCAGGAGACGATCACCCGGGACAGCGTCACCATCAAGGTGAACGCGGTGCTCTGGTACCGCATCGTCGACGCGGCCCGCGCGGTCATCGAGGTGGCCGATGCGCCCGCCGCCGTGTACCAGCTGGCGCTCACCGGCCTGCGCAACATCATCGGCCAGCACGATCTCGACGAGGTGCTCCAGGAGCGCACCAAGATCAATGCGCTGCTGCACGAGTCCATTGCCGGCTCGACCAAGGCCTGGGGACTCGAGGTGCAGCGCTTCGAGATGAAAGACGTCGAGCTGCCGGTCGCCATGCAGCAGGTCATGGCCATGCAGGCCGAGGCGATTCGCGAGAAGCGCGCCCGGCTCATCAAGGCCGAGGCCGAGCAAGAGGCCTCGGCAAAGCTCGCCGCGGCGGCCGCGCAGATCGCGACCAACCCGGCAGCGCTCGAGCTGCGCCGCATGCAGATGATCTCCGAGGTCGGGGCCGAGAACAACAGCACGACCGTGATCATGATCCCCTCGGACTTCGTGTCGCTCGCGCATAACTTGAGCGATTACGTGGCCGCCGGCCGCCGCTCCGTGTGACGGGAGAATGACGCGTCGGGCCCGAAGCGAGACCCAGCGTCCGGATTTGGCGACACCTGTAGGACGGCGCACGCTGACCCACCTCAATTCGTGACCTGCGTCGCACGCCGGTCGCGATTATGCCGGGTACTCTGCGCTCCCAAGCCCGAACGAACATGCGACACGGAGATCCTGCATGAGCAATCCGTACAACAGCGCCACTGAACGCGCCTCGATACTGGGTCCGACGCTCTATTTCAAGGGCGAGCTCAGCGCGGAGGAGGATCTGCTGATCCAGGGACGCGTCGAGGGCTCGATCACGCATACCCAGCGCCTCACCGTCGGTCCCCAGGGAACGGTGAAGGCGAACGTCCGTGCGGCGCTCATCATCGTCGAGGGCACGGTCGACGGCGATCTGCACGCGGAGCGCTCGGTGGTCGTCAAGGATTCGGCGACTGTGTGCGGCAACATACATTCGCCCAGCGTGAGCATCATGGAAGGCGCGAACTTCACGGGCAACATCGACATGGGGGGCCGCAGGGGGGCGCAAGTCAAGCCCGACCCCGCCGCGGCCCGAATGGTCAAGGCTTCCTGAGGGAGCGTTGCGGCGAATGGCCTGGTTCAAGAAATCGGATGAGGGAGATCCCATCATGCAGAACACCCCACCTGGACGAGCGACGCCGCAGGAGCCGATGAGCGCCCGACCGGAGCCTCGCGAGCCGCGAATGGAGCCGCGCGACCCGCGCCTGGAACCGCGCGTGGCCGCGCACGACTCCCGCGTCGAACCGCGGATCGAGCCGCGTGTCGAACCGCGCGCCGCGGCGCGACCCGCGGAGGCGCGCCACGAGGTGCGTGCACCGGAGGCCCGTGAGGTGCGCAGCGATGTCCCCCGCGCCTCCGTTCTCGGTCCCACCTTGCGCTTCAAGGGTGAGCTCTCGGCGCAGGAGGATCTGATCATCCAGGGCAGCGTCGAGGGCTCGATCACGCACACGCAGAGCCTCACCGTCGGCACCGACGGTACGATGAAGGGCGACATACGTGCGCGCGTCATCATCATCGACGGCAAGGTCGAAGGCGATCTGTACGCGACCGAATCGGTGAACATCCGCGCGACCGCCAAGGTCAAGGGCAACGTGTTCGCCCCGCGCGTCGGCATCACCGAGGGCGCCTTCTTCCAGGGTCAGGTCGAGATGCAGCCCTCGGGCGCCGCCGTGCAGGAGCACAGCGCGCGTCTGCGCCAGGCTGCGCTCGCCTCGACACCGGGTGCCTCCGCGCTCGAGCAGCCGGCGGTCGATCAGCTGCTGAGCGCGAGCGGATCCTGAATATCCGCTGAGCGGGTCCGGAGCAGAGGGCCGCCGACCCGCCGCCGCGCAAGCACGCCCCGCGCGCACGCCGGCGGCGGCGCTGCATTCAATCGCTGACGAAGAGTGCGGGGTCCACCCAGACGTGGTTGAGGCTCAGCGCCCAGTGCAGGTGGGGGCCCGTGGCGCGCCCGGTCTTGCCGACGGCGCCGATGCGCGTGCCCGCTGCGAGCAGCGCCCCCGCGTTCACGGCCACCTCGCTCAGATGGCAATACATGCTGATCAAGCCGCGTCCGTGGTCGATGAGCACGGTGTTGCCGGTGAAGAAGAAGTCGCCCGTATCGAGCACGCGGCCGGCGAGCGGCAACTTCACGGGGGTACCGGCGGCGGCCGCGATGTCCATGCCGGTGTGCGGATTGCGTGCCTCGCCATTGAAAATGCGGCGCATGCCGAAGGAGCTCGAGCGCACCCCGGGCACGGGTTGGGGAAAGCGCAGCGCTGCGGGCGGTGCATTGCTCCAGTGATCGAGCGCAGCGCCGATGCGTGCGGAATCGCGCTGGGCGCGCGCGAGGTCCTGCGCCGACAGGTCCACCTGACCCGGTGCGACGTTGAGGGATTGGCTGGCGTAGATCTTCTCGCCGACCGTGAACTCGAGGGCTCGTTCGCGCGCCTGCGCGCGCACCGAAGCCGCCGCATCCGGCGGATTCTGGGCGGATAGATCGAGCAGCACGCGGCGCGGCCCGAGCGGCGCCGACAGCGGGATGCCGACCACCGCCAGCCACTCAGCGCCGTCCTCGATGACGAGCACGCGGTTATCTCCCGCCTCGACCCGGGGCGGGTCGCGCCCGAGCTCGGCGAGCGTACCGAGATGCAGGATTTTCACCCCGCCCGGGACCGCGCTCTCGATCGGCAGCTCGAGTGCCCGCGCGCGCGGCGAGAGCGCCAGGATCGAGAGCGCGCCCAGGAGCGCCAGCACGGCTCTCACGGCTTCTCGACCCGAGCCTTGAGCCGGCCGCGTGCGAGCTGCGCCTCGATCAGGCTCCCCGCCGGGACACTCGAGGCATCGCGCACAATGGCGCCCGACTCGCTGTGCACGATGGCGTAGCCACGCTCGAGCGTGGCGAGCGGACTCACGGCCTGGAGCGTGCGCACCAGCGGCAGGAGACGCGCGCGCGCGCGTTGCAGCGTCTCCTGCCCCGCCACCGCGAGTCGTTTCTGAAGCGCGGCGTGAGCGGAGATCGCGGTGCGCAGGCGCGCCAGCGGGCTCGCCTGCCAGAGCCGGCCTTCTCGCTCGGCGAGCTGCGAGAAGCGCACATGCTGCAGATGCCGCAGGGCTCGACCGAGCCGGCGCTCGAGCCCGTCGAGCTCGAGCGCGCGCCGCGCAAGGCGCGAGCCCGGACTCAACAGCGCCGCCCGGCCGCTCAGCCAGCGCAGGCGCTCGCCCTGTCCGTCGAGCCGGCGACGGATCGCCCGGCGCAGGCGCTGCTCGTGCTCGTCCAGGCGCTGGGACTGATCGAGGAGGCGCGCGAGGGGGCTGGCGAGTTGCGCGCGGCCCTCGAGCCAGCGCAACCGCTCGCGCCGCTCGGCGAGCCGCCGGCGCTGCGCGCGAACCAGTCGCTGGCCGAAGCTCGCGCAGGTCGCCAGCCATTCTTCCGCATCGGGGACCACCATCTCGGCCGCGGCCGAGGGTGTCGGCGCGCGCACGTCCGCCGCGAAATCCGCGATGGTGACGTCGATCTCGTGGCCGATGCCGCTGATGAGGGGGATCGGCGAGGCGACGATGGCGCGCGCCAGCCGCTCGTCGTTGAAGGGCCAGAGATCCTCGAGCGAGCCGCCGCCGCGCGCGAGCAGCAGCACGTCGCACTCGGCGCGCCGGCCCGCGAGCCTGAGCGCCGCGATGATCTCGGCGCTGGCGAGGCTGCCCTGCACCGAGACCGGATAGATGAGCACCGGCACGGCGGGAAAGCGCCGCTTGAGGACGTGCAAGATGTCACGAACGGCCGCGCCGCTCGGCGAGGTGATGACGCCGATGCGCCGGGGGAGCGGCGGCAGCGGACGCTTGCGCTCGGCGGCAAACAGACCCTCGGCAGCGAGGCGCGCGGACAGCTCCTCGAACTGGCGCTTGAGCGCACCGAGCCCCGCGTCCTCCATGTGCTCGACGATGAGCTGAAACTCGCCGCGCGGCTCGTAGAGGCCGACGCGCGCACGCACCAGCACCTTCTGACCGTCGCGCGCCGCGAAGGCGCACAACATGTTCCTTTGGCGGAACATGCAGCAGCGCACCTGCGATTGCGCGTCCTTGAGCGAGAAGTACCAGTGGCCCGAGGAGGGGCGGGAGAAGTTCGAGATCTCGGCCTCGACCCACAGCGTTACGAAGCCGCGCTCGAGGACGAGCCGCACCTCGCGATTCAGGCGCGATACCGAGTAGACGTCCCGATCGGGCCGCGCGAGCGGATCGCTCCTGGGTGCAATCTCCATCGGCAAATGATAGCGGTTTACCGCGCGGCGGGCGCAAGGTACAATGCGCCGCCTCTTGATCCTAGCCACGTTGGTCCGCTGATGCGCATCCTGGAAGAGGCACTCACCTTCGATGACGTGCTGCTGGTGCCGGCATATTCCGAGGTGCTGCCGCGCAACGTCTCCCTCGCAAGCCACCTCACCCGGGAGATCAAGGTCAATCTGCCCGTGGTATCCGCGGCCATGGACACCGTCACCGAGGCACGACTCGCGATCACCATCGCGCAGGAAGGCGGCATCGGCATCGTTCACAAGAACATGTCGATCGAGCATCAGGCGCGCCAGGTCGCGCGCGTGAAAAAATTCGAGAGCGGCGTCATCAGTGATCCGATCACCGTGAAACCCGACATGACCATCCGCGAAGTGCTCGAGCTCACGCGCGCGAAGAACATCTCGGGTGTGCCGGTCGTGCGCGGCACGAAGGTGGTCGGCATCGTCACGCATCGCGACCTGCGCTTCGAGACGCAGCTCGATGCGCCCGTCTCCTCCGTCATGACACCGAAAGAGCGGCTCGTCACGGTGCGCGAGAATGCGCCCAAGGAAGAGGTGCTCGCCCTGCTGCACAAGCATCGGATCGAGAAAGTGCTGGTGGTAGCGGGCGACCATGATCTCAAGGGCATGATCACGGTGAAGGACTTCCAGAAGGCGACCGAATTTCCCAACGCCTGCAAGGATGCGGTCGGAAGTCTGCGCGTCGGCGCGGCGGTGGGCACGGCGCCCGACACGCTCGAGCGGGTCGCGGCGCTGCGCGAGGCGGGCGTCGATGTGATCGTGGTGGACACCTCGCATGGGCATTCGAGGGGCGTGCTCGAGACCGTCCAGCGCATCAAGAAGAAATACCCCGACATGCAGGTGATCGGCGGCAACATCGTGACCGCCGAGGCGGCGCTCGATCTGGTGAAGTACGGCGCCGATGCGGTCAAGGTCGGCATCGGCCCGGGCTCCATCTGCACCACGCGCGTCGTCGCGGGTGTGGGCGTGCCGCAGATCAGCGCGAACGCGGGCGTCGCGATGGCGTTTGACGGGAGCGGTGTGCCCGTCATCGGCGATGGCGGCATCCGCTTCTCCGGGGACATAGCCAAGGCGCTCGCGGCGGGCGCGCACTGCGTGATGATCGGCGGGATGTTCGCCGGCACCGAGGAGTCGCCCGGCG
>Ga0181531_10003025_pt1 | contig 10396 bp, 5 predicted proteins | sample PEATcosm2014_Bin_38_FD_119743 | JGI IMG/M metagenome (GOLD analysis project Ga0181531, IMG submission 119743) | Peatland microbial communities from MTU Mesocosm Facility, Houghton, MI, USA - PEATcosm2014_Bin11_10_metaG | ecosystem: Environmental > Terrestrial > Soil > Wetlands > Peat | place... | reverse complement strand
GGCAACTGCGCTTTACGGGTCTTCCAGCATCGAAGAGAATGCTGTAGGCGGCACGGGCGGCCAGGCCGAGGGAACCGGTTATTCCGGCGGCAATGGCGGCACGGCCTCAGCCGTGGCCTACGCCGCGACCTCCAGCGCCAGTCAAACTGGAGGCGTTTCAGCCAGTGAAGAAGGCGGAAGCGGAGGCAATGGCATCAGCTTTTCGGGCACTTCCGGGTCCGCAAACGGCGGCAATGGCGCCACCGTTGCCATTACCAGTCCGATTGTCAGCGGCTCGACCAACGGCGGGGCGCTGACTTTATATCAAGAGGCCACCGGCGGCGCCGGCGGCAACACCGATGGCACCGAGGACGGCGCGGTCGCCACGGCAGGCACGGCAGGCAACGCCATCTCGGATATGATCGGCGTCTCCAATCCGGGCGACGGCGCCCTAGTCGTGAACAATACTGCGAATGGCGGCGCTGGCGGGTGGAACCGTGGTGTCGGCAACGCGACAAACGGCGGCAGCGCTGCCTTCACCAATGTTGCTTCCATCAGTATCGACGGCAGTTACCTTGATATCGCTGGTGGGGCCGGTGGCGGAACGGGCGGCTATACTTACGCAAACGGGGTCACCGGCAACGGCGGGAATGCGACTGGGAGTTCCCTGGGGGTAGCCGTCGGTTCCAGCAGCGTCTCAATCAACGATCACGTCTTCGGGGGTGTGGGTGGCACCATCGATAATCCTGGCAGCACGGGGAACGGCGGCAATGGCGGCCAGGCCTTCACCACCGGAACCGGAAGCACGACGGTCGCGGAGGCCTACGTCCAGGAGCACGCCGTCGGCGGCCCGGGCGGTGAAGGGTACGGAGCCGGTTTTTCGGGGGGTACCGGCGGATCCGCTGCCGCAGTGGCCGCCGGCCTCAGCAGCGCCGGCGGCGAAATCGAGATTATATCGGGAGAAACAGGCGGCAATGGCGGCAATGGCACTGATGGAGCCGCCGGCGGCAATGGTGGCGTCGCCAATCCGAGCGTCCTGACTATCGACGATTCCAGCACCGGCCCCGTGACGGTCGCCAACACGGCCCTGGGAGGCGCTGGCGGCAACAGCGACACCGGCCTGGCTGGCCTCGGCGGCGCTGCCTCCATCGACGACATTCTCACCAATCCCGTCGGCGGCATCACCGAGACCGTCTCGGCGACCGGCGGCTCAGGGGGCCAGAGCACTTCGGCCCAGTGCGGCAATGGCGGAAACGCCAGCGCCGTGACCTCCGTGACAGGCTTTGGCGCTGTCTCAGCCAATGCATCCGCCGCCGGCGGCGCGGCTGGAACCAGTTCCGGCGGGACGCCCGGGGCGATGGGCAGCGGAACGGCAACGGCCACCGCGGCAGAAGCAGGCTCGGGGACCGCAACCGCCACCGCGACCGTCCAGGGGAGCAGCGGCAACGCAGTTGCAAACGCCACGACCTCCGGCGGCATCTTCGATTCCTTATCCGTCAGCAGCACAGCCGCCGCCGCCGCGACCGTATCCAATGAGGCCGTGAGCGTGGCCTCGATCGATCAACCGGCCTCCACATCCCCTCCCAGCGGGTTCGACGCCTTCGCCTCCGCGACTGGATCGCCGCAATCCGGAGATGTAAGCAGCGCCCTGACCGGCGAAACCAATGTCAGCGCAGTTGGGATCAGTGTGAATAACACGCTGGCCCTGGTCGCTCTTGGCGCCGCCTATAGCGGGACCGGAGCGCCGGAAACTTATGACACCGAGGCGAACTTCAGATTCAATCCCATCAGCTCGGGCACGCTGGAGATCGGCCTCCTCAACACGACTTCGGCAGGCAACGGATTTGAAAGCCTGACGTTCGAGGTCCTGGTCGGCGGCACAACGGAGGTCGACGAGGATTTTGATACGCTCTCGGCCGCGAATCTCTATTTCCAGGATCAAGCGCTAAATCTCGGCACATTTGACGGAAACACGACCGTCAATTTTGAGTTCCAACTCACCTCGGATAACCCCGGTGACCAGTTCGACACGGAATTTGTCGTCGCCAATGTCCCGGAGCCGGACACTTGGGCGCAGCTGGCTGTCGGCGCTGCCGGATGCTTCGTGATAACACGACGGCGCAAAAAATCCCGCGCCTGCAAAGCCCGCCACGGCGCCAACTGGCGCTTGAGATAGCGGCCAGTGTGGCTGGCCTCGACGGTGGCGAGTTTCTCCTGATATAAGATAAAATACTTATTTTTTTGACGGCTTTTGGCATATTCTGATACAGGCACAAAGATAGACGGGAAAAGGTCCACGGTGGGAGTTCGGAAGTAGGCGAGATTACCTGTTGTGGCGCCCCTGCCCGGGAAGAGAAATGCAGGCAATCATCCCAACCCACCATGAACATAATTCCAAATGGGGAATTCCCAGCAAAACCAGCCGCTGCTCCGGCGCCTTCGTATCGGTTCCAATGCGGCTGCTTTCCCTTCCGTTGGTTGCCCCTTGTGGCCGCCTTCATGCTTGCCGGCACGGTTTACGGTCAGGTCACAAAAGTTGATTCCCGCGCGAAGATAACCGGAACCACAGTGGACACGGTGGATTGGGGCTCCCTGGGCCCACAATTCACGGCCCTTACCAATCCGTTTGAAGTCCAGTCATCCAGCAATAACACCCTGTTTGTCAGTATGCCGAACGGATCCTTTTATGTGGATCAGCAGGAGGCGCCAAGCGAGTGGGAGGGCAGCTTCGCTCCCGGCGACTATCTTCTTTTTACGGACTTTGCCAAGGGGCCCATCACAATCACTTTCGCCGACCCCGTTTATGCGGTGGGCATGCAATTTAACGAAAATGGCGGCGCTCACTTTACCCCTACGATCAAGGCGTACGACGATTTGGGTAATTTGCTGAATTCCGTTACCACGGGGCCCGTGTCCAATGGGAAAGATAACAGCGACAAGGCTCCCTTTCTCGGAATCCACGATGTCCTGCCGGCCATCAAGAGTGTTGAAATCTTTTGCACCCAAAGCCTGTATGGCGGTTTTGCGATTAACGATCTGACGATTGAGGAGGGGCCGCTGCCCTCAGCCGCGGGCATCAATCCCCTGGCCCCCCTCGTCGAGCGCGCGGGCGGGATTTTGTACGGGACCTGCTTCGCTGGAGGCAATTATCACGATGGAGCGGTCGTCCAGTACGGTGGCGGCCCGACTGCCAACGATGAGATTATCCCCCTTGTCGAATTCAGTGGCACCAACGGGTCGGGACCGGAAAATGCGCTGACTCTTAGCGGCCCCGATCAAATCATTTATGGCACCACCACATTCGGCGGTACATTGCCCGGACCCACCGTTGGCGACGGGACTGTATTCATGATCGTTCCGAACGGCGCCTCCTCGATATTGACGACCCTTTGGACATTCACCGGGGGCATCGATGGCGCGGAACCCTCGAGCCCGCTCATATCGCAAAATGGAAATTTTTACGGCGCCACGGCAGCCGGGGGCCAAAACAATGACGGCGTTCTCTATATGTTAACGCCGAACGGCGGCGACTCGACCCTTACAACCCTGTGGTCCTTCACGAGCGGGACAGACGGGGCCCAGCCGGTCTCCCTGACGCCGACCTCCACGCCGGGAACCTTTTACGGTCTGGCCCAGGGGGGAGGGGTGGGATTTGGGACGATCTTCGAACTCGTTGCCGACGGCACCAACTCTACCGTCACGCCCATCGCCACTTTTGACGATACCAATGGCGATACCCCGGTTGGAGCGCTGGTTGCCGGCACCAATGGTCATTATTACGGCATGACCGCGGGCGGAGGATTATACGGAGACGGCACCATCTTCGAAGTTACCACCACCGGCACGTTATCGACCCTGGTCAATTTCAAGGGCCCGGATGGCGCCGTGCCCTCCGGCAGCCTTCTGCTCGCATCGGACGGTGACTTTTACGGCACTACCAACGTGGGCGGAACCCGTGGCGGCGGAACGATTTTCCGAATGACACAGACCGGCAAGCTCACCACGCTGCTCAACTTCGTGCCGACCTTCGGCGAGGTTTGGGAACCGAACTCAGGCCTTATCGAGACGTCGGGTTTTCCATCATTGATACTAATTGGACAAGCCTCTGCCTCGGGCCGATACGCCAACGGCTGCATTTACGAGGTGACGATCAATGGCCCACACGCAGGGGATTCCGATCTGGTCGATTTCCAGCAACTCGGCGATGAGACGCCGACGGCAAGGTCCATTCCCGCCGTCCACCAAACCCCGCACAGTGCGGTGATCGAGGGCATGGTGGATCCCAATGGAATGGCAACCACCGCGCAATTCCTATATTCCACCAGCAACGCCGTGAGCAATGGCCTTCTCTCCAATGCCACCGATACCAATCTCGTGAGTTTGGGCAAGGGTGGCAGTGGAAAAATAATAGGCGCCGCGCTCACGGGCCTCCCGGAATATACAACCTACTACTATCAGGTGGTCGCCTCAAATACCCTGTTTAATGGAGACATCGGCAGCGTCCTTGAATTTACGACCAAGGGCCCTCCCACTATCACGTACAATGCTCCCACCACTTCCCTTGTCACCGGCATGACAACCCTGAGCGGGACCGTAAACGCCGAGGGAACCCAAACAACCGCCTTCATTGACTACGGTCCAACGGACAGATATGGCCAATCGAAAAGATTCTTCCTGGGCGATGGAATTATAAACCAATCCATTTCCTGGACGCTCGATATCGGTGCGGGGAGCATTTACCATTATCGGATCGAAGCGCAAAACGCCTACGGAGTGGTTTTCGGTCCGGACCAAAGTGACTTGGGTCAATGAAGATTGGCGGCTTTCACCTGCGCCTCCGCCGTCCGTTAGCGGCGGCTGCAAAGTTCTTTTAACTTCTTTAGATAGAACCGCCTTACACCTCCACCATCGCCGGCTCGTTCACGCCTGCAAGCACTGGCAGCGGGACCGCCGGCGCCTGGCGCCATCCGGCCTCATCCTTCAGGAAAACGCGGCGCGAGAGCTTCACGAACACCTGGCTCAGCGGCTGGAGATTCGCGATCGGGATCGCCACTTCCACGCGCCGGCCGTCGATGCGGACCGCTGCCATCCGGACAAGGCCGCCGGTAACCACATCCTGCAACGGGACGCATCTGGAGGTGGCGGGCAGCGGGAGCATCCAGCGCAGGCTTCCGCCGGTGACGCTCTCGAGGGCAAGCAGCAGCGTCGCCTTCGCGGGATTTGCGCGGGCTCCGTGGAGCCGGAGCTGGAGCCGCAATGCGCCGCGCTCGAACACGGCGCCGAGCACCGGGTGACGGGTATCGAACTGCTCCTGCAACGGGGCGCTATAATAAATTTCCTGGTCCGAGGCGTAGGCCGAGAAACGTTTGCGGCTCAGCGCCATCTGGCTCTCGTGCGCGAGGATGGCGGCGCGCTTGCGTTCCACCTCGGCTTCCGTGAGCCGGAGCGTGATCCTTCCGCGCTCCGTCTGCCGGCGCGGCGCGTGAATAATGAATCGCAGCAGCCGCGGCGGACGATCGAGGCGCATCATGGCCAGGTGCAGCAACACGAAGAGCGCCGAGTGATCCGGATGCGCGTCTGTCGACGAAGGCATCACAAAAATCGTGGGCCCGAATTCCTTCAACTCAGCCCAAAGCGTGAAGAGGACTCCCTCCTCCGCGCGCATCAGAAGGCTGGTGATGCCCTGGTCCGGAAGGCCGAGGAAACGGGCGCACCCCCTGGGCAAACCGAGCAGCTCGAGCGCCGCAAGCGCCTCCTTGCGACGACGCCGCCCCCAGCGGGCGCGATCTGTAAGGCTGATCTGGATCTTGCGCTCGAGAAAGCGCTGTGGCCAGGGGTTGTTATCGCCGTCGGTGGCAAAGAGCACGCGGACCTTTGCCCCCGCCTTGACCGCCCGCTGGATAAGCCCGGCGGTGGCCAGCGATTCGTCATCCGGGTGCGGGGCCAGGATCAGCAGCCGGTCCTTCGAGGTAATTTTCAGAGTACTCATTTAATCAACGGGGAATCCTGCGACAGCTTTCGTGAATGGGTCAAAGCCGCGCTGCAGGGCCTGGGTCCAGACGAGAGCGACATCTCCTTTGCCCGAGGCGATTTTTAACTGATGTTCGCCGGCCGGAATTTGCTGGGAATCCTGCAACGGAGCGCCATCGAGGGTGCCCGTAATTTTGCCGCCGGCGGCGACGATGGAATATTTGGCGCGGATGTCGGTGTGGAAATTCATGGTGGGCCGGGCGCCACCGAGGTCCTGGCCGGCGATCCAGACCTTGCCGTTGCCTTCCATGTAATTGGCCTGGAGCCAGTCCTCATCCTGCGGCCGGAGGCGGTGATTGACGGCGATGGTGGTGCCGGTGTCGATCATCCGGGCCCGGACATCATTGGGGATCAGGCCGAGGGCGATCCGCCTTAGGGTGATGCCTTCAAGGACCCAGTAGATTGGGCGGTTGCGGAAGATGGTTTCGCCTTTGCCATCCATGACGAGATCATTGGGATCGGTGAGATGCAAAACGATGGCGAGGTTTTGCTCGAAGCCGAGCATTTCGTTGTCGAGCGGGGATTGGAGGCGGCAGGCCCATGTGAGCCCGCCTGCCATGAGCGCCAGGCCGGCCACAGGGACGAAGAGGCGCGCGGGCCAGCCGGTAAGGCTGAGAAGGTGGAACAGGAAGGCGAGCGCGCAGATGGCGGCGAGCGGAACGATCGGGATGAAATCCTGGGCTGTAACGAGCGGCCAATAGCTGCGGAGCAGAAAGTAGTAGGCGCCGCACGTCATCAGGATGAGGGCGCGCCCGGCGCCGATGCGCTCATTAGCGCTGGAGTGCATGCAAAGCCAGCCGAGACCAAGCAGGACCGGCAGCGACATCGGGAAGAGCCACAAGTGAAGGCCGGACTTTGCCCATTTACCCAGACCCGGGACGCCATTGTGGACGATCACGCAATAGTACATCTGGGAAAACGCGCCTTCGAACGCGAAGAAACTGATGAGCAATCCTGGTACAATGACCAGCCCTGCGAGGATGAGACCGGCATTCCGGATCGTCGCGCCCGGATCGCGCTGCCGCCGGGAGAGCGCGTGAAGCGTGAGCAGACCGAGCCCGGCCACACCCAGCGAAAGGAGGAGCAGGGAAGTCTTCATCGAGACAGAGAAACAGGCGCCGATCGCAAGGCCGAATAAAAGGGCGCGCCGGCCGGCCATCGGGCCGCTCACGGCCAGATAGACCGATGCGAGCCAGAGAGTGGTCCAGAGGTCATCGGTGCGGAATTCCGTCGTGACCAGGAAGAAGGCGGGCATGCAGCCGGCGACGATCGCCATCCAGAGGCCCCAGCGCTGGCCGTAAAGGGCGCGGCCGATGAGGTAGACGAAATACAAATCCGCCAGGAAGAGAGGCAGCATCGCGAGGCGCATGGGGACCACGATCCACGCATGCTCGCCCAGCGTCCGGAAGAGCGGGGCGCAGAGCATCTGGAAGAGGGGGCTGTGATTATCGAACAGGTCCCGGTAGGGGAGATGGCCGTGGGCCCAGCCCCAGACGACGTGAAGATGCTGCGGCTCGTCGGAATCGACGCGGTAATTGAAGGCGTAGAGGATTCGCAGGGCGATAATGCCGGCGAGTGCGACGGCGGCAGCCCAGGCCTCGAGGATACCGACGGGCGTAGTCAGAGTTTGCGCAACACCGCCGCCTGATTCCCGGACAGGCTCTACGACCCGTTCCCGCGGAACGGCTTCGCTCTTTTGGTGGATCAAGGCTGAGGGCAATACGGCTTCCGGTACCATGTGGGAGCAGACACTATGAGGAAAGGTGCGTTGCCATGCGGTTTCGGGCAAGTTACAGATTTTTAAGGCGCATCGTTACGCCAGCGCCGGGATGCGGAGGGTGAACTCCGAGCCGCGGCCGGGCTCGCTCTTGACGCGGCATTCGCCCAGATGCGCCTGGGCGATGGCGCGGACGAGGCTGAGGCCGAGGCCCAGGCCACGCTGCGAGCGGCTTTTATCGCCCCGGTAAAGGCGTTCCCAGACGCGCGGGAGATCCTCGGCGGGGATGCCGATGCCGGTGTCGCGGACGCTGACGACGACCTGGCTGGGAGTCCGTTTCACGGCGACCTCCACCTGGCCACCGGCGGGGGTGTATTTCACGGCATTGTCCAGGAGGTTCGCGACGGCCTGGCGGAGGCGGTTTTCGTCCGCGACGGCTTCGCAGCTATTCTCCGCGGAAAGCGAGATTTTGATGCCCTGATCCTCGGCCACTTCGGCATAGAATTCGGTCAACTGGCGGGCGAGTTCGGTTACGTCCACGCGCTGGAGGTTGAGTTTCATCGCGCCGGTTTCGACCTCGGAGATGTCCATGAGGGTATTCAGCATTGTGACGACGCGCTCGGATTCCTCGACGCAATCGGCCAGCGCCTCGCGGGCGGCATCCGGGTCTTGCGGGTTTCGCAACGCCATCTCGGCCACGCCGCGCAGCCGAGTGATCGGCGTGCGAAGGTCGTGGGCGACATTGTCCAGAACGCCGCGCATGCCTTCGACCAGGGACTCGATTTTCTCGAGCATCAGGTCGAAGGAGACGACCAGTTCGCGCAGTTCGCCGGCCGTCTTCTCCGGCGGGATGCGTGCGTCCAGCTTGCCTGTCGCGACGATATTCTGCACGGTTTCGGTGAGGTTGCGCAGGGGGCGCAAGGCGCGGTCCGCCATCAGGGCGCCGGCTCCCAGTGCCAGCAGGAGCACCGGGAAAGTGACGGCGACACAGGTGGCGCCGAAACGCTCGATGAGGACGCGGCGCTTGACGGCGTTGCGGCCAATCTGGAGGAGGTTGCCGTTGCTCAGGCGCGTATTGGCGAACTCGAACGAGCCCCATTTGCCGAGGCTGACGGAGAAGAACCGCTCGGTGGGGAGGATGGAGCGCGCCTCGAGGGCGGCCAGCGCCTGGGGCCCGGCGGGATCGCTATAGGGGAGGCTGGCGAAGAGGGTGCGGTTTTGCGCGTCGGAGACGCGGATGAGGAATTCGTCGGAGCGCTTTTGGGAGGCGTCGCGCCGGATCTCCTGGATGCCCATGTCCTTGTAGGTGTCGGCGAATTCCTTGACCTTCGAGTGGAGCAGCTCGGAGTTCGCTTTGCGCAAATTGGCGTCGAGCATCCAGTACACGAACGCGAACAGGACCACGAGGCTGAGGCTGAACAGCCCGAAATACCAGGCGGTGAGCCGGACGCTCACGAGCCGGATCCGGGGGCGTTTATCCATTGGCGGGCTTGAGGACATAACCCACGCCGCGGATCGTATGGATCAGCGGGGTATCGAAGGCCTTGTCGATCTTCGTCCGCAACCGGCACACCAGCACATCGACAACATTGGTCTGCGGGTCGAAATGGTAATTCCAGACATGTTCCATGATGAGCGTCTTTGAGACGACCCGCCCGGTATTCCGCAGGAGGTACTCGAGGAGGGCGAACTCGCGCGGCTGGAGATCGATCTCCTGGCCGGCGCGTTCGACGCGGCGCTTGAGGAGGTCCATGGAAAGATCGCCGGCGGTGAGGCGGGAGGGCTCGCCCTGATCGCTGGCGCGGCGGATAAGGGCCTGGATGCGGGCAAGGAGCTCTGAGAAGGCGAACGGCTTGGTGAGGTAATCGTCCGAGCCGATCTCGAGGCCCTTGACACGGTCATCCACGGAGCGCTTGGCGCTGAGGACAATGACCGGCGTCTGCAATTGGCTGCGGCGCATCTCCTGGATGACGGAGAGACCGTCGAGCTGGGGGAGCATGAGGTCGATGACGGCGGCGTCGTACGTTTCGTTGAGGGCGAGGTGGAGGCCGCTGCGTCCGTCCTTGGCCTGATCGACGGCGAAACCGGCCTCCTGCAGGCCCCGTTTCACAAACCCGGAAATCTTCTCGTCGTCTTCGATGATCAATACGCGCATGGTCTTCCATCCATACACCGTTTTGCGGGCCGCGCCACGCCCATTCATTTGTCGTACCGGGCGGCCGGTTTTGCCAAAATGTAAGCAAATTGTAACAATCGAACGATTTCCTTAGCCTCGACAATCCGCTCAACATCAGTGCGATGGCACACATATTCGGGTCCCTCACCACCCTTCAGCTCGTTTTTCTATTTATTGCCCTTGGGCTCGCCTTCACCTTCGAGTTCGTCAACGGCTTCCACGACACGGCGAACGCGGTGGCCACGGTGATCTATACGAACAGCCTGCCGCCAGTGGTGGCGGTGGTCTGGTCGGGGATGTGGAACCTGATCGGCGTGCTGCGCTCAAGCGGGCTGGTGGCGTTCGGGATTGTGGCGCTGCTGCCGGTGGAATTGGTGATGAACGTGGGGTCGGCGGCGGGGTTTGCGATGGTGTTCTCGCTGCTGATTTCGGCCATCGTCTGGAACCTCGGGACGTGGTACCTGGGGCTGCCGGCGTCGAGTTCGCACACGCTG
>Ga0181531_10003024_pt1 | contig 10397 bp, 10 predicted proteins | sample PEATcosm2014_Bin_38_FD_119743 | JGI IMG/M metagenome (GOLD analysis project Ga0181531, IMG submission 119743) | Peatland microbial communities from MTU Mesocosm Facility, Houghton, MI, USA - PEATcosm2014_Bin11_10_metaG | ecosystem: Environmental > Terrestrial > Soil > Wetlands > Peat | place... | reverse complement strand
TCATCATGGGGTTGTGCGTTGGAACCGCTTCGGCGCAATTCGGATTCGGGATTGTTTACGACCCCACAAATTACGCGAACGCGTTGCTCCGCTATGCAGAACTTCAACAACAACTCGTTCAATTGAAGAACAGCTATACCCAACTCATCACTCAGTACAACCTGGCTTTGCAAATGTCCCGCAACCTGCAAAACATGCCTGCTCGTTACCAGGCCCAATTCTCGCAATGGAGGAACACTCTCGCGGGGAATACGTACCAAAATACGGGAACTTGGGTGAACGGGATCAACTCCGGCCTGTTTCCCACCGTAACAACAGGCTACCAGCAAGCCACAACCCAACTACTCCAATACAGCCCCGACCATATCTCCGGCATGACGGACGATGAACAGGCACGAGTCAAATCCCAATATGCGTCCGTTGAACTCGCTGACGGCGCAAACACCACCGCGATGGCCGCTATCGGATCAATCCGTGGGAACGCCCAGAATGTCCAAACGCAGATTGCGAACCTTGAACAGGATTCGTTGTCTGCGGACCCAAATCTGAACACCGAAGTTTCTGTTCTAAACAAGATCAATGCGGCCGGAGTATTGACGCTCCGCACGCTTCAGGACTCAAACAAGCTCCTCGCATCGCTTCTCGAACAGCAAACCATTATCGCGAAGCAGCAACGCGAGGCCACGACCAATGCCATCAATACCGACATCTCGCGACGTGCCAACCTTGCCGGAAATATGGCTCAAGTGAACGGCACGTTGACAGAGTCTCTACAGAACTTTCGGATGCCTTAGAAGGAATTGCTCATACGCGGCGCGTCGAAGGAGCCACTACGATGGACTACCTCCAATTCATCTTTCAGGCCATCAACAATCTGCTCACGCAGAACCTTGGCTTCTTCGACGCAATGGGCCAGAACCTGTTCCGATCCTTTGCCACAATCCTCGTGGTTTGGTACGGCGTGAAATCGGCACTCTCTGCCGCTGGCGGGCGACACATGTTTAACTTCGACAACTTCGCAAGCCTGCTCCTGACCATCGCCTTCGGTTTTGCAATGGTGAATTACTACAGCACCCCGATTCCGGGCATGGGTGCAAGCTTTCATAACCTCATCACTGACGAGTCGCAGTTTCTCGCAAATAAAATCAATCAGACCGAACTCCAAACTGTCGAAGAGAGAATCGCCGATTACGAGACACGCATGGATTCGCCGGGCATCACGGACATCCTTGGAACGATCATCTATGTCGTCATCATTATTTTGCTCGCTGCCGCCCAGGCCATCGCGATTGTCGTAATCGCGTTCGGATTCATCGCCACTGCCGTGTGCGTGCTCGTAGGGCCTATATTCATACCCTTCTTTATCGTCCCTAAATTGGAGTGGCTGTTTTGGGGGTGGTTCAAATGCTTCATCCAATATGCTTTTTACCAGGTCATCGCAGCGGCGGTTGTCTATGTAATTGCGAACCTCATCTTGGGCATATTCGATCTTCAGCCCACAGGAACTATCTCGACCGTCCAGCTCATTGAGGCGTTTCCGGTTCTCTTCATCACTTTTCTCGCGTCAATCTATACGCTTCTGAAAATTCCGGCGCTTACCAACCACATCTTTAGCGGAACGGCGGGAGGGTCTTCTGCCGGAATTCTGGAGAGGGTCTTCGGATGAATAACGATGCGACCTTTCAAAATGCGAAGCGACTCTATCTCGAACAGTATGGCGATCCCATGGTGACCAATACCTATCTGAAAATCGCGCTGGTCCTCGTCTCTCTTGTAGCCATCGGACTGGCCCTCGTGGACCTGAGAACGATCCGCACCTTTCAGAATTTCCGGCCTCTCGTCATTCGAATCGACGACTTAGGCCGGGCCGAAGCCATTAATTACCACAATTTCGAGTACAAGCCGCAGGATGCCGAAGCCAAATATTTCCTTTCACAGTTCTGCGGACTCTATTACCGCCGCAACCGCTACACGATCCAGGATGACTTTTCGAAGTCTCTCTATTTCCTGGACGGCAAGCTTGCGGACGGCATCATCGACGCCTACCGCAAGGACGATGTGATCAAGAAGTTCATCACGAATACCTCCGTTCCCGAAATCGACATTGATGTGAAGAAAGTGGCGCTCGAAGACATGCAGTCCCCGCCCTACAAGGCACGCGTGGACTTTTACATGGTTTATTACTCGCCCTCGGATCACAGCGAGATCAAGCGCGACCTCTATACCGCAAATTTCGTGTTTGTCTTTAAGAGCAACGTCCCAAACGAGCTTATCCCGATCAATCCGTTGGGCCTTGCGATTACGTATTTCCGCGAGGACCAAGCCTTCAAGTGAGCACCTATGGTTGCGAACGCACTCATGCTGACCATCGCCATCGTCCTGGGACTTGGCTTCTGGTGTATGCAGACGCTGACCTACTTCATTTCCTATAAGAGCGTCTTGTTCCGGTTCTATGGCACGCCAATCTTGATCTACTGTGCGGTTCTCTTTATCAATGTCTTCGCGCTCGCTTTCGCATTGAATCGGAAATTCTTCCTCAAAGACACCGGCAGAAAACTCTCGCATCTCGACAAGCAGCTACATGTCGGGCAGACGGAAGTGACCGCTCCATCCCTCGAAGAGGAGGTGGACTAGCGTGTCTCGCGATTACGCGCCTGAATCCGTCGATCCCAGAGACGCCGGACCCGAGCCTGTTTCCGGTACCCGCCAAACGGGTCGTTCCGACTCCTCGCGGGGACAGGGACCTGGCAGTGACGCACAGGATGATGCTCGGCTGACACTCGAACGCGGACCCAAAGCGGAGATGGAGCGCCCTGCCGAACCGCGCAAGGCGTACGAATTTCGCGGCAGAACGTACACCGTCAGGTCCTCTGAAATTGGGACTCTCGCTGAGCTTGGTAAATTCCGAGCCGTTGCAACGGAGGATCTCGAAGAGTTCCGTTACGACGGAGAAAGGGACCGCATGAGACCGGATGTAGCAAACCTCATCCGGCAAGGCCTCGTCACAGAGAAGACCATCCCGCACTCCGACACCGATCCCCGCCGATTGCTGACTTTAACCAAAAAAGGCCATCAATTCCTCCGCTCAACCGGAACGGTCTCTAGAAATCAAGCGACCCATTACGGCTTCACGAAACCCCGCGAAGCCCACCACGACGCCGACCTCTATCGCCTCTATCACAAGGCCGCCGAAGACATTGAGCGGCAGGGCGGCAAGAATCCGCGCGTTGTGCTCGACTTCGAATTAAAGAAGCGCGTTTTTCACGACTTGGCAACGCTCGGCCCAGAAAAACATTCCGTCGAGAGCAAGACAGAAATAGCGGAGAAACACGGCCTACAGCTCGTTCGCGGAAAGATTCCGCTCCCCGACCTTCGGATCGAGTACGAAGACCGTGAAGGGAATATGGCTCGCGTGGACCTTGAGCTTGCTACGGAGCACTACCGTGGCAGCAATCTAGCAGAAAAGGTACGCGCTGGATTCTCTCTTTATGCTCGCGCACAAGATGCCCCTGGCCTGCGTCGTGTTCTAGACCAGAAAGAACTGACAGCGGAGATTCTGTCCCTATGAATCTTAAAGCTGACCAAATCGAGCGAATCGAAGAACTCGGCTACACCGAAGCGGAAGCCCGCTTCATTTATATAGTCGCGATCCACTCTGGCTACTTCACGCTGCGGCAGTTCCTCAATTTCACACAGGCTAAGCGCGGCAAGCGCTCAAATACCTTTGCCCATAAACTCCTGAAGCATGGGCACGCCACCATGCGCGACTATATGGGCGCAGGGTCCGTCTTCCACCTATTTTCCAGGACCATTTACGGCCAGATTGAGAAGGACAACCTCCGCAACCGCCGCCAACATTCGTTTGATTTCATCCGTACGCGGCTCGTCCTTTTGGACTTCATTCTGGCTAATCAGCACCTCTCGTATTTTGAAACCGAGCAAGATAAGGTGAGTTTTTTCTGTGAGCAATTAGGGATTTCCAAGGACCTCCTTCCCGCCAAGGTTTACGAAGGCGCTTCTGGTAGCCGTCAGACGATTCGTTATTTTGTAGACAAATTTCCGCTCTTTCTTGCCCCTCCTCTCCCAGGAACTCCCCCTGTGGTCACGTTGAGCTTTGTGGATTCGGGATTCGAAACGCCTTCCAGTTTTACAGGGCACGTCAACGCCTATCAGGGTCTGTTCCGACAACTGAAAACTTTTCGCTTTCTATACATCGCACCAAAGGACGCCCATTTCCGAACGGCTGAAGACCGCTTCCGCGCCTTGGTAAAAAGGCCGCTTGAATCGGACGTTTCGAGTGAAGTCCTCCGGTACTTCCAGGTTCGCAGGAAATGGGAGAACCGCGAGTATGTGGTGCCGGTAACCGAGGATTTTGAGTTCCTGAATGATGCGCGGCGGCGGTTTCACGGGCAGCGGTTTGAGAGGCTGTACGAGGCATGGCATACCGGAGTGCTAAAAGAGCGCGATCTGCGGAGGGAATTCTCCCAACTGACTCCAGATAGAACTGTGTTCTTCGATGCCTATCTAGTGAAAGGACATTGGTCTCCGCTTGCGGTTGACACGAAGGCCGGTGAACGGTGCGTGAATGACACAGATCACCACCCCGTTCATCGTTCCGTTCACCCTGATGGTGAACGGAAGTTAGTGGGAGCGTAGAGGTTGCGCATGGCGCGGCAGTCAATTGTGGACGCGGGCAAAACACCGAGTTGGGCTGGAGCGACCCCACTTTTGGGAGCCTTCGGCTGCCCAAAGAATCATGGGGTCGCTCCAGCCCAGGGAACGGAATGTGCGTTCCTTTTACAGAGTGTTTTGCCCGCGTGCAAGGAAGCAGATAACTCACAAGGAGGAAGGACATGTCGATCATCAACAAGCGACCGGAACTCGTTAAGAGGGAGTACGAGCTGGAGGATATCGTCGTCTCGACCGTCGAAAAGTACGCCACGTTCATCGAAAGCACGCCGGATCATGTCGTGAATTCGGCGCTGAAAATCCTGTTATTCAAGGACAAGCAGTTCCTGAACTGGCGAAAGCAGCAACAAACGGCTGGCAGGAAGGACGGGAACGCGGTTGCGAGAGCGGCAGCAAAATGATGCAGAAAATCCTTAACTCGAAGAACTTCGTCGCCTGCTTGCTGGCGGCGGCTACGGGCATGACCCTCTATTTTCGGGTGCCGTTCCCCGAAGAAAATGTCTTCCTGAAGGTCATGGCTCTGCGGTCGCCGTCCATCTTCTACTTCGTCAAATACTCTTACACCCTCTTTCTCTTCTCGACTCCCTACATCGGCTATTCCATTGCGCTCTCGGGCGTGTACATTTTTACTCTCAAAGCAGGCCGCCGAATTCGAGCGGGCCGGTTACCGCTCTTTCCTGACCCTCGCAAGAGGGACGAACTCTTCCTTGTCCTCGGAGAGGTTCACAATCCTCGTAAGCAGGCACCCGCAGAAAACCCGCATTGGCTCGTGATACCAGAAAGGGGTCTTTTCACGGGCATCGCAATTCTTGGCGCAATCGGCACCGGAAAGACAAGCTGCTGCATGTACCCCTACGCAGATCAGATTCTTGGCTACCGGGCAGGGGATAAAGATAAGAGGATCGGAGGCCTCGTTCTCGAAGTGAAGGGCGACTTCTGCCACAGGGTTAGAGAAATCCTGGAACGTCACGGGAGGGCAGAAGACTATATCGAAATCAGCCTCAATTCCGAATATCGCTACAACCCGCTTCACAACGACCTCGACGCGTATGCCTTGGCATACAACATCGCGTCGCTGCTAAACAACCTCTTCGGACGGGGTAAGGAACCTTTCTGGCAGCAGGCGTATACGAATTTGGTCAAGTTCATCATCCTTCTCCATAAGGTAGCGTTCGACTACGTAACTCTGTTCGATGTCTACGAATGCGCGATTGACCCCGCCACGCTCGAAAAGAAAATTAACGAAGCGGAGCGCAGACTCACCGAGACTGATTCCGTGCTGGTTTCGGAGGAGGAATATCTCAAGCATCCCCGCGAGCTTGAGCCATTCAAATTCCGGCTGGACGAAGAATCGAAGAGTTATGTAGCGATCCTGACGCCCGGCCTTGCGGCTGTATTAAAAGACAAAGCCATCCAATGGGAAGCGGAGAATGTCGGCGGGCGCAAGCTGATTTCACCAGAGAAGAAAGAACAGCTCGAAGCAGTCAAGCGTTGGTTCAACCACGATTGGCGACGGATTGAGCCAAAGCTACGTACGTCAATCGTCGAAGGGATTTCAGTATTTCTTTCGCTGTTCGACGACAACCCCGCCGTGAAGCGGACGTTCTGCCCACCAGCGCAATGCTACGACCCCCAGGCGAATGCCGACTTCAAATATGGCAAGCCACTGCCTTCATTCAGATGGCTCATCGAGAACGGAAGAGTCTGTGCCCTGAACTTTCCGATTGGGATGAACGCGGGTCTCGCAAAAGCCATCGGCGTAATGATGAAACTCGACTTCGAACGAGCAGTCTTGAACCGTGTCCCAGAAATGGAAGCAAACCGCGACCGCCATTTCCGGGAGGTTCTATTCATGTGCGACGAGTATCAGCATTTTGCAACCGTCGGTGAGAGCGAGCCGACCGGAGATGAAAAGTTCTTTAGCCTCTCCCGACAGCCGAAATGTATTCCAATTGTCGCTACTCAAAGCATCAGTTCTCTCAAGTCCGCTCTCCCCGGTGAAACTTGGCGCACACTCTTGCAGACTTTCCGCACGAAGATATTCCTCGCCCTCTCAGATGATTTCTCTGCCAGAACCGCGAGCGAACTGTGCGGGCGCGAAGACAAGCTGAAGGTCAGTTACAACCTATCTGAGAGTGGACATGACGCCCGTGTGAGCCTGCTCACAGGGAAAGCGCTCTCCCACAAATCCAACATTACGGCCTCGAAAAGCTATAACACGCAGATCGATTTTCGGTTCGATATGAAGACCTTCACGGAACTCCGCAACGCGCAATCCGTGACCATCGCGTATGACGGCACGAATCCTATGCCGCCAATGTTCTGCTATTTGAAGCCGTACTTTAACGATATGAACAAATCCTACTTCCGGCAGCTCGCAGACGGAGAACTCTGATGAACGGATTCGAGACGATCCTTCCATTTCTGAAGCCCATCGAGCACTTGATCCTGGACGACTCAATCAGCGAAGTCATGGTGAACGGGCCAGACCGTGTGTTCGTCGAGAAGGCCGGTTTCGTCGAAGAAGTCCACGGACTTTCGATTGGGGAAAAGTCCCTGATGGTCGCTGTAAAGAATATCGCTCGTCGCCTGGGCGACGATATTTCGGAGTCTAAACCGATTCTCGACTCACGTCTGCCTGACGGCAGCCGAGTCGCGGCTGTAATTCCCCCGTGCAGCTTGAACGGTGTAACACTCACCATTCGCAAATTCAATTCCCGCCACTTTGGGATTGAGGACCTAATTAAAGTCGGCACGATTGAAAGATCAGTCGCGAACCAGCTTGAGAACTTTGTACTGGCCCGTAAGAACATTCTCATTACGGGCGGGACCGGGACGGGTAAAACGACCCTCGTAAATATCCTCGGGAAATTCATTCCATCCGACGAGAGAATCCTTCTAATCGAAGACACGTCCGAAATTCAGATGGACCAGGATAATCTCGTTCGTTTCGAGGCGCGGCAGCCACAGAATGGCCTCCCGGCAGTGAGCATCCGCGACCTCCTGAAGGCGGCCCTGAGACACCGCCCAGACCGGATTATTCTTGGAGAGATACGGGGCGGAGAAGCGTTCGATCTCTTGCAGCTTCTCAATACAGGCCACTCTGGGAGCGTTTCGACCGTCCATGCAACGTCTGCCAAACAAGGTCTCGCTCGGTTTACGAGCTGCGTCCTCCAGAGTGGGGTTGAACTCCCGTACCGGGCCATCAAGAGCAACATCGGAGATTCCCTTAACGTTGTAGTGCACCTCGACCGACGCCCCGGTAGGCGCTTTATTTCTGAGGTGCTCGAAATCCATCGGTATGACCCTGACGCCGACGAATACGAATTCTCGGCCATCTACCAGAAGCGTGAGGAAGCTCGATGAACGAAACCGAAAGTGGCAAAACGTTTTTCCCATCGGCGTCGGAGTACATCAACGACAACTTCAAGCCTTCCGAGCGAATCGCCGTTCTTGTTCTGAATCGGTCTCTGCGCGAGACGACACAGCGGATCACGACCGCACAGAAAGCGGCCAGCCCCGAATTCCAGGCATGGCTCCGCTACAAGAACGCGAACGGAGCTGACATCTATGTTGGCATGAACCCGCTGAGGCAGGATGCATCGACTCGCACAAAAGACGACATCGAGACTATCCGCCATCTTTACATTGATCTGGACCACGGCGGGTCCACCGCTCTCGACGCAATTAAGAACTCCGATCTAGTTCCGCAACCAAACTACGTACTGAATACATCGCCAGACAAATTCCAGGTCGTATGGAAGGTTGAGGGAATCACGCCAGAAGAGGCGGAGGCGTTGCAGCATGGGATGGTCAGAGAGTTCGGGGGCGATCCGGCAGCAACGGACTCGACACGCGTCTTGCGATTGCCTGGCTTCGCCAACAAGAAATACGACCAAGATTTCTATGTCCAGGCCAGAGGACAATCGACGGAAATGTACCACCTTCGGGATTTCAAGGTTCCCATTGATTCACAGGATGCCCCGCGACACCACGATGAAAGAACCGCCCGCAGCCATCGCGCTCTCGGTACCGCGCTGAGTCAGTCGGAGCATGACTGGGCCTATGCCAAACGGGCACTGGCTCGTGGTGACGACTCTGAAGAGGTAATTCGACGAATCGCAGATTACCGTGCCAACGACAAAAGTGATCCTGCGGATTACGCGCGCCGCACCGTGTCAAAGGCCCAGGAAGACCTTCAACGCAAGTGCGTTGTCGCGGAGACAGTACATGAAGAACCAGATCGGGCACAGGAACGAACGTACGGTGTGTGAAATCTGATTCGGTAGAGGGATTAGCCAAAGCTGTCAGTATCCGGTCACAGCTGAATGTCACAGATCAGACAGGATCGGTTGCAAAGTGAACCGTTAGACGGAACGGGCCAGGAAGCTTGTGCTACCATTCTTCCTCGAATCCGGCAGAGCCATGACCCAACGAAAGGAAGGGACATGGCTCGCACACGTTACCAGCATGGAGAAATAGTGGTTAAGCACGGCAAAGCGCATGACAGTTATATGGGACGGTGGAAAGAGGATATCCGTTTGCCGAATGGCCAGATATTCCGAAGAAAGCGTTCTAGGGTCTTTGGAATTGTTGGGAGAATTACAGAGAAACAGGCCAAGAGGCAGCTTGACGGCATCCTTGCCCGAGTTAACGACCCCGGATACCTTCCCGAATCAGTCACGTCGTTTCAGGCTCTTGCCCAAGAGTGGAGCGACCAAGCGTTTCCAGAGATGAAGCCTTCCACGGTTTTGAATATGCGTGGACATCTCACGAATCATTTGCTCCCCTTTTTCGGCAAGCGGCAGGTTCGGGAAATCACCACACGGGACATTGACACGTTCCTATCAAAGTTGGCTGTCAGTCGGAAGACCAAGAAGAACATCTTCGGCACATTAAAACTCATCCTGAAGCAAGGCCGGGCATGGGGAAATGTGAGGGAGAACATTTGGGAGTCGGCCAAGAAAATTGGAAAATCTGAAACGGAAGTGCGCGCCTATTCGGATGCTGAAGTGGAGGACATTCTCAGCAGGTCAACTGGAGCGGTGAGGTTGTTCTACTGGCTTGCAGTTGAAACCGGGATGCGGGCGGGTGAACTGTGTGGGCTTCGTGTTTGTGACGTTGACCCAAACAGAAAACTGCTTCGCGTCCGTCAGGCCGTTTGGCGCGGCAAGGTTCAGTCTCCGAAGACGAAGAACGCAATTCGGGAAATCCCAATCCCATTTCAGATTGTGGATGAACTCAGAATCCACATTGGAAACCGGGCTGATGGATTCGTCTTCACCACGAAGAACGGCACGCCGTGGAACGCTGACCTTGTGTTGAAGAGACACCTACGCGGGAAGCTGAAAGTTACGGACGGACATTTGCACATGTTCCGACACACGTTCGCAACGCGGCAGCTTCAAGCTGGGGTGCCAGTGACTGTGGTGTCCAAGATTCTGGGGCACGGCAGTATTTCAACAACTCTGAACATTTACGCACACGTCTTGGCTGAACACATGGAGCAGTTTGAACGTCAGCGTGCTCGAATTCTGGGCACTTATCGGGCACCTGATGTGAGTGCGGTTGCAGAAGAGCAGCAAGTCGCGTAGTATCTATGGCGCGGGGTGGAGCAGCCTGGTAGCTCGTCGGGCTCATAACCCGAAGGTCGTCAGTTCAAATCTGACCCCCGCAACCATGGGCGCTTAAGAGGAAAATCCTCTAAG
>Ga0181531_10003023_pt1 | contig 10398 bp, 10 predicted proteins | sample PEATcosm2014_Bin_38_FD_119743 | JGI IMG/M metagenome (GOLD analysis project Ga0181531, IMG submission 119743) | Peatland microbial communities from MTU Mesocosm Facility, Houghton, MI, USA - PEATcosm2014_Bin11_10_metaG | ecosystem: Environmental > Terrestrial > Soil > Wetlands > Peat | place... | reverse complement strand
GCCGGCGAACACCGGGAGTCTTCCCAGGAATGGTGGCTCGCGCAGGAACTCCTCGATCGCGCCCGCCTTGCTCACCCCCGAGGGGCGGATCTCCAGCACGCATTTGCCTTCCTGCAGACAGAAGCCGTCCCCGAGCAGCGCGAGCTCCGCCCGGGTCGCCGCGCGGGCCGGTGCCGCAAACTGCGGCGCGAGCCTGAAATGCACCGCGATGCTCGCGCCTTTGTCCTCGAGCAGTGTTCCGGGGTGCGCGTCGACGAAGCGTGCGAGCCGCGTGCGCACCGGATCGAGCGCCGGATCGGCGCCGCGTACGCGCCGCTCGACGCCCGCGGCGTTGCGCCGCTCGAGCCCGTGCAGACCCGCCGCCGGCAGCTCGAGCGGGGCGAAGAGCGCATCGAGCTGCGCAAGGCTCCGCCCGCTCACCAGCGCGAGCGCGCCCCCGAGCCGGGTGGCGAGCGCGGTGAGCATCTCGCGCAGCGGCTCATCGACACGCGTGTCGAACGGCGTCGGCGTGATCTCGACAAGCGTGCCATCGACATCGAGAAACAGGCACGCAGCGGAGGAGAGCGGTGGAGGCGCGCGGCTCATGACGCGACCATAGCGCAACGGTGAGCAACCGTGCGCAACTGGAGCGTGCGCGGCGCGATTGAAGCGTGCGTGGCGCAACGGGAGCGCTGTCCCCGATCGCGCGCGCTGCAATGCGGCGTGTAAATCTTACATGCCATTTCTCCGACACCTGCAGGCGGTGCGCACGCGTCGTGGTGCTCTCATGCGCGCCGTCGTTTTGCGGTATTTTGGTGAACACGATCGGCATGCGCATGGGCACATCCGGAGGTCCCGCTGTTTCGCTCACTCATGGTTCGTTTCGCGCTGCCGTTGACGTTCGCATCGTGCGTGGTGGCGTATCTCGGACTGCCGTACATCGAGCGCTTGCTGGCGGAGTGGTTCCGTTCGGATGTCGAGTCCCGGGCACAGGTCACGATGCGCTCGATGGAGGAGCAGATCGCGACGCTGGTCGCGCAGGGGAACGACGCGCACTTGCGCAGCTACCTCACGCGCGTGACGGCCGATGAGCGTCTCCTCGGCGTGCTCGTCTGTCGTCCGGACGGCAGCACGATCGTGAAAAGCGAGCGCACGCCCATGGCGATCTCATGCGAGAGCGCCGCGACCCAGGCGCCCGCCCGGGCCGCGCGCATCATCGAGCTGCACTCGGGCTCGGTGCAGGTGTCGAGCTTCGATTACGACGCGGCCCAGCCGACTCCGTTCCGGGTTCTCATCGTCTACGATCTGTCCTTCATCGACCGGCGCCAGCGCACCGCGCGGGATTTCATCGTCGTCTTCATCGGCATCACGGTGCTGCTGCTCGCGTTGCTCGTCGTCCTCGTGGCGTGGCTGCAGGTCCGCCGCTGGGTAAACCTCCTGGTGCTCGACATCCGCGGCAAGCGCTTTCTCGACAATGCGCGCTCCTCGCGCGCCTCCTTCCCGATCCTCTCGCAGGTGCGCGAAGTGCTGGCCGAGGCGGAGGAGCGGCAGCGCCTCGAGATCGATTTCCGCGAGAACTGGACGCCGCAGGCGCTGCGTCAGGTCGTACGTGACCACCTGCGCTCCTCGCAGGTGATCATCGTGTCGAACCGCGAGCCCTATGTGCACCAATACGATGCTGATCACCGGCCCGTTGCGCAGGTGCCGGCCAGCGGCATGGTGACCGCGCTCGAGCCGATCATGCGCGCCTGCGCCGGGGTGTGGATCGCGCACGGCGCGGGTCCCGCCGATCGCGAGGTCGTCGATCGCAACGATCACATCCGCGTGCCGCCCGATGATCCGGCCTACACGCTGCGCCGGGTCTGGCTCACGGAGGAGGAGGAGCGGGGTTACTACTATGGCTTCTCGAACGAGGGTCTCTGGGCGCTCTGTCACCTCGCCTATGTGCGCCCCGCGTTTCGGCCGAGCGACTGGCGCGCCTACGGCGAGGTCAATGCGAAATTCGCCCGTGTCGTCGCCTCCGAGGCGCACACCGACAGCCCCGTCGTGCTCATCCAGGACTTTCACTTCGCGATGCTGCCGCATCTGGTGCGCGCCAAGATCCCCAAGGCGACCATTGCGCTGTTCTGGCACATCCCCTGGCCCAATGCCGAGACCTTCGGCGTATGTCCCTGGAAGCGCGAGATGTTGCTCGACATGCTGTCGGCCGACGTGCTCGGCTTTCACACCCGCTATCACTGTCAGAATTTCCTCGCGACCGTCGATCGCTTCATCGAGTGCCAGATCGATCACGAGAACATGAATGTCACCCTGCGCGGTCACGTCTGCCGGGTCGCCGCCTATCCCATCTCGATCGAGTGGCCGCCGCGCTGGCTCGCCGGCCTGCCCGATGCGGCCGCCTGCCGCACCGCGGTGCGCGAGCGCTATCAGCTGGGCTCGGATATCGTCATCGGCCTCGGGGTCGAGCGTTGGGACTTCACCAAGGGCATCATCGAGCGCTTCCAGGCGATCGAGACGCTCCTCGACCGCAACGCGAGGCTCAAGGGGCGCGTGTGCTTCCTGCAGATCGCCTCGCCCTCGCGCAGCCAGCTGCCCGCGTACAAGTCGCTCCAGGAGAGCACCTATGCCGAGGTGAAGCGAATCAACGAGAAGTTCGGCTTCGCCGGCTGGCAGCCCATCATTCTCCTCGATACGCACCAGGAGCCGCGCACCATCTTCGAGCTGTATCGCGCCGCGGACTTCTGCCTCGTCAACAGCCTGCACGACGGCATGAACCTCGTCGCCAAGGAGTTCGTGGCCTCGCGCGAGGATGAGGACGGCGTGCTGATCTTGAGCACCTTCGCCGGCGCCTCGCGCGAGCTCACCGAGGCGGTGCTCATCAATCCGTACGATGTCAACGAGACCGCCGAGGCGATGGAGATCGCCATGCGCATGAATCGGGAGGAGCGGCGCAGCCGCATGAATCTCATGCGCCGCACCGTGAAGGAGAACAATGTCTACCGCTGGGCGGGGCGTCTGCTCATGGATCTCGCGCGCATCCGCCAGCGCCAGAGCCTCGCGTCGTTGAAGTCACGCTACGGCACCTGATGGGGACTCGGGCCACGGCGCGCCGCTCACCGGCGGGCGGCGAATGCCGCGAGGCGCCCGGCCGCCGTCTCGAGCGTCTCGTCGCGCTTCGCGATGCACAGCCGCAGGAGCGTCATGGACGGCGGCTGCGCATAGAAGGGCGATAGCGGAATGGTCGCGACCTTCGCCTCGCGGATCAGCCGGTCCGCGAATTCAACATCGCTCGAGTGGCTGAGACGGCCATAATCGACGAGCAGGAAGTAAGTGCCCTGTGCCCGAAGGGGCTCGAAGCCCGTGCCAGCGAGCAGACCCGCGAGCAGGTCGCGCTTCGCCTGGAAGAAGCTCGACAGTCCCTGCCACGCCTCCGGGCACTCGGCGAGATAGCGCGCGATCGCATGCTGCAGCGGATGAGCGATGCTGAAGCTGTTGAACTGATGCACCTTGCGCAGCTCGCGCGTGAGATTGGGCGGCGCAACGCAGTAGCCCACGCGCCAGCCCGTGGCGTGCAGCGCCTTGCCGAAGCTGAACACGGCAAAGCTCAAGGGCCGCAGCACTTCATGCGCGAGCACCGAGGCATGGCGCCGACCGTCGAACAGCACGTTCTCGTACACCTCGTCGGCGAGCACGGTGATCGGCCGCACACCGATGACCTCGGCCAGGGCATCGAGGTCGGCGCGGGTTGCCACGGTACAGCTCGGATTCTGAGGACTGTTGATGATGATGAGGCGCGTGCGATCCGTGACGCTCGCGCGCACCCGGTCCCAGTCGAAGGGAAAATCCGGGGGCGCGAGCGGAATGCGGATGCAGCGTCCCCCCGCGAGGCGCACCGCCGGCTCGTACGCATCGTAGGCGGGATCGAAAATAATCGCCTCATCGCCGCCGCCCACCACCGCCTGGATCGCGTCGTAGAGCGCCTCGGTGCCACCACAGGTGATGGTCACTTCCTCGCGCGGATCGACCTCGATCCCGTAGCTCGCGCGCAGCTTCTCGACCACCCGCTCGCGCAGCTCGATCACCCCCTCCATGGGCGCGTACTGGTTGCGGCCTTCGCCCACCGTGTCGATGAGTGCCTGCGCGAGGCGCGGATCGATCGCATAGTCGGGGAAGCCCTGGCCGATGTTGAGCGCACCCTCCTCGAGGGCGCGACGCGACATCACCGTGAAGATCGTCGTGCCGACGTCCGGCAGCTTGCTGTCGAAGCGCATCAGTGCACCTGGCTCGCGGAGCGCTCGAGCGCCGCGAGGCCGCCCGCCACCGAGCGCACCTTGAGACCGCGGCGGTCGAGCTCGCGCGCCGTCGCGAGACTGCGCTTGCCCGAGGCGCAGAGGAGCAAGTAGGCTCCATTCGCACTGAGCCGGCCGGGATCGGCGAGCAGCTCGGCCATCGGCATCAGGCGCCCCGGGCTGGGATGCCCGGCATACTCCTCGCGAGTGCGCACGTCGATGAGCTCGAAGGGGAGCCCGGCAAGCACATCCCACGAGGCGACCTCCAGCTCGAGATCGGCTTCGCGCTCGCGCTCGGGCGCGCCTGGGAGACCGGGCGCGCCCGAGAGCGAATGAATGAGCGCACAGCCGGGCGCGCGGCACTCGGTGCGCCGCGGCGCCTTGAGGCGCGAGGCGGTAAAGCTCGAGCCGTCGAGGATGAGCAGCTCGCCGCCAAGGTCGCCCGGCAGATCGAGCAGCACCTTGATGGCGAGCAGAGCCTCGAGCGCGCCGAAGGCGCCCGGTACCGGACCGAGCACGCCTGCGCCCGCGCAGTTGCCGACGATGCCGTCCGCGGTCGCCTCCGGCCAGAGGCAGCGCAGGCACGCATGCGAGTCGCGCGGCCGGTACACCTGCAGCTGTCCCTCGTACTGATACACGCTCGCGAATATCGCGGGGCGCGCGGCGAGCACGGCCGCATCGTTGATCAGGAACTTGGTGAAGAAATTGTCGCTGCAATCGATGACGAGATCGTGCGCGCGGATCAGCTCGAGCGCATTGTCCGCATCGAGCCGCACGGCGTGCGTCTCGACGCGCACATCCGGGTTGAGCCTCGAGATGAAGTCGCGCGCCAGCTCGATTTTCGGGGTTCCCACCGCGGCGAGCGGGTAGATCGGCTGGCGGTGCAGGTTGCTGGCCTCGAGCACATCCGCTTCGACGAGCCCGAGCGTGCCGATGCCCGCACCGGCCAGGTACTGGATGACGGGACTGCCGAGGCCACCGAGCCCCACCACGAGCACGCGGCTTCGCGCGAGGCGCGCCTGCCCCGCCGCGCCGATCTCCTTCAGCTGCATCTGGCGCGAGTAGTCGGGCGACACGTCAGTCCTCGAGGGCGTGCTGATGCGCCGCCGCCGGGTGCGCTGCCGAGGGCTGGGCGGGCGCGGGCTGGGCGGGCGCGGGCTGGGCGGCCGCGGGCTGGGCGGCCGCGGGCTGGGCGGGCGCCGCGCAGTGCTCGCAGTTCACCCAGCCCGAGTCACCGCTCCGGTAGTGCTCCTTCTTCCAGATGGGCACGCGGTGCTTCACCTCATCGATGATGTGGCGGCACGCCGCGAACGCCTCGCCGCGATGCACGGCGCTCACACCCACCCACACGGCCATCTCGCCGAGCTCGAGCGAGCCCACCCGATGCACGCACAGCGCCTCCTTGATCGGAAAGCGCGCCGCCGCTTCGCCGAGGATGCGTTCGCCCTCGGCGAGCGCGAGCGCCTCGAAGGCCTCGTATTCGAGGCGCAGCACCTCGCGCCCCTCGTTCTGATCGCGCACCCAGCCCTCGAAGGCGACGAAGCCCCCGGCGCCCACATGACGCAGCTCCGCGCGCGCCGCGGCGGCATCGATGGGAATACACGAGAGTCGGAAGCGCATCAGCCGCCTGCCACCGGGGGGATGAAGACGACCGCATCCCCGGCGGTGAGCGGCCGCGTCCAGCTCGCGAACTCGCTGTTGATCGCGACCTTGAGCTGCTCGCGCGCGAGCGTGAAGCCATGGCGTGCCTGAAGTTCATCATAGAGCTCTGCGGGCGTCGTGGCCGCGGTGTCGAGCGTCTCCGCGGAACGCCCGGCTTGCTCGCGCATGAGCGCGTAGTACTGCACCTCGAGCTGCATCGGGCTCATCCAGGCTCGAGAAGCCCACGCGCCTGCGCGTACTCCTCGGGCGTATTGATGTTGTCGAGCGCGCGCGTATCGCGCGGCTCGAGCAGCCGCAGCGGATGGCGCATCAGGAATTTGCGAGGGCAGAGCGTGCCCGCGCCCTGGAAAGCCGCGAGCGCCTGCCCCGCGGCGGGCTCCCAGATGGCGCACAGCGGCTCGGGCAGACCATCGTGGGCACTGCGATAGGCGGTGGCGATCGAGTGCGGATCGCGCTGCGCGATGAGCTCAGCGAGCGCCGCGTCGCTCAAGAAGGGCAGATCGCAGGCGATCACCAACCACGCGGCCTCAGGCTGCGCCGCGAGCGCCGAGCGGATGCCGACGATTGGACCTTCGCCGGCGATCGAATCGACGATGAGCGCCCGACCCGCACGCGAGGGTTCCTGTGCCTGGGCAGGCCGCACCGAAACGAACACCGCCTCGACGTGCCGCGCGGCGAGCTCGATGGCGCGATCGAGCTGCGGTCGCCCGCCATAGATGAGCGTCGCCTTGTCGCGTCGCATGCGCGAGCTCGAGCCGCCCGCGAGCACCAGGCCGCGTAGGGGTGCGCCGCTCATCCTTCCCCCACGTCGCTTTTCCCGCCGCGCTTGGAGATGAGTCGCACCTCGCCGATGACGATGTCGTGCGAAAGCGCTTTGCACATGTCGTACACGGTGAGAGCGGCAATGCTGGCGCCGGTGAGCGCCTCCATCTCCACGCCGGTCTTGTGGTGGACGCTCACCGTGCAGCGGATCACGGCCTCATCGCCCTCGAGCTCGATCGCGATCTGACAGTTCTCGAGGCCGAGGGGGTGGCAGAACGGGATGAGCTCATGGGTGCGCTTGGCGCCCAGCACGCCGGCGACAATGGCCGTGTCGAAGATGGGACCCTTGCTCGAGCGCAGGCCGCGCTCGCGCAACGCCTGCGCCACCGTGCTCGGAAAACGCACGACGGCTTGGGCGATCGCGATGCGCCGGCTCGCAATCTTGTCGCCTATGTCGACCATGGTCGGGCGCTGTTCGCCATCGAGGTGCGAGAAACTCATGTCAGCCGCCGATGTAGTACATCTCGATCTTGTGGCCCTCCGCCTCGCCCTGGCGGCGTAGTGGCTCGCGCTGCTCGCTGTAGCGATCCGCGCGCTGCGTCCAGGTGTCGCGGATCATCTGTGTGAGTTCCTCATCACTCGCCCCGGTGCGCAGCGCGCCGCGCAGGTCGAGGCCGTGGGTCGCGAACAGACAAGTGTAGAACTTGCCCTCCGAGGAGAGACGCGCGCGACTGCACGATCCGCAGAAGGGCTGCGTCACGGAGGAGATGAAGCCGATCTCCCCGGCGCCGTCGTCGAAGCGCCAGCGCTCCGCCACCTCGCCGCGATAGTTCTGCGAGATCGCGTGCATGGGCCAGCGCGCGGCGATGCGCTCCTGGAGCTCGCGCGAGGGCACGACTCGCTCGAGACTCCAGGCGTTGCGGTTGCCGACGTCCATGAATTCGATCAAGCGCACGATCACGGGTCGGCCGCGGAAGTGCTCAACGAGATCCAGCACCGTGTGATCGTTCAGGCCCCGCTCGATCACTGCGTTCACCTTGACGGGCGCGAGGCCGGCATCGATCGCCGCATCGATGCCCTTGAGGACCGTGCCCAACGCGCCGAAGCCGCCGCTCATGCGCGCGAACACCTCCGGGTCGAGCGAGTCCAGGCTCACGGTCACACGCCTCAGGCCGTTCGCCTGCAGATCGACTACGTGCTGCGCGAGCAGCACGCCGTTGGTCGTGAGTGCGATGTCCTCCACCCCCGGGATGAGCGTGAGGTCGCCGACCAGATCCGCGAGATTCGCCCGCAGCAGCGGCTCGCCTCCCGTGAGACGGATCTTGTGCACCCCGAGGACCGCGAACAGGCGCGCGAGCCGCGCAATCTCCTCGAAGGAGAGCCGCTCGTGCGAATTGAGAAAGCGGTAGTGCTCGTGGAACTGCGTCTTTGGCATGCAGTAGGGGCAACGAAAGTTGCAGCGGTCCATCACCGAGATGCGCAGGTCGTGGAGCGGCCTCCCGAGCGTGTCGAGGGGATTGCGCGAACCGCGGATGTCATGCAGTTTGAATTCCATGGACGAGGTCACCAGCGATAGATCGAGGCGACGAAACCCCGAGGGTATGTGTTCGGGCCCGGCGGCAGCTCGATGAAGCCATCGGTGCCGGCGAGCGTCAGGAAATCGCCGGACCCATTCGTCGGCCGCGGGCTCGCCCAGGATCGGCCCCAGTCGTCCAGCTCGATGCTTACGGGGAGGAAGTAGGCGAGCGGCGGCTCAAAGCTTACGGGCGAGGCGAGCGCAAGCCGCTCCGGATCCGCGCGGCGGGTCCCCATCGCCTCCGCAATGGCTGGGATCACATAGCGTGCCAGGCACACGAGTGTCGAGACCGGATTGCCGGGCAGGCCAAAGATCGCCTGGCCCTGCGGCCCGATGCCGAACCACATCGGCTTGCCGGGACGCTGCGCGATGTGGTGAAAGACCGGCTGTACGCCGAGCTGGCACAGGACCTTGGGCACCAGATCGAACTTGCCCATCGAGACACCGCCGCTCAGGATCACGACCTCATGCGTGGTGAGGTGCAACCGCAGGCGATCACGCAGCAACTCCTCATCGTCGGGGACGTGATCGTCACCCACCCGCCCGAAGCCGCGCCGGCGCAGGCTCGCCGCCACGGCATAGGAGTTCGAGCGGCGCACCTGATACTCGGCAATCGGCTCGCCGGGCTCGATGAGCTCGTTGCCGGTGGAGATCACCATGATGGCGGGCTGGCTGCTCACCCGCACGCGCGCCATTCCGGCGGAGGCCGCGACGGCGATCTCCGGCGCCCGCAGCAGCGTGCCCGCCTGCAGCAGGAGCGCCCCCTGCCGACTGTCGCTGCCGCGACGGTGCACGTTGTGGTAGGGCGCCGAGACCGCGCTCGTTCGCAGCGTCGCCACGCCATCGGCGAGCTCGTACTGCTCGTTCGGGATGACGCAATCGGTACCGAGCGGCAGGATCGCGCCGGTCATCACCTCGAGCGCGTCCTCGCGACTCGCGAGCTTGAGTGGCGGCGCTCCGGCGGACTGGGTTGCCTGGATGCGGAAGCGCCGCCCCCCGCGGCGCAGCGATTCGCTGTCGACGGCGATCCCGTCCATGGTCACGCGATCGAAGGGCGGTTGATCGCGCTCCGCGTAGATGTTCTCGCGCAGAGTGCCGCCGACACACTGCCACAAGGGCAGTGATTCGATCGGCAGACACAGTAGCCGAGAGTTGATCGCCTCTTCGGCCAGTCGCGGTGTGATGAGCGTACCAGCCTGCATGCTCTTACAAGTCCTGTGACGGACATGGGTCCGCCCAAGTCTCGAATCAAGACTTGTTGTTCTTCGCCTTGAAGATCTTCAGCTGCTCGTTGAAGCGGCCCACGTTGGCCTGCAGCTCATCCACTGCTGCGTTATTCTTCTGCACGAGGATCTTTTGCTGTTCATCGACCTTCTTCTTGTCGTCGGCCGAGAGCTTGGAGACATCCTTCGGGGTCGAGTCCTTGATCTGCTGACTCAGGCAGTCGAGGTAGGCATTCATCTCCGTGTTGTAGCGGTCGAAATCATGCTTTGCGGCAATCATCTGGTCCTTGGTCGCCGTGTTGCCGTCGGGCGGCGTTTGCGGCGCGGCAGGGTAGGAGCAGTCGGCGTGTGCCACGGAGGCAGCGATGCCCAGGGTCAAAACGAGCAGAAGCGGTATCCAGGCCTTCATCGGGAACCCTCTAGTTATACGTAGGAATAGCGTCTGCGATCTTACGGCCAAGCCGCGAACGCCGCCACCCGCGCCCCGCCGGGGGCTAAGCGGCTGATTCACCTGGTTTTCGAGGCACGCGAGGCGATGAAGGCACTCATAATGAGGGCATTCATTATGTTGCTGGCCCTGCTGGCGGCGTTGCCCGCGGAGGCGAGCGCGTGCTCCGCGGGGCAAGCTGCGCTCGATTTGCTGCGGATGCAGGCCTTGGCAAGCGCACCCGAGCTCTCGCGACCGCAGGTGCACATCGCGGAGATCGCCAGCAGCTCCGATCTCGGCTTCAGCCTCATCCGCTCGGAGGAGGGCGCGCAAGCGCCCGTCGAGCTCCTCGAGATCTGGAAGCGTACCGCCGACTGCGGCTGGCGGACGGTGGCCGTCGACCGAGCGGTCGCGCACGGCATGATCCGCAATCCGGATCCAGCCGCCTCGTCGATGAGCCCGGTGAGTCCGGTGAGTCCG
>Ga0181531_10003022_pt1 | contig 10399 bp, 8 predicted proteins | sample PEATcosm2014_Bin_38_FD_119743 | JGI IMG/M metagenome (GOLD analysis project Ga0181531, IMG submission 119743) | Peatland microbial communities from MTU Mesocosm Facility, Houghton, MI, USA - PEATcosm2014_Bin11_10_metaG | ecosystem: Environmental > Terrestrial > Soil > Wetlands > Peat | place... | reverse complement strand
CTGCCTCGCGGGAGGGGTTCCTTGCAGCCGTCGCTGCGCTGGCGGGCTGCGCCATCCTGCTGATGCGCGGTCATGCACAGAGAGTGCTGGCCGCGGGTCTCGCTCTGCCCGCTATCGCCGCAGTGCTATGGTTTCTGGTTCCCCGTGAGACGTTTGAACGGCTGGCTACCATTCCAGAGCAACTGCAGGCGGGCGATCTGAACCAGCGGGTAAACATCTGGACGAACGGCTGGCATGCCTTTGCATCCGCGCCGCTGTTCGGAACGGGGGCGGGGACATTTGTGAGCGCGGCAGGTCTGGCTCCCATCGATACGGCCCATAACACGGCTCTTTCGATCCTGGTGAACGGGGGATTGTGCGCATTGTTTCTCGCCGCTGCCATTGTGGCGCTGTCAGTGCGGTCGATTATTCAGACAACTGTGCCTCTTCGTGTAGCGCTGGCGACGGCGCTGCTGGTCTGGGGCCTCACTTCGCTGGTTGCCACGGTGGAGGAAAACCGCACCACGTGGCTGCTGCTGGCGCTGATTGCGCTGGCGGGACGGCTCGCCGTGGAGCAGCCGGAGCGCCTTGCCGGTTGCTTTGCCGAGCGCGCGCAACGACCCGAGGCCGCACCGGCGCGAGCTATTGCCGTGAGAATGGCGGATTAGGGGCGTGAGCTCCGCTGCTATGTCCCCCTCAATCAAAATCGAACGCCTGATCAAAGGAACCAGCGTCAACCGCCGCATCTTCCGCGCCGCTGCTTCTGTCACCGCCGCCGGTATCCTCGTCAAGATCGTTGCCATGTTCAAGGAGATTACTGTCGCCGACGTCTATGGCCGCTCGGACGCAATGGATGCCTTTCTGGCGGCTTCGCTGATTCCGGGGCTGCTCATCAACCTGATCTCCGAGTCGATGAACCAGGCTCTTGTGCCCACTCTGGTTCGGGTAAGGGAACAGGAGGGCAGGCAAAGGGCTCAGCACCTGCTGTCAAGTTCTATGCTTTGGATGTGCCTGCTGCTGGCGGCGGCCTCGGCCGCCATGGCGCTCACCGCGCGTGGCTTCTTCCCGTTGATTGCCTCGCACTTTCCAGCGGCCAAGCTGGACCTTTCGATACGGCTCTTCTACGGCCTGCTTCCGGTTGTGCTGATTACGGGAATCGCTACCAACTGCACCGCTGTCCTCAATACATTCGATCGCTTTGCCTTGCCGGCTCTGACGCCTGTGGCCATCTCGGTGGCAATCATTCTTGGCGCACTGCTGTTGAGCGGCAGGTTCGGCATCTGGGCGCTGGTGTACTCGACCTTGGCCGGGTCGCTCATTCATGCGGCCGTTGTGGCGGGGATGATGGATGCGCACGGATACCGCTTCAGCCTGCGCTGGCATGGAATGACCGAGGCGACTCGAGAGGTGGCGCATCAGTATGGGCCCGTGCTGCTGAGCAGCGTTGTGGCCTCAGGCGGCCTGCTCGTAGACCAGTCCATGGCCGCGATGCTGCCTGCGGGCAGTGTCTCCGCGCTGGTCTATGCCAACCGGTTTGTAAGCGTGGTGCTCACTTTGCTGGCAGGGGCGGTTTCAACGGCGGTCACGCCTTACTTCTCCCAGATGATCGCTCACCGGAACTGGGCAGGGTGCCGGCACACTCTGCGGACGTGGTTCCGAATCACCGCCTTGGTTTCGGTGCCCATCGCGGCGGCGCTGATCGCCGGTTCGCATCTGTTGATTCGCGTCGCCTTCCAGCATGGCGCGTTTGTCGCGCGCGATACGGCGGCGGTCACGCCCGTGTTGGCCATGTACGCCATTCAGATTCCCTTCATCGTTACCAGCCGGGTTTCTTATCGTTTCCTGGTAGCCATGCGGCGAACGGATCTGGTCTTCTACTGCGGTACAATCAATCTCATTCTGGATATTGTCCTGAACCTGATTCTGATGCGCTGGTACGGCGTAGCAGGCATCGCGCTGGCTACTTCGCTTTGGGCCGTGAGCACCTTTTTCTTTCTCTGGTATTGGACGTGGAGACTGTTGCCCCGACCCTCTGCGGAAGCGGCCTGATATCGAAGCTGGCGCAATCCGGGAAACGAGCAGATTCCAGCTGCGAACTCCTGGAATTCAAAAAGGAGAAAGCAGGTTGCTTCCAAGCCCGGCTCAGTATCTGCTTCGATTCGACGATCTCTGTCCCACCGTATCGCGCAAGCGCTTCGAGCGTTTCCTGCCGCTGATTGAACAGTTCGGCATCCGCCCTATTCTGGCGGTGATTCCCGACAACCGCGACTACAAGTTGCAGGTTTCGCCGCCCGACCCAGGGTTCTGGGACAGAATTCGCGCGATGGAGGCCGCGGGGGCCACAATCGCCCTGCATGGCTACCAGCATCTCTGCGGCAGTTGGGGCGGCAGTTTGTTGAAGCTTCACCGCAGAACGGAGTTTGCCGGTGTCGACCCTGAGATCCAGCGCCGTTGGATCCACACCGGGCTGCAGATTCTGCGCGGCCACGGGCTTTCCCCGAAACTGTGGGTGGCGCCGCGCCACGGATTCGATCGCAATACTCTGTTCGCCCTCCGGACTGAGGGAATCAAGGCGCTCTCCGATGGGTTCGCCCGTCAACCGGTGATTCGCGATGGCATCACATGGATTCCACAGCAGCTTTGGGGGCCGGTGAAGAAGTCCAAAGGGCTTTGGACCATCTGCGTGCATACCAACACGGCTCACAGTTCGCTGATCGAGCAGTTGTCTCGTTTCCTTCGCCAGTATGCCGCGCAGTTCACCTCGGTGGATCGCGTACTGGCGGAGGGCTGGCCCGCCAAACTGACGCTGAATGAGCGGATTTACGAATCGTGGGCGATGTGGCGTGCGAAGGCCAAACACGACATGAAGCGGATGAGACGCCATTCCGAAGGTGCAGCCGGCCGTTAGGGAACCTCTGAATAAGTCGATGTTTTGAAAGGGCACGGCTTTAGCTGTCAAGTCCCAAGACATCCTTTACAGATTGTCCCATGACATCCTTTACACTTTGTTGTTTGCAGTCCAGGGTTCGACCATGGTCGAACCCTGGACTGCAAAGTCGAGTTCGCGGATCAGGGTGCGGCGGTAGAGCACCAGCACTCGCTGATCGATGCGGACCAGTTGCACGCGCTCTCCTGCAAGGGGGCCGCTGAGCTGCCAGCGCCTGCCGTTGAGCTTGAGCTGGCCGTTGGACTCCAGCCGGCGCACTTCGGCTCCTTGCGGATATTCCCACTCGGGCGGGTTGGGTTGGTAGGCCCGGGGGCTGGGGCGCCAGACGCTGGCTGGGGTCTTCATCTCCAGCGCTTCATGGGGGCGCACGTGGTTGTACTCCTGGCGGAACTCGTCCAGCCAGCGCTGATGCTGTGCCGGTTCGGGCAGGCCTCGCCGCCGCCGGGCCATCTCCAGGGCGCCGTGGAAGCGCTCCACCTTGCCCTGCGTCTGCGGGTGACGCACGCCGCTGAAGTACAGCCCAATGCCCTGCTTCATCAGCCACACGCTTAACTGCGTCCAGCCGCCGGAAGCCGACTTCCACCAAGGAGTGCCGTGATCCATCAGCATCGCTTCCGGCACGCCGCAGCTGCGGAAAGCCGCTTCCAGACGCTCCCGCACCGGCTCCCAGCGCGTCGACCAGGTGCCTTCCAGCGCGATCGCGTAGCGCGTAGCATCGTCCAGCACCGACAGCGGACCTACCGGCTGGCCCCACCCCTTGGGGCTCTTGAAATCCATCTGCCACAACTGGTTCGGCTGTTCGCGCTCAAAGCGCCCTGTGGCCGGTTGGATGCGATCTTCCACGCGCACCAGCCCCTGCCGCAGCAGCACGTGATGCACCGTCATCCGAGCCACGTTCAGCCCTTCCCGTTCCAGCAATACCGTCAGCTTGCGCGCCCCCCAGTCGGGCCGCTCACGGCGCAGATCCGCAATCCGCGCCTCGATCTCGGCTGAGGTCCGCCTCGGACTCGACCGCGGACGGCGGCTGCGCTCGATCACCCCCGCCGCGCCCCCGGCACGAAACCGCTCAAGCCACATGTAGCCGGTCGGGCGACAGATCCCGAACTCGACACAAAGCTGGGTCATGCTGCGCTCCCCCTTGCTGGCAGCCATCACAAAACGCATCCGTTGCTCCGATACTTCCACCGTCCTCCAAGCCATCCCGCGCCTCCGCTCTTCAAAGAGCGGATCACATCCCAAACACCTCCCCGACTGAAAGAACCAAAAGTGTAAAGGATGTCATGGGACAATCTGTAAAGAATGTCATGAGACTGAACAGCTTTAGCCGTGCCGCAAGTCCAGCAAAATCAACGTGGCTTTAGCCACTGGGGGAAAGCTGGAGCACTTATTCAGAGCCTCCTTAGGGCGTTTCCACAATTCACGGGCCATATCCGGCATGCCTCAGAGAGTTGAATCGATCATGCCTTCATAGGCGCGAATCGCGCTCTCAAGACTGAACTCCGGGACAAAAGCGTGAGTAAATCGCGCACCAGTCGGCAGAACTTCAAGTGCCGCCAGCAAACTGGAGGCAAGCGCGGCAGAAGAGATTTCAGCGGCGATCCACACTCCAGGACGGCCATGGAGCAAGTCCACAACACCCGCCGAGGCTGGCAGCGCGACAATCGGCAGCCCTCCGGCGGCAGCTTCCAACAGGGCATTCGGCATGCCTTCGTGCCGGGATGCAAGCACAAAGAGCGCCGCGCCGGGAAAGTATGTCCAGGGGTTTGCAATATACCCCGGAAAGCAAACCGCGGCTTCAAGGCCGAGTTTACGGCACTGGTTCTTGAGCCCTGCTTCTTCCGGGCCTGCGCCGGCAATCGCAAGATCGGCCTTTGGGAACCGGTTGCGCACGGTTTCGAGCGCTCGCAGCAACAGATCGAATCCCTTTTCGCGCGAGAGCCTGCCCACCGCTAACAGATGCGGGCCATCGCCGGTCCACTGAATCGGTCCGCCTTCCACCACTTCGATCGCCTCCACGTCCACTGGATTGGCCAGGACCGCAATCCTCTCTTCTCGAATCCCGAGTTCCGCGGCAAGGTCTTCCGCCATGGCGCGAGTCTGGCAAATCACTCGATCCGCGCAGCGATAGAGGGTCCAATAAAGTGTGCGCGAATACGGGGGAAGTCCGCCAAATTTCAAAGCAGCCGAAACGGTGGCATTTTGCCGGACCAGGACACGAGTGCCACGTGGGAAAAACGGACGGAGCAGTAGCACCAGAAAGTTGAGGTGCGCCATCCCGGACAAGATCAGGTCCGGTTTGATGCGCCGCACCATCCCCAGCAAGCGAAATGCTCCGGCGCGCACTCTTGGGACAGCCAATGCGTGGACGTTGACCCATGGAGGCATCTCGACGGCTCCGGCGCCGGTTTGAGTGAGCAATCCCAGGTGGACTTCGTACTTCTCGCGGGAGAGGCCTCGCGCGAGCAGGGTCGTAACCTGCTCCGCGCCTCCGCCGCCGAGATGCGGGATCAGTAAGAGGATCCTTGGACGCCGATTCATGTGGTTTTGCAAACTGAGGGAACGTAAGACAGCGATTCTGCCCAAAACTTAATTGTCTTACAGAGCTAGATTGCTCAGATTTGACACTATCTCTGTGATTTCATTAAGAATCTGGTGAAGAACTTCAAACAGAAGACCAGAAGTACGCCCTCCGAATAGTTTTCAAGCCTGATATTTCCGCTGATTTGTTTTCGTTATTGGCATTGACCCACTATTTCCCATGCGCTGAAGAGGTATTCCTGAACAGGCTCCTCGAGCATGTCAGGCAATTGCAGGGAAAGAGGGCGGGGGATGCCAGGTTCAGAAGCGCGTCAATATAGAACTGAGTCGTCTAATTCCTCAACGCAACAACCGCATATCGTGGTGGGGATCACTCATCCACAGACCTGTCTGAATCTCACTGGTCGTCCACGCGCGTTGCGCGAGGCGGGCTTTCGCGTCACGCTGGTGTCAAGCCCAGGAGAGCTACTGGACCGAACGGCTGCGCGCGAAGGCGTCGATGCGATTGCGCTTCCCATGAAGAGGGCGATTGCGCCGCTCGCCGACATCGTCTCTCTGGTCCGTCTTTGGCGGCTGCTAAGCCGGCTCAAGCCCGACTTAACGGAGTTCAGCACGCCCAAAGCCGGGTTGCTGGGCACCTTTGCTGCCAGGCTTGCCGGAGTACCCAGCCGCGTTTACATGCTGCGCGGCCTGAAGCTTGAAGCCTGCGGAGGATTCAAGCGCCTGCTCTTGCTGGCGTCAGAAAAATTGGCATCCGCGTGCGCGCATGTGGTGCTGTGCAACAGTGAGAGCCTGCGCTCGGAGGCACAGGCGTTGGGCGTGGCTCCAGCGTCGAAACTGCATCTTCTGGGAGGCGGTAGCAGCAACGGGGTCGATGTGGCCCGGTTTTCGCCGGGGCCGAGCGATGTTCGCGAGCGGCTCGGCCTGCCCATTGAGGCTCGCGTGGTTGGATTTACAGGGCGCTTGACCGGTGACAAGGGAGTGCCCGAACTGATCGAAGCCTTCGATACAATCCTGAAAGCTGAACCGGAGGCGCACCTGCTGCTGGTGGGCTGGTTCGATGACGCCGAAGACGCGTTAAGCGACGATCTGCGCGCTCGCATCGAGAGCCACCCTCGCATTCACTGCACGGGGTTCGTGGATGACGCCGCGCCCTACTATCGCGCGATGGACTTGATGGTCCTCCCCACCTGGCGGGAGGGCTTTCCCAACGCCGTCCTGGAAGCTGCGGCAACTGGAATCCCGGTCATCACCACACTGTGTACGGGCTCTCGCGACTCGGTCTTGGCCGAGGTTACGGGATTGCTGATTCCGCCCGGCTACCCGGAAGCCATCTCCGAGGCAGTGCTCAAGTTGCTGCGCAACCCCGAGAGACGCCGCCGGATGGGCGACGCAGCGCGCGCCTGGGTGCTGGAGCACTATGTGAACCGGCTTGTGCTCGGGCTGACCGTAAACTACTACAAGAACCTGTTGGAGCCCGGGTGTGAGCGAAACATCTCGCGAGGAAACGTTGGCGGTGTGAACGGAAGTTCCGCTACCGGGCGTCCGGCTCAGCGGGAAAGAGTTCGGGCTGCTCCGTGATTTGCCCCGCGGCATCGGCCCGCCTGCGGCCCGATGCGCCAATGAGACTGACAACTTCCAGGGTCTGGATGGCTTGCCGGGGAACATAGATCCTCTGGGTATTCGATCGCGTATCGGGCGGTGTCAGCAGCAAGCCTGCTCCTGAGACGAGCGAAAGGTCATTGGCGGCCAGTCCCTCCAACTCTTCGCCGTCCGTGAGAGTCATCCGCAGCCAAAGCCCGGCGGTCCGCGGCCGGATGGAAAAGCGCTTGTGGAGGAGCCGCTCCGGGTTTGCCTGGAAGTTGCCCTGGTCTCCGTTGGGGAAATCGCGCACATAGCAGACCCACTTGACCTGGTCCCAGCCGATTCTAATCACTTTGCCAGTGAGGTCCAGAATCTCCAGATCTGCTGTGTCGTGGCCGAAACTGGCTCCCGCATATCCGGCGTACCAATCCCTGGAGAATTTGCGTACAATCACCGGTTTGCGAACGGAGGCCATTGCTCTGGATTGTCGCACGGGCCACGTGAGTGCCGCGAACGGCAGCGGCATTGAAGCTAGCGCGAGCGGCGGTGGAGCGTTCTCACTCTTCATGCAGCCTTTGGGCCCAGAAATGGAGTGGCTTCCACTTAAGGAAGAGGCCGCGCATCCATATGGTTTCCGCAGAGGGTAGACGCGATAATGCTGTAGCCAATCGTGTTCAGTTGTGATAATGTACTGGTTTGCCGCCCCTGTCGAATTGTGCTGTAAGGGTAACATCATCAGGCACTTGGCTTTGCCGGACCGGCGGGGATTTGAGACGGCGGGAGCAGGGAACAAAATGCCCGATTACATTTATCTTTTGGAAAACCGGCTGTCGGCCGACCAGCAACACGCGCTGCGCCAGTTGCGCGAGGCCACGCGGGAAGCCGGGATGATTCTGTTTTTGACGGGCGATGCGGTGCGCGACCTGACCAGTGGACACGCCGTGCGGGAACTTGAGGTGTCTGTTCATGGAAATGCGCTCAAACTCAAGAAACCAATAGAAAAACTCGGCGGGAAAGTCTGGGGAGAAAGCGAAGCCTCGCGGAGCCTCTATCTGTGTTTTCCGGGGACCGTCCGGGTGGACTTGATCAGCACGCATCGCGTGGAATATCCCAAACCGGGTAGGCCCGTTTATCATCCGGCATCGATTCAGGAGGATCTGCGCCGCCGGGATTTCACGGTGAATGCGATGGCGATCTCGCTCAATGACGGTTCGTTCGGATTGTTGATGGACCCGTTGAACGGGGTAGCGGATATCGAAGCGCGGGCGCTGCGGTCGATCTCAAACTACGGCTTCCTCGAGGAGCCTTCGCTGATGATCCGCGCGACGCGCTACATGGCCCAGTTGGGGTGGGAACTCGACCCCAAGACACGGACGCGCTATGAAAATGCGAAGAACGAGGGAGTGATCGAGTTTCTCTCTGCGGAAGCGCGCAGTCGGGAACTGGAACAGATTGGTCACGAGGAAGACGGCCTCAAGGTGCTGCAGGCGCTCGAGGATGAGGGCTGGATGAAGTTCCTGTATCCGGCGTGGACCACAGCCAAGGCCGACGAGGAAAGGCTGAAGGCCCTGCACGAACTGGCGGTGGAGCTGCTTCTGCAGGGAGTTCATGCCGATATGTCGGCGGCGCAGATGCAGTTATTGACTGCGAGGATGGCTCCGAAAGAAGTGGCGGCGCTAAAAAAGCTGATGCTGCGTCCGGGGTTCGCCGAGGAGTGGAGCAGCCTCGACTCCCTTGCGGCGGGGTTTGCCAAGGCATTGCTGGCCAAGGAGAACTCCACCCCCTCCGCAAGCTTCAAGCTCTTCACTAGCTATGATCCTGAAGCCATTCTCTGGCTTGGGTTTACAAGCAAGGATCCGGTCGTGCTTGAACGGTTTAACTTGTTCCTGAAGGTCTGGCCTGAGGCTCGCCAGCGCATCCCGCACGCGCTGATGCAGGAGATGCGCATCACGCCTGAGCTGGCGGGTTATCGCGAGATTGTGCATGCGATATTCCTTGAGCTGATTGACGGCCGCCTGACCACGCCGGAAGAGATTCGCGCATTTCTGGAACCGCATTCGCCGCCCGCGCCGCCGCCGCAGGTGACGATTAAGAGGCCGCGTTCCAAGCGGGGAGCCGAGGTCAAGATCAAGGAGGCCTCTTTCGATGACGAAGAGGACTCCGAAGACAGTTTGGACGTGGAAGACGATCTTGACGATCTTGGCGCCGATGAGGACGAAATCGATCTTGGCCTCAGCATTCCTAAGGCGGATCTGGACACTGAAATCCTGGGCGAAGCCGACTCAGTCGAGGATGAACTCGAAGATGCGGAGCCCGAGCCCGCTCCCGTGGAAGTGAAGCGGGCAATCAAGAAGCCGGCGCAACCTGAGCCTGCACAGAGAGATCAGTCACCCGCGCAGGCGTTTCCCGTAAAGGCCGAGAACCCTGGGCCAAAGCCGACTGTGGAAAAGACTGAAAAGCATGATCCATCTCCCCAGCCAAAGCCGGAAGCAAAGGCGGAGTTGAAGCCTGCGCCAGCAGTGAAGCCGGCTAAAACGGCGGCAAAGCCCGTTGTATCCCCAACCCAGGCAAAGTCCGTTCCCGTCTCCCCGCCAACCAAGCCCAAGCCGGCCAAGGGTCTCAAGGGCGCGGCTCCTGCCGCTAACCTCGCCAAAGGAAGCAAACTTGCCAAGCCAGTCGCCGCCAAGCCAGTCAAGTCCGGCAAAACACCGGTGAAGGGCGCCGCAAAACCGCAGGCGAAGCCCGCGGCCCCGGTTGCCGGCAAGGCTTCGGCCAGGATTCCTGCAAAGGCTGCGCCCGCAAAGGCAAAACACACTCCCGCGCCGATTGCCAAAGCTGGCAAGCCGTCTCAAGCGGCGAAGGCCTCAAAACCGGCAAAGAAACGATAGCGTTCCGCCTGCTCCAGGTAGCGTTCATTCCCTTCAAGAGACAAACGTGACGCTGGTTGCCGGGATAGATAAGCATTCAGACCGGGAGTCTCTGGGAGCTGTTTTGTTCGGGGCGCGACATGAATGAAACGCTGGACGATCATGAGAACGCGAACAAGATCTGGATCGGCGTGGATATCGGCGGCACCAAGACTGCCGTTGTGCTGGCATCGGAGCCGCCGGCAATCCTTGGGCGCGTTGAGTTTCCCACACTGCCAGATAAGGGGCCCGAACGGGCGGTGGAATTGATCAAAGATTCGATTCGCCAGCTTACCGGCGAGTTGGATCCTGACGGCCTTAGACTCGGAGCCATTGGCGTGAGCTGTGGAGGTCCGCTGGATCAGGTTGCCGGCGTGATTCAGGCGCCGCCGAACCTGGCCAACTGGGTGGATGTGCCCATCAACCGCATACTCAGCAGCGAGTT
>Ga0181531_10003021_pt1 | contig 10399 bp, 12 predicted proteins | sample PEATcosm2014_Bin_38_FD_119743 | JGI IMG/M metagenome (GOLD analysis project Ga0181531, IMG submission 119743) | Peatland microbial communities from MTU Mesocosm Facility, Houghton, MI, USA - PEATcosm2014_Bin11_10_metaG | ecosystem: Environmental > Terrestrial > Soil > Wetlands > Peat | place... | reverse complement strand
CTGTTATCGTCCACTATCTTTGAAGCCAGCAGCTGACGACGGGAACTTTGCGATATACATCGGTGTCACTAGAGAGTGATGCATAGAAATCCTTACGCTCGCGCGGCAGGGCTGGTGCTGGCCTCTGTGGTTTTGGTGGCTTTTCTCTGCGCTCAAGGTGATTCCACTCCACCGGGTGTGCAATGGGTGTACGTTTCGATCGCACCTTCTGCATCTGAGTGCCGGGACGGGTCGGGTTATCCCCCGGTACTGGTAGTCCATGAAGATAGTTCCATGATCTTGACAGGCGATAAGCTAACCTTTGGTCAGATTCGTCCCGTCTTTAACCGCATCATGCGAACGCGCTCTGACAAGCGGGTTTTCCTGAAGGCGAGCGGAAGACTGCGGTACGGGGCGATCACGCGGATTCTTGGCGAACTACATTCGGTTCCAGAGCTTCAGGTCGTTTTGCTCACGCCCGAACTAGAGTTGGCACCGTGCGCCCCGCCGATTCCAAGGTCGTGGTGACTTGATTGTTTCCTGTTCATAAATCGCCAAGTATCCAACAATCCTGAAACAGAACTGTTAAGCGTGTTTGCTTGCCCCAACGCAGGTGTGCTTAGTCGCCAAGGCCCACATCCGCCCTCTGTTTGGACGAATGTGGGGACGCTCTCCCCTCTAAGTGTTATTCTGCTTTCTTACTAACAGAGTAGAGTTCGTGCGCTCCAGCCCCCGGGGGAAGATTTCTCAGTCATGATCAAAGCCTTCTGCTTAGCAACTTTGCTTCTCACTCTCTCTCCTCTCGCGCCCGCGCAGCAAACTCCGCCATCTTCTAATCCACCCGCCATTACAGGATTCCGGGATGCCGCCGCCGAACACATGCTGGAAGAGAAATTTCTCGCTGTCCCGGAGCCCAAACTCGCGCGCGAGCATCTCCGTATTCTCACCGCCGAGCCTCACATTGCCGGCTCCCCGGAAGATCGTAAAACCGCTGAGTACGTCGCGCAAAAGTTTCGCGAAGCTGGTCTGGAAACCCGCATTGACTCTTACGCCGTGTGGCTCAACCTGCCCAAACAGATTCTCGTCGAAGCCACCGCTCCCGCCGGACTGAAGATGCGCGGTCCAACCCGCGAGCACGTCGAAGGCGACCCTTACCAGGACGACGCCCGTGTCGTAATGCCTTTCAACGGAAGCTCGGCCTCCGGTGAGGTCGAGGCTGAAGTCGTGTACGCCAACTACGCACGCCCCGAGGACTTCCGCAAACTTCGCGAGATGGGCGTGGATGTGAAAGGCAAAATCGTCATTGCCCGTTACGGACAGAACTTCCGTGGCGTCAAGGCCCTCACCGCGCAGCAGGCCGGAGCCGCCGCCCTCATCATTTATTCGGACCCATTCGACGATGGCTACTTCCGCGGCGATGCCTATCCTAAAGGTCCCTATCGCCCCGCCACCGGAGTGCAGCGCGGCTCCGTGCAGTTCACCTTCGAGTATCCCGGAGACGCCACCACTCCCGGCATTGCCTCCACCCTCGACCTTCCGGCCTCCAAGCGCACGCCGCCTGACAAGGCAGCCAACCTGACGACGATTCCCGTCACCCCGCTTTCCTACGCAGATGCTTCGCCGCTGCTTGAAAAACTCGGCGGCCCGGAGAGTCCGCGCGAGTGGCAAGGCGCGTTGCCCTTCACTTATCACCTTGGCTCCGGCCCCGTCCGCGTGCACATGAAGCTGGTGCAGGACTACAGCTACACCGTCATCTGGAATGTGATCGGCACCATTCGCGGCACCGCTCAACCCGATTCGCTCGTCATCGCTGGCAATCATCGCGATGCCTGGGTCTACGGCGCGGTCGATCCCAACAGCGGTACTGCGGCCATGCTGGAAGCCGTGCATGGCTTCGGCCAATTGCTCAAGAGTGGATGGCGTCCTCGTCGCACCATTGTCTTTGGCAGTTGGGACGCAGAAGAAGAAGGTCTCATCGGTTCCACCGAGTACACCGAGCAATTCGCCAAGCCACTGCAAAACGCCGTAGCGTATTTCAACATGGACGTCGGCGTAGCCGGCCCAGATTTCGGAGCCTCGAGCGTTCCCAGCCTCAAGGCTTTCGTGCGCGATATTGCCCGCACCGTGCCCAGTCCCAAGGGCGGCACCGTCTATGACGCCTGGAAAGTGCAGAGCGATGTTGCGCGCCGCCGTCGCGATCCCGATGACCTCGGCTCATTTTCCGAACGCCGTGGCGAAGCCGACTCCGGAGAGGTTCGCGTTGGCGATCTTGGCAGCGGTTCAGATTACTCGGCGTTCCTCCAGCATCTCGGCATTCCGTCCACCGACATTGGTTCCGGCGGACCTTATGGCGTCTATCACTCCGCTTTCGACAACTTCGCGTGGTTCGTCAAGTTTGCCGATCCTACCTTCGTGTACGAGCAGCAGATGGCTCGCGTCTTCGGCCTGGAAGTTCTCCGCATGGCGCAGGCAGACGCCCTGCCTTTCGATTACGAGGCCTATGGCACCGAGATTCGCAAGCACCTGGAGACAGCTCAACTCCGCGCCCAGCGCCTCGGGTGGCAGAAGCCCGCAGCGAAGCAGCCCGAGACAGCAAGCCTCGATTCGGCAACCAACGGAAAGCCTCTGCCCAGCTTTGAACTTTCGATCAAGGCTGCTGACCGCCTTGCCTCCGCCGGACGATCCATTCATCTGGCTTCTGCCACGGCCACTCCTGCTCAACTGCAAAAGGTCAACGCCGCTCTGCTTATGGCTGAGCGCGCCATGTTGGGCGCGGGGCTGCCCCATCGGCCATTTTTCCGCCACACAATTTACGCTCCCGGTGAGTACACCGGCTACGCGGCGGTTGTCATTCCAGGAGTAAATGAGTCCATGGACCGCAACGACCCTGTTGCGGCCGCGGATGCTCTCATTGAACTCACAAACGCCTTGCAAAGAGCTGCCACGGTCTTGGAATCGGCTCTCTAGCTTTGCTGTCGGAGGCTTCGGTGAATCTGTCACATGAACCTGTGATATAAATCTCGTGCATTTCAACCCAGACGATGGTACTTATCCTGAACACTGCTAGATTTTCAACAGGAGCAACAGCCTAGATGAGCGGAAAAGCTTTCTATAAGAATCTATACTTCCAGGTGCTGGTCGCCATTGCGATTGGTATCCTCCTCGGTTATTTCAAACCGGCCATCGGAGCCGAAATGAAGCCATTCGGAGATGGCTTCATCAAACTGATCAAGATGATGATCGCTCCCATCATCTTCTGTACCGTGGTGCTCGGCATCTCCGGTATGGAAAACATGAAAGCCGTTGGAAAAACCGGAGCGCTGGCGATCCTGTATTTTGAAGTTTTGAGCACCATCTCTCTCGTCATCGGCCTCATCATCGTGGATGTCGTCAAGCCGGGCGCGGGCATGAACGTCAACGTCCTCACACTGGATGCCAAAGCCGTCGCCGCCTACACCGGGCCCGGCAAAATGCAGACCACTACTGGCTTCCTCCTGGACATCATTCCAGACACCATTGTCGGAGCGTTCGCCAAGGGGGAAATCCTCTCGGTCCTCTTCTTCGCCGTCCTGTTCGGCTTCGCTCTTCACATGATTGGTGACAAAGGCAAGCTTGCTTACTCGGTCATTGAACAGATCTCCGCCGCCCTTTTCCGCGTGGTCGGCATGATCATGCGTGTAGCTCCCATCGGAGCTTTCGGCGCCATGGCCTTCACCATCGGAAAGTACGGGTTGGGAACGCTCTTCCAACTTGGAAAACTGATGGCATGCTTCTATGCCACGTGCCTGATCTTCATTTTCGTCGTGCTGGGGATTGTTGCAAGGCTGCACGGTTTCAGTATTTTTAGATATCTGCGGTACATCAAGGAAGAACTCTTCATCGTGCTCGGAACCTCCTCCTCAGAGGCCGTGTTGCCGCGCATGATGACCAAGATGGAAGCCGTTGGCGTGCAGAAGGCCACAGTTGGCCTGGTCATTCCCGCTGGCTACTCGTTCAATCTAGATGGCACTTCCATCTATCTGACGATGGCGGCTATCTTCATCGCTCAGGCCACCAACACTCATCTGTCCCTGGCGCAGCAGCTTGGCTTGCTGGCGATTCTGATGCTGACCTCCAAGGGCGCGGCCGCCGTGACCGGTGGCGGATTTATTGTGCTCGCGGCCACGCTCGCAACCACCGGAACGGTTCCGGTCGCGGGTGTTGCGCTCATCCTTGGCATCGACCGCTTCATGTCGGAAGCCCGTGCACTCACCAACCTGATCGGCAACGGCGTAGCAACCATCGTCGTCGGACACTGGTGCAAGACCCTCGATGAAGTAAAATTGCGTCAGGTTTTGAGCGGCGATGCGCCTCAACTGGCTGACGAGCCGGAAGCTGCAATCGCCCGCTAGCACGTGTAAGCTGTTCAATGTCTTGTCACAAGGCCTGGAGCTCGGCGAGTCCCGGTTTCAGGCCTTGTGAACTTCCCCCGTCGAAAGCCAAACATGAGAGGTAGAAAGACCCGCTACACTTTCGTCATAGAGTTTCTGGGCGGCACGTATGTCCACCAGGCCTCTGGCGAATCCCCGGAACTCGCCTTGCGCGAGTATCTCCGCTTTGCCAGCGAAGACGACGATTGGACAGCCTATCGTACCGACCTCCTGCGCGCTCTTGTCAATGAGGCGGCCGTGCCTGTCGATGGATGCCAGAACGTCTGGTGCATCTCAGGAGTTGCCGGCGAGTATCTCTTCCTCATTCACATCGTAGCCACCGAGAGCGGCTCCGCTGGAGGCAAGACTGTGGCGGAAGAACAGTTCGAATCGATCGGCGCGGATCCCAAACGCTGGGGTCTGGGAGATCGCTGGTAACCCAAGCGCCGCAGCCGGAGCGGTGTTCTTGCCGGGTACCCGGATGCAGAGCCTTCCGTCGGCGAATGTGTGGGGACGGTCGCGAACGTCAGGGCCATTGATTTCTCCTTAACACCCTCTCCGGTATCCGATTGCCGACTCTTAAGGTTTCTTCCTCATATCTCTTTTTGCTCGCTGCCATGAGACTGTGAGCGAGGAAAAATCCGAATGCTGCAAGAGCTCAACCGCTTCGTCTTCGCTCACGACCGTTACCTCGCTCTTGATCTCGCGCGCACCGAGTGTTCCAATCCCATGCAGCGCGAATTCATGCACATCAAAATCCTCGAAGCTTATCTCGAAGTCCAATACCGCGCCAGCCGAATTGCCGGAATGCAGTTCGCCGATGGCAACGATTACGTGGATCAGAACTAAGCTCCTCGCACTCCGCCAAAAGTCGATCCGCAGCTCTGCATATCTCTGAGTCCATGGGTTGCTGCTCTGCATCCAATCCTCAAAGCCTCTCCGCCTTGACCCGACGCCTTGCCCGAAGTACCCTGTGGGCATGGGGAAGTGGTGAGGAGCGGATTTGGGTTCTGCAGGGCTGCTCTGTTACTTCTTTGGGTGGAAAATGAATAAGTATCTCAAGTTCGGTGTGCCGATCGTGCTCATCGTCTCCGGCCTTGCCTATCTGGCTATCAGCGGCGTACAGGAAAGCAAAAGTTATTACGTCACGATCAAGGAAATGAATGAAATGGGCGATGGTGTCTTCACCAAGCGCCTCCGCGTTGCTGGAAACGTGCAACCCGGCTCCATTCATCGTCAGGGCACTCACGTTCAATTCACTCTCGCCGAGCAGGGACGCACCCTCAACGTCGTTTACTCCGGAACAGAAGCGCCACCCGATACTTTCAAGGACAACGCGCAGGCTCTCGCCGAAGGTAGCTACGGTCGCGATGGAGTCTTCCACGCCAAGCAACTCCAGGCCAAATGCGCGTCCAAGTACGGACCTGCGCAGCCCGGTCAGGAGCAGCAGCCTGGTCAAGCCGCTCCCAATCCGGCCGCGCCGCCGCAAAAGGCCCAGGCCACCGCGCCTCCATGGGACAATAGTGCCGCCGGAGGCGAAGACGCGCTACACTTCACTACCTGTGACTGATCATCGAAAACTGAGTGGGGTAGCTGAACTGAGCGCCTGCAAATGTGAGGACCAGCTGAACGATGACTGAAACCTCACAACCCGCCGTCTCCGTTCGCGACGTAGTTCGCCATTTCGGACGCTTCGCCGCCCTCCGCGGCATCACCGCCGACTTCGTTCCCGGCAAACTCTACGTTCTGCTCGGCGAGAACGGAGCAGGCAAGAGCACTCTCCTGCGCGTCATCGCAGGATTGCTTGCGCCTTCGCGCGGTTCCGTCGAAGTCCTCGGCTCCTCCAACATTCGCTCGGTCGCCACTCGCTTCGGATACATGGGCCATGCCCCGTTGCTCTACGACGAAATGTCGGCCCTCGAAAATCTCGAATACTTCGCCGCGCTCTACGGCATCACCGACCGCGCGCGCTGCGAACAGGCAATTCGTACAGTGGGCCTCGACCCATCTCTTGAGCGTCGCGTAGGACAGTATTCGCAAGGCATGCGTCAGCGTATCTCTCTTGCGAGGGCCATCGTGCATTCGCCCGAGTTGCTTTTCCTGGACGAGCCGTTCTCCAATGTGGATCTCCGTTCCGCCCGGCAGATGACAACACTGTTGGCGAAGATGCGAGATCAAGGCACAACAATTTTCGTAGTAACTCATCAGGCTGCGCTCATGGAGCCTGTCGCCGATGAGTGCATCGTGCTCGACGCCGGACGCCTTGTCGCGCGCGAGAAGGGAATTCCCGCCCGCCTGCTCTCTCCCTATTCCGTTGAGGAACGCGACGCCCTCCGCGATGAGACTCTGCGCCGCGACTCCCGCGAAAACGCCGAGGCCCCGCAATGACCTCTGCTCCAACTCTCTGGGCTATCACCCGCCGCTCGCTCGTCAAAGATCTCCGCCTTGAGTGGCGCTCTAAAGATGCCATCAACAGCATGTTGTTCTTCGCCTTGCTGGTGGTCGTGATCTTCAGCTTCGGCTTTGATCCCACGGCGGAAGAGTCCCGCAAAATTGCCGGGGGCCTGCTCTGGGTGGCCATTCTCTTTGCCACCGTTGTTGCCCTCAACCAAACGTGGACGCGCGAAATTCGCAACCAGGTGATGGACGCGTATCGCCTCTCGCCCGCGCCACCACAAGCTTTGTTCCTCTCCAAAACCATTGGCAACTTCATCTTCGTTTCCATTCTTGAAGTGCTTATGGTTCCGCTCTTCGTAGTCTTCTACAACCTTCGTTCCGTCGGACCGGTCTGGCAGCTTCTCGTCGTCGCCCTGCTGGCCACGTGGGCGCTGGTCGTCAACGGAACCTTTTTTGCGGCGCTTTCCATTCGTACTCGCAGTCGCGAAATCATGCTCCCGCTCATCCTCTTTCCCATCTCCATCCCGGCTCTGCTCGCCATGGTGGATGCCACAACCTCCATCCTCACCGGCGACAACTCGCCCATTTTCTGGATGCGCCTGCTTGCGGTGTACGATCTCGTTTTCACCACCGTGAGCCTCATCCTCTTTGAACCGGTGCTGAACGCGGAATGAAAATTCTCTTCAAAGTTTGCGTAGTGCTCACCGCCTTGCTGCTCGGCTACGGCTTCTGCCAGGCCATGTACATCGCGCCTACCGAGGCCACCATGGGAGACGTGCAGCGAATCTTCTACTACCACCTGCCCTCGGCATGGGTGGCGTTCCTGTTGTTCTTCGTGAACTTCCTCGCCTCGGTCTGGTATCTCATTCGTCGCAACGTGGCGTCCGACGCAGTGGCCTTGGCCTCTGCTGAAGTGGGTGTCTCGTTCTGTACCATCGTGCTCATCACCGGACCCATCTGGGCGCGTCCCATCTGGGGCATCTGGTGGACCTGGGATGCCCGCCTCACCAGCACTCTCGTTCTCTGGCTCATCTACGTCAGCTACCTCGTACTGCGCCACTACGCTTCAGGAGGACAGGTCCCCGTGCTCGCCGCCGCTCTCGGCGTATTCGGATTCGTCGATGTTCCCATCGTCTACATGGCGATCCGCTGGTTCCGCACGCAGCATCCGCAACCGGTCATCGGCGGCGGACAGGGCTCGGGACTCCATCCAGCGATGTGGCATGCCGTCCTATGGAATCTCGCTGCCTTCGCCATGCTAGCGCTCATGTTTGTCTGGGTCCGCTACAAGCAGGCAATCGTAGAGCACCAGTTGGAAGACGCGCATGCTCACGCATCGCTTTATGAAACGGAGGGCGCACAATGAATCCCGCAGCCAACAACAACGCCTATCTCTATGCAGCCTACGTCGTCGTCTGGGTCATTCATTGCGCGTATGCTTTCAGCCTGATGAGTCGTGGACGCCGCATGAAGCGCGAAGCCCGCGAACTGAACATTGCGACGAACGCCTCATTGCGCCGGTAGCTGGGTGGCGACCCCCTTTTCGTTGCAGTATTGGAGGCAGGGCATGGCACCCGAAAGTTTCCGTTGCAACAGGTGTCCCCCACAACTTAAATCAATTCCCCGGTTTCCAATAGTTGTCGGATTCACGTAGGACCGGCAACCATGAAGCCGGGATAGAAGAAAGGAAAGTGTATGAAAAAGTTTGCAGGGTTTTTTGCCGTAATGCTGATCTGTTCCGTTGGTGCATTTGCCCAGGAGCGTGGACACGAGGGCGGCGCTCCCGCTGGCGGACATCAGGAAGGCGCGCCCGCAGCCCATCAGGGCGCACCCGGTGTTGGCGGAGGCCATATCCCCAGTCACGGTCCGGCTCCCGTTCGGCGTGCTCCTGTCGCACCGCCTAGCGGCAATGCACGTCCTTCGCACGTAGATCAACCCGGCCATCCCAACGCACCCCACGTTCACGCCAATGACACGTGGATCGGCCATACCGGACGCGGTGACGCCAACTACCATCTCGATCATCCGTGGGAGCACGGACATTTCCCCGGTGAAGTTGGTCGCGGACACATCTGGCGTCTTGGCGGCGGCGGTCCAAGCCGTTTCTGGTTCGGCGGATTCTACTTCAGCGTAGCTCCCTACGACTTCGACTACTGCGGCGACTGGGACTGGGCTTCGGACGACATCGTCATCTACGACGATCCCGACCACCCAGGCTGGTACTTGGCCTACAACCCCCGTCTAGGCACATACGTTCACGTGCAATACCTCGGCGCGTAACGGAAATAAACTGACTGCCCCATCCTGACCTTCTGTCGGTCGGGGTGGGGCTTCTGCTTTTGCTTTGTTCTTCCTTTTCCTTTTGCTCGTATTATTGCTTTTGAGGTGTCATCCTGACCGAAGGGATGGACCCCAGCACAGCTCAAATCTCCTGTGGATTTCAAAGTCAGTTCAAATAGGAGAAACGCGGCGTGAAGATGGGCGCCCCGGAAGGTTCTGGCTTTAGCGGAGGAAAAGAAATTGGAAGAGCGAGCGGAGAAAAGTTGGGGCGGGCTGGTGATTCGCACTTGCCACACGGTGGGCGAGTTCCGGCAGGCGCTCGCGTTGCAAAAAGAAGTATGGGGATTCGAGGACGCAGAACTGGTGCCGACACGAATCTTCGTGGTTGGAGAAAAGATTGGAGGCCATGTTCTGGGCGCATTCAACGGAACTTCCATGGTGGGATTTGCGTTTGGACTGCCGGGAGTGCGCGACGGGCACAGCTACCTTCATTCCCATATGCTGGCCGTGCAGGAAGGGATGCGCAACACGGGGCTGGGGCGGGCGATGAAACTGTTTCAGCGCGAACTGGCGATGCGACAGGGCTTCGCGCTGATTGAGTGGACGTTTGATCCGCTGGAGATCAAGAATTCTTATTTCAACCTTGAGCGACTGGGTGCGGTGGTGCGGCGCTACGTGGTGAATCAGTACGGGATCACGTCCTCTCCGCTGCAGGGCGGTTTGCCGAGCGACAGGCTGGTGGCCGAGTGGTGGCTGGGTTCGCAACGCGTGGCGGAAACTCTTGAGCGGGGGAAGCGTCCGGAGGTGAAGGTGGCGGCGCGGCTTGAGGTTCCTGCGGAGATCTATGCGTGGAGGGCGGATGCCGAGACGCGCACGCAGGCCGCCGAGGTGCAGCGCAGAGTTCGCGATACCATTCAGCGAAAACTGGCAGAGGGATTGGCGGTTGTTGGCTATGAGCGCGACGGGCAGGGGAATGGGTGTTTCCTGCTGGGTGAGTGGAATGGGGCGGAGTGGTAGCAGCCCTGAAATGTCAGAACTAAATCGACCTCAGTCACCGAAAATGCGGTGAGCTTCTTCTTCGTGATCGCGCCAGCGGTCGGTGTAGTTCTTTAGTGACATGAAAGTGCGCGGCTTCATGCGATCGATATACAGCGTGCCGCGCAGATGATCGATTTCGTGCTGCAGGATGCGAGCGTACCAACCTTCGGCTTCGATGAGCTGCGGATCACCGTATTCATTGAGGCAATGTACGCGCACCCGGCTGAAACGTGGAACCTCGGCGGTATAGCCATTCACGCTGAGGCAGCCTTCGAAAAACTCCAGCTGCGAGTCAG
>Ga0181531_10003019_pt1 | contig 10401 bp, 10 predicted proteins | sample PEATcosm2014_Bin_38_FD_119743 | JGI IMG/M metagenome (GOLD analysis project Ga0181531, IMG submission 119743) | Peatland microbial communities from MTU Mesocosm Facility, Houghton, MI, USA - PEATcosm2014_Bin11_10_metaG | ecosystem: Environmental > Terrestrial > Soil > Wetlands > Peat | place... | reverse complement strand
GCCCACAGCCCAGACCTGCGGTTTGCCGGGCAGGCCGGCGAGGGCCTTGATCGCATAATCGGCCACCACTTCGTTGAACTGCCCTACCAATCCCTGGTCGGAGCCGAATACGATGGCGCCGATGTCGCCGGAGTCTTCCTGCGGCGCGGTCATCAGGGCAGCGGGATCGCTTTTACGAAAACACGCGCTCAAGCCAAGCTCTACGGTCCGGTAATAATCGGCCAGTGCGAGAACGGAATTCTCGTACTGTCCGATACTCGACGCGGCGAGCGCTTTCATGGTGCGCACTACCGACTGCAGATCTCCTGCGCTGCCGATCTTCCTTTGCAGGGTGGCCGTCGTATCGCTCATGTCGTATCGCTCATGACTTCTTCGGCTGAAAGGATTCGAGTGCTTTCCGGGCGATTTCGATCACCGCCTTCCGATCCTCGTCACTCAGCTTTTCAGCCGTCCCGAATCGCGCCGCCAGTTCCGCCGGAATTGCCGCCGCGGCATCCTGCAAAGCATGTTGCGCCTCCGTCATCCGTTCGAGTGGAACCTGATCGAAGAGTTCGGCGGTCAAAGCGATGAGCGCCATGATCTGCGCAGGCACGGATACCGGACTGAATTCCGGTTGTTTCAGACACGCGCGGATTCGTCTTCCATGCTCGATGATTTTACGGGTACTTTCATCCAGCCGCGCCCCAAACCGTGCAAAGGTTTCGAGCTCCTCGAACTGCGCATAGGCCAGTTTCAGATCGCCCGCCACTGCCCGATACGCCGCAAGTTGCGCCTTGCCACCCACGCGCGAAACAGATTCGCCGACATCCACCGCAGGCAGCACACCCAGTTCAAAAAGCGAAGGCGAGAGAAAGATCTGTCCGTCCGTAATGGAGATCAGGTTCGTCGGAATATAGGCGGAAATATCCTGCGCCTCGGTTTCGATGATGGGCAGCGCGGTGAGCGAGCCATTGCCCAGTTCTTTGCGGAGGTGCGTGGCGCGTTCCAGCAGGCGCGAGTGGATATAAAAGATATCCCCCGGGAAGGCTTCACGGCCGGGTGGCCGGCGGAGCAGGAGCGAAAGCTCCCGATAGGCTTCGGCGTGCTGCGTCAGGTCGTCATAAACGATCAGCACATCGCGGCCTGCTTCCATGAAATACTCCGCGATGCTGGTGGCGGCGTACGGCGTGATGTAGATCGATCCGGGCGCGTCGTTGCCTTCGGCAACGACCACGACGGTGTAGTCCATCGCCCCTTTCTCACGGAGGTTCGCAATCACCTTGGCGACTGAGGATGCGCGCTGGCCGATCGCACAATAGACGCATAGCACGTTTTTTCCGCGCTGGTTCAGAATGGCGTCGATGGCGATGGCTGTTTTGCCCGTCTGGCGATCGCCCAGAATTAACTCGCGCTGGCCGCGCCCGATCGGAATGAGCGCATCGATTACGGTGAGTCCGGTCTGCAGCGGCACGGTGACGGGCGCGCGGTCCATGATCGGGGCCGCGGGGCGTTCGGTGGGCAGACGTTTATCGGAGGGCACCGGACCTTTTCCATCGAGCGGACGGCCAAGCGAGTCGATGACACGCCCCAGCAGGCCCTCCCCCACCGCCACATCCATAACCCGCCCGGTGCGCACGACTTGATCGCCGGCATGCAGATTCGAATAGTCTCCGAGCAGCACGACGCCGATCTCGCTCTCGTCTACATTGAAAGCGATTCCGAACACGCCACCAGGGAATCCCAGCAGTTCCTCGAAGCCGGCGCCCGGCAGGCCGGAGACCGTGACGATGCCAGTGGAAACGTTGGTGACGATACCGACCTCCTCTGGTGTCAACTGCGGCGCGAAGGTTTCCCTCACCTTGGTTAGCCCGGCGAAGGCATCGTCAAAAGCGACCTGCAGGGTTTCCGGAGCGGTGTTCATTGGGGTGTGGGGACCGCTTTCTTGTTGAGCAACTCGCCGACGGCTTTTTCCATCGACGTCAGATAATCCGAGATGCTCCACGCCACTTTTTGCCCATTGCTGGAGAGTTCGATCCCGCTCACCAGATCGGGTGAGGTTTCGAACAGGACGTGGACGTCGGCCGAAAACGTTTCGTTGAGCGCATTTTGTATCGCCGCGCGCTGCTCCGTGGGCAGTTCGAAGGTGCTGCGCACGAGCGCCGGATCGGACGCCGACTTCAGCGCCTTGGCGATGGTCTCCTTCGCCTTGCCATTCAGGTCGCGCAGCCTTCGCGTGAATACTTCGCCAAGACGCTCTTCGAGACTCACCGTTGCAAGATCCCCCAACGTCTTCCGCGCAATGGCAAAAACTTCCTGTTGGGTCCGCAGAACGATAGCATGATCCAGTGTGTGGGCATCGTCAAGCAGCGCTTGCTGCCGCTTGGCGCTGAGGGCATCGGCCGCCTTACCGGCTTCGTCGAGAAGCTTCTGCCGTTCGGCCTTTGCTTCGTCCGTCGCCTTGCTCAATAGAGTAGCGCGCTGCTTATCGAAATCCTCGTTCTTGTGCTGAAACTCATCGCGATCTTTTTGTGCTTCCGCTTTTTTGGCGCCGGCGTCGGCAAGTTCCGCGGCAACGAGTTTCTCCCGCGCGTCGATCGCGTCGAGTATGGGCTTATACAGGAAGCGCTTCAGCAGCCACACCAAAATCAGAAAGTTCAGTGTCTGCGCCCCGACGGTAAACCAGTCGATCAGCATCGCTTCACTTACCTGTCGCCTGCGCGATGATGTGGTTCCAGAACGGGTTGGCGAAGATCAGAATCATTGAGACCACGAAGCAGTAAATGGCTGTCGATTCGATCATCGCCAGACCCACAAACAGGGTCCGGGTGATGGTGGCGGAGGCGTCCGGTTGCTGCGCGAGCGCCGTAAGTGCCGTAGCTACAGACCGGCCCTCGCTCAGCGCCGGCATCATACACCCTATGCTGGTGGCGAAACCCGCGGTGCAGATTGAGGCGAACGCGATGAGCGTAACGTTATCCATGATGTTTCCTTTCAGGCTTGTTGCTTTGTTGGTTGAGGCTGGCGCGTGCGCGTAGCGGCCGCGATATAAACCGCGGCCAGAATACTGAAGATGTACGCCTGCACCATACCGGTAAGAAGCCCCAGCGCCGTCATGACTATGGGAAAAATAAAAGGCGTGATGGTCAGCAAAATAGCAATGATCATTGCTCCGCTCATCATATTGCCGAACAGCCGGACAGCCAGCGCCAGGGTGCGCGAAAGCTCACTGATGATGTTGAACGGCAACATCATGATGGTTGGTTCTGTATAGGACTTGAGGTAGCCCCCAACGCCCTGGTCTTCAATCCCGAACAGCGGCACGGCTACGAAGACGCACAAGGCAAGCGCCGTAGTTGTTGAGAGCGAACCCGTGGGTGGCGAATAGCCCGGAACTATCGTGCACAGGCTGGCTATTGCGACGAACAGGAAAAGCGTGCCCAAAAAACTTAAGTACTTCTTTGGGTCCTGAAGGCCAACATCCTGAATTTGGCCTTGAATGCCGGTGACGAGGATCTCCAGAAGGTTCTGCCAGCGGGAACGCTCCAGTCCCGTGGAGAGCCCGCGTGTGATGAGCTTCGAGCCGGCCGCAAGCAAGAGCATGATCGCCCACGTAAAGACAATAGTGGCGTTCAGCTTGAAAAACCCGTGCTGCCAGAAGACCACCTGATCGGGACTAAGATGCATGGCTGGCCACCTGGTCCGGCTTCGTGCGTGTTAGCCAGGTGACCGCCAGACGCGCCATGGAAAAACCCAGCAGGCACAATACAAGCCACACCCAATGACCGGCGCCCACAAAGTAGAATCCCCCCAGCGCGATCGTTACACGCAATAGCAGACTGGCGGAAAACAAGAGCGCCGGCCGCTTCGAAGAAACACCCTCGCGCACCGTCCACCAAAGGCCGCCGTAGAAGATGGCGCCCAGCAGGCAACCCGCCATCAACGCCAATAACGGCGCCAACCCCAGCGCCACAGTTTCACTCATTTGTTGTCGCCGTCTTGTTCCTCGTGCATAGCCTTGTCTTCGCTGGCCACCCAATGCCAGGCATTTAAGCAGCCAATGGTAAGTCCCGCAACCAACAGCGCCAGCGTCCAAGAGTGGTTACCCGCGTGGTGCTCGTCCAGCCAAAGACCCAGTGCCGCGCCGCCCAAAGTGGGCAAGACTACAGACCAGCCGATAAGCCCCATCATGCCTAATCCAAACCAGACACCGGGCGCCGGGTTGCGCCGTGCCTTCAGCTTGAGCGCAGCCCTGGAACCCACCTGCGATGCGAAATTCGGATCGTCAGTCATGCTCGAATACCGCCAGGCGACGGATCAGTCCGCTTTCCAGTTTGGCCGTTACCGAGCGCACACTTCGCTCCTGCTCGTCGAGCGTCAGAAATTCCTTCTCCACCGCGGCGTGCAACTGGCTCAGGTCCGTTCCGCCGATCGCACGGCGCACGGACACCAACACGTCCAGGCCAGTCTTCACCATGACGCCCTCATCAACGGCGACAAAGACTTCCGGCCCGGATTCTGTCTGGTAAGTCAGAATGCCCGGCGCCAGCGCCGCAACGCAATCGAGCCTGTGCGGCAGCAGGCCAAACGAACCCCCGCGAGTCTCCGCCACAATTCGGGAGACGCCGGTCTTCTCCGCGAAAATCTCGAACGGCAGCAGAATCTTAATGTGCATGAGCGGCAGCGGCATTTTTGGCCTCCGGTTTTCCTTTCGCTTCGCCGATCGCCCCGATCATGTAGAGTCCGCTCTCGGGATAATCCTTGAACTCATCGCGCAGAATTCGCTCGCAACCTTCCAGCGAATCCTTGAGGCTCACGAGCTTACCCTGCAGGCCGGTGAACTGTTCGGTAGTGAAGAACGGCTGTGTCAGGAAGCGCTCCAGACGGCGCGCGCGGGCGACCACCTTGCGGTCGTCCGGCGAAAGCTGCTCCAGGCCAAGCATGGCGATGATGTCCTTGAGTTCTCCATATTGCGCGAGGGTCCGGCGGATCTCCTGCGCAAGAGAGTAATGCTGTTCACCGACAATGCCCGGAGTGGCCATCCGTGAACTGGACTGGAGCGGATCGACAGCCGGAAACAGCCCTTCGCTCGTCCGCTTGCGCGAGAGCACAATCGACGCGGAGAGATGCGAAAAGGTATGCACGGCCGCCGGATCGGTGAAATCGTCCGCCGGTACATAGACCGCCTGTATCGACGTGATGGCGCCGGCATCGGTGTTCGCAATGCGCTCTTCCAGCCCCGATAGTTCGGTCCCCATCGTGGGCTGATAGCCCAGACGCGACGGCATCTGGCCCATGAGTCCGGACACTTCCGAACCCGCCTGAATAAAGCGGAAGATGTTGTCGATGAGAAGCAACACGTCGCGGTGCTCATCGTCGCGAAAATACTCTGCCATGGTCAGCGCCGCGTGGCCCACGCGGAACCGGCTGCCGGGCGGCTCGTTCATCTGGCCGAAGACCATGACCATCTTGGCCAGTACACCGGCGGCCTTCATGTCCTCGTAGAGTTCCTCGCCTTCGCGGCAGCGCTCCCCGATACCGCAAAAAATGCTGATGCCTTCCTGGTGTCCGATCATGTTGTGGATCATCTCGGTGAGCAAGACCGTCTTGCCGACGCCCGCTCCCCCAAAAAGCCCCGCCTTGCCGCCGCGCTCCAGGGGCACCAGGACATCGATCACCTTGATGCCGGTCTCGAAGATTTCAGATTTCGTGGAACGCCGCGCCAGTGGCGGCGGATCCCGGTGCACGGAACGCCATTGAACATCTGTCAATGCCCCACCGCGGTCGATGGTGTTGCCAAAGACATCGAACATACGGGAGAGAATCGCTTTTCCCACCGGCGCTTTCAGCGGGCCGCCGGTATCCTGCACCGCCATCCCGCGGGCCAGGCCCTGCGTGGGCGTCAACGCAATCCCGCGCACGTGACGGGCGTCGCTCTGCGTCAGAACTTCGATGACGATTCGGCCTTCGGCGCCGGTGCGCAGCACCGTGAAAATCGCCGGCAAAGGCCCATCGAAGCGCACGTCGACAACGCTGCCGCGAATGGCGGCGACCACGCCTGAATTCATGGCTTCCACTTCCGATTGCTGATTTGGATCAGCTTGCCGCGGCGTTCCGCGGTCAGCGTCTTGATTTGCATAGCATCCGTTAAGCGCGATAAGTCCATAGCATTAAGTCATAGCCGCATTCCCGCTCAGGGAACGATTACTACTGAGCCCATCTCGGTCTCTTCCTTCACGGCGAGCACGGCATCGTTCGCATTGTCCAGAGAAAATACCGTTACGCGCGGGCGGATCGCAAGACGATTGGCGATCTCCAGAAAGTCTTTTGCATCCTGTCTGGTCATGTTGGCCACGCTGCGAATCTGGCGTTCGCCCCAAAGCAGAGTGTCGTAATCGAACATCGGCATCTGATCCAGATGAATCGCGTTGATTGCGACGACACCGCCTTTGCGCAGACTACTCAGGGCGCTCACGACCACCTTGCCGCTGGGCGCGAAGGTAATGGCCCGGTCGAGAGCGACCGGTGGCTTCTCATCTTCAGCTCCCACCCATTTGGCTCCCAGTGAGACGGCCGCGGTTCGATGGGAGGCGCCGCGCGTCGAGACATAGACATCGCAATCCCAGGATCGCAGGACCGCAACCGCCAGACTGGCGGAGCTTCCGAAACCGAAAAGCCCAACTCGCTCGCCTGGGTTAACACCAGCTACTCGCAGACTTCGAAAACCAATGATTCCGGCACAAAGCAGGGGAGCGGCCTGCGTGTCATCGAGGCCAGCGGGCAAAGGATAAACGAAGTCCGTGCGCGCCAGAGCATATTCCGCGTAGCCTCCGTTTACCGTGTAGCCGGTAAACGTGGGTTGGTCGCAAAGGTTCTCCATTCCATGCTGGCAATACCAGCAGGTTCCATCCACGCCGCCCATCCAGGACATACCCAGGCGCATTCCCAGCGGGAACTCCGCCGTGGCCCCGTCGGCCACTTCGCCCACCACCTGATGGCCGGGAATAAGATCCGCTTTGGCGAGCGCCAGATCGCCTTCCAGTATGTGCAGATCGGTGCGGCACACACCGCAGGCGGCTACTCGAATCAGGATGTGTCCCGCTTCAGGCTGCGGACGCGGCACTTCCTTCACTTCCAGAAAAGAGCCGGATGATGCCGGCGCGGACGAAACCATTGCAGCTTTCATTCCGGTTTCCGAATCCTGACTGACTTAGGCGCCACTTTGCGAAGCCGACTGCTGGGCGGATTCCCTCACCCAGTACGGAGGCCGGCCGTAGTGCAGGTAGAGCTGGTACTCGTACTCGCGAGAGACCGGCGCCGCTTCCAGGTACTCAGGAGCGCTCCGGATCGCATCTCGCGTGAGGCCTACGCGCACGTCGGATTCCAGCCAGCTCACGCGTTCAATCCAGGCCGGTGAGATCAGGACCTTCTTGCCGGGCCACCAATTCCGCGTCGCTACCTCAACGTAGCGGATAGCCCAGGTTTCATCGTCGACGAGAAACGCATCCACGTGTCCAATTTCGCCATCGGCGGCAGCAATGCGATAGCCCGTTACTGCGTCACTACTCCGCAGATGGGAATCCGGCGAAACCTTCGAAACGGCGTCCGCGGCTATCGCCACGGGATCGGCCATAAGCAGTCCGCTGGGATATGACGAGTAACCCCACATCAGGGGGCCACCCCAGTAGGTAGGATAACCGTAATATCCGAGGTAGGCACTCTCATGCTGCCGTGAAAATGGCTTGTGCGTGTCGATGTTCGGGCTGCTCTCCACTTGTTTTTTCGTCAGAGCCACCTTTAGCTGCCTGCCTTCCCAATCCGCATCCAGAACGGATATCGGTGAGATCAGTACGGATCGGCCGCCCAGCCAACCTCCTGTCTCGACGATGAGATAGCGGACCGCCCATGTGTCGTCGTCGAAGTAGAGTTCCTCGACGGTCCCAAGCTCGCCGTCCTGAGCGCGGACAGAAAAGCCGTTTAGTTCTTTGGAATTGATCAGCATTGTCTTTGTTCTCCTTCTAACGTGCGGTCGCTACAGCGACTTCGCCGGAATGTATCTTCACGCTTACGGGCGCGTATCGCTCGTTGAAGCTCTTTGACTGCCTTTTCCGCTCCCTAGTGCGTCTCGGATACCGCGACGATTGTATTTCTGTTCGGGCATACGAGGTCTCCGTTATGAACTTGCAATAACCGAGGCATGTGAAAGACCAACTCCTTTTGCCGAAGAAATCCCGCTAAGACTGTGCTGAAGCTTAAAAAGGCTGACCAAATATGGTCGGGCGACCTCACGTGGTCGGAGCGTGAGAGCGGCAGGTAGTGTGGATTGTTATTCCGGGTGACGCGCATTCGCCGCGTGGGCAGACTGCAAGTTCGTCCGCGGCCCGGAGGCTCCGATGCGTCAATGAGCGCGATAGCACCGACTCGATTACACGTCTTCTTCCGCGGCGCACGATGCACCCGCGACCGGCAATGGAAATGCGGTGGTGGCGCCTTTGCGGAGTAAGAGAAGTTCGTCGCGGAGGGCAACCGGATCTTCCACGATGCCAGGGCGCTCGACGGCACGGTGCGGATCTCCTGCGATATGTATCACCCGAATGCCGCGAATACACACGCCGAGACTTATCCGAAATATCAGGTTCACTTACACCGCGCAGCGCTGCTGCGAGACATGATTAACTGGTGCATCGAGAATCCACCAGAGGGAAGCCGCTGGCGGATGACGATACCCGGCTTCGCGCCATGGAGGCTCACATTGTGAGCGCGCGTAAAGGCGTTGCATGGCCCCCGGCAAGCATTAAAGCCGGGAGCCATGGCAATTATCTGCGGCGACAAGAGGTGGAGAAACAACCCCCGCGAACGGGTCTGATGCTCTGCCAGTTGAGCTATCGCACCCCGCGAAGGCACGACCCCGGACTCGAACCGGGAACCCCCAGATCCTAAATGTAGTTCCTCCTGCATTCGCCGCAGACCTAACTAATAAGGGCCGACAAGAATCGGAGAGAACATTTGTCAAGATGTAATCCCTCCGGCATTCGGCCCCCCTTTTCAAATCGCAACCGCCTCGATACGTGCTATCCAGTGGTCCGCTTCGAGTTGCCCCAAAGCGAACGTCGAAATCACCTCAAACACCCGGTCGGAGAATCCGCCGATGTTCAGGATGTCTTCCCGTTCCGCGGCCTGCGTCGTCAGGTTCGGCTGAACGTCCAGACAAACCAAACGTGCATTCGGATTCCGCTGCCGAAACTCCGACCACTCAGCGAGCAACGCAGTTCCCCGGCCGCGGCCCTGATCGACCCACGACTCGTTATCCGAGACGAAGACGATCAGATCCGCGTTCGCCTTCTGCTGGTTCAGAAACCGAACCGGCGCGCTGCAGTTCGTGCCGCCTCCACCGATCGAAGCAAGTCGCCCGGCGTTCGTCATCACGCTATCGCGCGGGTTCAGATCCACCGGGACAACCTCCTGTTCAAACGGCAGCACGGTCGCGCCCGGGTTCTTCCGCAGCACCGACGCAGCCACCAGTGCCGCGACATCCACGCACTGCACCGTCGTGGCGGAACCTGCCCGGTGGCCCGTTACCGGACTCCGCATCGAGCCCGAGACGTCCGGACACACAACCACCTTGCCGCTGATCGCGGGCACATTCGCGGTCGCCAGTTCCAACGCGTCCTGCAGAGCGTTCCGCACCTCATGGGGAACCGACGTGTCGCAGTTCTGATAGGCCGTCAGAAGTTGGTACGGAAATACTCGCGCGCATCGAATTTCGCCCGCATCGCGCAGACGCGCCGCGATCAGGCTTACAAGGCCGGGCGTTTCGAACACGCCGTGCCGGGCGAACGTGTTCAGGTTCATTCGCGTTGTCTGCCATGTGGCATTGTTCGCGATGCCTGCCCAGTCGTTCCGGGACAGCGGCAGAGCGGACAGAAGCATGAACGGAAGGTCCGGAACCTCCGCCAGGCCGCCAGCCTTGAACTGCTCGAAGTGCATCGCCAGCTTCGGCAACGCATTTACGTCGTAAGACCGGCCAAGCATGTATGCATAGAACGCCTCCCGCTTCGCGCTCTCCGGCTTCGGGTGGACTATCTTTACGATGTCCGCAAGCGACGGACTCTGACCAGTGCTGGCGCTGAACAGCGCATCCTCGTCGCGGCTCGCAAGCCATTCGCGGACTAACCGCTTCGGGGCGGTCCCCAACGACTTCCGGCCCACCACTCCCGACCGAAGAATCTGGACGTACGTCCGCAGCATGCGCGCGCTATCGATCGTGCGGGCAAAAACGACTTCGTGCAGCCGCGAGTCGCGCGCGGACAGCCACGCGCACAGCAGCGCCGGCATGTCCTTCATGAACGACTGTGTCCGGCTGTAGACGGCCACTCGCGCGATAAACTCCTTGTCGCCCCGCTCGGCCAGAGCATTACACAATTC
>Ga0181531_10003017_pt1 | contig 10402 bp, 11 predicted proteins | sample PEATcosm2014_Bin_38_FD_119743 | JGI IMG/M metagenome (GOLD analysis project Ga0181531, IMG submission 119743) | Peatland microbial communities from MTU Mesocosm Facility, Houghton, MI, USA - PEATcosm2014_Bin11_10_metaG | ecosystem: Environmental > Terrestrial > Soil > Wetlands > Peat | place... | reverse complement strand
TGCGTGATGGGATGCAGGCTGCCCGGCCGCGGACCCGGCGCGGGTACTGTCAGATCCATCCACTCCGCATGCAGCCGTGTCGCCAGCGCGGCGCTTTCGAAGGCCGATTTCCGCGCCTGATAAGCCTCTTCCAGCGCCTGCTTTGCCGTGTTGATGAACTTACCGCGGGCCGCGCGCTCATCCGGCGTGAGCTTGCCCATGTCCTTGCTCAGCGCGGCCAGCACGCCTTTACGGCCCAGCACTTCCACGCGCACGGCTTCCAGTTCTTCGGCGCCGGCGGCGGCACTAACGCGCGCCAGCGCGTTTTCTAACAGATCCTGCATTAAGCTGCGGGCAGGAACGCCTGCTTGGCGCCGCCCAGTTCCCAGTCGAGGTGATTGATGTAGAAGAGCAGTAAGGAATCTTCGTACTTGCCGTGGAAATTTTCGAGAGCCCGCGCCTGCCATCCCTCCGTCAGGTACGGCTTGGCGTCCAGATCCTTCTCGAAAAATCCCTGCTGGTTCGGGATCCCCAGAAAATTAAGGACGGTCGCAATCATCTCCAGATTCGCGATCAATATAGCCTGCGATAGGTCTGTTGCGAACTCCTCATCGTGCGCCTCGAGCCGCTGCCAGAACTTCGGAATGGCTTTGCGAAGGTTTTCGGTGTTGACTTTCGGCAGGTGTGTCCGCGTCTTGAAACGGTCGTAGAGCTGATACGTTCTCAATTTGCCGATCGAAATGCCGCGCACGAGTTGCCGCAAGTGCTCTTCGCCGAGCTGCAGAAACACGTCGGAAAGCTGCATAAGAGGCCAGCGTAACACAGTGCGTTACAATAGCCCGTTTGGGCGAAAAAAAGGCGAACTTAAATCAAGAATGAGCAATATCGTTATCCTGGGCGCACAGTGGGGCGATGAAGGGAAAGGCAAGCTGGTCGATCTGCTGGCGGATCGTTTCGATATCATCGTCCGTTATCAGGGCGGCCACAACGCCGGGCACACCATCCTGATCGGCGACCGCAAATTCGTGCTGAGGTTGGTTCCCAGCGGAATCCTCCACCCCGGCAAGACGGCCGTGATCGGTAACGGTTTAGTCGTGGACCCCCTGGCTCTGCTGGAGGAACTGGGCCAGCTGACCGCGGCGGGTGTTGACGTTGCCAATCAGCTGCGCGTGAGCAACCGCGCGCACGTTCTGCTGCCCACACACCGTCTGGTGGAGAAAATTACTGAAGCCGTTCCCGGCAGGATTCCTATCGGCACCACGCTGCGCGGCATTGGTCCCTGCTATGAGGACAAAACTTCGCGGCGCGGCATTCGCATGGCGGATCTGCTCGATCGCGATTATTTCCTGTCCGCCGCGCGTGAACTGATGCAGGACCACATCATTCGCGCGCGCGCTTTCGGTGTGGAGGATGGCATCGACATCGAAGCCACCCTGGAGCGCTACGCCGCCGCGGCGGAGAGTATTCGCCCGCTGGTTTGCGACACCGCATATCTGCTGCGGGATGCCATGAATTCCGGCAGGAACCTGCTGTTCGAAGGCGCTCAGGGGACCATGCTCGATATCGATCACGGCACCTATCCGTTCGTAACTTCTTCCAGCGCCTGCGCCGGCGGAGCGTGTACCGGAACCGGCGTTCCGCCTACCAAAATCGATGCCGTGATCGGCATTTCGAAGGCCTATATTACGCGCGTCGGCGGTGGCCCTTTTCCCACGGAAGCGCTCGACGGCCGCGGCGATCAGATCCGCAATCGTGGACGGGAATTCGGGTCCGTTACTGGCCGTCCGCGCCGCTGCGGCTGGTTTGATATCCCGTTGCTGCGTTACTCCGCGGCCCTGAACGGATTCGAAACCATGGTGCTCACCAAGCTGGATGTGCTCGATGAACTGCCGGAAATTCCGGTCTGCGTGGGCTATAAAATCGATGGAATCAGCACTCCCGAGATGCCCGCCACCGTCCGCGAACTCGCCAGAGCGGAACCTGTTTTTGAAGTTCTGCAGGGCTGGCAATCTTCCACCGAAGGAATCTCCGATTGGGATGAGCTTCCGGCGGCCGCTCGGGTGTACATTTCCTTCCTCGAAGACAAAACCGGTGTCGAAGCTGGCTGTATTTCGACTGGGCCGGAGCGAAATCAGACAGTTCGTCGTGCCAATACCAAATTTGCCGCCGCGACCGCTTAGCTTTTCGCATCGCATGGCCCTGCTCTTGCATCGGGACTCGACGTGAAACGCTTTCGCCAAGTTGCCATCGTCTTCGCAGTTTCCACCATTCCGCTCGCGTTTGCGCAGCAACCGGACCCGAAGGAATTGATTCGGGAATCGATTCAGAACTATCAAAAGGCCTGGCGCACCGGGATGAAATGGTCTTACACGCAGACCGACGTGACCTGCGTGGACGGCAAGACCGAGGTTGACGTGTCTACGGTGTTTCCGCTCGACGGAACGCCTTACGAGCGTCTCATCAGCAAGAATGGCCACGCGCTCTCGCCCGATGAACAGCGCAGGGAAGACGAGAAATACAACAAAGAACTGCGCCGGCGTCAGAGCGAAGCTCCCGCGGATCGGGAGGCGCGGATCCGGAAATATGAAAAAGAACGGTCGTTCCTCGCCGACCTTCCGAACGCTTACGACTTCAAACTGGCGGGAGAGGATCTGGTGAACGGACGCGCCGCCTGGATCGTCACATTAACTCCGCGCGCCGGATTCGAACCCACCACGCCACACGCGGGGCTGCTGCGGCATATTGACGGGAAACTCTGGATCGATAAGAAGGATCTGATGTGGGCCCGGGCGGAAGCGGATGTCATCGACACCGTTAATATCGGTCTCATTCTGGCGCGAATATGCCCCGGGGCGCACATTTCGCTCGATTTCACTCGGATGTCCGACACTTTGTGGGTTCCGAAAAACATTACGATCAAAGGAGAGGCAAGAATCCTTCTCGTCCATTCCAAAAATCTGAACGAAGAACTCACGTTCTCTGACTACACTCAAAACCCAACCGCTTCGGCGCAGGTAGCTCGCCGGTAGGACAGGCGGTTCCGCCTGTCACTTACTTTTCAATTTTGACCTTGTAGGGCAGATTGGCAATCTGCGCGCCGGTTGTTAACCGGCGCTCGTTGGCTTTCTGGCCGACGCGGTTTCCGGTGATTCAGCGGGAGAAGTGCAAACTTCGTGGGCGGGTCGGCGACCCGCCCGCAGGTTAACAACCTGCCCCACGGAAGTTACCGTATTCCTCAAGAAAATGCGCAATAGTCCGGATACCATCGAAATAATTCCGGATATTGTACTTCTCATTCGGTGAATGCAGTCCATCGTCGGGCAACCCAAACCCCATCAAAATCGTGGGAATCCCCAGATGATTCGCAAAATCCCCCACAATCGGAATCGATCCGCCAGACCTTATAAACACCGTCGGCTTCCCAAAAATATCGCTGAACGCCTGGGCCGCGATCCGAATTGCCGGATGATCGGGATTCACCATTAACCCCGGTCCCGAACTCAGCACCCTGACCTCGCATTGAATACCCGCGGGCGAATTCGCCGCCACAAATTCCTTCACAGCCTGTAAAATCTTCCCTGGATCCTGCTTCGGCACCAGCCTGATACTTACCTTAGCGACAGCCTTAGCGGGGATAACGGTCTTAGCGCCGGCGCCGGTGAAACCACCCGCAATCCCGTGCACCTCAAAGGTAGGCCGGGCCCAGGTCCGCTCAAAAACCGAATACGCCTTCTCTCCTGTCAGCGCGCTCGACCCTACTTCCTTCTCCAGATACTCCTTTTCATCGAAAGGAAGATGCGTCCAGCTTTCTTTCTCCTCCGCTGAAGGCGCTTCCACATCGTCGTAGATGCCAGGAATCAGTGTCGTGCCGTTTGCATCCTTAGCCTTCGCAAGCAACTCGACCAGACCGAAAACAGCGTTAGGCGCCGCGCCGCCATAAAGCCCGGAGTGCAGGTCGCGGGCCGGTCCGCGTGCCTCAATTTCCATGTAGACCAGGCCACGCAACCCAATATTCAGCGTAGGCAGGCCAGGCTCATACATCTCGGTATCGGAAACCAGCGCAACGTCCGCCTTCAGCTTTTCCGGGTTCGCCGCTACGTATTCCGCTACCGAAATGCCGCCTACTTCTTCTTCACCTTCCAGCAGGAACTTAAGGTTGACCGGCAACTTACCGTAGACCGCCTGCAGTGCTTCCACAGCTTTGATATGGGAATACATCTGGCCCTTGTCGTCAGCCGAACCGCGGGCGTAGAGATTCCCGTTTCGTTCGGAAGGTTCAAACGGCGGCGTCTCCCATAACTCCAGAGGGTCGGGAGGCTGCACGTCGAAGTGCCCGTAACACAGCACGGTTGGCTTGCCCGGCGCATGCAGCCAGTCGGCATAGACCAGCGGATGGCGCTCCGTCTCGATAATGTCGACATTCTCCATTCCCGCGCTCCGCAGTTTGCCGGCGGCGTATTCGGCCGCGCGATGCGTGTCCCCGTTGTGTTCGGGTAAGGTCGAAATGCTGGGTATGCGCAACAGTTCTTTGAGTTCGTCGAGAAAGCGTTGTTCGTGCTCGTGGACGTATCGATCGATGGCTTCGGACATCGCCTAATAGTTTACAGGCTGGCAACCTTCTGCAAGCATATAGCGCAAAGAGGCCTAGGTTTGGGGTATCATTCAAGTGAATTACGAACGCAAGGTGAATTACCGAACGCGCGATTACTATGTAAGGAGAAACAACCAACGCATGGCAGACGGTTTGAAAGACATTGTAGCCAGTCTTGAACAACAAAGAGTGGCAATCGAAAAAGCACTTGAGGCTTTGAAGGAATTAGAGGGAGCTGTAACTGCGGCGTCGCCCGCGCCGCCACCCGCCAAACGGCGCGGGCGTAAGCCGGGGCCGCAAGCTAAGAAAGCCGCGCCCGCCGCAAAAACCGCCCCCGCTGCCCGCAAAGGCCGCATCTCCGAGGAAGGCCGCAGGAAGCTGGCTGCAGCGATGAAAAAACGCTGGGCCGCCAAACGCGCGGGAACCAAGGTTGCCAAGACGACAGCCAAAAAGGCCGCTAAAAAGAAGGCGTCCGCTTAATTGTTGAGCGGCGGTTTTCCGCGCCTCAGCCGACCACGGCTTCAATTGCCGCGGCAGGTAATCCGACACTCGACTGTTCCTTCTTAAGGAACAGGCCGATCGACCGCGTTGCCTGCCGGATCCTTTGTTCGTTTTCGACGAACGCGAACCGTACGAAGCCCTCGCCCATCGGCCCAAACCCGATTCCCGGCGAAACGCCCACCAACGCCTTCTCCATCAGTAGCTTGGCAAATTCCAGCGAGCCGCTCGCGCGATAGCGATCCGGAATCGGCGCCCACAGGAACATCGTGCCTTTCGGCTTCTCTACCGGCCATCCCGCGCGCGCCAGTCCATCCACCAGAACGTCGCGGCGGCGCTGATAGGTGGCGCGGATCCTGTCGGTATCCGCATCGCACTCCCGCAACGCTACAATTGCCGCAATCTGAATCGGCTGGAACATGCCGTAATCCAGATAGCTCTTAATGCGCGCCAGCGCCGCGATCATCTTTGCATTTCCCAGGCAGTAACCCACGCGCCAGCCCGCCATATCGTAGCTCTTGGACATGGAGAAAATCTCCACGGCGACCTCTTTTGCCCCGGGCACCTGCAGAATGCTGGGCGGCACATAGCCGTCAAAGCCGAGATCCGCGTAAGCAAAGTCGTGTACAATCAGCGTGCCGTGCTTTCGCGCCAGTTCCACGATCTCAGTCAGGAACGCCAGATCCACGCACGTTGTGGTGGGATTGTGCGGGAATGAGAGCAGCAACATACTCGGCGGCTTCATCGACTCCCGGTAAAGTTGGCGCAGCCGTTCGAGAAACGTGTCGGCGTCGGGCATGGGCAGCATATGCGAATAGCCTTCCGACATAATCACGCCATACTGATGAATCGGATACGCCGGATTGGGCGCGGCTACCACGTCACCTGGCCCGATTGTGGCGAACAGCAGATGCGCCAGGGCATCCTTCGCGCCCATCGTGACGATCGCCTCCGTTTCCGGATTGAGATCGACATTGTGTTTGCGTTTATAACGCTTGACGATTTCTTCGCGCAGGTGCGGTATGCCGCGCGACATCGAGTAGCGATGGTTCCTCGGGTTCTGGGACGCTTCGATCAGCTTATCCACAACCACCTGCGGCGTGGCGCCGTCGGGATTGCCCATACCAAGATCGACCACATCCATCTGAGCGGCCCGTGCTTTGGCCTTCATCTCGTTGATGACGGCGAAGACATAAGGCGGCAGTTTCTTGATTCGATAGAAATCGTCTGTACCTGACATGGAACTTCTATTTTACGCGCCGCGTGTCAGCGGGAGGCGGAGAGTGTCGAATCTTCCAGAACTGCGTGCACTATAAACCGCTTCGGCGCGGAGCCAATATAGTGGAACGGGTAGCAGGTTATCAGATTCAGCACGGCGTCTTTGGCAGGCTGCAGGCTGGCGGTGTTATCCGCTGTGACCACCTCCATTCCGTCCACGCGATAGCGGTACTTGTGTCCGTCCCGTTCCAGATCGATCTCGTCGCCGTCCTGAATGTTCTTCAACACGCTGAAGTGAGTGTCGCGGTGGCCGGCGATGACGCAATTCCCGTCCGCTCCCGGCATGACCGATCCGGTGAGGTGGCCCGGACCGCGCTTCAGATCGCGGTCGTCGGTTCCTTCTACTACGTAGAGTTCGGCGTCGAGGCGGGGAATCGTTAACTTCGCCACAGCACCGCCTGCGCGAAGCTGCCGGACCCGCGGGCGCTTCGACGCCTCATCTCGAGAGGAGTCAGCTTCGGGAGCCTGGGGCGCTTCGGTGGCCGTAGGGGTTTCCTCGCTATCGTGCCATTCCCGCGCGATTTGGCTTTGGGCGCTGCGCGATTCCCAGTAGTCGAACAATCCCGACGTGAAAAGGAAGACGCCCGAAGCAACCAGTAGCCAGACACAGACCGCGAATATTTTGGTACGCATGGGAAGCCCTGAAATTAGAAAGGGAGACGCATTCGCGTCTCCCTGGGGTCTATTCGGAATCCCATTAGCCCCGGAATTTGCGAATCATCATGCCGGCGCCGGAAAGCATTCCACCGCTCAGCATCAACTCCAGCCAGTTACCGGCCGTATGCGGCATCTCGGGTGCGGGAGCCGGTTCCGGAGCGGGTGCCGGAGCAGGAGTATTCATCGCTTCCTGCTGCGGCGCCGGGGCGGGCGCCGGTTCCGGAGCGGGCGCGGGGGCCGGAGCAGGGGTATTGTCCGCCACTACCGGAGCTTCTTCCTTCTGCGGAGTAGGCTGATAGGTCGCCGCCACCGTATAAGGTTGCGACTGCTCGCGCTGACGGCCCTTCACCGAGTTGGGCAACGGGAACTCGTAGCCGTAATCTTTGCCCTGAATCCAGACCTTGTCGAAGTAGTAGTCGTTGCCGAAGTGGTGCAACACTACGGAGGTCTTATCCGGCGTGTTGATATCGAGTGCGGCGATCGTCAGGCTTGTGGCTTTCAGCTTCATGCCATTGTCACCGAAGATCATCAGCACGCGACTGTTGGTGCCGCCGTCGTCCATCTGCCGGATCACGTAATGCCCTGGCTGGAGAACGGTATTGTTAATGGTTACGGCGTAGGGAAGGTCGACAGTGACCTTATCGTAAAGTGGGCCTTGCGCGTATGCGCCGATCGAACAAATTGCGAGTCCGGCTGCCAGAGCGCCGGTTGTGAGTAAGTTATTCTTAAAAGACATAAATTTGCTCCTGTAATTGCCTGAAGCGCCTTGGGCCTGTTTTTTGGGGGCGGTAGATATAAGTCACTCGCCGAAGTGGCCGCGGTCGCTTTCTACGTGGGGCATTAGTGCAGTTTCCATGCCACAGCGTCGCGCCGTATATGCAAGGTGTGCGATCCGCCACAGGCTTAGCCGGAAAAGAATCCCGCCGCGCGCTTGCTTTTCACCTTTTCTTCGCCTACGATAACGTCAATGGCGCTCACTCGCAGACAGAAGGAAGTGCTGGATTTTATTGCCTCTTACCAGGTCGATAACGGCTACAGCCCGAGCTATGAAGAAATTGCCCGGGGCCTGGAACTGGCGTCCATCGCCACGGTGCATAAGCACATTTCGGCGCTGCAGACGAAGAACTATCTGCATCGCAGCCACAACCAGAGCAGATCTGTCGAAGTCGCGCCGAAATACCTGCATGAGCAGCGTCGCAATCGCGACAGACAGTCGATGGAAGTGCCGGTCCTTGGCACTATCGCGGCGGGCAGACCGGTGGAGACGTATGACGACAAATCGACACTCAACTTCGGCGATTTCGTCGGTCACAAAGACACGTACGCGTTGCGCGTGCGGGGAAATTCGATGATCGAGGATCACATCTGTGAAAACGACATGATTCTCGTGGAAAACACCAATCAGGCGCGCGACGGAGATATTGTCGTGGCGCTGGTAGACGGCACGGAGACCACGTTGAAACGGTTGTATCGCGAACCGGGGAATATGATCCGGCTACAGCCGGCAAACTCCGCGATGAGTCCCATCAGAGTACCGGCCCAGCAGATTCAGATCCAGGGCCGGCTGCTGGCCGTCCTGAGAAAATATTAGCTTGGGGCAGGTTACAGACCTGCCGTAAAGGAAACTTGTAGTTATTCGACCGACAGGCTGAGATATTCCGCTTCGGCGCGAACCCAGTCTTCGTCGGCGCTTCCACCGGTGTAGCCGCGTGCCTCCCAATATCCATAAGCAATCTTCGCGATCGCCTCGCGGGGATTTGCAACGGGCTCTGCGATTTCACTGGGCTGCGCCGCAACGAGTTCTTCAATTTCTTCCACAGGTGCTTCCAAACCCTGCGGCTTGCTGTGTTTCACGGACGTGACGCGGGTGGTTCTGGGTTTTGCACTTCGAGCCGGGGCCGCGCTGGGCGCGGTAACTTTTGCGATTGGTTGCTTCTTGGGCATAAAATCAGTGAAGTCTCATTATAAGCGGTCTCGGTTACATTTTCACGAAGAAACGTTTTATTCGGCCCATAAACGAACAGACTTTAATATTGCGAAATGGCGCTATAGTTAGTAGCGGTTGCGAATCAGGACCAATAACGCGCTCATCTGCCTGTACCTTTCAGCTGCGACGCTGACTGCGCGGGCCGTTGAAGCGCATGTCCTCGAACTCAAAATCGACGGCATGGTTCAACCCGTAACCGCGGAGGTCCTCCGGTCCGCTCTCGGGCAAGCCTCGCGCGAAAAGGCCGACGCCATCCTGTTGACGCTCAGCACGCCAGGCGGCCTGATGGATTCCACGCGCGAGATCGTTGAAGAGATCCTGCATTCGCCCGTTCCCGTCATCGTGTGGGTAGGCCCTTCCGGCGCACGTGCGGCCTCGGCGGGCTTCTTCCTGCTCGAAAGCGGCGACATTGGGGCCATGGCCCCTGGCACCAACACGGGCGCCTCTCATCCGGTCATTTTATCGGGCGAAGCGTTTTCGGGCCAAACAACGGAGCCCGTCATGAAACAGAAGTTGGAGAACGATGCCGCGGCCCTGCTGCGCAGTGTCGTCGAACGGCGGGGCCGCAACGTGGCGGCCGCCGAAAAGGCCGTGCGCGAAAGCGTTTCCTACACAGACCGCGAAGCCCTCGACAACCATCTCATCGACACGATCGCTCCCGATCCCGCGGCCCTGCTCCGCCAGTTGGAAGGTCGCGAGATCGAGCGCTTCGACGGCCGCACTCAGACGCTGCACTTTCATCGGGGCGAGATTGTTCCCTACCAGCTATCGCTCCGCGAGCGCGTCCTCTCAGCCGTTGCGGACCCTAACATCGCGCTGCTGCTTCTGGTCCTGGGCGCGTTGGGCATCTACGCCGAGTTCTCATCGCCCGGCCTTATCGCTCCCGGCGTGATCGGGTCGGTGCTCGCGCTGCTCGGCCTTACCGCGCTCGCCCTGTTTCCCATCGACTGGCTGGGCGCAGCTCTCATATTTCTCGGCCTCACATTCTTCGCGCTCGAAGCAAAATTCGGCACGCACGGCATCCTCACCGCGGGCGGCGCTATCGCTGTTTTGCTCGGTTCGGTGATGCTGATCGACACCAATGTGCCGGAACTGCGCATTCGCTGGAGCACGGCGCTGGCCGTCACGCTGCCGTTCGCTCTGATCACAAGTTTTCTTCTTTCGATAGCTCTGCGCGCGCGCCGCAATAAGGTGGTGACGGGCGCCGAAGCCATGCTCGGTCAGACGGGCATTACGGTGGGCGAACTGAATCCTTCGGGCACAGTCATGTTTCACGGAGAATACTGGAATGCCCAGGCTCTGGCGCGCGTCTCAGCGGCGGAAGAAGTAACAATAGTCGGAATCGATGGTCTTACGCTTCGTGTGGAAGCTTCCGCGGAGCGCGAAAGGAAATGATGCTGCCGTTTCTCGTA
>Ga0181531_10003016_pt1 | contig 10403 bp, 7 predicted proteins | sample PEATcosm2014_Bin_38_FD_119743 | JGI IMG/M metagenome (GOLD analysis project Ga0181531, IMG submission 119743) | Peatland microbial communities from MTU Mesocosm Facility, Houghton, MI, USA - PEATcosm2014_Bin11_10_metaG | ecosystem: Environmental > Terrestrial > Soil > Wetlands > Peat | place... | reverse complement strand
CCGGCGTGTGTCTGCCGGCGACGACCAGGCATACCGTAAGCGGCGTCGAGATGACCAGCCCGATGGGGCCCCAGAGCCAACTCCAGAATATCGCGGCAATGACGACCGAGAGCGGCGACAGCCCGGTCGTGTGGCCGTAGAGATGCGGCTCGACCACTTGTCCAGCAATCAGGTCCAGAATCACGAACATCGCGAGCGTAAGCGCCGCCAACGTCCAGCCCGGCACTATGGCGGCAGCGAGTAAGGTGGCGAGCAACGCGGCAATCCAGACGCCCACGTACGGTATAAATCTCAGTACGAACGTAAGAGTCCCCCAAACCAATGCATGGGGAATGCCGATTGCTGCGAGACCGAGACCGATCAGGGCGCCGACGGCGCTATTGATGAGGAACTGCGTCGCGAAGAATCGCGACAGTCTCACTCCGGCATCGTTCAGTGCGAGGGTGGTCAGCCGGAGGTCGGCGCTTCCGACGACTTTTATCAAGCGGTCGCGCAACGCCTCGTGTTCCAGCAGGACGAAGAGGAGTACGACCAGTACGATGCCCGCGGTCTCCAACGGAACCCACACGCTCGCCGCGACAGTTTGTATGACCCCCCAGGCTGTGCGTGGCGGCGGCAGCACTTGAACGGGTATCGGCGCAGCGTCGGGGGCCGATTGGGTTAGTCCCGCGCCTGGCTGGCTTGCGCCTGCGTCGCCCGCAGTGGTCTGTTCAGTGGGTGCTGCCGGCGCATTGGAGAGGCGCCTGAGTTCGCGCTCCGCCTCGCCGGTGAGAACAGTAAAGCGGCCGTGCGTCAGTTCCTCGAGCCCTTGGACTTTCAGCTCAATTGTTTTCTCGTACTGTGGAAGACTTGAAGCCGCGCGTCCAAGCTGCGAGACGATGACTATCGCGACCGCGCCCAGCACGCACATGACCACGGTCACGGCGGAAATAACCGAGCTCGTGTGCCCGAATCCTGCTCGCCGCAGCCACCGTACGACGGGAGCGAGGGCGAGGCTCAACACGACTGCCAGCGCAATCGGAACAAGTACGTCACGGGCGAAATACAGCACGGCCAATACGGCGATAGCCGTCAGGATCGTGACCGTCGTACGGCCAGGCGGGGATTTCGAGGTCGGAGTGTCGGGCGAGGAGATTCGAATGTTCATAGACGGGAATGGGGTGGACGACGGGACTCGAACCCGCGACAACCGGAATCACAATCCGGGACTCTACCAGCTGAGCTACGTCCACCGTCGATCGTGGCGCGCCCGGCAGGACTCGAACCTGCGACCACCGGCTTAGAAGGCCGGTGCTCTATCCAGCTGAGCTACGGGCGCACAGCAGTTTGAGCTGGTCGGGGCAGCAGGATTTGAACCTGCGACCCTCTGCTCCCAAAGCAGATGCGCTACCAGACTGCGCCATGCCCCGCTCTCAACTCTTCCGAGGCGCCCTCCGTGTCCACAGCACGGGGGCGCGCATCATATGGGGTCCGTCTCGGCAACGTCAATTCACTTCCGCTGCGCCAGCCACTTACGGCACTATTCCGCTCCATGAGCACCCAAACCGCCCGCCAGGCCCGTCTGATCGACGGCAAAGCCATCGCCCACAGCCTGAAGCAGCAGGTGCGCGCCGCGGTCGACGCCCTGGTCGCCTCCGGGGGCCGCCGGCCGGGCCTGGCGGTGGTGCTGGTCGGAAACAACCCGGCTTCCGAGGTCTATGTGCGCAACAAGCGCCGCTCCTGCGAGGAGGTAGGGGTGATCTCGGTCGCGCACGACCTGCCGGAGAGCACCAGCGAGGCCGAACTGCTGGCGCTGCTCGCCAGGCTCAACGACGAGCCGTCGATCGATGGCATCCTGGTGCAGCTGCCGCTGCCGCCGCAGATTCGCGGCCGCGCCGTCATCGAGGCAGTCGACCCGGCCAAGGACGTGGACGGTCTGCACCCCTACAACCTGGGGCGCCTGGCGCAGCGCGAACCGTTGCTGCGCGCCTGCACGCCTTACGGCGTCATCAAGATGCTGCAGCACATCGAAGTCTCGCCTCGCGGCATGGATGCAGTCGTGGTCGGCGCATCGAGCATCGTCGGGCGGCCGATGGCGCTGGAACTGCTGCTGGCGGGCGCCACCACGACCGTGTGTCACACGCAGACACGCAATCTGCCCGCCCAGGTAGCGCGCGCCGAGCTGCTGGTGGTGGCGGTCGGTAAGCCGCAGATGGTGCTGGGCGCGTGGATCCGGCCCGGCGCTGTGGTCATCGACATCGGCATTCACCGCGCGTCCGATAGCAAGCTGGTGGGCGACGTCGAATTTGCCGCAGCGGCCGAACGCGCCGCCTGGATCACCCCGGTACCCGGCGGCGTCGGCCCGATGACCATCGCGACTCTGCTGAACAACACGCTTGAGGCGAGCCAGCGCCGCCAGGGACTGAAGATCGCCGGCTGATCAATCCTGGATGGTGGTGGCAAGCGCTATCAGCCAAGCGCCGCCTGCAGTGCCGCGCCAACCCGGGTAGCAAAAGTTCGCTGGTTCTGCTGGAACCAGTCGCGCGCCCGCGAGCTTATGTCGTGCAGGCGCGCGTCGCTCAGCGACAGCGCCTGCTCGACCGAGGTCTCGAATCCCTTCTGGTCAAAATAGTACGTGGTGGCAAGCGCCATGGCCCCGGTACCGGAATAGGGAACCAGCAGTCCGCGATCGGGAGCCACCAGCTCATTCATCGGCGGCGCATCAGTAGTCAGCGTGATCGCGCCGACGCCAAGTGCCTCGACCAGGTAGTGACCCCAGGCATCGGTTTCCGACACGCACAGATGAAACGCGTTACTGTTCTGCAGCTGTCGCAGTTGCGCGTACTGCTGCGGATCGGCGCTGTTCAGGTATTCCACGCGATGAGTAATATTGGCTGCGGCGCGCACCGCGCCCGCTTCGCGCGGGTCCTGCAGCACGGTCAGCATCGGCCACTCCGGATGCGTCTCCCAGATGTCCATCGTGCGCCGTGTGCCCTTGGTGCGGCTTCCGCCCGCCAGGTGCAGGAAGACGCGCTGGCGGGCTACCGTGGGATCGTAGCGGTCATCGCTGGCAAAGCCGACGTGGTGCGTTGCGCAGTTGAGCTGGCGGTAGATGTCGGCGCCGTTCTGCGTTTTGCTCCATACCATGTCGATATCGCGCAGGAACTGCATGTCGTGCCGATCGAACCATTCCGGATTGGGCAGCGCGACGTTGCGGCGCGCGCAGTCGAAGTGACCCGGCCACAGATGTTCGAGCATGACGTTGGCGTCAAAGCGATGCGGCAGCGGCCGCGAGCTGGCGCGTCGCCACCATTGTTTCGAGCGCACCAGCCAGCGACTGCGCCTCTTGCGGCGCCAGCGCTCGTCCTCGGCGCTCAGCGCCGTCGCTGCGACGTCGCAGCCGTTGCTGCGCAGCGCCTCGGCCAGCAGGCGAAAATCGCGCGACAGCCCCAGGCCGTTGTCGCGATAGATGATATTGATGCTTGCCACGACACTGCCGGCAGGGCGTTGTGTCAGAACCGCCGGCTCAGGTACAGCGTCGGCGCCTGCATGGTGTACCACTCGATCGGGTCGCCGTTCTGCGGATCCGACGCGCGCAGCTTGTCGCGCTGCACGTGGTCGAAGATGCGCGCATCCAGCGACAGGTCCCAGTGCGGCAACACGTCCCGCCACTGCAGCCCCGCGCCCTCGTAGTAGCCCATGGCCGGCGTCGGGCCGGCATAGCGCGCGAAGCCGAAGAACGCGCCGATGGCGAAGTGCCGATCGAGTCGATAGCGCCAATCCAGGATCCGCAGCGCCACCATCGGCGCGTGGAAATCGTCGAATTCGGCGCGCACCCCCAGGTCGTTGTTGGCGCTGACTGCCCGGCGCACGCCGACACCCAGGTGCGGGGAGATGACGCTGCGGTATTGCGTCGGCGCCGCCTCCTGCGCGGCGGAGAAACCGCCCACATCGAGCCCCAGGCGACCGCCGCTGACGCCGGCGTCGACAAAGCGCTCGAGCCGCTGTGCCGCCGCATTGTCTTCGATGTCCTGGGCGTCATCGGCCAGCTGGCCATCATCCAGGTCCAGATTGGCCGCCGCACCGTACTGGTTACCGCCGTCAAGGCGCACGAACGCTCCCAGACGCGCGAAGCTCTTGCCATAGACGTCGCGGCCCACATCGAGCGTCAGGCCGCGGGTATAGCCGTTCCGCGGCTGCGCGTACTCGGCGGTCAGCATGCTCGCGCGCCGGTAGTCCATCGCGGTGTAGCTCTGGTTCTGCAGGGTACGGTAGCGCAGGTTGATCTCATCGCCAGATCGCAGCTCCCAGCCGAGCTGCGCCATGCCGGTCTGGGCGCCGACGCCGTCGCCAAAGGTACGCCAGTCCGCACCCCAGTCGCCGGTGACGTAGCCGTTGACCGTCATTCCCTCCAGCCACACGTAGTCGGTATACCACGCGTTCTGCCACTCGGCCGCCTCCAGCGTCAGGTCGAAGCGCTTGAAGAACTGCGGAAAATGCACCCCGCCTGCCAGTGACGTTTCGTGGAAGCGCAGCCGGTTGCCGTGCAAGGTATCCCGGGCCCCATACTCGACGTAGGCGACGAATGGCTGCGGCGCCGGAAAGCTGTAGGCGCTGGTGATCGACACCTGGCGGTTGGCAAATCGGCCGTCCAGGTTGGTGACTCCGGGGCTGCTGGCGGACGTGCGGTTGAAGATGGAGCTGAAAAACCCGCCGATCGAGCCCGGCCGTGCGCCGCCGCCGAACTGCCAGTTACCGTTGGCCGACAGCGCCCAGCCGTCCACCGGCTCGATACCCAGGTGCATGCCGACCAGCCGCGGATAGCCGGCGGTCAGCGCGTCGTGCCAGAGGATCTGGTTGGTGTAGGGCATGCGCGCGAAGAACACTTCGTACTGCAGGCCGATGCCGCCGATCGGCCGCTGGTTCGACAGCGTCAGCGACGGCAGCGTCGGCGCCTCGGTACTGATCAGCATGCTGCTGTCGCTCAGCGGCGAGAACCAGTGATCGCGATAGCCCAGGTCGAGCTGCAGGTATTCATCGCCCGCGCTCACCATGCTGCCGGCCGGATTGACGCGGCTGTCGGTACCGCCATAGGCCACAGCCCCCGCGCTCAGCAACAGGTAATCGCCTGGACGATAGAAGGCCACGGCAGAGGCGTCCCAGGCGGAATCGGCACGCTCGCCGCGCTGGTTCGGCAGCGTGGTGGTCGAGTGCGAGGCCGCCGCCACTTCGGCGCTCGCGTGCGTGACCGCCGCGCGCTTGAAGTAGCGGTCGAGGTAGCGCTCGACTTCGGCGCACAGCGGCCGATCCAGCCGGCGCGCCCGCGGCAGCGCGCGCAGCACCTTGTCGATGGCGACCGGCCGGGTGAGCACCGGTTGGCCGCCAAGTATCAGCACGCGCTCGATCTTGCGCTCGATCTCGGGCGACAGGTTCAGCGGCAGATAGGGACTCACGCCGCTGGCGCGCGCGCTGGTGCCGGCCCCAAGCCCCGCCAGCAGCGCCAACGTCGCCGCCCAGGCCGCGCGACCCACCGGTGAGCACTTTGCCGCTGGCATGCGCCTGATCAACCCCAACGCGCGGTACAGCGCACGCTTTTCCAGGGCGGGGTCTCCAGCGACACCGGCACGCTGTCGGCGGCGAACTCCGGGCCAGCCTCGCCGGCGTGCATGGCGTCAACGTTGTAGATGATCTCCCCGACCTCGCGGATGCGCTGTGACAACGCACCGTTGATCGCGCGGCGCTGGTAGCCGAAGAAACCGGCATGAAAAGCGCGCGGCCGATACGGATAGGCGATCGGGCGGCGCGCCCCCTGCTCCTCCTGGATGCGGCGGATCAGCCCGTCGTGCTCGACATGCGCCACGCCGACCCGGCTGCTTCCCCAGTGTTGCTGGCAATAGGTGAGCGGATCCTCGAAATACTCGCGCCGCACGTGCGGCGCAATGCGCCGCACGATCACTGAACGCTCGAAGCACACACCGAGCGAGCAGTAGTCGAGGGTCGTGACGTAATAGGCCTCGGGATCGGTCGCCTCAGGCACCGCGCGGTTGGTGTTACGCGCCGCTATCGAACAGAACAACTGCGGCTGCGCAGCCTGCACCGCGTAGTGCCAGCGCAGAAAATCGCGCGCTACCATGACGTCCTCTTCCACCATGAATACGTAGCGTCGGGTGGTCGCAGCTGCCCGCAGGTAGCCGGCAAGCACGTTGGCACTCTGCTTGCCGCGCCGATAGGGACAATGCGGCGCCAGCTCGATCTCGTAGCTGCCGAGCTGCGGGCCGAACTCATCGATGACCTCGAGATTGCGTGGATCGTGTCCGCGGTCAGGCCGGAACAGTACATGCAGATCGCCGATTCCCTCGGCGCGCCGCAGGTTATCCAGGCAGTGCCAGAGAAATTCGGGCCGTCGCCAACAGGGAATGATCAATACGTCGCGGTTCTGGACCAGCGTATCTGCCACGGAGCCTCAGTCGGCACGCAAGTGCCGCGCGCGCAAAATACCGCAATGGCCGCCGGGAAGATAGTGACTTCTGCGCCGGTGCTCACGCCGCCGCGGCCTGGATCAGGCGCGCTTCCAGCTGGTGACGCCTCCGGGCTGATCCTCCAGCACCACGCCCGCCTGTGCCAGCTGTGCGCGGATGCGATCGGCAGCGGCAAAGTCGCGCGCCTGGCGCGCTGCCTGGCGCGCACCGATCAGCGACTCGATCTGCGATTCATTCATTCCGCTGGCGCTGTCGGCTGCGCTGTCGGCGGGAATGTCCGGGCCGTCTAGCGGCAGCCGCGGAGCCAGCCGGAACCAATCCTCGGCTGGCAGCTGCAACAGACCGAGCAGGCCGGCAAGCCGGCGCAGCTGTGCGGACAGTGCGGCGACCGCGGGCGCCGCGCCCGCAGCGCGCGCCGCATTGAGCTCGCGCGCCAGGCCCTGCAGCGCCGCCAGCGCGTCCGGCGTATTGAAGTCATCGTCCAGTGCTGCCTCAAAGCGGGCGCTGTGCGCGCTGCGGGCGTCCGCGGCCGCCTCGGCCGCCTCGGCCGCCTCGGCCGCCGGCTGAGCGTCGATGCCGCGCAGCGCCGTGTACAGACGTGTCAGCGCAGCGTCAGCCTGCAGCAGCTGTACCTGGCTGTAGTTGATCGGACCGCGATAGTGACTTGCGAGCAGGAAGGCGCGCAGCACCTCCGGATGCCGCAGGCGCGGCAGCAGTTCGCGCACGGTAAAGAAGTTGCCGAGCGACTTCGACATCTTCTCGTTGTCCAGGGTCACGAAGCCGTTGTGTGCCCACAGGTTCACGAACGGCCCGTCGCATGCGGCACAGGACTGGGCGATTTCGTTCTCATGATGAGGGAACTTCAGATCCAGGCCGCCGCCATGCAGGTCGAAATGCGGCCCGAGCAGCGCGGCCGCCATCGCCGAGCATTCGATGTGCCAGCCCGGCCGCCCCTCGCCCCAGGGCGAGGGCCAGCAGGGCTCGCCTGGCTTGGCGCGCTTCCACAGCACGAAATCCAGTGGATCGCGCTTGGCGGCGTCCACCTCGACGCGCGCGCCGGCGCGCAGGTCCGCCAGCCGCTTGCCCGACAGCTGCCCGTAGGGCGCGAAGCTGGCGACCGAGTACAGCACGTCGCCCTGAGTGCCCTGGTAGGCATAACCGCGTTCCACCAGCCGCGCGATCATCGCGATCATGCCGGGAACATACTCCGTGGCGCGCGGCTCGTGATCCGGCGGCTCGATGCCGAGCGCGGCGAAATCCTCATGCATCGCCTGGATGAAGCGGCCGGTCAGTGCATCGATCGGCTCGCCGTTCTCGGCAGCGCGGCTGATGATGCGGTCGTCGATGTCGGTGATGTTGCGCACGTAGTTGACGGCAAGGCCGCGGTGCCGCAGCCAGCGACGAATCACATCGAACGCCACATAGCAGCGCGCGTGGCCGACGTGGCAGTAGTCGTACACCGTGACGCCACACACGTACAGGCCCACCCGGCCGGGATGGATGGGCCGAAATTCCTGCTTGGTGCCGGTCATCGAGTTATGGATACGCAGCATTGGCTTGCCGACACCTTGCGCTGTCAGCCCGCGGCGAATCGCAGCAGTCGTGCGCGCACCCGATCGGTCGGCATCGCTGCCAGCAACGGCGCCAGTTCCGGACCATGCAGCCTGCCGGTCAACGCCGCGCGCAGCGGCATGAAGAAAGCCGCGCCCTTGCGGCCGGTGGCACTGCGCAACGCGGCGATGTCGGCGTGATCACTGAGCGCGCCGGCCGCCGCGGCGAAGAATTCCGGCCCCGCCTCGCGCGCCGTGCGCAGCGCCGGCTCCTCGAACGCCAGCGCCTCGCCGAAGATGATCTGCTGCCACAGCCGAGCGTCATCGGGCAGCACGATGTTGGGCAGCACCGCGGCGATGAACGCACCCGACTGGCTCGGCGTCAGCTCCGGCGGCAGGATCGGCATCAGCCAGGCGCGCGCCTGCTCGGCCGACAACGCGTGCACCCATTCGCTCTGCCAGTGCCGCAGTTGCGCCAGCTCGAAATGCGCCGGCGCGCGCTGCAGGTGCGCAAGGTCGAAGGCGCTCGCCATCTGCGCGGCTGTCAGCAGCTGATTTTGCGGCGTGGAATGTCCGAGGCGAAACAGGTGATTGGCTATGGCCGCGCTGGCGTAACCGGCCGCGCGCAGCTCGCGCACGCCGGTGGCGCCATGGCGCTTGGACAGCGGCGCGCCGTCCTGGCCGAGCAGCAATGACACGTGGCCATAGAGCGGCGGCGCCAGTGCCAGCGCCTGCAGCAGCAGCCGCTGGCGCGGAGTGTTGCTCAGATGATCCTCGCCGCGCAGCACGTGCGTGACGCCCATCAGCGCATCGTCGAGCGCGTTGCTGAAAAAGAACGCCGCGCTGCCATCCTCGCGACGGATGATGAAGTCGCCGATGTCGTCGGATAGAAAGCTTTGCGGGCCGTGCACCAGGTCCTCGAATTCGATGCGCTGTCCGGGTGGCACCCGAAAGCGCAGGCTCGGCTTGCGCCCCTGCGCCAGGCGCGCCGCGCGCGCATCGGCGCTGAGATCGCGGCAGGTGCCGGCATAGCGCGGTGGCTTGCCCGCCGCCAGCTGCGCGCGCCGCGACAGATCCAGTTCCAGGTTGCTGCAATAGCACGGATACGCCAGCCGCTCGATCTCCAGCCGCTCAAGATACGGCTGATAGATCGCCGCGCGCTGCGACTGGCGGTACGGCCCATGTGATCCGGCACGATCCGGGCCCTCATCCCAGTCAAGGCCCAGCCAGGCCAGGTCCGTGCACAGCTCGGCCACCATGTCCTCGTGACTGCGCTGCAGGTCGGTGTCCTCGATGCGCAGCACGAAGCGGCCGCCGTAGCGGCGCGCCAGCAGCAGATTGAACAGCGCCGTGCGCGCGTTGCCCAGGTGCAATGCGCCACTGGGGCTGGGCGCAAAGCGCGTGACGACGGTGCCTTGAGACATTCCGTACAATGTAGCCTAACTACCCGCGCCGAGCGATCCGCCCTGACCACGCTGTTCATCTCCGACCTGCATCTGGATGCGCTCGAGCCGGCCGCCGGGGAGCAGTTCATCGAGTTTCTCGCCACTCGCGCCAGCTGCGCCGAGGCGCTCTATATATTGGGCGACCTGTTCGAAACCTGGGTCGGCGATGACGACGACGAGCCCTACCGTGACCGCATCTGCATCGCGCTCGCGCGCCTGGGCGCGAGCGGGGTGGCCTGCTACGTGATGCATGGCAACCGCGACTTTCTCTACCAGCGCGGCTTTACGCGCCGCACCGGCGCACGCCTGATCCCCGATCCGATCATCGTCGATCTGTATGGCGAGCCGGCGCTGCTCACGCATGGCGATGCGCTGTGTGTCGCCGATCGGCCCTACCAGCTGCTGCGCGGCGTGGTTCGCAACCCGCACTGGCAACGCCTGTTCCTGCAGCTGCCTGTTGCGACCAGGCGCGACCTGGCGGAGCAGGCGCGCAAGGGCAGCCAGCGCCATACGCAGCGCACCGCCAGCCCGATCATGGACGCGAGCCAGGGCGCGGTCGACGCAGCCATGCGCGCCTGCAGCGTGCGTACCCTGATTCACGGCCACACGCACCGGCCGGCGGTGCACCAGTTCGAGCTTGATGGCCAACCGGCGCGGCGCATCGTGCTAGGCGCGTGGCACGATCGGGGCAGCGTGCTGAGCTGGGGCGCGAGCGGATTCAGGCTGGAGGAGCTGCCGCGCAGCGCCGCCGCGCCGCGCGCCTGATCGCCGCCGTGGCCGGCGTCGCAGCTGCCATGATCACACCAGTGCTGCCTTGGTGAGCCATGCGGCGCGGGCCGCGTCCAGCGCGATGGTGCGAACGTTGGCGAGCGCTTCGGCCTTGGCGGTGGCGATGCGCGTCTCGGCGGCGGCGGTCTTTTCATTGAGCGCGGCCACCGCGGCGGCCTGGG
>Ga0181531_10003015_pt1 | contig 10403 bp, 5 predicted proteins | sample PEATcosm2014_Bin_38_FD_119743 | JGI IMG/M metagenome (GOLD analysis project Ga0181531, IMG submission 119743) | Peatland microbial communities from MTU Mesocosm Facility, Houghton, MI, USA - PEATcosm2014_Bin11_10_metaG | ecosystem: Environmental > Terrestrial > Soil > Wetlands > Peat | place... | reverse complement strand
GATCACCCACAACGATGGCGACCTCGCCACCGGCATGCTCTCCGACGCGCTCGTCCCGAATTTTCTCGATGCGAAGCACCCGCTCGGTTGCGGCAGCGCAAAGTTCACGCTTGACGCCTTCACTACATCGAGCCCCAAACAGGCCACCAAACAACAATTTATCGACATGCTGCGCGGCAACCTGCCCGGCGGACCGCCCGCCGTCTTCTTCACCGGTTCGCACGGGGCCGAATATTCCATAACCGATCCCGCGCTCCAGCGCCGTATGCAGGGTTCGCTCTTTACCCAGGAGTGGACACAGGGCACGCCCGCTAACACCAACAATCTTATGTCCGCCGAAGATATCCCCGCCGACGCCAGGCTGCAGGGGACCATGGCATTCCTGTTTGCGTGTTACAGCGGAGGCTGCCCGGCCGATAACAACTACTACTTCGGACCCAATGGCGCACAGATTCCGGTCGCGCCCGCGCCGCTCATCGCGGCTCTGCCCCAGGCGCTCCTTGCCCACGGCACGCTCGCCGTCATCGCGCACGTCGATCTCGCATTTCCCTACTCATTCCAGGATGTGACTGGCGCGCCGGACTTACAAGCCGTGCGCGACCCGCTGACTTATCTCATGTTCGGCCGCCGCGCCGGTTACGCCGCCGACAGTCTCAGCGATCGCTGGAGCCACCTCTGCGCCCTGCTCACCGAGTCCGAGGCACCCACGGCATCGACCGATCCGAACGCGCCCCAGCCCCTCAACGACGCAGCTCGCACGGCGCTAACCATCGCCCGCAATGATGCGCGCAACTATATTCTGCTCGGCGATCCTGCCGCGCGGTTGCGCATTAAGGATTTGCAGTAGTGAATCTTGAACGCCGCATTAGGGCGTTGCTGCCCCAATCAGCCGACTGGTACGTTGCCTGGTCCGCCGAAGCCGATACCTCTGGTATCGATCTCCAGCAGCAGCAGATTCGATGGGCGTACCGGGAAATTCGCAGGCGGCGTTGAGGCATTCGGCTCGAAGAAGACGCTGTAAGCACCGGGCTTCGACGATGTGAACGTGAACGCCGTCTTCCCCCCCGCAGCTATGGACACCGGAGCGGACGGTGCGGGAGACAGGATCGAAGCCGCGTCGGGTGAAAAGAACAGCGTCGCGCTGTCGCTTTGGGCAGAGAACGTGACCGTGTTCCCCTGCACCGCCGGAACCGAACTCTGGCTGGGAACCAGGACGCCGTCCTTTTTGGAGATAGTGATATCCGTGTTGGCCATGGCCGCCACGTTACTGCAATTAATTGGATTTGTCCAACGCCCCCTCTGCCTTCGCCTGCTTCAGCGCGGTCTGAAAGGCTGGGTCGGCGCGAAGAGCCTTGAGCTCCGGACTGCGCTGGAATTCCACGGAGTTATACCCCTGCGCCAGAGCCTTCGCGATCAACGGAATCGCCTTCCCGCGCTGCCCCAACAGCTCGTACGTCTCGCCAGCGCGGTATTCGATGTTAGGGTCGTCCGGAGAAAGCGCCAGCGCCTTGCGTAGCAGCACCTCGCTCGGTCCCGGCTGCCCCGACGATGCATAATAGTCGCCCAGGAAAACGAGCAGACTCGTATCGTCAGGTGACTTATTGCGTTGTGTCTCAGCAAGTTCGATCGCCTTGCGATACGCCTGCATAGCTTTGTCGCGCTGACCACCCCACAGATAAGCGCTGCCCAGATTTCCCCATATCAAATAATCGCCCGGCCTCAGCGCCATGGCTTTCTGATCCATGTTGACAGCCTCGCCATAATTGCCCTGCAGCTGAAATAACGATCCGAGCAACGTATAGACATCGGGGTCTGCCTGGATCGACAAGGCTCTTTCAGCACTCGATCGGGCTTCATCAAACTGACCAAGCTGCATCCGGGCCAGCCCCAGATCGTAAAATGCAGAGCTGTTCTGGCGGTCGAGTTCAGTGCCCTTCTTAAACTCTGCTGCAGCTTCCTCCAATTTTCCACTCGAAAAGCAAATTACCCCCAGCCGAATCGGCCACCGTGGATCACTCGGCGCGAGATCGATCGCCTTCTGCACCGCAGCGATCGCATCCTGGGTTCGCCCATCCGCCAGATCGATTTCGGACAGAGCACCGTACGCCTCCGCATTGTGTGGATCAATCGCCAGCGCCTTCTGCACCTGCTGCCGCGCCAGCGCAGTCTGACCCTCCGTCGCCGAGATCCGCGCCAGCGTTACATACGGCGGCGCAAGATTCGCATCCATCTGCAGCGCCTTCATCTCCTCCGCCCGCGCCTGGTCCAGCAACTTGGCATCCTTGTTGTTGCGATATTGCAGGAAACACGCGTTGCCCAGCCCTGCCGCCGCCAGCGCGAACGAGGGGTCTTCCTGCAGCACCTTTTGAAAACCCGCCGCCGCCGCATCGATATTCGCGGCCTTATATGAATGCTGCATCAGATCCGCAGCCTTCTGATAATCGTCATAAGCGTTGGCCGGAGTTCCCGCCGGAACCCCCGCCGCTTCAGGATGCATCCACCGGCGCACCGCTCCCGTCCACACTCCAAAGCCGGCCGCGATGGCCAGCACCGCCGCAGCAATCGCCGCCGCCCAAACCCACCTCTTGCCGCGTCTTCGTGGCGATGATCCCGACACTTCCACAGGAACCGAAGCCCCCAGCGACTCCGCCAGCGCCCCCGCCAACTGGCCCGCGCTCCCAAACCGCTTTGCCGGATCGATCTCCGTTGCCACGCTCACGGTCCGCAGAAACGACTCCGGCAGGTCCGGCCGCAGATCGATCAGCGAACGGCGCTCGCTGATGGCGGCAACGGCCTCGGCGAACGGCCGTTTGCTCACCTTCACCGGATGCTCGCCGGTCACCAGGAAGTAGAGCAGAATCCCCATCGCATAAATGTCTGACGCCACGCTGGCTGCGTGTCCCTGGAACAACTCCGGAGCCATATAATTCGGCGAGCCCGAAATGTCCTGCTGCCGCTGCGGCAGCGTGCTCAGCCCAAAATCCATCAGCAGAATGCGCCCGCCCTCTTCGCGCATCACATTCTCGGCCTTGATATCCCTGTGCAGAAGCCCCGCCCGGTGCACCGCGCTCAGCGCCCGCGCCACATCGAGGCCGATCAGCGCAGCCTCGCGATAGCCAAACGCCCCCTGTGCCCGGATCAGCCCCCACAGCGTCTTGCCGTGCACGAAATCCGTCCAGAACCCCACCCGCCCATCGTGCCGGTCGATGCCGTAAACATGCACGATGTTGGGGTGCTGCAGAGAAGCCAGCGCCCTCGCCTCGCGCAGCAGCGCTCGATACTCCTCGTCGCCGCTCACTGAGCCTGGCAACAGCAGCTTCAGCGCAACTTCCCGCTCCAGCTGCGGATCCCACGCTCGATATACCTCACCGAACCCGCCGTGCCCAACGCGCTCCACCAGACGAAAGTCGCCCCACGCCTTGCTGGCCGCCTGCACTTCAACCGGACCCCGCCCGCTGTCGCTGTCGCTCAGCGAAACGGTTGGATCCTCGTCCATTCGCGGTGCAGACATAACAGTCACTCCACGTGAGGATGACTGGGGGAAAAACCGAGCCCGCCAAAGCAGCGCGGCTCGGAAAAATGGTGACGGCGACTGAGCCCTCTGAAACCGTCTCTTCCTGGAACCCGATTATAGGGCCGACAACCGTTCAAGTGGCGCGCTGCCTGATAGCCGGACAGCTGCCCGTGCCGTATAACCTCGACAACGGCGAAGGATCGATACCTCTGCTCAGTTGGCAACCCTAACGAGCAGCCCACCCACGCCAATAACTACGACCTGCTGCTTGAACAGGAACTCTGCCCCCTCGGTGTAATTCTGACCGGCTACTTCTATATGCAGCTCATCGATCCCATCGTGTCCAGGAACAGTGACCGTGGTCGGGGTGACTATCCGGGACCGCATCCAAATGAGAGTAACTGCTGAAGGTAACTATGCGCAGAAACCGGAGCGCGCCAAAGCAGGGCGGATCTGAGTGTCTTTCGATGGATTACAGGGGTGACTATCACGAATTTCGGCACCCGAAGTAGCTCCCGGGGCATCGAAACTCTACATTGTTCCCTCGATTTGTGGTCAAACCGGTCTAAACTATATTTTTTTGGCTGCGTGGGCAAAACGGACCAGCAAAGGGGCATCATAACTCCGTCACTAAAGCTGAGCTGTATAAAAAGTCCCGGGCGATGGTTCCGGGAGAAAAAGGAAGGGCCCACCCATGCGTCGTACCCTTGCGCGGCGTCATGCCGCCGTACTGACATCGATGTTTCTGGCCATGGCGATCTGCCGGCCGGCAATCGGCCAAACGCCGAGCGTGCTCACCCAGCACAACGACCTGGGACGATCCGGCGCCAACCCCAATGAGACAATCCTCACCACCGCCAATGTAACTGAATCGTCTTTTGGCAAACTGTTTACCTTGCCGATCGACGGCTTCACTTATGCGCAGCCCCTTTATGTTCCAGGAGTCAGCATCTCTGGTGGAACACATAATGTGGTGTACATCGCAACCGCACATGACAGCGTGTATGCCTTCGATGGGGATTCCGGGGTTCAATATTGGCACGTTACTCTGGGGACTTCTGTTCCAAGCAGTGTCATCAACACGCAAAATATCCAGGTTGAGGTCGGCATTATCAGCACGCCGGTCATCGATCCCACCAGCGGCACCATCTATGTCGTCGCCAAGACGTACGAAGACGACGTGCAGATTTTCCGTCTTCATGCGCTGGACATAACCACCGGCGCGGAGAAGTTCGGCGGCCCCGTGGAGATAGCAGCCTCTGTCTCCGGAACCGGCATGGGCAGCAGCGGCGGAACGATTACGTTCGTCGCAGCCAAAGGCAACCAGCGGGCAGCCCTGACGCTGGTGAATGGAATTGTCTACCTCGCTATGTCTTCTCACGAAGACTATACCCCCTATCACGGATGGCTACTCGGGTATAACGCAGCCACGCTGCAACAGGTCCAGGTATTCAACACGACGCCGAACAGCGGACAGGGAGCAATCTGGATGGGAGGGCAGGGGCTTGTCGCAGATTCGTCCAACAACCTTTACTTCGTTACCGGCAACAGCACGGAGTCCACGGAAAATGCTGCGCAGGATTACGGTGAGAGTTTCGTAAAACTCGTTCCCAGCGGGAATACCCTGACTGTCTCGGACTACTTCAAGCCCAACGATTACAGCTATTGGAACAGCAACGACCGCGACCTCGGCTCGACCGGGGCCTTTGCGATCCCCGGCACCACTTACATCGCGGGCGGAAGCAAGGCCGGCATGTTCTATGTCGTCAATACGAGCAACATGGGAAAAATGGATGCGTCGGGAGATCAGATCATCCAGGAATTTCAGGCCACGAATGGAATGTGGGGCAATCCAGCATTCTGGAATAACAACATGTATATCTGGGGGGTAAACGAGCCGCTTAAGCAATACCAATTCAGCGGAGGCTACTTCAATACCTCTCCGGCGTCTCAGAGCGCCTACTCCACGCCGGGCGGAACTACCAGCGGCTCGGTCTCCGTATCCTCAAACGGAACAACCTCCGGAACGGCGATCGTCTGGGCGACGGCCCCCACCGGCGACCCCGACGGTGCTACCGTCGGCGGCAATTTGTACGCCTACGACGCAACCAATCTGGGGAAACTGTTATGGAGCACCTCGCAGAACCCGTCGCGCGACGGCTACGGTAATTATGCGAAATTTGTTGCTCCCACGATTGCCAATGGCAAGGTGTACGTAGGAACCGACTCCAAATTGGTGGCTGTCTACGGTTTGTTGCCGGCCGGCACTCCCGCGTGCACCCCAACCGCGATTACTCCTTACATCCAGGTAAATGGGGCCGCATGGCAGAGTACAACCTCGGCCTCCGTAACCGCCGTCGCCCAGGTAAATCTTGGCCCGCAACCGCTCTCCGGCGGATCATGGAGCTGGACCGGTCCCGGCACCTTTACCTCCACATCGCGCCAGATCAATAGCATTCCGCTGACCACGGGCACCGATACGTTTGTAGCGACTTACACGAATGCCGCCGGGTGCCAGAGCACGCAAACCTTTACCATCACGGTAAGCGCCGCGGCGTATCTGATCCCCAATGGCATCTATGTCATTACAAGCGTGCACAGCGGCCTGGCCCTTGGCGATCCTAACTCGTCGACGACAGACGCCCAGGTCATGGAACAACTGACGGTCACCAAAGCCACCAACCAGCAGTGGCTGGTGAAGAACCTGGGTAACAATGTCATCACCCTGACGAATGTCGCGAGCGGCCAGTTTCTCGACGTCGCCGGAGCCTCCAAAGCCAACAGCGCTCTTGTCGATCAATGGCCGGCGAACGGCGATGCCAATCAGATGTGGACCGTCTCTTCCGTTGCCGGCGGCGCCTTTAAACTGACCAGCGTAAACAGCGGCCTTGTTCTCGATGTCGATGGCGGTGGGACAACGATCGGCGAAAAAATCGACCAGTATCCGTACTACGGGAATACCTGGCAGCAATGGAAGTTCTCCAGTTACTGACAATTGCTTCCGGGTTATCGCGGCGTCAGAAGGAGCAGATGAATTTCCTCGCCCTTGCGGCGAGCCGAACAGGCAATTTGACCTCGGTCGTTGATGCTGAAGGCATTGAGCAGAATCCAGCTCGTGCCTTTTGGCAGAGATTGGTTCAGATCGCTCATTCGACCGTTCCGCCACAGGAAAGCGTGACGCTGGGACCTCTGAACGTTCGATGCTCCCACCACTTCTCCGCGGTTGTTGATTCCGGAGGCCGCACTCGGATCGTTGCCCAACGTGCCGAGGTCGCGAAGCACGCCGTCGGCATAGAGAAACGCATGGATTCCGTCGGGAGTATCGCTGAATCCCGCAACCTGTCCGCGATCGTTGATCGCCCTCGCGCTGCTGAAGCTTCCATGGGCAAGGGTGCCGAGGTCTGCGATCTTTCCATTCATCCATAAGACTGCATGTTCGGCCTTGCCGTCGAAGTCCGCGGAGCCCACGATTGTACCGGCATCGTTAATAGCATAAGCGGTGCTCGCTTTGCCGGCGGCCAGCGTGCCGAGGTCTCTGATACCGGAGCCGACCGTCACAAATGCATGGCGCGCCCCGGCCGCGGTATTCGCCGTCCCGACGGCCGCGCCTTTGTCATTCAGCCCGTTGACGCGGCTATCGCGTCCGCCCAGGCTGGGAATGATGCGTACATGTGTCCCCTGACGAATGAACCCCTGGGTGGTTGACAGACTATCGACAAGATTGCCGCTGGTATTCATCCAGCCTGCAATGTCGCCCTGACTATTGATCGCGTGGGCAATCGTATTCGGATACCCCTTGACATCGTCGATCGGTGTGGCTCGACCGCCCTGCCACACCGTGGCGTGGATAGCACCCGCTGTTTTCGTCCAATAGGCCACGGCGCCGGCAATGTTCACGGAGACAGTAACGTCATCGGAGACAGGCGGCAGAGGGCCGAGGTCGTCTATGGCATAAGTTGCCGCAGTTGCCGGTGCGGTGGTCGCGTTAGCCGCGCTTTCCTGCTGGGATACAGCCGTGCCACCTGCGCTGCAGAAAGATAAGATCAGGCAGGTTCCGGTCAGTCTGGAAATGCGAGACAGGCCGCAGAGCGCGCGCGGTGTGGAAAACTGGTGCGCGAACCGCCGTTTTTCGACTAGCCGCGAGCCCGTCATGTGGAGCAGAGTAGCAGCCAAGGAAGGGAATCGCGAGCCAGAGTTGCGGATTATGTGGGTTCGGGGGGCCAATGATTTCGGGAATGCCCCGGCACCAAGCTGGGTTCTTGACATTAATGCAAAAGAATAATTTAATCCAAAAAATCCCGCTTCTCCGGCCCCCGCATGTTCGCAATCAATTGCAGACAGAGCACTCCGCATATATTCCTCGGTGATTGAAAAGCGAAACGGGAATTCCCTCTTCCGAGTTGAAATCATGACGAATGCCTGCACGTACATGGCTATTTCTCAAGGAAAAAGCATTTTCCGATAAAAGGTCAACGAGATGACAAAAATCCCCCTCTGCGCATTTGTTCTGTGCTTGCCGTGCTCGGTTTGCTTTGGCCAAACCTGGTCAACGCTCCCGGTGGACCTGGTTGTGCCAATGAACACCAGCACTCCCGGCACAACCCTCACAGAGTCAATTATGAATGCCGGGACGGTGTATGGCGCCAGCTGCGACGCAGGAGCCTACTGCAGTTGGGGTCCGCCAGCCACCGGCGCTTTCACCGTCGGGGCGAATCAGGGGGGCCTCGCAAACCTCGGCCCAGTGGCCGTCAACGGAGGGACAACCTACGCTGCAAACGCCTTAATTTATAACAGTGTCGCCTACAACACCGATATTCCAGGTCCAGGCACGACTGTAGCTCTGGACATTAGTGGCGCCCCAGGCACGGCAACGAGCGTATCGGGATTAGTTGGCCTCACGACCCCGCCAATCCAACCCGAAATGGCCAGTAACATAGACATGCTTATCTTTTACTCCAGCAACGGGGACTACGCTGTGACGCAGTTCAATCCACACTGCACCGGATCTACATACGGCGTCTGGATTGAAGTGAAACCTACGGCGCGTTCATCCTGCATCAGCGTGCTGCCGCAGACGAACTACTACTTCGCAATGTATTACAACTTTACGAGCGGCCTTGCGACTCTGTACGTCTACAATCCCAACGGAACGCTGTTCGGCAGCACAAGTATTACATCGGGCGATACGGGGGGCACTTTCGCACTGGTTCGTTTCGGCAACGATGAGAGCGGATTTGCACCCGGTACTTCGTACTTTCAAAATCTCATGCTGAATTGGACGACCGCGCCGAACCCGATGTTCTGGGCGCCGGGTTCTGTCTTGAGCTTCGGACCCGTTCCGGTCGGAACGACGGCTCCGACCCAGACTTTGACCTATAACTTTACGACTGAGACCACCCTCACTTCAGTCGACGTATTGACGGCCGGGGCAGCCGGGCTCGATTACACGAATGCAGGCACCGGGACTTGCGCGGCGGGCCTCTATACCGCCGGTCAGAGCTGCACGGTGGCGATAGCATTCACTCCAACAGCACCGGGGGCACGCGCCGGCGCTGTGACGCTTTTCGCACAGGGCAGTAACTTGCCGTTGATGACCTGGTACCTGAGTGGCATTGGCCAGTCAGGAGCCGTGACCGTCGATCCAGGCACTCCTTCGACGATCACGCTGGCCGGCGCGCCCGCCGGGTACGGCTCGACAGTGGATGGAGCCGGAAACATCTACGTGGTGGACCATGCAAACGGCCAGGTGATCAAACTCGCGGCGGGCAGCTTCACGCAGAGTTCAGTGCTTACTGGCCTAAGCGATCCAACGGCGGTAGCGCTGGATGGAGCGGGCAATCTGTACATCTCCGACACGGGAAACAAGCGCGTGGTGAAGGTGCCGAACGAGAATGGCACGCTGAACGGCAATGACATGTCCGTTGTGAGCATCGCCGGGCTGGGTTCCCCGGGCTGGGTGGCGACTGATGACAGCGGGAATCTATACGTGTCCGATCCCACCAACGGCGACGTGGTGAGCGTGCCGCCCGGTGGCGGAGCTGTGGGAACAGTGGCTTCCGGCTTGACGAATCCGAGCGGAGTGGCAGTCGATGCCGGCGGTAACGTTTATGTGGCCGCCAACAATGCCGTAACCGAGTACCCGGTTGGCGGGGGAACGCCTGTCCCGATGGGCAGTGGATATAACGATCCGAGCGGCCTGGCGGTGAACGCGGCGGGCACCGTATACGTCGCGGACACAGGGAACGGTCGAATCGTGGAGGTGACCGCTGGTGGTGCTTCGCAGTCGAGCTTGCCGATCGTGCAGGGTGTGGATCCGCAGGGTGTAGCGCTGGATTCCGCGGGCGACGTTTATTTCACCGGCGGCAGCGGCGAGGTGTTCGAAGTGAATCGCAGGCAGGCCGCGGGACTGGCCTTCCCCACCACGAGCGCCGATACGACCAGCGCGGCCCAGACGGTCACGATTACCAATGCGGGCAACCAGCAGCTCATAATGTCGAACCTCGCAATTACCGGTAACTTTACGCAAAAAGCTTCGGGCGGGACCGACTGTAGTTCCACCTCGAATGTGTCGTCCGGGGGCCAGTGCCTGATCGCAGTAGCTTTTGCTCCCACGCAAACCGGCATCTTGACTGGCACAGTCTCACTAACCGACAACAGCCTGAACGCGAGCAGCACGACCCAGACGATTGCGCTAAGCGGCACAGGGGGCCAGGCACAAGCGGCGACGCCCACCTTCTCGCCGGCGGCGGGGACATATACATCGGCGCAGACGGTAACGATCTCCGACACGACAAGCGGGGCGGCAATCTATTACACGACCAACGGCGCCACGCCCACAACCAGCTCGACTCAGTACACGGCTCCGATCACGGTTAGCTCAACGGAAACG
>Ga0181531_10003014_pt1 | contig 10406 bp, 9 predicted proteins | sample PEATcosm2014_Bin_38_FD_119743 | JGI IMG/M metagenome (GOLD analysis project Ga0181531, IMG submission 119743) | Peatland microbial communities from MTU Mesocosm Facility, Houghton, MI, USA - PEATcosm2014_Bin11_10_metaG | ecosystem: Environmental > Terrestrial > Soil > Wetlands > Peat | place... | reverse complement strand
CTTCGCTTCCACCGCCTGGTGCAGGCCGTCCGACCAGCGCCGGCCCGGCATGGTGCGGCCGGTGAATTCATCGACGATGATGACCTCGCCGCCGCGCACGATGTACTCGACGTCGCGCTTGTAGAGCGCGTGCGCGCGCAGCGCCGCGTTCAGGTGATGCATCAGGCGGATGTTGGCGGTGTCATACAGGCTCTCGCCCTCGCGCAGCAGCGTCGCCTCCCCCATCAGCTGCTCGACGCGCTCGTGGCCGGCCTCGGTCAGGTGCACCTGCTTGCCCTTCTCGTCCACCGAGTAGTCGCCCGGGCCGTCCTCTTCCTGCTGGCGCGTGAGGCGCGGCACCAGCTCGTTGATGCGCAGGTAGACTTCGGTGCTCTCCTCGGCCGGTCCGGAGATGATCAGCGGCGTGCGCGCCTCATCGATCAGGATCGAATCCACCTCATCGACGATCGCGTAGCTGAGCGAGCGCTGCACGCGATCCTCCAGCCGGTAGGCCAGGTTGTCGCGCAGGTAGTCGAAGCCGAATTCGTTGTTGGTGCCGTAGGTGATGTCGCAGGCATAGGCGGCGCGCTTTTCGGCCGCATCCTGGGCATTCTTGATGACCCCGACCGACAGTCCCAGGAAGCGGTACACCGGGCCCATCCAGTCCGCATCGCGCTGCGCCAGGTACTCGTTCACCGTCACCACATGCACGCCCAGGCCCGGCAGCGCGTTCAGGTACGCCGGCAGCGTCGACATCAGCGTCTTGCCCTCGCCGGTGCGCATCTCGGCGATCTTTCCCTGGTGCAGCGCCATGCCGCCGACCAGCTGCACATCGAAGTGGCGCATCTGCAGCGTGCGCTGCGCCGCCTCGCGCACCACGGCGAACGCCTCGGCCGCCAGCTGATCGAGTTTCTCGCCGCCCGCCAGCCGGGCGCGAAACTCGTCGGTCTTGGCACGCAGCGCATCGTCCGCCAGTCCCTGCAGTGCGGACTCCTGGGCAGCGGCATCGCGCACCAGCCGGGAATAGCTCTTGACGAGCCGATCGTTGCGGCTCCCGAATACGCGGGTCAGCGCCTGTAGCACGAACAATCCTTTGGATTAAGACGAGCGGCTTCAGGGACTTGGATGAAAGTCGCTGTAGCCAAACCCGTTATTGTAAGGGTAGACAGGCGCGCAATGTAGTCGTTCGCGAGCTATCCCGGGGCGCAAATCCGCCCGCTGCGCGCAAATCCGCGCGTCGGATTCAGTGTCCGACGAATGCCATCGGATCGATCTGGCGGCCGTCCTTGACCACCTCGAAGTGCAGGTGCGGTCCGGTCGAACGACCGGTGGATCCGACCACCGCCACCGCCTGGCCGCGCTCGACCTGGTCGCCGACCGTCACCAGCGTCCTGGCCGCATGCGCATAGCGCGTCACGTAGCCATTGCCGTGATTAATCTCCACCAGCAGTCCATAGCCTTCGCGCGGGCCGGCCCAGGTCACGATCCCGGAGGCCACCGACAGCACATCCGCGCCGGCGTCGCTGGCAAAATCCACGCCCTTGTGGAAGGCATCCTCGCCGTTGAAAGGATCCATCCGCTCGCCGAAATACGAGGAAATATAGCCTTCGCGCACCGGGCGTCCCGACGGCTTGATCTCCAGCGACAGCTGCCGGCCCAGAATCACGTTCTCGAGCGCGGAGAACTGCCCGGAGCGCGAATCGATGCGCCGGCCCAGGTCGTCGATCATCAGTGTCAGGTCTGGAATCTGGTTACCGCGGCCGACACCGTCGGATTCCGAACCGCCGAGCGGCGGATCGTCGTCGAAATCAAACTCGCGGCTGTTGATATGCGCCATCTGCGTCAGGCGCTTGCCGAGCGCGTTCAGGCGGATCACATGCGCGTTCATGACCCCCAGCCGCATCGCCAGCGCATCCACGCGGTCCTGCAGCTGCGACTTGAGCTGGGCCACTTCCGCCTGCTGCGCACGCAATGCGACGCCGGGGTTCAGCAGCGCCATGCGCGCCATGCTGCTCTCCCCCAGGTGCAGGCCGAGCGCAAAGATGCCGGCCAGCACGCCGAGCGTGAGCGCCGAAACCAGGGTCAGGGTCACCGGGTGCGATAGATTGAGGTGGCTGGCGATGCCAACGCGGCGCGAGAAGAAAATCACATTCATACCTGACGCTCCAGTCTGCCGGCGAGCGCTGGGGGATGGTCCCTAGCACTTATGGTGCGGTGCACCGGTAAACTGCCAAAACGCTCGCGACCGATCATATGCGCCCAGCGTGCCACCCTGTGGTAAATGCAGTAACTTCTGCCTCGGCAGCCCCGCTGTCCTTGCGATCTCGCGCTGTCAGACCGGTGGCTTTGCGCCCCCGCGTTTCCGCCGGGTTTGCCCTTGATCGGTGCGATCGACTATGCACAAGAAGTCTCTCCCTGACAAGAAGACTGGCGCACGAAATCGGCGCCGTGGCGCCACCGGTGCCTCGCGCCCGGAGCCGCGTCAGCGTGGAAATCCAAGGACTATCAGTGACTTACTGTCAATGAAGCCCGGCCTCGCAAGGCTCGGTGCGGCCATTCCGGTGCAGCAGTCCTGGGCCGACTGGCTGCGTGCGGCGGTCGCCGCGGAACTCGCCGGCCATATCGTCAATGCGGTACCAAAAGACGACAAGCTGGTGGTGTTCGCTGACAGCGCCGCCTGGGGCGCGCGCCTGCGTTACGCGCTGGCGACGCTGCAGTCGGCGATCGCGGCGCGCGATTCAGCGATTTCCCACACCACGGTGCGCATCCAGCGCCCATAGCCCCTGCAGCGGCCATCAGTCACTGCAGCGGATGGGCGGTCGAGCCGACTGAAATATTTTCGCTGGGAATTTTTCTTGGGAAAAAATTTCGCGCCGGGGGCGCGGCCGCAGTTACGCTGCAGCGCACTACGAGGCCAGCGCCGTTGGCTCGCCCGCATGTGCCGGCACATACGAGATCGGCGCCTGCTCGGCGTTGTCGAAAACCACCTCTTCCCAGGCCGCCTGGTCGGCCAGCAATGCCCGCAGCAGGCGGTTGTTGAGGCCATGGCCGGACTTGTGGCCGGAAAACTCGCCGATCAGGCTATGGCCGAGCAGGTACAGGTCCCCGATCGCGTCCAGGATCTTGTGCTTGACGAATTCATCCTCGTAGCGCAACCCGTCTTCGTTCACTACCCCGGTATCGTCCAGCACGATGGCATTGTCGAGCGTGCCGCCGAGCGCCAGGTTGTGTGCCCGCAGCGTCTCCAGGTCGCGCATGAAACCGAAGGTGCGCGCGCGGCTGATCTCCTTCAGGAACGAGGTGGTGGAGAAATCCATGGTCGCGCGCTGCAGGCGGCGCTTGAAGATCGGGTGATCGAACTCGATCTCGAAATTCACCTTGAAACCCTCGAACGGATCGAAGCGTGCCCACTTGTCGCCGTCCTCTACCAGCACCGATTTCCTGACCCGGATAAAGCGCTTGAAGGCATCCTGTTCCTCGATGCCGGCCGACTGCAGCAGGAACACGAACGGGCCAGCGCTGCCGTCCATGATCGGCACCTCGGCCGCCGTCACCTCGACGCAGGCATTGTCGATCCGAGACCGGCGAACGCCGACAGCAGGTGCTCGACGGTCGAAATGCGCGCCTCGCCGTGGACCAGCGTGGTGCCGAGCGTGGTGTCACCGACATTCTCGGCGCGCGCCGGAATGTCCACCGGCTGCGGCAGATCGACGCGGCGGAAGCAGATGCCGCTGTCCGGCGGCGCCGGCTTGAGCGTCATCATGATCTTCTTGCCGGTGTGCAGGCCGACGCCAGTGGCGCGAATGGAGTTGCGAAGGGTTCGCTGGCCGAGCATAGGCGGTCAAAGTATCACAGCGGCGGATGGGGAGCTAACCGATCCGCCGCCTGTGGGCTCGCGCATCAATCCGCCTGCCGACGCAGAAATGCCGGGATATCCAGCATTTCCTCCGGCTCCGGCATCGCCGGCAGGCCGTCACCGACCGCCCGTTGGCGCACGATGGTCGGCTTTTCCAGCGCCTGGTAGTCGGTCTGGGTCAGCGGGCCGCGGGTCTTCGACAGCCGCCCCTGCGCCTGGTCGGCCACGCGCGCGGCGGCTGCCTCGCGGCTGGCGCTGGCGTCGCGCGCCGCAATCGCCGAACGCTCGATAAAGCTGTCGCGCGCCGGCTCCGCTCGATTGCGCTGCGTTGCGGCGCCCCTGCCGAGGCCGGTCGCCACCACCGTGACGCGGATCTGATTCGCCATGTCCGGGTCGATCACGGTGCCGACCACGACGGTGGCATCCTCGGAGGCGTACTCCTTGACGATGCAGCCGATCTCCTCGAACTCGCCGATCGACAGGTCCAGTCCCGCCGTCACGTTCACCAGGATGCCGTGGGCCCCGGCCAGGTTGATGTCCTCGAGCAGTGGCGAAGACACGGCCGCCTCGGCCGCCTGGCGCGCCCGGCCATCACCGCTGGCCGAGCCGGTGCCCATCATCGCCATGCCGGTCTCGCTCATGACGGTACGTACGTCGGCGAAGTCGACGTTGATCAGCCCCGGCCGCGTGATCAATTCGGCGATGCCCTGCACCGCGCCCTGCAGCACCTGGTTGGCCGACTTGAAGGCGTCGAGCAGCGAGGTGCTCGGTCCGAGCACGGTCAGCAGCTTCTGGTTCGGGATCGTGATCAGCGAGTCGACGGTCTTGGTGAGCTCGGTGATCCCATGGTCGGCCACCATCGAGCGCTTGGTACCCTCCATCACGAACGGCTTGGTGACCACCGCGACAGTCAGGATCCCAAGCTCGCGCGCGATCTGCGCCACCACCGGGGCCGCGCCGGTGCCGGTACCACCGCCCATGCCGGCGGTGATGAACAGCATGTCGCAGCCATCGATCACCTCGACGATGCGATCGCGATCCTCCATCGCCGCCTGGCGGCCGATCTCGGGATCGGCGCCGGCGCCCAGTCCCTTGGTGATGTTGCAGCCGATCTGCAGCGAGGTCTTGATCTTCGATGCCTTCAGTGCCTGGGCATCGGTGTTGACGCAGATGAAATCCACGCCCTCGATGCCGCTCGATACCATGTGGGATACGGCATTGCCGCCGCCGCCGCCCACGCCGATCACCTTGATGACAGCGCTTTGGCTGTATGCGTCCATGAGTTCAAACATCGGTAGCTCCTCATCCGTTGAATCAGAAATTGCCCTTGAACCAGTTCTTCATCCGATCGACCACGCCGGCAACGTTGCCGCCCAGTAGCGCGGCGCGCGACGCCGGGGCGCTGTTCTCGCGCGCGTACAGCAGCAGCCCCACGCCGGTGGCATAGATCGGACTGCGCACCACGTCGCCCAGGCCCTTCACCTGGCCAGGCAATCCGAGCCGCACCGGCACGTGGAAAATCTCCTCCGCCAGCTCGATCGCCCCTTCCATGCGCGCGCTGCCGCCGGTCAGCACGATGCCGGCGGCGATCACTTCCTCGAAGCCGCTGCGGCGCAGCTCCTCGCGTATCAGGTTGAACAGCTCCTCGTAGCGCGGCTCGACGATCTCGGCCAGCGTCTGGCGCGCCAGCCGGCGCGCCGGCCGATCCCCGACGCTCGGCACCTCGATGCTCTCGTCCGGGTTGGCCAGCTGCGACAGCGCACAGGCATAGCGGATCTTGATGTCCTCCGCGTACTGGGTCGGCGTGCGCATCGATACCGCGATGTCATTGGTGACCTGGTCGCCGGCGATCGGGATCACGGCGGTGTGGCGGATGGCGCCGTTGCCGAACACCGCGATGTCGGTGGTGCCGCCGCCGACGTCCACCAGGCACACGCCCAGCTCCTTCTCATCCTCGGTCAGCACCGCAAAACTCGAGGCCAGCTGCTCCAGCACCACGTCCTCGACCGTCAGGCCGCAGCGCTGCACGCACTTGATGATGTTCTGCGCCGCGCTGTCGGCGCCGGTGACGATGTGCACCTTGGCCTCGAGCCGCACGCCCGACATGCCGATCGGATCGCGGATACCCTCCTGGCCATCGATGATGAATCCCTGCGGCAGCACATGCAGGATGCGCTGGTCGGCCGGTATCGCCACCGCCTTGGCGGCGTCGATCACGTGCTCGACATCACCCTGCGTCACCTCGCGGTCACGGATCGCGACCACGCCATGGGAGTTGAGGCTGCGGATATGGCTGCCGGCGATGCCGGCAAACACCGCGTTGATCTCGCAGTCAGCCATCAGTTCGGCTTCCTCGACCGCACGCTGGATCGACTGCACCGTGGATTCGATGTTCACCACCACGCCTTTCTTCAGCCCGCGCGACGGCTGGCTGCCCAGTCCGATCACCTCGATCGCGCCGTCGGCGGTGAGCTCCCCGACCAGCGCCACCACCTTGGAGGTGCCGATGTCGAGCCCGACGATCACGTCCTTGTCTGGTTTCCTAGCCATGCATCGGCACCTCGCCGTTCGACAGCGCGCGGTTCGCCGGCGCCGCGTTAAGCGCCAGGTGATTGCCGCCGCCCTTCCAGCCGACCGCAAAGCCGTTGCTGTAGCGCATATCCACGTAGGCAATGTCGGTGGCACGCTGGCTCACCAGTTTCGCGGCCGCGAGCATGAAGCGCTCGAAGCGCTCATCGACCTGCGCGCGGCCCAGGCGCACCAGCACGCCATTGTCGAGCGTCAGGTTCCAGGCGCCGCGTGGGTCGAGTTCCAGCGCCGCCAGCCGCATGCCGACCTCGGTGAGCCGGCCCTGCACCGCCAGGTAGCGCGCGGTGACCTCCTGTTCGGTCCCGAGCGGGCCGGCGAGCTGCGCCAGTTCCGGCGGCACGAAGCGCGACTCGCTCAGGAACAGCTCGCCGCGCGCATTGAGCAGCCCGGCGTTGTTCCAGCGCGCCACCGCGACCTGCTCGACGATCTCGATCGAAAGGCCGCGCGGCCAGCTGCGCTGCACGGCGGCGTGATCCACCCATGGCAGCGTGCGCAGCCCGCGGCTGATGTCCTCCAGGTCCACGCTCACCAGTCCGTTGCCGCCCAGGCGCGAGCGCACGATCTTCTCCACGTCGAGCGCCGACACGCGCTGCAGCCGGCCGCTGACGATCACGCGCTGGATCGGCTGGTCGAGCAGCAGTGTCAGCCCCAGCACAGCCAGCGCGATCACGGCCAGCCCGCCCAGCGACAGGCCGATGCGCCGCCAGTTGAACGCCGGCAGCATCAGGCTGCGCGAGCGCGGCGCGCTGCGGCGCGTGCTGCGCCGGGTGTTGCGCTTGCCATTCAGGATGCCCATCAGCTGTCGATCCGCGTGCGTGTCAGGCTGGTCTCCAGCACCCGCCACACCAGCTCGTCGAAATCGATGCCGGCGGCGCGCGCCGCCATCGGCACCAGGCTGTGATCGGTCATGCCCGGGACGGTGTTGATTTCCAGCAGCAGCGGCCGGCCGGCCGCATCGAGCATGAAATCCGCGCGCCCCCAGCCCTCGGCACCGCAGGCTTCGAAGCTCGAGAGCGCCAGCGTCCCCAGCTGCTGCTCAGCCTGCGCCGACAGCCCGGCCGGGCAGAAGTAGCGCGTATCGTCGCGCAGGTACTTGGCCTCGTAGTCGTAGAACGTGCGCGGGGTTTCGATGCGTATCGAGGGCAGCGCCTGGCCCTGCAGGATCCCGACCGTGTATTCCCCGCCGCTGATCCAGCGCTCTGCGAATACGCTGGCCTCGATGCGGCGCGCATCCTTCCACGCCTGCGGCAGATCCTCGGCGCGCTCGACCCGCGCCATGCCGACGCTCGACCCCTGGGTGGCTGGCTTGACGATCAGCGGCAGGCCCAGGCGCCTGAGCGCCAGGTCGAGATCCGAGGCGCTGCGCAGTACCACGAACTCCGGCGTCGCGACACCGGCCGCCTGCGCCAGGCGCTTGCTGCGCAGCTTGTCCATGCCGATGGCCGAGCCGAGCACGCCGCTGCCGGTATAGGGGATCCCGAGGAACTCGAGCGCGCCCTGCAGCGTGCCGTCTTCCCCGCCCGGTCCGTGCAGCGCGATCCACACGCGATCGATCGGAAGCTGAGCCAGCGTCGCCAGCGCGCGCTGCGCCGGATCGAATGCCAGCGCATTGACACCCCGGCGCTTCAGCGCCGCCAGCACCGCGTTGCCGGTGAGCAGCGAGATCTCGCGTTCGCTCGAGCCGCCGCCCAGCAGCACCGCCACCGCGCCGAAATCGGCCGCTTCCGTGACGCGCGTCAGTGCCCCGGGATCGTGCCGCAAGCGCATCAGTGCCTGCCTCCATCGCCGACGATCTGCACTTCGGTCTCTAGCGCCACGCCGTGCACGCGCTGCACCTCCGCCTGCACGTGCTGGATCAACTGCTCGAGTTGCTGCGCCCGGGCGTTGCCCAGATTGACGATGAAATTGGCATGCTTCTCCGACACCACCGCATCGCCGATGCGATAGCCCTTGAGCCCGGCGGACTCGATCAGCTGCGCCGCGTGCTGTCCGGGCGGATTCTTGAACACCGAGCCGCAGCTCCACTGGCCGAGCGGCTGGGTGTCGCGGCGCCGCTGCAGCAGCGACTGCACGCTGTGGGGTGCAGCGGCTGCCAGCGGCTCGAAGCTCATTTCGGCCGACAGGAACCATTCCTCGGCCGCGTCCGCCGGCCAGTCGATGTGCCGGTAGCTGGCGCGAAACTCGCCGGCCGCGCGCACCCGGCGCCTGCCGGCGCGGTCGATGCTGGTGATCGACACCACATGCCGCCAGGTCTCATCGCCAAACGCGCCGGCATTCATCGCCAGCGCACCGCCGAGCGTGCCCGGGATGCCGCCGAGGAATTCACCCTGCCCCATCCCCCAGCTGACGCACAGCCGCGCAATGCGCGCGCACGGCACGCTGGCCTCGCAGTAGATGCGCGTCTGCGTGCGCCGCTCGATGCGTGTGAATGCACCCGGGGTGGCGATCACCACGCCGCGGATGCCGCCCTCGCGCACCAGCAGGTTGCTGCCCAGTCCGACCCAGAACAGCGCCACGTCGGCCGGCAGTGCGCGCAGGAACGCGCTCAGGTCTTCGACGTCGCGCGGCGCGAACAGCACGTCGGCCGGACCACCGGCACGCCAGGAGGTATGCGCCGACATCGGCTCGTCGTAGCGCACGCGGCCATTGAAATCGCCTGCCAGCGCCAGCCTCATGCCACCCCTCCGCCTGCCACCCCTCCGCCTGCCACCCCTGCGCCGCTGAGCGCAGCGGGCAGCTCGTGCGCGATCGCGCCGATGTGCCCGGCGCCCATGGTCACCACCACGTCGCCGGCCACGATCACCGTGCGCAGCGCCGCGGCGATCTCCTCGACCTTGCCCACGAAGATCGGCTCCACCTTGCCGCGGCTGCGCACCGCGCGGCAGATGGCGCGGCCGTCGGCGCCCTTGATCGGCGCCTCGCCGGCGGCGTAGACCTCGGCCACCAGCAGCACGTCGACATCGGCCAGCACGTTGGCAAAGTCATCCAGCAGGTCGCGGGTGCGGGTATAGCGGTGTGGCTGGAACACCAGCACCAGCCGGCGCCGCGGCCATGCCTGGCGCAGCCCCTCGAGCGTCGCCGCTATTTCGGTCGGGTGATGGCCGTAGTCATCGACGATGCTGACGCTGCCGCCAGGGACGCTGACATCACCCAGGTGCTGCATGCGCCGTTCGATGCCCTGGAAGTTGGCGAGCGCGCGGCAGATGGCCGCATCGGCCACGCCGAGCTCGCTCGCGACCGCTATCGCCGCCAGCGCATTGCGCACGTTATGAGTGCCGTGGAGGTTCAGCATCACCTGCAGCGGCGTGCTGCGGCCGGGCAGTGCCACGCCGAAACGGCTGCCGCTGCGGTCGCGTGTCAGGCCGGTGGCGCGCACGTCCACCCCCTCGCGCAGTCCATAGGTGACGAACGGCCGGCTGACGCGCGGCAGGATGCTCTGCAGCTGCGGGTCGTCGCCACACAGCACCGCCAGGCCGTAGAACGGCAGGTTGTGCAGGAACTCGATGAAGCTCTGCTTCAGCCGGTCGAAGTCGCCGCCGTGCGTGCCGAGGTGGTCGTTGTCGATGTTGGTGACCACCGCGATCACCGGCTGCAGGTGCATGAACGAGGCGTCGCTCTCGTCCGCCTCCGCCACCAGGTAGCGTCCCAGCCCCAGGCGCGCGTTGCTGGCGGCGCTCTTGAGCCGGCCACCGATCACGAACGTCGGGTCCTCGCCGCCTTCGGCCAGCACGCTGGCGATCAGGCTGGTGGTGGTGGTTTTGCCGTGGGTGCCGGCGACCGCGATCGATTCGCGAAAGCGCATCAGCTCGCCCAGCATCTCGGCGCGCGGCACCACCGGCACGCGGCGCGCAAGCGCCGCCTGCACTTCCGGGTTGTCGCGCGGCACCGCACTCGATACCACCACGACGTCGGCGCGATCGGCGTTCTCGGCGCGGTGACCGAAGTGGATCGCAGCGCCGAGCTTCGCCAGGTGCACGGTCAT
>Ga0181531_10003013_pt1 | contig 10408 bp, 6 predicted proteins | sample PEATcosm2014_Bin_38_FD_119743 | JGI IMG/M metagenome (GOLD analysis project Ga0181531, IMG submission 119743) | Peatland microbial communities from MTU Mesocosm Facility, Houghton, MI, USA - PEATcosm2014_Bin11_10_metaG | ecosystem: Environmental > Terrestrial > Soil > Wetlands > Peat | place... | reverse complement strand
GCAGCGTCCCGCGAATTTCAGGAAACCCTGCATTTGGATCCCGGCAACCAAACGGCTGCACGGTATCTCATCCAGGCACAATATCTGGAAAAACGTTCCCCTTAAACTCGACCGGCTTGGTTCGCCAAGGTTCCAGCAACAGGAGGTTATTGCGACGGTGTGCGTTGCGCCAACCATGCCAAATCCGCGTTTCCGGTAAGAGTGATTCCCGGGTTAGGTGGTTGCCTTATGTATTCGACCGGAATGTTGAACGCCCCGGTTTGCCATTGATGAACCTCCGCATGTCCGTCGGCAAAAGAAACTCCGCAGCCACCGCCCAGATAGCTTGACGGTAATTCGATCAGTGTCCCGCTTCCGTTTGCTGCTTTGGGATCAACATATAAAATGCCATCATCAATGCTGTCGGGGTGTTCGTTGATAAACACCCAACTTAGGCTTGGACTGCGCAATGCGCTCAGTTTCGGTGCGAAAAAAAAGGGATTGAGACTTGAAAGCGAGCTGGGAGGTTTGTAACCGGACTTGCCGCTGTCGGACGGGTGGTTTAGTCCGTCGCCGCCGATGGCTGCATCCATGGCAATGCTCCGGGAGCGATGGTTAAAAAGCGCGCCATAACCCAGCACCCGCTGGACAGGAGCCAGAAAAGTATCCCCGGGTGATGTATAAAGTTTATATTGGCCGGCACAGTAAGACCCCAATTGATTGGTCGTCAGCAGTGCTAGATTTGTATTATAAGGGGATGCGCTCCAATTCATGATGCAGAGCGGGGGAACCCACGACTGAGCTCCGTTCACCGCCACAGACTGATCGGCATTCAGCACCAACGTGTCATTGTTGTCCCCGGCATACATAAACCAAGCCACGGTCAACTGCCTTTTATTGCTCATGTCATCGATCACCTGGGCCCTTAGCTTTGCCTTGGCCAGGGCCGGCAACAACATCGCGGCCAGGATGGCAATGATGGCAATCACCACCAACAACTCGATCAACGTAAAGCCTTCGTTCCCGGCTCTGTCCTTATTTTTGTGTTGTGGATGCATATTGGTAAACATCCCACCCAAACCAGACCCTGTGCTCTGGTGTTGGGTGGGTTGAATTCATAGTTTGACGCATCAGAACGGATTAATCAACCGGAAGTAACTCGGGCCGGCGCCCACCGGGTAGTTCGTCGAGTTCTTGCCATCGGTGCCGAGCAGATCGGTCCATGTGCTATTGGTCAGGCTGCTCACCGTCTGCAAATGGACATGGGGAAGTCCCAACCAGGTAATCGGAACATTCCCGCCCGATTTTGCTCCGGCGGCCAGATTGCCGAACGCCTGTTCCTGAACCATGCTGCCGAATGTATCCTCCGGCAGGACATAGGTTCCTCCGGTGGACCGGATGTAGCGGATATGATTGTTGCCAGCGCCGAGGGACTCGATGGCGAGGCCGCTGTTATTACCGAAAGTATATTGATAGGAAAGCTCCAACGGGTATCCCGCCGGAATTGTTCCCGACGGAACCGGCACTGTGATCGTATAAATCTCGCTGCCGATGGGATTGTTTACCATCTGGAAAGCAGCAAGAGCATTAGTATAGCCGCTGTTCCCAGTCACTACTAATGAATTGGTCCACGTATCAAACGAGTAGAATCCCACCGAATTGGTTATATCCATGCCGTTAAGGTAAACATTGTCCGTGCTGGGATTGAATACTGACGAATCCGTTCCCACCGCATTGGTCATGTTCACAGTAAAGGTCACCATGGTGGGGGCCGGCAATACGGTGTTGGATGATATGTCACTCCAATAAACGGTGGGCAGACCAAAACTGCTGCTGGTTACATTAGGCATGAAAATTTCCCGGTTTTGGTTGCCGCCCAGAACGAGGGGATTGCCTGGATAGGTATGGCTGGGATTGTTTTCGTAACCACTGGCCGGAAATCCCGGGACATTATACTTGAATTGCTCCGTCGCACTGTAACCATCGGTGATTTTTACGCTCGTATAGTAAATGTTGGTGTTGCTGGCACTGGGATTATTCGTCATAGCCTGGCTGGTCCAGTTGTTGAAATTCCCTTGCAAGCCAACTCCCTGATTGGAAAACGATCCGGCCCAAGTTTGAACGCTCATGTCCACCGAGAAGACGAAAGTATTTGTGGCAATCGGAGCGTATAGTGCATCGCTGAAAAAGACAACGGGCAGCGTCTGTGGATTGGCTGACACGAAAACGAAACGGTTCTCGTTGTTTTGGGCAATTCCGTTAAGAGGACCGACGGATTCGTACAGGCCGCCCGTAATTCTATATTTGAATTCGCAAACCTCCCCCGGTGAGCCATTTGCGCCCGCATTCGGGTAAGTTCCGACATACACATTGGAAGTGACCAAGTTAAATTGATTGGTTCTCAGGATCGTGGGGTCATTGGTCAAAATTCCGACGCCGTCGGCCCAACCGTTGACCTGACCAATGACTTCCACCGTCATCGTGTTAGTATTGAAAACCCCCAGTTGAATCTGCTGTGCCATGTCCACCTGGAATTGGGTGTTGCCGGCTACGGGATTAGCAGTGCCGGCATCGCTGAACCACTCGACGGGCAACACCAGACTCTGCTGGCCGCTGCCTGCAGGTAGAAGCGTGGCCCGGTTGTCGTTGTTATTCGCCGTCGTTTCATAGCCGCTATTCGGAAAGCCAGGGACATTAAATTTCCATTGCAGTTGGGAGCCGTTGGTGGAAATGGTGTCGTCATAGGTGGCCGTATAAAGATTGGTATTGGGAGCGGCGGGATTATTGGTCAACTGAACCTGAAAGATCTGCGGGTGTCCGGAAGTATAAGGATTAAACGCATTCGCGTAAACCGTGTTTACCCCATTGGTGAAAGTGGCGCCTTGAACCTGCGCCGTCATGTCCACCTGAAAGGTGATAAGCGTATCGGCCTGGGCCAACCGGGTGGTGCCCAGCAAAAGCCCGGCACAAAATACGGATGAAAGAACGGCTGTTTTGGTCTTCATAATTTTTTTTACACAGGGTGTTACTCGCTAAAATAACATTGGCGCATTTAAATACTACCGCATGTTTGTGCAGGTTGAGCCCAAGATCATGCCCAAACCGGCAGCGACCATTAAAACGCTCCCCCTGACACCACCGTGAAGATCAACAACCGGAATCGGAACCGCTGTTGGCGATCAGCCATCATCCGGTCACCGGCGGCGAGGGCATTTCCCCTTGCCGGACTTCGGTCGGTGGGGTGTGCCGGTTGATTCCGGCCTTCAAAAAAGCCGGTCCAACGGGCCGTAAGCTTTGGCGGGTTGCCAATAAGTTGTCGCCTCGCGAAGCGGCCTGAGTTGCAAGGCGTCTTTTCCCACCAGCCGCAAAATCAAGCCGACCGGTGTGAGGATGAAGAAGAAAAAAAACAGGAGCAGGAGCCGGCCGATGAATTGGCTGATGGCCAATCCGAACCGCGTCAAAAGTCGGTGATGGCCCCGAAACCAGTGGGGCTGCCACCAGGCACAAATCGCCACGATGCCGGGCAGCACGAGCGCGCCAAGCCAAAGGTCATTGGTCAGAATGTGCCGCCACCGCAGCACGGAACTGAGAATCACGAGGCCCAACGCGGTCTTCAGCCCAGACTTCCGCCATTCCCCCGGCCCGTCTTTCAAGTCCGGTTTCATTTCCACCGGCCGGGGCTGCATCGCGGCGGCACGGAACCCGTTTCGGCCGGCAGTTCGTTCGATGACATAACTGCCCATGATGAGAAAATCCATCTCCGTGTTCGTAAAGCAGCGATAAGCGTCGTCGGGCGTGCAGACAATCGGTTCCCCACGGACGTTGAACGAGGTATTGACCAGGACGCCGCAGCCGGTCGCACGTTCAAAGCGCAGCAGTAAATCGTATAGCAGCGGGTTGCCAGCGTGCGCCACAGTCTGGACCCGCGCCGAATAATCCACATGCGTAATGGCGGGCACGGTGGAACGCCCGGCTTTGAGCAAGTCCATTCCGGTCACGCCGGCCGGCAGCGGTTTTCGCAATTCCGACCTGAGCGGCGCGGTGAACAACATGTAAGGCGAATCCGTGTCCAATTCAAAATAATCGGCCACGCATTCACGACGGACGACCGGGGCGAACGGCCGGAACGACTCACGGAATTTTACCTTCAAATTGATCACCGACTGCATTTGGGGCAAACGCGCGTCGCCCAGAATCGAGCGGTTGCCGAGCGCGCGCGGGCCGAATTCCGTCCGGCCCTGGAACCAGCCGACGACTTTTCCCGCCTTCAACAAGTCCACGGCACAATCCAGCAGCGCCGATCCTTGCAGTTTTTGAAAAACCACGCCGTGCCGGTGGAGCACGGCCTCAATTTCTGTGTCGGAAAATTCCGGACCCAGCAGCGATGATTGCATGGCGTCGTCGTGGCCGGTCGCCCGCGCTGGCGTGTCCGGGTGCCAATGCCACGCGGCCAGCGCCGCGCCGAGCGCGCCGCCCGCGTCGCCGGCGGCCGGCTGGATCCAGACCCGGTCAAAAATCTTTTCCCGCAGAATCAATCCATTGGCCACGCAGTTCAGGGCCACACCACCGGCCAGACAGAGATTTCTGGAACCGGTGACTTCGCGGGCATGGCGCGCCAGGTGCAGCATGATTCCCTCCGTGACCAACTGGATGGAACGCGCCACATCCATGTGCCGGCGATCGATTTTTCCCTCCGGTTGGCGCGGCGGCCCGCCCAACAGTTGATGGAACCGCCCGTTGGTCATTGTGACGCCGCGCAAAAAATTGAAATAGTCCAGATTCAGCCGGAATGAGCCGTCGGGTTTGACGTCAACCAATTCGCGACGGATGGCGTCGGCAAATTTCGGTTCGCCGTAGGGTGCCAGCCCCATGAGTTTGTATTCGCCCGAGTTTATGCGGAAACCGCAATAATCCGTGAACGCGGAATAGAGCAGGCCCAGCGAATGCGGAAAACGCAATTCCTTGAGCGGCTGGATTTGATTACCCTGTCCGCAGCCGATGGTCGTGGTCGCCCATTCGCCGACGCCGTCAACCGTGAGGATGGCCGCCTCATTAAACGGCGACGGGTAAAATGCGCTGGCGGCGTGCGACTGGTGGTGTTCGGCAAACAGAATTTGACAGTTTGCACGCAACCCGGGCAGCCGGGCGCGGATCGTCTTGCGCAAATCCAGTTTTTCACCAAGCCAGTTTGACAGCACCGTGGGAAACGTGCGCCAGCCGCCGGGCGCGACGGCGAGGTAGGTTTCCAGCAGCCGGGCGAATTTCAACACCGGTTTGTCATAGAAAACCACGGTGTCAAGTTGCGCCGGGACCAGTTTGGCGTATCGCAGACAGAACTGGATCGCGTTCGTGGGAAAATCGGCGTCATTTTTCCTGCGGGTGAATCTCTCCTCCTGCGCCGCACAAACAATTTTTCCATCCTGCAGCAACGTCGCCGCCGCGTCATGGTAATACGCCGAGATGCCGAGGACGTGGCGCGGCGCGGGCATGGCTCAAAGGAAAGGATAGAGTGCCCAGACAATGCCGGAACTGGCGGTGAAAATCAGAATGGCGCCGAGCAACAGCAGTAAAACGACAAGCGGGATGAGCCACCATTTTTTCTCCTGCCGGGAGAATTTCAGGAATTCTTTGAGTAGCGACCACATGCGATTTTTGCCGTCTAAAAAATTGTTTCACTTCCGGCGCCGGCAGGGCCGGCCTTGCGGTCGGAAAAATCGGTTCGCTTCCCGGACCGGGATCCGGCCCGATCCACCCGCCGCTCCCGCACAGCTAGCCCCGCAGGTATTTGACGACCGCCTCGGTCCGCGAGTGAACGTGCAGCTTTTCGTAAACAGTTCGCACGTAGCTGCGCACGGTGTCAATGCTGATTTTCATGCGGTCGGCAATTTCCTTGTAGGCGTAACCGTTTGCGAGTTGGTTTAGAAATTCCTTTTCCCCGGGAGTCAGCCCCGCCAGCGAGGAGGAAGCCCCGTCGGCTGGATGGGCAAAAAACTGAACGACCCGCCGGGCCAATTGCGGCGTCATGGGCGAACCGCCGGCGTGGACGTCGCGAATGGCCTCCAGCAATCGCGCCGAGGCCGTGCGTTTGAGCAGATAGCCGCTCGCACCCGCCTTGAGGGAGTTGAACAGTGAATCGCTGTCCTCGTAAACCGTCAGCATCAGGAATTGCACGACGGGCATGGCGGCCTTCAGTTGCCGGACGCATTCGACCCCCTTCATCCCCGGCAGATTAATGTCCATCAGCACCACATCCGGCGGGTGGCGCGGGATTTCCTTCAGGGCGGTTTCGGCATTCGCGTAATCGCCGGCGAGTTTGAGGTTCGGGGCACGGCGAATGAGCGCCGCGAGGCCGGTGCGGATGCCCTCGTCATCGTCCACGATGGCAACTTTAATCTGCATGTCCTGGGCAATACTGGCAACCACACACTACTCTTACCTCAAGGTCGGTGACCGCTCAACTGCATAAACATGCGGCAAAACAAGTCCAGCCTCAAGTTCCTGCGGGGTTGGTTGTCTTCTGCAAATTCACTGAAAATGTCACCGTGGTTCCCTGGTTGGGGGCACTTTGCCATGCCAGTTTCCCTCCAATCGCCTCGGCCCGGCGGCGCATGTTTCCCACCCCGTTGCGCCGGTCTTCGGCCAGCGATGCCGGATCAAATCCCCGGCCGTCATCCTGCACCAGAATTTCCAGTGTGTGCCCGGAGATTTTCACCTGCACCTGAACTTCGCGGGCGTCAGCGTGCTTGAGCGCATTGGTCAGCGCTTCCTTGACGATGAGGAAAATGTTGTGGCGCAGGTCCGGCGGCAGGGCCAATGCCGGCAGGTCATGCGGCAGATCGAGCCGGCAGCGGGTGGCATTGCCGTCGAAAAGTTCGTTCGCAAAATGCGTGATGTAGTCCGCCAGGCTTTGCAGGGTATCGCTGCCAGGCCGGACGGCCCAGACGATTTCCTCCAGCGCCCGCACGGTCTGGTCGGCGGCTTGGGACAGTTTGCCCGCGTGGACCTCGACCTGTTCGGGCTTGTCCTTGTCCGCCTTCACCAGGCCGCTCAACAGCGACAGCCGGGTCAGCGACGAGCCGAGGTCGTCGTGCAAATCCTGGGCGATGCGCGCGCGTTCCTGTTCCAGCGCGTGCTGCTGTTCCGCGCGTTGTAATTGGAGCTGATACTTTCGCCGTTCGACCATGCGCACGGTGGCGCCGACGGCAGCGAGCACAAACAGCCCCAACAAGGTGGAAAACCACCACCTCTGCCAAAAGTGCACAACGACAAAATCGTCGAACGAGGTGGCGATGGCCATGTCGCTGAAAATCCAGCCGTTGCCGCCGTCATTGCGGATGCCGCCGCTGCCGCCGTGGCGCAGGCGGATTGCATCGAACGTTGCCTTCGCCTTGAATTTCGTCGTGATATTGTCCGGCTGATTATCCACCGTTGCGCCGTGCGTCAGATTCGGATCCAGCCATACCGTCACCAAATCATCGCCGCCCGGGACATATTGCACCTTGAAAACGATCGTCCGCGGGTGATTGTGGCTTGGCAATTCATACGGCAACGTCTCCCCCATCGGTGCGGCTTCGGGATGCGCCGAGCGCAGATTGAATTCGCCCGAGTCGTCATAGGTTAACTCGTTTGGCGGCTTGTTCGATGGCCCGGTTTCCGACGTGTAGGCCGCCGAATAACCCCAGGCCTCCCAGGCATTGCCCACGCCCAATCGCATCTGATTGCTTTCCACCAATTGAAACAGAGCGTAATACGGCTCATCCGCCGGGTCCGAAAGCGGGTCCACGCGGAATTTGAAATAAAGCGCGTCGCTCGCCTTGTCGTCGCGTTTGACTTTGCCGCCGAGAATATCCGTGCCGTCCGGCGTCGCATGAATCACGCGCGAACCGGGATCGCTCCACAAAAGGGTGCCACGCGCCGGTGACACCAGGGCCATCAGCACCAGCAGCAACACCGCAAACCGGCGGGCAACCGGCAGACATCGGGGCATGAAGACATTATGCAACCGCGCTCCACCCGGCACAAGCGGCCCGTGTCACTAAAATGAGCTCACCCGCCGCACATTTATGCGGTTGCCAGCCGGGCCACACCGTGGCAATCAATGCGGATGATGAACCCTTCCGGCAACCGAGTTTTCCCGGGACTTTATTGCTTGAAAATCGCCGCGGCCGGGTTGTTGCTTTTGCCGGGGTTGGATGTTTTCCTGAACACTGCCAATGCCGCGCCGCCTGACGTTGTCGCGGGGAAGGTTCGCGTCCAGTTGCTGTCGGATTCGCTGGTCCGGCTGGAATTAAAAGGCCCCCAGGGATTTGAGGATCGCGTCACTTTTCACGTGGCAAACCGGGACTGGCCGGGAACCGCATTCACCACCAATCTCAACGCCAATGAAGTGGTGATCCAAACGACCAACTATTTGGTCCGTGTACCCCAAAATGCCGCGTCCCTGGACGGAGTTCGCGTTGAATCTGCCGACGGGCGGGCGCTCTACACCGGGGATGGCCGGTTGGAGAACAGCCGGTGGTTGCCGGGCCCGGCGGCCGAACCGCAGGTCTGGTGGTTTGCCGACAGGCCGCGAATCATTCCCCCACCTTGGGGACTGACACCGCCGCCACGAACACCAGACGCCGGACGCCCCCCCTCAAATGGCGGCTGGGATTTGAACAATGACGCGCCGGACATTTACGTGTTCGTTCCCGGCGGCGATTACCGACGGCTCCGGGGAGATTTCCTCCATCTCACCGGGCCGACCGAGATGGTGCCGCTGTTCGCGCTGGGCGCGTTCGACAGCCGCTGGTACGATTACAGTGAGGCGACGGCGTTGAAGCAGATTGACGATTATCGCGCACACCGGATTCCGCTGGATGTGCTGGTGGTGGACACCGGCTGGCGCGCGGGCGCATCCACCGGTTACCAACCGAACACAAATTTATTTCCCGATGTGGCGCGGTTTCTTCGCGAGGCGCACGCCAGGAACGTCCGGGTTTTGTTCAACGACCACCCTGAACCACTGAACACGAACGTGACCGGACTGGACGCACAGGAGTTGAATTACCGTTTCAACGGCCTGTCCGGTCTGTTGCACGACGGCCTCGACATCTGGTGGTATGACCGCAACTGGTGGGTCGCGCTGGTCCCGCCCGAGCCGGGCTTGAAGAAGGAAGTCTGGGGCATGCGTCTGTATCACGACACGACAGTGCGCGTCCGGCGGGAGCAACGTCCCCTGATCATGGCCAACGTGGACGGCATAGATAACGGCATCCGCAAACGTCCGATGGACGTGGCCGCGCACCGGTTTCCGTTCCAGTGGACCGGCGACATCGGGCCGGGCTACGATTTTCTGCGACGGGCCGTGGAGAACGCGGTCTATTCCGGTGTGCAGTCGCTCTTCCCTTATGAGAGTGATGACCTGGGCGGACACGTCGCCAATCCGACGACCGAGCAATACATCCGCTGGATTGAATATGGCGCGTTGTCGCCGGTGTATCGTCCGCACTGCACACACAACCTGGAACGGATGCCGTGGGTGTTCGGGCCGGAAGCCGAGAACATCGCCCGGCGTTTTGTGAACCTGCGCTACCGGCTGCTCCCGGCCTTTTACACCGCGGCCCATGAAAATTACGAAACCGGTGAACCGCTCCTGCGCCGGCTGGACCTGGACTATCCGCAATTTGCGGAAGCCGGCCGCAACGACCAGTATCTGCTCGGTAAATACATTCTGGTCGCGCCGGTGTTGGAAGGTTCGACGCGGGTGGTCCCGGACAGCTGGTTGAAAACCCCCGACGGTCAGCCGGGTTTGCAGGCGGAGTTTTTTGCGAACGAAAATCTTTCCGGCGCGCCGGCCTTCACGCGGACGGATGCGAACATTGATTTCGACTGGGACCAGAACAGCCCCGCGCCGGGCTTTCCCCGCACGCATTTCTCGGCGCGCTGGACGGGCACGATTGAAGTCCCGGCATCCGGCGGCGACATGAAACTCGCCACGCTGGAGGACGACGGTGCCCGCGTGTGGATTGACGGCAAACTGGTGATTGACGCGTGGGGACCGCATGCTTCCACCACCAGCGAGGCGACCGCCATACTCACTGCCGGTGTGCCGCACCGGATCTGCATCGAGTATTTGCAGCTCGATTTTGGGGCGCAGCTCAAGTTGCTTTGCCAGACGGTGCAATCACAAACGGCCAACCGCACCGCGTGGATTCCTCCCGGCAACTGGATTGACGCGTGGAATGGTGCAATCGTTTCCGGTCCCGTCATGGTCACGAATCCGGTGCCGCTCGGCGAAATCCCGATTTGGATCAAATCGGGTGCGGTCCTGCCGCTCGCGCCGGAGATGCAATACACCGGCGAGAAACCGTGGAACCCCATCACCCTCGATCTATACCCACGCGCCGGTGAAACCAACCACGCAACGTTGTACGAAGATGACACCTTG